>Ga0224555_1000603_pt1 | contig 55312 bp, 39 predicted proteins | sample 714S23034metaG_FD_180687 | JGI IMG/M metagenome (GOLD analysis project Ga0224555, IMG submission 180687) | Peat soil microbial communities from Stordalen Mire, Sweden - 717 S2 30-34 | ecosystem: Environmental > Terrestrial > Soil > Wetlands > Peat | place: Sweden: Norrbotten County, Stordalen... | reverse complement strand
GCGAGGACGGCGAGCAAGACCGCCGATGAAGGTCCGTACGATGATTTCCGGATCTTGACCTGCCTCCGTCGCCGGATCGAGCTACTTTTTCGCAGCTACGTCCCCCTCTGTGAGACATTCGGGCTAATCGCGCGGACTAGTCGTGCAGAACTACACCAAGCAGCGAGCTGTGGACCTGCAACCCGCCTTCCGGGCCGCCGGAGTAATCGACAAAACCCAGTTTCCTGAACCGGTTCATAAAAAAGCTCACCCGTGAACGAGTGGTCCCGACCATCTCAGCCAAAGTCTCCTGACTGATTTTGGGGACCACAGGCTCGGGCACACCTTCCTTGCCAAAATGAGCGAGCAGAAGAAGCACTCGAGCGAGCCGCTTTTCGCTGGAGTTAAACAACTGGTCGACCAGATCCTCTTCATAACGGATATTCCGCGCCAGCAAATACGCCACGAACAGATCGGAAAACGTGTGTTCGCCGTGCAGCGCATGTATCATCGCTTTCTTTTCGATCCGCAGAATTTCACAATCCGTCATGGCAGCCGCGGATCCCATGCGCCGAGCCTGACCTGCCAGCGCGCCTTCGCCAAAGAAGTCTCCGTCCGTCAACATGCCGATGGTCGCTTCTCTGCCCGTCTTGGAGACGACAGTAAGGCTCACTCTGCCTTTTTGGATATAGAAGACCGCGTCCGCTGTATCCCCCTGCGCGAAGATTCTCTGCTTCTTGGCGAAAGTCAGGTTCTTCCTGCCCTCGCCAATGGTTGCGAGGAAGGTCGTGGGATTGAACTCGCTGACCTTCTTATTCGCTGGTGAATTGGGACCCATTTGTAACAATTCTAATCCTAAAACGTATTTCTTTCCCATGAATTTGTGACGCAGCAGCGCCAAGCTCCTTCTGGTTGGGGGTTCTGAGAGTGAGCCATTCTGCACAGTACTTCGACAGAAGATGGACGAGACTCGGAGCTGCGAGGAGCAGCGGGTTCGTCAAACCATGCGGCCTACCGCTTGAGTCAGGAGCTTACCCAGACATGAGCATGAAAGCAAAGGCCTATCTCGTGGGTGGCGGCATCGGATCCATGGCTGCCGCCGCCTTCATGGTCCGCGACGGCTGCCTGCCAGGCGGAAATATTTCGATTCTCGAAGTGGCACCTGTCATGGGCGGAAGCCTGGACGGCGCCGGAGACCCCGCCAGCGGGTATTCATTGCGCGGCGGACGCATGTTGACAACCGACAACTACGAATGCACCTGGGACCTTTACAAGTCGATTCCCTCTCTCAACAACGAAGGCAAGACGGTATTCGACGAAACCGTGGAGTTCAACGAGAAGCACCCGGCGAATTCGATGGCGAGGTTGGTGGACCGCCGTCGCGCGAAGGTCCCGGTGACTTCGATGGGGTTCTCCATGCAGGACCGCTTGGAATTGCTGAAGCTCAGCAATGCCAGCGAAGATGAGTTGGGCGCAAGTTGCATTACCGACTGGCTTTCGCCCGGGTTCTTTGAGACTGACTTCTGGTACATGTGGGCCACCACATTCGCCTTTGAGCCTTGGCACAGCGCGGTTGAATTCAAGCGTTACCTGCACCGCTTCATGCTGGAGTTTTCCCGCATTGAAACTCTTGCGGGCGTCAAGCGGACCATCTACAACCAGTACGACTCCATGGTTCTTCCCTTGCAAACGTGGCTCGCAGCCAAAGGCGTCCGTTTGGTCGCGGATTGCAAGGTGACAGACCTCGATTACAAGACCGAAGACGGTAAGTTCGTAGTAACCGGCATCCATTGCCTGCGGCAGGGCAAAAGCGAAGTGATAGCCGTGAATGACGGCGACCTTGTCTTCATGCAAAACGGCTCCATGACCGATGCTTCCAGCTTGGGTTCGATGACGAGCGCGCCCAGGAAGCTGACCAAAGTGGAGAGCGGCGGTTGGACCCTCTGGGAAAAGCTGGCGGAGGGCCGGCCTGAGTTTGGCAATCCCGCGGCCTTTAACAGTTGCATCGCGCAGTCTTGTTGGGAGTCGTTCACCGTCACTCTGAAGGATCCCGCCTTCTTCGACAAGATGTTTCAGTTCACTGGCAACCAGCCGGGCACGGGCGGGCTGGTGACGTTCAAGGACTCGAATTGGACGATGTCCATTGTCCTGGCCCATCAGCCCCACTTTCTGAACCAGCCTGCCGGCGTGCAGGTGTTCTGGGGATACGGGCTGTTTCCGGACCGGGTCGGCAATTTCGTTCCGAAGCCGATGGACGAGTGCAATGGCGCGGAAATTCTGCGGGAACTCTGCGGCCACCTGCGATTCGATCTGGAAACCACTGCATCGGCCAACTGCATTCCTTGCAGAATGCCTTATATCACCAGTATGTTCATGCCCCGCATGCGCAGCGATCGACCGCTGCCGGTGCCTCGCGGCTCGAGAAATTTCGCGTTCCTCAGCCAGTTCGTCGAAATTCCGGATGACACCGTCTTTACGGTAGAGTATTCGGTGCGAGCGGCCCAGATGGCGGTCTATGAGTTGCTTCGCATCGAGCGCAAGGTCCCACCCGTGACACCGCACGACAAATCGCTTCGAGCGGAGTGTGAGGCGTTGATCAAGGCGTTTAAGTGATCCCCCGACTTGTTAGCTTGGATTATTCATGACGAGTTTGGAGAGAATCGAGAGGGGCGCGGCTGAAGCTGTGCCCTTTCCAGCATTCTCGCCTCATCAACGGGGATTAGGGTCGGCCAGTCCAGTGTTGCCGGCCTGTTACTTTTCCTCGGCCGCCAAGCGCCGGGCTGGATGCGGCTCGGTGCGGGGCAGCCCAGTGTTGAGCTCGCACTTCTCTCGCGGCCTGGCGCCACAAGTGGGACAACGAACAAGCAGGGCTTGTTCCTGTTCAGCTTTCATGACTCCATGATGCAGGATTGCCCGGCAACAAGCTGGTCAATTGTGACCGTTTTGTGTTTCGCGCCGCTGCTGCCTCGATGAAGTGGCCGGATTGTGCGGCAGTCATGAGCGGAGCCGAAATGTTGAGTCTGGTTAGAATTGCCCAGTTCCATTCCGAATGCTTCGCTAGACTTTTCGAAAAAAAGCGCGTCCTGCCCGTCCGTTGCTAATTATTGAGCAGTGTTGGCCGGCCTACAGTCTGTTCCTCCCCGGGACCTTGCCGGACGCTGCAGATGTGCGGGGGTTTGAGCCCTTAGCTTTGCTTCATTACGCTGGGCCGGCTTCACATGGAGTACAAAGTGAACAGTCGCCAACAGAAAGTGAGGCCCGTCAGACTTGGCCACGAGCGCATCTACGGATTTTAGAGCATCGGCGGGTAATTCCACGTGATCGGCCAGCATGACAATGGGTACCTCCGGCCGGACGTGTTTAATCTCATCGGCGATGGTTGCGCCATCCAGGAGGCCCAGGTGGTACTCGAGGACAACTGCATCCACGGACCGCGACATGAAAAGCCGCAGACCATCGGAACCGTTGGTAGCGGTTGCCAGTTCGTACCCGTTTTCCTTCAACAAACTCAGTTGAGCCGGATCCCGGTGTATACACAGCAGAGTGCTGTTGGTAGCCATGCCGGTAATATACATAAGCGGGCTACCCGCAATTCTGTTCAAAATTGCTCACTCCGAGGGGTAAAGGAAAGCGCCGGTGAAAACGCGTTCCTCAACGGAGTTTCACCCCGGGTCCCAGGGAGCGCATCACCGCCCGTGTGCTTCCGGCATATTTCAAAGCTGTGCAATTTTGAACAGACATCCAATTGGCGCCGATGTAGATTATTTGAAATTGAAAAGAGGAGATGTGGAGGAGATGTGAAGGAGCTAGGCGGTCTCCCCCGACCCGTGTCGTTTTTGCTCCTTATGGTGGCGCAGTAGCAGAGAGGCTGCGCCACATCTCCCTGGCTGCTCAGGAATGATCCGGCGCGTGAATCTGCAAGAGGGAGTCTCTATATCTGGTCAATTTTGACCAGTCCGCAAGTCCACTTTCGTTGAATACTGACAAGAGGCAAATTGTGCCAGTGGACGAAGACACCCGGCTGGAACAAGTGACTAGACCAGCCATCATGGTCTCAAACCAGTGCCGGTGACCGCTCGGGCTCATCTGAAAAGTTGCCCCTTTCAGCACCTGTTCTCACCACATGAGGGACGAATGTCGCTAACAAACGCCGCGTTTCCCGAGGGGGTCTTGGAAATTGTTTCCCCGCGCCCCGTGGAACAAGACGAGTTGTCAGCGGCTCGCCCAACATTGCAATCGAAACCATCGCTACCGAGTCGAATCGCGGTGATCGGGAATTATCTTCCGCGGCAATGTGGAATCGCTACGTTCACCACAGACTTGTGCGCGGCCATAGCCTCGGAGTACGGAACAGCTCGATTGTTAGCGCTGCCGGTAAACGACACGGAGCAAGGATACGACTATCCCGCGCGGGTGAGATGGGCGCTCGCCCAGGACGATGTGAAGTCGTATGAAGAAGCGGCTGAATTTCTGAACTTCAACAATATCGACATGGTGTGTCTGCAGCACGAGTATGGAATCTTCGGTGGCGAGGCCGGAAGCCATATTCTGCATCTGTTGCGCGCCTTGAAGATGCCCGTGGTGACCACGCTGCACACGGTTCTGCGCGAGCCAAATCCTAACCAACTGATGGTCATGGAAGAGATCGCAGAGCTTTCAGATCGCCTCATTGTCATGAGCCAGCTCTCATCCCAGTTCTTGCAGGAAATCTTCAAAGTGCCCGGAAGCAAGATCGACATGGTTCCGCACGGCGTTCCAGACCTGCCCTTTCTCGATCCCAATTTCTACAAGGATCGCTTCGGCGTGGAAGGAAAAGCGGTGTTGCTCACGTTCGGCCTGCTCTCACCGAACAAGGGAATCGAAAACGTCATTCAAGCGTTGCCGCAGATTTTGTCCAAACACAACAATGTTGCTTACATTGTTGCCGGCGCGACCCACCCTCACATTCTCCGCCGCGAAGGGGACAGGTATCGAGCCAGCTTGCAAGCTCTGGCCAAAAAAGTGGGAGTGGAATCGCAAGTCATTTTCCACGACCGCTTCGCTAGCCCTGAGGAAATGGCCGAGTTCATTGGCGCCGCCGATATCTATATCACTCCTTATCGCTATGAGGAGCAGGTGGTTTCCGGAACGCTTGCTTATGCTTTAGGTGCAGGCAAGGCCATCATCTCGACTCCCTATTGGCACGCGATTGAATTGTTGGACGACCGCCGGGGCGCGCTGGTCCCGTTCCAAAATCCCGGCGCTATCGCACACAAGGCAATCGAACTCTTAGATACCCCTGCAATACGCCATGCCATGCGTAAGCGCGCTTATGTGTTCGCGCGCGATATGGTCTGGAAAAGAGTCGCGCAAGGTTACATGGAAAGTTTTGCCCGGGTGCGCAGCGACCGCATGGAGAGTCCTCGCGTTCAGTTCTCGGCTCGCATCACCCCGAAATCGCTGAATGAGCTGCCCGAATTAAAACTTAATCACGTAAACGCGCTGACCGATGACACGGGAATGCTGCAACACGCGATCTTTACCATCCCCAATCGAGCCGAGGGCTATACCACCGACGACAACGCTCGCGCACTTATTCTCACAGTCCTGCTGGCGCAACTGGGTAAAGATCAGGATAGGAAGGCAGATTCAGTTAGCCCGGATTTCTCGCACTGCCATTTGTCGTTCCTGGAGCATGCGTTCAATCCAGCGAAGGGTAGATTCAGAAACTTTCTAGGCTACGATCGCCAGTGGAACCAACCTGAAGGCTCCGAAGACTGTCATGGGCGCGCGTTGTGGGGACTGGGAACGGCTCTAGGCCGGTCCGAAGATCGGGGATTCAGGTGTGCTGCCGGGCGTCTGTTCGAGTTTTCCCTTCCCGCGGCGGTGGAATTCAGCAGTCCTCGTGCCTGGGCCTATACGCTGCTCGGAATTCAGGAATACCTCAATTCGTATCCTGGAGACCGCGACGCACAGAAAGTGAGATCCGTGCTCAGCCGGCGATTGCTCGAAATGTACGAGTCGATCCGCAGCCCGGATTGGAAGTGGTTCGAGAACGTTCTCGCCTACGCCAACGCCAGGTTACCCCAAGCCATGCTGCTCGTGGGATCGGCTTGCTCGGATGATCGCATGGTTTCCGCCGGTCTCGAAGCACTGGAGTGGCTGTCGAAAACACAGCATTGCGAAATCAACCACCACTTTGTGCCGATCGGGTCGCAAGGCTTTTATCACCAGGGTGGGGGGAAAGCCCGCTTCGATCAGCAGCCGATTGAGGCCGCCGGTGCGGTTTCTGCGTGTCTCGAAGCGTACCGCGTAACTGGCGACAGCCACTGGCGCAACGAAGCCTGGTCGGCATTCAACTGGTTCCTTGGCGACAACGATCTGCAGCTTCCTCTTTATGATTCCGTCACAGGCGGCTGCCGGGACGGCTTGCATCCCGAACGCGCCAATCAGAATCAGGGAGCGGAATCAACGCTGTCGTTTTTGATGGCACTCCTCGAAATGCGCTCGCTGCAAGAATCTGAAAGGCCGGAAAACCCGTCATGACCGCTCCCGAAACAACCATTCTGAACGTCCAAAGCACGCACTACCCGCCGCTGCTTCTGCGTCACCCCGGCAACCCCATCCTGACGGGCAAGGATTGGCCGTACTCCATCAACAGCGTGTTCAATGCCGGCGCAACTTTATTGCCGGATGGAACCACTCTGCTCCTATGCCGCGTCGAAGACCGGCGCGGCTTGTCGCATCTTTGCGCCGCGCGCTCTCGAAACGGCGTCGATGGGTGGCAAATTGATAGCGAACCGACCTTGATGCCCAGCTCGAGGGAGTATCCGGAGGAAATCTGGGGCATTGAGGATCCTCGCATCACTTTCGTGCCCGAACTGCAACAATACGTGGTCACTTACACTTCTTACTCGCGTGGCGGCCCCGGAGTATCTCTGGCACTAACCAAGGACTTCCGGAGCTTCGAGCGCTACGGCGTCATCATGTCACCCGACGACAAAGATACCGCGCTTCTGCCTCGGAGAATCAATGGATACTGGGCGCTTATTCATCGGCCGATGACGACACTCGGAGCGCACATGTGGATTTCCTACTCTCCTGACCTCCGCCATTGGGGCAGGCACAGGCTCATGCTGGAAGCGCGCCGCGGCGCCTGGTGGGACGCAAACAAAATTGGGTTGTCGGCGCCGCCCATCGAGACTTCCAGGGGATGGCTCGTCTTCTACCACGGGGTACGGCAGACGCCTTCAGGCTGTCTGTATCGACTGGGCTTGGCCCTTTTCGATCTTGAGAATCCGGAAAAATGCCTGCTGCGAGGGGATTCGTGGATCTTTGGGCCGGAGGCCGAGTACGAACGCCGCGGCGACGTCGACGATGTCGTGTTCCCGTGTGGATACACGATGAACCCCGATGGCGACACGATCAATATTTACTACGGAGCCGCCGATTGCTCAATTGCCCTGGCTCGCGCTAGCGTGCGCTCTCTACTAGATTGGCTGGATGCCAATGGAAGTCGCGAGCGCCGGCATCGAGCGGAGGATTTATAAAAACCACTGCTTCGGACTTTCCGGTTTTCCTTCGGGTGCCGTCACCGCCAACGGAGTGGTGTGTTCACGATCAAGAAACGGACGTACCAAGTTTGCTTGGAGTGTGGACGGGAATTTGAGTATTTCTGGGCGCTGATGCACGCCATACGGTCGAACGTAGCCCATAGTCCCGATACGTCACTAAACAGCATTGGACCCGCTGAAACACTGGTGATTTGATCGGGTCGCGGCCCAGGCATCGCAGGCCTAATCTCCAGATGTGAGCTATCTTGCTCAGACACGAAAGTCTACACCTGTCATTCTTTATCCTCCTGAGTGTGCAGACGGAGCCGCGACTGCTGATTCGTGGCTCTCATTCTTAGGTCGCTGCCGGTAGGGTCCCCGATCGAGTCCCGGCCAAGCGACCACATCCAGCCAATCGGCATTCTTCATCCGTGTGTACGCTGCGAAACATTGCGGCGAAACACGATTCGACCCTAAAAAGTCTCGAACATCGAAATTGGGGCAACAACTCCAGGCGGATGAGAGGAGTTAGCCCGCACAAGAAGGAAGGTCAAAACTTATGCCTCTAATTCAACTGTTGGAAGTTCTTATCGTGGTGGGTGTCCTCCTGTGGCTGGTGAATCGGTTCATTCCCATGCAGGGAACCATCAAGTCAATTTTGAACGGCGTCGTGATCATCGCCGTGGTTCTGTGGCTGCTGAATGTCTTTGGACTCTTTCACTCCCTTTCCGGAATCCACATCGGAACGTAAAGGATGACGTAAGGAAAACCGGCCAACAAGGCTGAACCACCAGCACCAGATCGACACAGCGCAACACGGCAGATATCTGCCAAAGGAGGTACTTTGAAGACTAAGCTTTTGTTGGCAGTCGGAATCACCTTCACTTTAAGCGCGTTTGCTCAAACCAATACTCAAACAACCATTGTCGTCGAGCCCATAAGGCCGACACCTATATTCCGAGTGAACGTGGTGAGCCGTAGCGTGCAGGCCGTGAACTACAGGTATCGCAGCGGAGCCACCAAGCTGGATTTCGCGGGCACCGACTTAATGCCCTCAGCGAACGGTGAAGCGAAGGTGAACAGCAAGCCGGGATCCATTGAGATTGAAGCGGAATTTGGCAACCTGCAAAAACCGACGACTTTTGGCAATGAGTATCTGACCTACGTTTTGTGGGCGATTTCGCCCGAAGGCCGGGCAGTGAACGTGGGCGAAGTGTTGGTAGGCGACAACCAGCGCAGCAAGCTCCACGTGACTACGGATCTCCAGGCTTTCGCTCTGATCGTTACCGCGGAACCTTATTATGCGGTGCGGCAGCCGAGCAATGTGGTTGTGCTTGAAAATGTGGTTCGCGAGAACACCAAGGGAACTACGGAAGCGGTAAATGTAAAGTATGAACTGATGGCGCGGGATGGCTATATTCCCACCGGCTACAAATTCGACCCGGTAGTCCTGAATGCCAGGTTACCGTTGGAATTTTTCGAGGCGCGGAATGCCCTGCGCATCGCTCAATCCGAGGGGGCCGAACAGTATGCCAGGGACACCTATCAGCACGCTGTCCAGTTGATGAACAATGCCGATGAGTATGCCACAAGAAAGCACGTTGAGGACAAGCCGCTGATCGCAGTTGCCCGCGAGGCAGTGCAGACTGCCGAAGATGCGCGTGCGATCGCAGTCAAGAAACTGGACGAGATACGGCTGGCCAACGAACGTCAGGCTTCGAGCGACGCACAGGCACAATCGCAGGCGCAAGCCGACAATGCGATTCGACAGAAAGACCAAGCCCAGTCCGACACGGCGAACGCTCTAGCGGAAAAGACTCAGGCCGAGTCTGACGCGGCAAAAGCACGCGCCAACGCTGCGGAAGCACAAGCTGCGACCGCGCAGGCCAAATCAGATATGGCGAACAGCCAGGCTGCGTCAGCCAATGCAGTCTCCGCAGCCCAGGCTGATGCAGAGCAGTCTCGTTTAGCTGCGCAGCAAGCACAGCAGAGCGCGCAACAAGCGGAAACCGACAAAGCGGCCATGCGGGCGCGATTGTCCGAGCAGTTGAATTCCATTCTTCAGACTCGCGATAGCGCGCGCGGGCTCATCGTCAGCATGTCCGACGTATTGTTTGACACCGGAAAATACTCGTTGAAGCCGGGTGCACGGGAGAAGCTGGCGAAGGTCGCCGGTATTCTGCTCGCCTACCCTGCGCTCAACATTGAAGTCGGCGGCTACACGGACAATGTGGGCAGCGATGAAATGAATCAAACACTGTCTGAGAATCGTGCTAGATCCGTGCGCGACTACCTTGTGCAACAGGGGGTATCGACGAATTCGGTTTCGGCCAGAGGTTTCGGCAACAGTCTGCCGGTAGCCTCCAACGATAACTCCGCCGGTCGGCAGCAGAACCGGAGAGTTGAACTTCTCGTGTCCGGCGAAGCCATCGGCAGCCCGGTCAACGCGACAACGGGAAACTTGCAGTAGAGCAGGCGTACGTAGCGATCAATAATGGAGGCAACACCCATGAAGTTAGTTGGAGTTATCAGCACAGCAGTTCTGTCTTTGGCCCTAGGAGCCGCTGCTCCGGCGTTCGCCCAGCAGGAGCAGCACGATCAGCAGGAAGAACAGAAAGCCCAGCCTGCCCAGGACGAGAAAAAAGCGCAACCAGCTGAACCCGCAAAGCAAGAGGAGAAAACCGCGCAGCCGCAGGAGAAGAGCACCAAGCCGGCAGAGAAGAACGCACAACAGGAGAAGAACACCAAGCCCGAAGAGAAAAACGCACAGCAGGCTAAGCCTGAACAGCAGGCGAAGCAAGCCGGTGGGGGCCGCATTCCCGCGGACCGTTTCAAGGCCAATTTTGGACGGGAACACACGTTTCATGTCAGCCAAGGCGATTACAGTAATCGCCGCTTCCAATACGGCGGATATTCGTTCGGATTCGTTGACCCGTGGCCAAGCAACTGGCTCTACACGCAGGACGTTTTTGTTGTCGAGATTAACGGCGTGTACTACCTGTGCAACGCATCGTTTCCTGGTGTTAACCTTGCACTCAGCTTCACACTATAGCGGCCCGCTCTTAAGGGCGCGACCAGCTTAAGTACTATCGGCGCGGGTCCAGTGTTTGGGCCCGCGCCGCTTTTTGTCCGGCGCCAGCAAAAGTGCTGTTTCGGGAAAACTCACGAAAAGTGAGCAGTAGTGCACAGTTTTGGCAGTGCGTCCGTGGAATCCTTGCATCGACGCGTCGCCGTTCAATCCACGCAGCCCGCAGCAGCTAAGGTACAACCGGGCAATCGAAGGATGATCTGGCAAGGTGATTCAAAATGCGCACCATCCATTTGCTGTTGCTCGCACTTCTGATACTGGCCATACCGGCCGCCTCGTTCGCGCAGTTCGGCGTGTCGATCACGATCGCTCCGCCCGCGCTGCCTGTGTACACGCAACCCATGGTCCCCGCGGACGGTTATTTGTGGACGCCCGGTTACTGGGCTTATGGCGATGAAGGCTATTTCTGGGTGCCGGGTACGTGGGTCGAGCCGCCCGCCGTTGACCTGCTCTGGACTCCCGGTTATTGGGGTTGGGGCGGCAACGCCTTTGCCTGGAATGAAGGCTACTGGGGCCCCACTATCGGCTTCTACGGCGGCGTGAACTACGGCTTCGGCTACGGTGGTGTCGGCTATGAAGGCGGATATTGGAACAACGGGGCCTTCAACTACAACCGCTCGGTGAATAACGTGAACGTCACGAACATTCACAATGTTTACAACAAGACCGTAATCAACGAAACCACGGTGAACCATGTCAGCTATAACGGCGGCGAGGGTGGAATTACCGCCCGCCCGAGCGCTGCAGAAGAGACCGCGGCGCACGAGCAACACAGATCGCCAACGGCGCTGCAAACCCAGCATGTGCACGCTGCCAGTACCAACCACGCGCTCCTGGCGTCCGTGAACCACGGGCGGCCGGCAATCGCTGCAACTGCGAAGCCTGCGGAGTTTAGCGGTCATGGGGTGGTCGCGGCCAAGCAGGCGGGAGCACCTTACAAGGCACCCGCGAATAAAGCCGCTGCAACTCGCACGACTGAGAATAAAGCGGCTGCGAATAAAGCCGCTGCAACTCGCACGACTGAGAATAAAGCGGCTGCGAATAAAGCCGCTGCAACTCGCACGACTGAGAATAAGGCAGCCGAGAATAAAGCCGCTGCGACTCGCACGACTGAGAATAAGGCAGCCGAGAATAAAGCCGCTGCAACTCGCACGACTGAGAATAAAGCGGCTGCGAATAAAGCCGCTGCGACTCGCACGACTGAGAATAAGGCAGCCGAGAACAAGGCCGCTGCAACTCGCACGACTGAGAATAAGGCAGCCGAGAATAAAGCCGCTGCAACTCGCACGACTGAGAATAAGGCAGCTGAGAATAAAGCCGCTGCAACTCGCACGACTGAGAATAAGGCAGCCGAGAACAAGGCAGCTGCAACTCGCACGACTGAGAATAAAGCGGCTGCGAATAAAGCCGCTGCAACTCGCACGACTGAGAATAAGGCAGCTCATTCGCAGCCTGCAGCTCGTCAACAGACTGCACCTCGGCCTGCGGCTCGCCCGGAGAGCACTTCTCGTCCAGCACCTGCAGCTCGTGCGCAGCCTGCTCCTCGTCAACAGGCCGCACCTCGCGCTCAAGCCGCGCCCCGTGCGCAGAGTGCGCCGCATCCGGCGAAAGAAGCTCCTCCTGCCGAAGAGCGCCCTCATCAATAGCGAGTTGACTGCAGCATATTGCGTCAGGTCGCTCGAGGTACAAGAAAGTCGATTAACTCTTAATATTGGTGCGGGCCCACTTCTAGGGCTCGCGCCATTTCCTTTCTGGCTGTACGCAGCGTCGCGGAGATGCAATCCACCCGCTGTCATCGCCCGCATCCCCCAAGAGAGCGCTAATTCAGCCCTTTCGACCTATTTTTTACTTTGAGCAGTTTTGACCATTAAGAAACCGGCGGAACGCCTATAACAAAAACTAGCTCTCCCTCAATGTTGTTTTTCCGGTGCAAAACTTGAGGATCGGGGGCGCAGCGCTGGGATCAGACAGAATCAATGCCGCCCCTTCGGGGAGTGACGTTTGAGCGTCGTCTCAGTGCGGGGAAAAGGAGTGAAACATGCTTGGAACCATATTGATCGTGATTTTGGTCTTAGCACTCTTTGGTGCGCTGCCACGATGGCCGCATAGCAGAGACTGGGGTTATTACCCGAGCGGAGGATTGGGGCTGATCCTCTTGATCGTCGTCATTCTCCTGGTTCTCGGTCGCATTTGAACCATGCGTTACCCGGCAATCTCGTCAGGCTCTGCTTGCGAATAAGATCGCCGGCTGGCCTCACCGGTTGTAATCGAAAAACAAGTCGGGAGTCTGGAACGATCGGAATAGTGTTTCGCCACAATACTTTAAGAACAGGGTTGGAAAAGGAGAACTAATGATGACGACAAATGAGCAGAATAAGTGTGCGCACCTGCCATGCCGGTGCTTGGTGCAAGCTGGCGACAAATACTGCAGCCAAGCCTGCAAGGAAGCGGGATCCGAGGACGTCGAGATTGCGTGCCAGTGCGGCCATGGAGGTTGCCCGCTTACTGCATGAAAGAACAGTAACCTTTTGGTGTGCAGGGTGGATCTTAGATTAACCAAGGAGATCTCGACATGAAGATGCGCGGACTCATGCTTTTGTTGCTGGCAATTGCGGGCGTGACCGTCCTACCACCGTTGGCCATGGCGCAATCACCGGCCGATTCGCGAGACTCTTCCGGCGCTGTTGCAAGCACAACTCCGGCGCAACCAGATCTGACGTACATGCGTCCGACGCAGAAAACGAAGCTCCGTAACTACGCTTTCGACGCTTTCGGCCCTTATCCCATCGTCGGCGCAGGGCTCGCGGCTGGTATGCACCAGGCGTACAACTCCCCGCCTGAATGGAAACAAGGCGCGGAGGGTTACGGCAAGCGAATCGGGTCCGACTTCGGCATCGCAGCGGTAACTACGACGACGCGCTATGCGCTTTCGGAAGCCTTCCACGAAGACGCGTTGTATTACCGCTGTGAGTGCAAAGGTGTGTTTCCGCGGCTTAGACATGCCGTAATTTCTACCTTCACAGCGCGCCGCGGCGACGATGGCCATCGCGTCTTTTCCATCCCTGCTCTGGTCGCTCCGTATGCCGGAACCATGACCGCCATCTATGGGTGGTATCCCGGGCGCTACGATGCCATGGATGGTTTTCGGATGGGCAACTACAGCTTGCTGTGGTATGCAGGTGGAAACGTCGCCCTGGAATTCCTTTATAGCGGACCACACTCATGGCTTTCTCGCATGCATATGAACAATCGGCACGGAGCGCCAGATCCGGGTTCAAATCCGTGATCAACCGGAAATCCAGGGCGCTCGCAGGCATGGATCCTCCACTTCCGGGACTGCGGGCCTCACTTTTGTTCCCCATGGTGAGTTCCTCCCTGGGCCTGCTGAACGTTTTTCTCGAGTGGTTCGGCGATCTGGGCATATTTTTCTGGCGAGTTGTGCGCGCTGCAGTAACGCCGCCATTTGAATTCCGCGAATTGTTTTTACAACTCGACGAGATTGGATCCATGTCCCTGCCTCTGGTGGCTTTGGCCGGCGCCGCCATCGGGGTGGTGCTTTCTTTGGAAGCTCGTTACAGCCTGACGCGATTTGGCGCCAAATCGCTGCTTCCCGCCGCTATCGTGTTCTCCGTTATCCACGAGACCGGCCCGATCATCACCGGTTTGGTAGTGAGTGGTCGAGTAGGCGCTGGCATTGGCGCGGAGCTGGCGTCAATGAAAGTGACCGAGCAGATCGATGCCATCGAGGCATCTGCGTTAAATCCTTATAAGCTGCTAGCGGCGCCCCGCATCCTGGCTTGCATTCTCATGCTGCCTTTGCTGACCCTCGCTGCCGACTTTTGCGGCTTGGTAATGGGCTGGGTTGCGCAGGCACTGGCTGAGCCGCTCTCGTTTCACCAGTTCATTACTAGTGGTTTCAAAGGCGCCGATTTCAACGATTTCCTGCCACCTACGTTCAAGACCATGGTGTTTGGCCTGATCATTGGGCTGATCGCGTGTTTTCAGGGAATGCGTACACGGGGAGGCGCCGAGGGCGTGGGCCGTGCGGCCACAAGCTCGGTAGTCTTGTCTTCGCTGTTCGTGATCCTGGCCGATGTCGTGCTGGTGAAAATCATTCTCATATTTTTCCCATGACCATTGATTAGACAGGTCGCGGATTAGACAGCTCGCGAAACAAGTATGGACACAATCGATCAAATTGCCGTGAAGCGAGGAGAAGCCGAGAAAGACGGCAGTGCGCCAGTTATCGCCGTCGAGGACTTGCATAAGTCCTTCGGAAGTCAAAAGGTGTTGAACGGGATTAGTTTGACCGTGAGCCGCAGCGAGACCCTGGCGGTGCTGGGGCGCAGTGGTACCGGTAAGAGCGTCTTGCTAAGGCTTATCATCGGCCTGGAGAAGCCTGACTCGGGGTCGGTTCGCATCCACGGTCAAGACATCGCCGGCCTGGCTCTCGATCAACTCGGCGAAATCAGGAAGAAAATAGGTTTTGTGTTTCAGAACGCCGCGCTTTACGATTCGCTGACCGTCGAGCAGAACGTGGCTTTTCCGCTGCAGCACCATAAGAAGGCGATGTCGAAGTCTGAGCGGGGCGACCGGGTCAGGGCGCTACTGGCGGAAGTGGGCATGGAAGGCGATCTTAACAAGATGCCTTCGGATATCTCCGGTGGCATGCAGAAACGAGTAGGGCTGGCACGCGCGCTGGCTTTGGAGCCGGATATTCTGCTGCTCGACGAGCCCACCGCCGGTCTCGACCCCATCAGCGCCGCGGAGATCGATGATTTGGTTCTCAAGCTCCAGGCGGAACATCACATGGCATCCATCGTGGTGACTCACGATCTGCACAGCGCGAAGGCGATTGCGGACCGTCTGGCCCTGCTCAATGAGGGGGATGTGGTGATCGAAGGCAACTTTGAAGAACTTCAGAAAAGTGATGTCGAGTTTGTTAGGGAATTTCTAAAGCATTCGTAGGAGGACATATGTCGCGAGCGGCGCGGTTAGGAGCTTTCATCGTTGCGACACTGGCAATACTGGTGATCGGTGTCTTCATCATCGGGAGCAAGCAGTATCTTTTCAGCTCGACGTACCAATTGAAGGCGCAATTCGACAATGTGGCGGGCCTGGACGCTGGAGGCGATGTGCGGGTGGGCGGCGTTCACAGTGGAACTGTGCGCAGCATTGTGTTGCCCCACAAGCCGGGCGAAAAGGTCACGGTAATCATGGATCTCGGCAAGTCGACGCACGAGATCATAAAGCAAGATTCTGTGGCCACAATCGAAACCGAGGGGTTGTTGGGCAACCAATATCTCGCGATCTCGTTTGGATCCGCTGGGAAGGCCGACGTGCGGGACGGCGATACCATCTCGAGCGAGCCGCCACTCGAAATGGCAGACCTGCTTCAAAAGACGAGCGGCATTCTGGATAGCAGCCAGCAGGCCATCCAGAACGCCACTCGGGCGACGGCCAATCTAGACTCGATAAGCGCCAAGATCAATGGGGGGCAGGGAACCGTAGGCGCGCTGGTTAACGACAAGCAGCTCTATAACAACCTCGCACAGACGACGAGCACCATGCAGGACACGATGGTCCAGGCGCAAACAGGGGTTACCGACTTCCAGGAGAATATGGAAGCCATGAAGCACAACTTCTTCTTGCGCGGGTATTTCAAGAACCGCGGCTACGAAGATTCCGCCGAGCTGGCACAAAATGAGATCGAACGGCTGCCGCAAGGCACACCGATAAAGGAGTTTACCTACACTGCCAAGCAGCTTTTCGATAAGCAAGATTCGGCCAAGCTGAAGAACCAGAAATCTCTAAACGCTGGAGGCGAGTTCCTGGCTAACAACCAGTTCGGGTTTGCGGTGGTCGTGGCATCCGCTGGCATGGAAGGCGATACCCAGAAGGACTTGGTGCTAACGGAAGCCCGGGCTATGGTTGTGCGCGAGTATCTGGTCGAGAACTTCGGATTTGACGATAGTCAGCTTAAAACTCTGGGAATGGGCAAACAGACGAATGCGAATTCGGATGCCGGCTGGGGTACAGTGCAGATTTTCATTTATCCAGCCGGGACCGAGATTCCGCCTAACAAACAAACGCAGGTGGGTGTCGCATCCAAAACAACCTCGGACCAACCGGTTCAGGCTTCGGCGCCCGCAACACCGAAACCATAGTGGGTGTTTCCCTGGCTGGCGAAAGCAGGAATGCGAAAATTGGGCACCGACCAATGTCACGAAAGCGGTCATTCTTTCCCACGTCGCGGACCACATTGACCGCTGCGTTCTTGAAGTGGAGTAACCACACCGGGAATCACTGTACAGGGCTACCCGCCACCGGCGGCACCGGCGCCGCGGACTTCAACTGGTCCAGCTCGGTCAGTACGCTTTGCCAGCGAACCTGGTTCTTCTTCGTCTCGATTGGAACCGAGAGATCGGCATAAAAGTTCAGGATGTTGGTGCGCAGCTCCGGCGACGTCCGATCGAACTTCCGCGCTGACAACTGATCCAAAAACTTTGCATAGGTGTCGTCGGTGAGCGAGTATTCCGCTGCCTTGGTCACTTGGCCACTATCAAGATCGCAATTGGGCAGCAGGAGCGAGTCAGTGCCTACTGCGTGTAGGAAAGTCCGGTATTGATCGACGGTCAAATTGATGCTCTTGAAATACAGGTCCTCGGTCTGCGGAGTCGGATTCTTGAAGCCCAGCCCCTTGAAGGGACCAATTTTCGGCATGTAGCGCAAGAGGGTTGAGAGGAGCCGGGTTCCGAATCCTGGCTTGGTGTAGTCCTTCCCCCACTCCTTTTCATAGTCGGAGCGCGAAAGACGGTACAGGAACTCTTTCTTCGCGAAGTCGGGCCGCTCGCGCATCATGTCTTTCTTATGGGTTTGCAGCGCGACCTTGGTCATCTCCGGGATCATCCGGCTGACGGAGAAACGATAGGAGCCGATGGCGAGATCCTCATGAGCGAGCACATCTTTTATTTCTAATCCATATACCACTGGGAAGACTCGCTCGAGCAGGGGCTTTGACACTTGAAACCCGATGAAATCGTGGTACTGCTGCGATGCGTAACGATTCTTCGCCACCTGTATCATGTCGAAGCCGAACTCGGTTTTCAAGTGTGCCGTTCTGTCCTCGGCATACGTCACCGACTTGCCGTACTTCGCTCGCAGCTTTGGATACTCGATGGCCACCGCCTGGTTAACTGCCAGCGAGTGCCCGGTAATGTCCGACGTATAGTGTGCCAGCGCGCCCAGAGCGAAGGCATACTCGTTCACATCTGTGCTTTCCAGCAACAGTTCGCGGACAAAATCTCCGCTGCGAACGTAATGCACCAGGTTGCTGAATTCACTGCTGCCGAAAGGATAGTAGCCGAGATCCTGGATGACGGCGCCTCCGTAGGCGTAGGCATGCGCCTCTTTGATCTGATCTTCCGACAGCCCGGGGTATCGCTTGAGCAACAGAGGGCGGATCTCGTCGGTCCAGAGCAGGTCGACGATTTCCTCGTGCGTCAGCACGGAATACGCCGACGAACCTCCGCGGCAGACGAGCACGATCAGAAGAAGTGCCACCGCACGGACAGTAAGGAGGCGCCAACCCTTGGCTATGGTGCCTGAAGAGATTGCCGGGTAACGCATGGTTCAAATGCGACCGAGAACCAGGAGAATGACGACGATCAAGAGGATCAGCCCCAATCCTCCGCTCGGGTAATAACCCCAGTCTCTGCTATGCGGCCATCGTGGCAGCGCACCAAAGAGTGCTAAGACCAAAATCACGATCAATATGGTTCCAAGCATGTTTCACTCCTTTTCCTCCGCACTTTCTTGCTAAGCCGCCGCGGCTTCGGCTGTGTGCAATGTGCAGTAGAGAGGATGCGTGCTTTCAATGATGTCCTTCGCCTTGGCCACTTCCGCAGCCGTCCCGTGGGCGATCAGCAGGAATTGATCCGTCTGGAGCGCTGTTTCGTACTTCACAATGCTGTCCTTAGGAATTCCTATGCTGTAGAGGCCAGCACCCAAAGCGCTCAACCCTCCTACTACCACCGCACCTTCCAACGCTCCCACGATCCACGCCACCAGTGGTCCAGCCACTAAGATTGGGCCGATGCCCGGAATCATGAAGAACGCAGACCCGAATAAAAGCCCCCAAAAGCCTCCCCAGAATGCGCCCATCTTGCCCCAATACTTCATGCGGTCGCCTGTGTTGTAGTAGCCCACCACCTGCTCATCGGTGTGGTAGCCCTTGCCAACAATCGATAACTTGCGCATGTCGACTCCGCCACGCTGAAGTTCCTTCACCGCTTGATCCGCCTCCGTATGCGTGTGATACACGGCGACAACCGAATTTTCTTTGGACATTTCTTCGTCTCCTCGGCGACTTGCCGTGATTCTCGGACCATCAAGCTACGACTCAAACCGAACTATGACAGCGCACGAACAAGAAAACTGTTCGCTATTGCACACTGGCTGTGGAGAATGCGCGCGCCCTTACGGTCGCAACCGCTATTCGTCCCGCTCCGGCGGAATTTCATCTGACCGGGCACGATCCTCACGGGTGCGCACAGGCCTCTCCGGGTGGTCGGCAGCATCCTCGACGCCGCCGACCGCCTCCGCCTCATATGGTTGATCCGTATCGGCGAGTTCTTCGACGCTTTCGCTGGCAGCGTCTGCAATTTGCGAGAGACCCTGAGTGTCCCCCGATTGCCCAGCGCTGTCCGAGCCTCCCTGCCCGGAATCGCTTCCTGGTTCATCGAACTGCGCTTCGTCATCACGCGATCTACGTTTCGCCACGGAACCTCCCGAGAACTATCTTCAACCTTCATTAAATGCCAATTTGCGGTGCGCGGGTTGAACAACGAAATAAGTCGCTCATTCTGGGCGGAGCCAAAGTAAGAAACCAGATAGCACAAGTCAACCTGCGACTCCCAACACGTCTGTCTTTCGTGAAAGAGCTACCACACGAACAGGCGAGCACCGGCGCCAGGGGAGCGGACCCTCCCAGCTTGGACAGAACTATCGCGACCAGGAGCTACGTCATCGCCGGCCGTGCTAGGGAGGTGCGGTACCGAGGCGCTAAGCTCTTCGATCTCGACGGCACAATGGCGGTTCATAATCTCAGCAGCCGCGTCCGCCTTCTCGCCCGGGCCGGTTGCGAAAACCATGACTCCTCCACGCCGGACTCCTCGGACGTAAGCTTCCGCGTCCGCTTCGGCGGCCCCGATCGCCCTAAGGTCCCGAATCAAGTCCACTTCAAAATCAGTGTGTGGGGTACTCATGACTCCGCTACCCGCCATGTCCCGTGGCTCGCCTAAAACACGGATGTCCTTCTGAGGGAAACCGCTGGCCTTGAGATCGCGAACGACCTCGTCGACCGAGCCCGGATTCTCAAACAAGCCAACCGCCGTTTTTGCCATATTGGCCTCCACCAATTTAATCTGCCGCACTGAATTCGTTAACTCGCTCGGGCAATATCTGCGGCTTTGCCTTGCTTCGCGACGTCGCCACCGCTTGCCCCTCTGTTTTCGCTTGGGGTGGCGCAAATTCTCTGCGCGCTGCTGTTGTCGAGTTGCACCGGAGCGGCTACAAGTCCGCCCGTCGCCACAAATAGGCCGTCTGGTTGGCGAATAAACTGCTCTCTTCGCCCCCGATAGACTCGCTCATTCCCTTTCGAAATACTGTGCAGAATGGCTCACTTCGGAAACTTTCTCGTTGGACTATAATTTTTAGCGATTCGGAGCCGGAAAAGGAGATCCCTTTTGACCGTTGACACAAATGAGCATCCCTTGATCGACCGTAACCATCAACTCACGGCCCACGGTTCGGAACCTCACCGGCATAAAGTAGTGTGGGTCGTCATATGGATTCTGTTGTTGCTCGTCCTTGTGCTTGTAGTCGTGCTGGTATGGCGCCACCTCGAAACCACGAAGAAAGTGGCTCCCGCGCCGGCGAAAATCACAGTTACGAGCGCGACGGGTAAAAAAGGTGACATCGGCGTTTACCTTGATGAAACCGGTACGGTCACTCCGGTCTATACCGCTTCGATTACCAGCCAGGTGGATGGCCTGGTCGACGCCGTGCACTATAAGGAGGGTCAACTGGTAAGCAAGGGCGATCCGCTGGTTGACATCGATTCGCGTCAGTACCGCGCGAATCTTTTGCAGGCGCAAGGCGCGCTCGAGCGAGACGAGAACATGCTTGCACAAGCACAGATGGACCTGGAGCGTTACCGTGAAGCGTGGGCGCGCAACGCCATTGCAAAGCAAATCCTGGATGACCAAGAAAAGCTTGTACTGCAGGAGGAGGGCACAGTAAAAAACGACCAGGGAATGGTGCAATTTGACCAGATCCAGGTCGACTACTGTCATATCACCGCTCCCATCGCCGGCCTGGTGGGTTTGCGGCTTGTGGATCCGGGCAACGTGGTGCAGTCTGCTGGAACCGTGACTCTGGCCGTCATCACGCAGTTGACGCCCATCACCGTAATTTTCGCCATCCCGCAAGACAGTCTAGGCCCGGTTGAAGCTCAACTGCAAAAAAAGGCTAAGCTCACCGTCGATGCGTTTGATGATACCGGGTTGAAGAAGATCGCAAGCGGGAAGCTGTTGACGCTCAACAACCAGATTGACACTACGACCGGGACGGTAAAAGCACGATCCGTCTTTGACAATAAGAATCATGCGCTCTTCCCAAACCAGTTTGTTAACACGCGGCTGCTCGTGAATACGTTGCAGGGGGTGACGCTGATTCCTGCATCCGCGATTCAACAAAATGGCCAAGCATCGTTCGTATATGTGATTCAAAACAATATCGCTCATATGCGCAGCATAAAGCCGGGAGTTACAGACGGCGGTCTAACGCAGGTTGACGGCATCAATCCTGGGGATGTTGTCGCCAACAGCAGTTTCGATAAGTTGCAGGACAACACCGCGGTCGTCATTTCAAACAAGGCCTCGACCACGCCTGCCGCGGCCAGCACGAGTGGGAGCAGCACCCCGTGAGCCCATCTCGTCCGTTTATCTTGCGGCCGGTTGCGACCTCTTTGCTGATGGCTGCAATCCTTTTGGTCGGCATTGTTGGTTATACACAACTGCCGGTCTCCGCCTTGCCGGAAGTCGATTATCCGACCATTCAGGTGCTCACGTTTTATCCGGGCGCAAGCCCGACGGTAATGGCGACGACGGTGACGGCGCCACTGGAGCGCCAATTCGGCCAACTGCAGGGTTTGAGCCAGATGACCTCCACCAGCTCGGGCGGATGTTCCGTCATCGTGCTGCAGTTCAACCTCACTCTGAATATTGATGTCGCTGAGGAAGAGGTGCAGTCCGCCATCAACGCGTCGCAGAGTCTTTTGCCATCCATTCTGCCCTCGCCGCCGATCTACAGTAAGACGAATCCAGCCGATGCCCCGGTGCTTACGCTGGCCATCACCTCAAGTTCCATGCCGCTTTCTCAGGTCGAGGACCTGGTGGACACGCGCCTTGCGCCTAAGATCTCGCAGCTCAGCGGGGTCGGCCTGGTAACCATCAGCGGCGGCCAAAAGCCAGCCGTCCGCATTCAAGCCAACCCCACGGCTCTGTCATCCTACGGCATCAACCTGGAAGACCTGCGCACGGCGCTGACCCAGGCCAGTGTGAACGCCGCCAAAGGAAACTTCGATGGGCCGCGCCAGGATTACCAGATCGACGCCAACGATCAACTGGTCACCAGCGACGACTATCGGAAGGTTGTCGTTGCCTATCGTAACGGCGCGCCAGTGATGCTGACCGACGTGGCAGGCATCGTGAATGGCGTAGAGAACAATAATCAGTCAGCGTGGATGAATCAGACCCCGGCGGTCATCGTAAACGTGCAACGCCAGCCGGGAGCCAACACCATCAGCGTGGTCAAGAGCATCAAGCAACTTATGCCGCAGCTTGAAGCCAACCTGCCCACGGGCATTCAGGTGACCACGCTCACCGATCTCACCACCTCCATCGAAGCATCGGTTTCCGACGTTGAGTTTGAATTGCTGTTGACGGTCGGACTCGTCGTGCTGGTCATCTTCCTCTTCTTGCGGAGTCTCTATGCCACCATTATTCCGAGCGTGGCTGTGCCGCTGTCGCTGATTGGTACTTTCGCGGCGATGTACATCCTGGGTTACAGCCTGGATAACTTATCGCTGATGGCACTTACCATTTCCACCGGTTTCGTGGTGGACGATGCCATCGTGATGATCGAGAACATCTCGCGCTACATTGAAGCGGGCGATCCACCCATGGAAGCGGCGCTCAAGGGAGCCGAGCAGATTGGCTTCACCATTCTCTCGCTCACCGTGTCGCTCATTGCCGTGCTGATTCCTCTGTTATTCATGGGCGACGTGGTGGGGCGCCTGTTCCGCGAGTTTGCCGTGACCCTGGCCGTCACCATCATCGTTTCGGCAGTGGTCTCGCTTACGCTCACGCCCATGATGAGTGCACGCATCTTGCGGCGCCAGCCAAAAGAGGAGCAGGGACGCATCTATCGAGTTACGGAGCGTGCCTTCGAGGGGATGATCGCGTTCTATGGCCGGACGCTGAAATACGTCCTGCGATTCCAGACGATTACGCTGTTGGTCGCGGTGTCCACACTGCTGCTCACGGTTTTCCTTTACATCATCATCCCCAAAGGATTTTTTCCGGTGCAGGACACGGGCGTCATCCAGGGCATTTCGCAGGCCCCGCAGACGATTGGCTCCAAGGCCATGGCAAAGAAGCAGATGGAGCTGGCAAAGGTAGTTCTGGCTGACCCGGCGGTGGAAAGCCTCTCATCGTTTATCGGCGCCGACGGCACGAATACAACCACGAACAGCGGCCGGATGTCGATCAATTTAAAGCCGCTCAACCAACGCAAGATGAATGCTTCCGACGTAATCCGGCGGCTCAACTCCAGCGTAAGCCGGGTTCAGGGAATCCAGCTGTTTATGGAACCGGTGCAGAACATTACCGTAGATGACCGGGTGAGCCGCACGCAATACCAGTACACGCTCGAAGACCCCGATGCGAACGAACTCAATGCCTGGACCAACCGTTTCGTCGACCAGTTGAAGCAGTTGCCGGAACTGGAGGATGTTGCTACCGATCAACAAACGGGAGGGCTGGCTGTATCTCTGGTGATTGACCGGGCCACAGCTTCGCGACTGGGCATTGCGCCGACGACCATCGATAACACGCTGTATGACGCCTTCGGTCAGCGCCAGATCAGCACCATGTATACGCAGGTGAATCAGTACCATGTTGTTCTCGAAAGTCAGCCGCAGTTTCAACTGGACCCCGACCAGCTGAACCATCTCTACATCCAGTCTAATGCGTCTTCCGGCGCAAGCGGTACCGGGGCCTCTTCCTCATTCGCCTCCTCCGGATCGTCCTCCGCGGGGTCCAACGCGCTCACGACCTCAGCGCTGTACACTCCGGCAGCAAATACCCTTGCTCCTCCCCTGAACGCGCTTTCGCCGAGCGCCTCCTCGACGTCGAGCACGGGAGCAAACTCTGCAGGCATCACCAGTTCGGCCATAAGCAGTGCCGTGCCGCTGAGCGCTTTCTCCCACTTTGAGAAGACGACAGAGGCGCTCTCCATTAACCACCAGGGTCAATTTCCAGCTATCACCGTATCGTTCAATCTCGCGTCGAATGCCGCGCTGGGCGAGGCCATTACGGCGGTCGACAAAGTGCAGAAAGACATGCACATGCCTCCCAGCCTGCAGGCTGGTTTTCAAGGTACTGCAGAGTCATTCACGGCGTCGCTAGCCAATGAGCCGTTGCTCATTCTGGCCGCGCTGGTCACCGTGTACATCGTGCTTGGTGTTTTGTACGAGAGCTTTATCCACCCGATTACGATTCTGTCCACGCTGCCGTCGGCGGGCGTTGGCGCTTTCCTCGCGCTGCTTCTCTTTCGCCAGGATTTGAGCGTGGTCGCGATCATTGGCATCGTCCTGCTGATCGGCATCGTGAAAAAGAACGGCATCATGATGGTCGACTTCGCGCTGGAAGGCGAGCGGAAGCACGGAAAGAACGCGACGGACGCAATTTACGATGCCTGTCTGCTCCGCTTCCGCCCCATCATGATGACCACCATGGCGGCGCTGCTGGCTGGGCTGCCGCTGGCGCTCGGAACTGGTTTCGGTTCCGAGTTGCGCCGGCCGCTGGGCATCGCCATGGTGGGCGGACTGCTGCTGAGCCAGGTGCTCACGCTTTACACCACGCCCGTCATATATATCTTTTTTGACAATCTGGCGCAGCGCTTTACGAAAAAATCGAACCAGCCGGAAACCGGAGACGGAGAACTGGCAGGGCCCGCATGAATATCTCCGAACCCTTTATTCGCCGGCCTGTGGCTACGACGCTGCTCACGGTGGCGATTGCTCTTGCCGGCGCGATTGCGTTTGAGGTGCTGCCGGTAGCGCCGCTGCCGGAGGTCGACTTCCCCACTATTTCTGTGGGCGCAGGCTTGCCCGGAGCCAGCGCCGACATTATGGCGTCGTCCGTCGCCACTCCCCTGGAGCGGCAACTCGGTCATATTGCCGGGGTGACGGAGATGACCTCCTCCAGCACCCTCGGCAGCACCTCGATCACCATTCAGTTTGACCTCAGCCGCGACATTGATGGCGCGGCGCGCGATGTGGAGGCCGCCATCAATGCGGCGCGGAGCTATCTGCCCGCCAACCTGCCGGGCAATCCGACCTACCGCAAGGTCAATCCCGCCGATTCGCCGATCTTGATCCTCGGCCTTACCTCCGACAAATATGGTCCCGACAAAATCTATGACGAAGCCTCCACCGTCCTCGCGCAAAAGTTGTCGCAGATACAGGGCGTAGGGCAGGTCTCGGTCGGAGGTGGCGCGCTGCCGTCGGTGCGTGTGGACGCAAATCCCACGCAATTGGCCGGCTATGGACTTACCCTCGCGAATTTGCAGTCCATGCTGAGCCTGCAGAACTCCGACCTCGCCAAAGGCCAAATCTCCGATGGCACGGTAACCGCGGACATCCTCGCCAACGACCAGATCTCGCACGCCGCCGACTACAAGCCGCTCGTTGTCGGCTATAAGAATGGCGCGGCCATCCGCCTGTCCGATGTCGCTGACGTGACGGACTCGGTCGCCAACGTCCGCGCCGCCGGCTATTTGAACGGCAAGCGCTCGATTACGGTCATCGTTTTCCGCCAGCCCGGCGCCAACATCATCGAGACGGTCGACCGCGTCCGCGCGCAACTCCCATCGATCAAGGCGACGATTCCGCTCGGCATCGATATCACCATCGTTCTGGACCGCACCACCACCATTCGCGCCTCGGTCAGCGACGTCGAAAGAACGCTGCTCATTTCCATCGGTCTGGTCATCGTCGTGGTGTTTGTCTTCCTGCGCAACGGCCGCGCCACGCTCATTCCCGCGGTCGCGGTGCCGGTCTCGCTGGTCGGCACGTTCGCCGTGATGTATCTCTTCGGATACACCCTCGACAACCTCTCGCTGATGGCCATGACCATTGCCACGGGATTTGTGGTCGACGATGCCATCGTGGTGATGGAAAATATCGCGCGCCATCTGGAGAACGGCATGGCGCCTTTTGCCGCCGCGCTGAAGGGCGCGCAGGAAATCGGCTTCACCGTCTTCACCATCAGCATTTCGCTCATTGCCGTCTTTATTCCTCTTCTGTTGATGGGCGGAATCGTTGGCCGTCTCTTTCGCGAGTTTGCCGTCACTCTCTCGACCGCTGTTTTCGTGTCGATGATCATTTCGCTGACCACGACTCCGATGATGTGCGCCTACCTGTTGAAGAACGAACGCGCGGAAGAGCATGGCCGCATCTACCTGGCCACCGAAAAGTTTTTTGACGGAGTGCTGTCCGTGTATCGCAGCAGCCTGCATTGGGTGCTCGACCATCCAACCCTCACGCTGATCGTGCTCTTCCTCACCATAGCGCTCAATGGGGTGCTGATCGTCGAGATACCCAAGGGCTTTTTCCCCGTGGAGGACACGGGAGCGATCACCGGCAGCGCGCGCGGGCCGCAGGATGCATCCTTCGCGGCCATGAACGATTCCATTCAGCAGATCGGCCGCGTGATCAAGAACGATCCTGCCGTCGACAATGTGATTGGGTTTACCGGCGGCGGCGGGGCCACCAATGGCGGCTCCCTCTACGTTGCGCTCAAGCCGCTGGCCGAGCGCAAGGTCAGCGCCACTCAGATCATCGATCGCCTGCGCCCACAGTTGAACCGCCTGCCGGTAGCTTCCGCGTTTCTCCAATCCGTGCAGGATCTGCGCATCGGCGGCCGCTCCAGCAATGCGATGTACCAGTACACGATCCAATCCGACACGGTGCAGGATCTCTCCAAGTGGGGACCGATCATACTGGATGCGATGAAGCGCCTGCCCGGCTTGCAGGACGTGAGCTCAGACCAGCAGAATGGCGGCCTGGATGAGCTCATGACCTATGATCGCGTCACAGCGGCCAAACTCGGCCTGACCGCACAGTCGCTGGACTCGGCGTTATACGGCGCATTCGGTCAGTCGCAAGTGTCCATCATCTACACCCAGTTAAATCAGTATTACGTGGTGCTGGAAGTCGCTCCTCAGTATTGGCAAAGCCCGGAAGGTTTGAAAAACATCTACCTCCATTCGTCCGGCGGCGGTAACATTCCGCTGCTCGCGGTGGCCAAGGGCCAAGCTAACACCACCCCCTTGGCCGTCAACCATACGGGTTTGTTCCCTTCGGTCACCGTGTCCTTTAACCTCGCGTCGAACGTGTCTTTGAGCGATGCCACGTTGAGCATTACCCAGATGCAAAAGCGGCTGGGCGCGCCTTCCACGCTGCAAGGTTTTTTCGCCGGCACGCTGCTCGCCTACCAGCAATCCCTGGGCACAGAGCCGGTGCTGATTCTGACGGCGCTGCTGGCGGTCTACATCGTTCTCGGTATTTTGTACGAAAGCCTGGTCCATCCCCTGACCATCATCTCCACTCTGCCGTCCGCGAGCGTGGGCGCGATGCTCGCATTGATGCTCTTCAAACAGGACCTGAACATTATCTCCATCATTGGCATTGTGCTGCTGATCGGAATCGTAAAAAAGAATGCCATCATGATGATCGATTTCGCTCTTCAGGTAGAACGCCAGGAGGGAAAGAAGCCAATCGACTCGATTTTTGAAGCTTGCATGTTGCGCTTCCGTCCCATCCTGATGACGACCATGGCTGCGTTATTGGGCGCTCTGCCGTTGGCGTTGGGCACAGGCACGGGGTATGAGCTCCGCCGGCCCCTGGGCATCACGATTGTGGGAGGACTGATCTTAAGTCAGTTGCTCACGCTTTATACCACGCCAGTCGTCTATTTGGCGTTCGATCGGCTGCGGCTACGGATGCAGGGAAGGCAGCACGACATCCTTAGCTATGGCGCCGGACCGGCTCCCCTCGCTACGGATTAATTCGACAGGTTTGCTCGGCGCCGGGTGGGGCGGCGATAGCACTCCAGGCATGATCGCGTTTCAAGCCGACCCGGCCGGAAGTTTTGCTCCAGGCGAGTGGAAATCGCGAGCGAGCGGTAAGCAATGACAATGGCAAAGATGGGTGAAATGGCTGAATCCAGTTTCGCTGCCAAGAGCTGTGATGTAAACTCTCACTTTACTGGGCACAAAAGATCGGCCAGGCCGGCATCGGGTACATGCAGGATGCGGCCGACGTTTCGCTCGCCATGGCAAGACAACGTGAGGTGATTCAAGGTGTGCGTGCCCGATAGCGTGTCTACGCTGATCCTTATCCGAAAGTCATTATCCAAAAGTCATTGCATTCGTGGATAAGAATCCGAAGCACACGCTCACATCAACAGCATTTCAGTGGATGCTCGGTGATGAGTTTCCGTGCCCGAAGCGATGTGGTGGGAAAGGAAGGGAACTGGATGAGGCTATTTGCCGTCGCCGTGATCCTTGGCGGTTTTCTCGCCACAGCAGAACAGCCGCACGCCTTCGGTCAGCAACTCGACAATGAAATCGTGATTAGAGTGAAGGAGGTTGCGGCGAGTACGTCAGCGCCCGTCGCATCCGCCGCCGGATATTTGAACGGTTACCGCTCATCAATTAACGGGCAAATAATCGACTATCACTCCTCCGACCCCGACGTGGATTCAGCGTTGATTGTAAGAGCGCAAAACATCGCTCATTCCATATCCTGGGAAACCGATCCCATGCCGGAGCTGTCCAGCGGGTATTCTCAATTCATTTGGCTGGCAGGAATTGAATGCGCCGGCTTCGAACAGGAAAAGGACAGCCATCAATTCGATTTTTTGATTAATGGCCAACACTGGTTCACGTTTAAGAATGCCAAGGATTCGACGGCGAGCGATTGGAGGATCGCGGGCAAAGACGGCGCCGAGCTATCCTTTCGCTCGCTCATAACCGACGGGCACGGCGATCTGTTCGGCTACATGGTATTGAAGGTTCCCGGGAAAGATTTCGCGCCTGGGAAGCCACTTACGCTGGAAGTAAGTGGAGACAATTCGGGCAGCGCCGACTGGTACATGACTTTTCAACACCGCTTCAATTTTGTGCCGCAAGTGCGCGCCGAACCCGCACTGCTAAAGGATGGCGACCAGGCGTCGCAATTGCTGCGGCTCAGTCTCGACAATCTGGCTAGCGGCAGGATGTTTGAAGTTCATGTCTCGCATCATGAACCTATCAGCACTGCTCTCAAGATTGGGTCAAATGTGCTCCAGTTGGCAATTCCGGCAGTAACTTCCGAGGTGACATTGCCGGTCCGGTTCGAGCTTAATGACAAACTTGTCGAAATCAACACGGTTCGCGTGGCGCCAGTCAAAAAAAGAGACATCTATCTTCTCTCGTATTCCCACAACGATATCGGATACACAGATCTGCAGCCCGATGTCGAACGAAAACAATGGAACAATCTTGACGAGGCATTGCACCTCATTCGCGAGACGCGAGATTATCCGGCGGATGCGCGCTACAAATGGAATATGGAAACCATTTGGGCATTGGAAAGCTACCTGCGGCACGCTTCCACGGCCCAGCGCGAAGAAGTTTTCGCAGACGTGCGAGAAGGCAGCATCGGACTCAGCGCGCTTTACGCAAACATGCTGACAGGCCTGGCCAATTCCGTTGAGATGAGCCACTTCTTCGATTTTGCGCGCCGCCTGCGAACCGATTACCACATTCCCATGACCACGGCCGTAACGTCCGACGTTCCCGGCTTTAGCTGGGGAATAGTTGCGGCTATGGCGCAAAGTGGTGTGAAATACTTCGCCACGGCGCCTAACTCAGGCGATCGTATCGGCTACACACTGCAGACCTGGGGTGACAAGCCGTTTTATTGGTCCTCCCAGTCGGGTCAGGAGAGGGTTCTAACCTGGATGGCTGGCGCGAGCTATGCAAGTTTTCACGAAGGGCCGCTCAGCAAACTCGGAGACGAGAAGATCATGAAGCTCGCGCGGAAGCTGGACGACGCTTCGTATCCGTATGAAATTGTCCAACTTCCTTATACGCTTGGCGACAACGGTCCCCCCGATCCTACTCTCTCCGACGCTGTTAGAAAGTGGAACGACCGCTATGTTACTCCCCGCCTCATTCTGGCGACTCACGAGCAGATGTTTCAGGAATTCGAGAAACGCTACGGTTCGGTCCTCCCGATCATGCAAGGAGACTTCACTCCCTACTGGGAGGACGGAGCTTCCTCCACCGCGTTCGAAACCGCATTGAATCGCGCTGCTGTCGATCGGCTCATCCAGGGCGAGGCTTTGTGGTCGATGCTTTCGCCGGCCTCTTATCCAGCAGAGGAATATGATTCCGCATGGCGTAACGTGGTTTTTTATGACGAACACACATGGGGAGCCCACAATAGCACCGAGGAGCCCGACCTGCCCTTCGTCAAAGAGCAGTGGAAGATCAAGCGACAATTTGCTGTGGACGCGGATCGCGATTCACGCGCACTGTTGGCGAGAGCCCTCCACTCACCATCGGAGCCCGCCAAAACCAGAACTTCGATTGATGTGTACAACACCAATTCGTGGCCACGCACCGACGTCGTATTTCTTGCGCCTGAACTGAGTAAGTCGGGCGATCGCGTAGTTGACCTGAAAGGCGGGCTGGTCCCATCGCAGCGTCTTTCGACCGGTGAACTTGCCGTGCTCGTGGAAAACGTGCCGCCATTTTCCGCCAAGCGCCTGTTTGTGGAAGCGGGAAAAGCCTACACCAAAAGCGGCGCCAGGGTTCAAGGAGATGCGCTGGAGAATGACTTCATCGCGCTGTCCGTCAATCCACAAACGGGCGCAATCGATACTCTGCAATGGAAAAAGAACGGGGTTGAACTGGTGGATAAAACGCAAGGCGCCGGCTTGAACCAGTATCTGTACGTTTTGGGTACGAACCCCGAAAAGGCGCAGCGGGTTTCGAACGTTCGAGTGAGAGTAAAAGAACGGGGAGATCTCGTTGTCTCCTTACTCGTGGAAGCGGACGCGCCTGGAGCGGAGCGGTATTCCAGTGAGATCCGCCTGGCCGAGGGAATCGACCGCCTGGACTTGGTTACGAATATCGACAAGCGATCGGTCCGCGAAAAAGAAGGCGTCCACATTGCATTTCCATTCGCAGTGCCCGGAGGCCAGTTACGCTATGACGTCGCCAACGGAGTGGTTCGGCCCGAAGCCGACCAGTTGGCGGGCGCTTGCAAGAACTTCTTTTCGGTACAGAGTTGGGTCGATATCTCGAACGGCGACTACGGTGTGACCTGGGCCACAACTAACGCCCCATTAGTGGAAATCGGAGGCATTACGGCGGAACAGCCGTGGATGAAGTCGATTGGGTCTTCGTCTTTGATTTACTCCTATGTGATGAACAATTACTGGCACACGAACTACAAAGCGGATCAAGAAGGGCCGGTAACATTCAGCTATTCGCTTCTTCCCCATGCCGCCTTCACCGCCCTCGATGCGGTGAAATTCGGCGCCGAACGCAGACAGCCGTTGATCGTTGCAGGCGCGGATCCGTCCACCCAGTCGCACCCTCCTCTTATGCGTCTCTCCTCGCCAGAAGTTCTCGTTTCTTCGCTTAAGCCGATCGCAGCCGGGCACAGCTGGTTGGTCTATCTCTATAATCCAACCGGGAAGTCGCAAAAGGTCAGCTTGCTATGGAACGATGGCGTTCCCGTGCCGACCCGATCTAGCGATGCGGACGGACAAATCGGCGATGAAACCAGCGCTTTCGAAGTCGCGGCATTCGGCAGCGCCTATCGGCGGGTCGATCAAACTGCGCTCGACCATGCGAGTCATCGCGCCAAACACGATTGATATCTGCGCGGCACAGCTAAAGGAACTCAGTTCAGGGCGTGGACGACCTGAAGGCAGCCATCTTGCAATCGAGTGTACGCTCCGGAAAGATGTAATCACCCGCCTTTCCGCCCGCAGAAATCCTGGCGGTCGCACTCTGGGCTGTTAGGCAGGGACTTGCACTACAGCGTACGGGATCGCTGGGCCCGGTCCAAGGGACCGTGCCCAGCGGTGGTAGAGGCAGCTTCTTAAAAATCGGAGCGGCCTATTCTCTGTCTTGCCTGCACCCGCGACTGACGGAAGTTAAAGTGTTCTTAGCAGTCGCGATGTGGCAGTTGTAGAACGCGCCATCCGAATCGAAAAATGTGTATTCTTGCGAGCTCGACGGGGGACTCACGTCCGTAGCGTTCACCGCGTTGCTGAGCGCCGTGGAGTGGACGACATACCCATCGAACGAGACCTGGTTGCTGGTTTGGTATTTCTGAGTGGTCGCCACCGTAAGGCCGAATGGAGAACTGCTGACGGGGTAGGTGAGATCAACCGTAATCGGGAAGCTGAATTGATCGCGGGTCACAACCATCCCCTCCTTGCTCGATACTGTGGTCGCGGAAGACAGGCTCGTCTCGACAGAGGTATTCTGATCGAGCACCGTGAAGTTGACAGTATCGAAGTCGATGGTCTGGGTGCCGGAGAAGTCTTGCCGCTGCGATACAGAAGTTGTGACCTTTCCATGGGACGTGTTGACGTATCCCGCAATGGTGAAATTGCGCTTGGAAGCGACGTTGATCGTTCCCGTGACCGTTGAAGTTCCCTGCAGGTTCTCGGTTACCACGGGATTGGGGCTGGTGAGTGTGTTCTTCGTGACCGCGCCAGTGATCTGCGTGGCCGCTCGGTCGAGGAATAGCAGCAGCGATGCAGTCGCCGAGAAATAGCTGTCGTCGTTGAATACGCTCAACGCGATCGTATGCGGCTGACCGTTACTCAGCAGGGCGGCGAAAGGTGTGAGATTCACGCGATAAGGAACAAAATCGAGAGTCTGGGCGGCAGGAATCGGCACCCACTGGTCGGGCAGAAATCCGGTAAAAACCCAGGGGGAAATGGGCGCAATGCCTGCAGGCTTGCCATCAATCGTGATCTCAGTCTCGCGGAAGTCCGTATTTCCGCATCCATAGAGCTCATTGATGCTGGCGAGGTCGTTCGGAAAGCAGGCATACCACTGCTCGTCGTTGGACTGGTTCTGGGCGACCACGTCGAGGTAGGCCCGCTCGGTATTGGTCGGCAGCGTAAACGTCGTCGAGAGCTGGTCGGTTGGCGACGACAGCGTGGCCGGCAAGTTTACTCCCCCGCTGCCGTTGATCTGCACCAGCGGAAGCACAACGTCAGGCGGCCTCTTGTCGCGACCATCCCTATCGTCGCGGTGACCTGGTTGCGCGGGATAAAACTCCAAGTCGGCACTTACCGTGAAGACTCCATTCAAGTACGTATTGTAGGGTGGCGAGCAGTCTGTGGTACAGTTCCCCAGCTCGATATCGCCCTCCTGGGGAGTCGCCAACAGCGCGCTGTAATCAGTTATGTCCCGCTCGACGTGCCATGTATTGGTGAGTTTCGCCAACGGCTCAGGCGTAGTTCCGAAATAGAGGTTCACGTTTGCCAGATAAATGTCCGCCGTGCGGTCGTACTGGATTCCCCCGTTCTCGCTGAAGTCCGCCTCGAACACCACTTTCTCCCACGGACCGGGGCAATTGGCCGGGGGCGCGAACGCAAAAGTCTGTTGCCATTCTGAAAAATAAGCAAACGTGTAATTGGCAAAAAGCGGCACTATGCAGGGTTGCTCGTGCGGCCGCGGCACCAGCGGGTCGGCCGTCACTGTGAACTGCGTGCCAATTTGCCGGTTCGTGCTTTGGGCCAGGACCGTAGCGGTCGAGATCAGGGACGCTGCGAGAAGTGCGATAAATGGAAGTTGTCGAAACCAGCGACTGCGTGGGTTCATAGCTCACTCCTTATTGGTCGGGCACTTTGGAGGGACCGTGCTTTCCAACTCCGGGATCCACTTATCGCATCTGTTTCAGAGATTGTCAAGGATTAATTGATCGAATTGCGCCATATCGATCATTTTTCTGTTCCATATGCAATATTATGCGCACTGTGGAATTCAACCCGGATACCGGCCTTCCCCACTCACGCGGGATAGTGCACTGGTCGAGTAAGCCCAACGCGCAACTTCTCGAGCGTGTCGTAATCATCCTTGATGGTTCCCGCAGTTTCGGCCAGTCCTTTCCATGGCGAATCTTCGTGCCGCGTCATCCCGGTAAGGCGCACCTGTTCGCCGAACTGGGACAGCAAGAGCGGGAGCGGGTCGCGGCCGGTGCGCGGGACGTCGTCAGACTCGAATGACTCTGATTCCATTCCGGGTAAACGCCGCAACCATTTCATCGGAAGCGCCCGCATCCGTGACGAGCACATCCACGTCCTCGATTGGGCAGATCAAAGAGGGTGTGATTATTCCCAGTTTGCTCGAATCAGCCACGACAATGATCTGCTTGGCTTGCTTGACCAGCGCGCGAAAGGTGAGGGCTTCGTCCGACTCGTTAGTGGTTGTTCCCCGCTCGGCATCGATTCCGGAGACGCTGAGAAACAGCTTATCGAGAAAAATGTCGCCAAGGGAATTGATGGCGGCGGCTCCGATCAGGGAAAATGACCAGGGCCAACGGACGTAGCCTCCCGTCAAATGGATCTTGAGCCCTGGCATGTTGCAGAGCTCCATGCCGATGTTGACGGCATTGGTTACGACTGTGAGGTTGCTGCGATGACGCAAGCTTCGCGCCACCCAGGTGGTTGTGGTGCCAGCCGTCAGGCCGATGGTTTCATTCTCTTCGATCAATTCGGCGGCGGCAACGCCGATGTGCCGTTTTTCCCTCACAAAACGATGTTGACGAGTCTGAAACGCCGTGTCGTAGCGAAACGGTTCATACAGCAGCTCCTGCGCGAGAGTCGCTCCTCCGTGGGTTCGCCGGATTAGTCCCTGAGCTTCGAGGCGTGTCAGGTCCCGCCGGATGCTGGGCGCCGACGCGCGCAAGGAGGCGATCAGTTCTCCCACGGTCACTGAGCCCTTGTGCAGCAGCAGTTTCAAAATCCGATCAGTGCGGTGCTTTTGGCGAGCAGACATGGGTTATGTGCGTGGCGGACGAAGATATGGCTATCCGCCGCCAGGGAAAATCCCAACCAAACAGTAAGAGCCTATCATCGTAACCCGACCGGAAGCAGCTGGCGAGCGCACTCGTCAAATCGCGGCTGAGTCCGACAATACCCGGAATTGCGAACCCTCACATAAGTATTCCATATTATGGAGCAAACTATCAATGTATTGATCGTTTTGTGCATTATCGATCATTTTATACTTGACAAAGGACAAGTAGTCGGCCTTAAATTCTTCACGCAAAGTTTTTCAGTGCCGCCTCTCAGGTCTACAACCAGCCCTTGGCCATGGAGCATGCCAAGGTTAAGGTAAGGCCTGTGGGGGTGCGGTTGAACTTGGAGTGCCCATTCTCAGCCGCGTGTTGTTTTGTGGCATCGTTTCACAACGGGCGAGCCGTTATTCAGGATCGAAAATGCTCCATTCTCTACCCGGCGTAAAAGACCGAGGACTTAGCCAGAACCACAAAGTGAGGATCTCATGAGAACACACATGTTCCGCTGTTTTGTCGGATGTTTGCTCGCGGCCCTATTATGCTTGTCGTCCGCGTTGGCGCAGACCGTTACCGGGTCAATCACGGGCCAGGTGACGGACCCGAGCGGCGCCGTTATCGTTGGCGCAAAAGTCACCGCCGAAAACACCGCAACCTCCGTGAAGACTTCCGCGCAAACGAATGGATCGGGGGCGTACACCATTCGCTTTCTGCCCATCGGCACCTATACCGTGACCGTCGAGGCGACTGGGTTTACCACCCAGAGGATTCCCCCCTTTGCGCTTGAGATCGCCCAGACGGCAAAGATCGACGCCAGCATGGAAATCGGATCCTCCACCGTCGTGGTGGTCAAGGCGGAAATGCATCCTATCCTCGATACAAACGACGCCACGCTCGGAAACACCCTCTCTGCCAATGAGATCGAAAACATCCCATTGAATGGTCGCAACTTCTCCTCGCTCACTCTATTTCAGCCCGGCTCAATCGATACCGACCCGACGGGCATGAGTGGAAACAATGCGATCGAGCGCAGCACCTTCATGAACAGCACCGCGATGATCAACGGCAATCGCCCCCAGGCGAACAACTACACGGTGGAAGGCGCGGACAACAACGAGCCGCAGAACAACCTCATCGGTTACAATCCCGCGCCCGATGCGATTGCCGAGCTGCGCGTAGTCTCGGCCAACGCTAACGCCACGTATGGCAACGTCAACGGAGGCGCGGTTGTCACCATCCTGAAGTCCGGTACCAATCACTTCCACGGCTCCCTCTACGATCTACTGCAAAACGAGAAGCTCGATGCCAACTCGTGGGGCAATGGACTAACGATTCCTGTCACCCCCAAGAACTCCTATACGCAGGACATCTTTGGCGGAACCATTGGCGGGCCCGTCGTGCGGAATAAGCTTTTCTTCTTTGCCGACTACGAAGGCGCGCGCCATCACACGGGCGGCATTACCTCAGCCAGCGTGCTCACCCCGGACATGCTCCAAGGAAATTTCTCGGCCCTCACGGCCAAGGGCATCCAGCTTTATGACACGCAGAACAACTTTGCCCCCTACTTGAATAACCAAGTGCCGGTTGTGAATCCGGTAGCAAAGTACCTCGCTGCGCATCCTAATCTCTATCCGGCGCCCAATGCAGCACCGGAGGATGGACTGCTTCAGAACAACTATCTCGGTTCATATTCAGGCTACGTCTCGAACAATCAGGAGGACTTCAAGGTCGACTGGACTCCGGGCAACGTGAACAAAATCAACGGCTTCTACTCTCAGGGCACTGGCAAAGACTTTACCACAGCCATAATACCAGTGTTTTTTCCCTCCGAGAATACCTATCCAACGAAGATTGCCGGCGTGAGCTGGGTCCACACCTTCTCGCCCTCCATCATCAATGAAGCTCGCTTCGGTTTCACGCGCGTGCGTTGGAACAACGGCGTCCCCACCGACCCATCCGGCCTCTTCGGCCTCACCGGCGACAAAACAGTCGGCATACCGTTTGGCGCTCAGCTTTTTGTAGGCTTTTCCGGGGAGAGCCTCGGAAGCGGCGCCAGCTACGTCGGCACCAACGCCAACCTTCAGGTCTTTACCGACAATACCTTCAATTACACCGACAATCTCACTTGGCAGCGTGGGCGCCACTACCTCTCCATCGGGGGGCAGGCGACCCGCTACCAGCAAAACTATGTCAACGCTAGCAACGTCGGATTCCTGGGGCAGTTTTCTTACTACGGCCAATACACGGAAAACCTGAATGTGTCCAGCGGTGGAGGAGGCTACGGTCCGGCGGACTTTGTTCTTGACCGGGTCTCCAACGATCAACTCGCATCCCCCACCGGCTGGGTGGGCAACCGCCAGTGGCGCGTCGCCGGCTACTTTCAGGACGATTTCAAAGTGTCACCGAGGCTCACCCTCAATCTCGGGCTGCGCTATGAGTTCGATCAACCCTGGTACGAGCAAAACAACAAAACTGCCAACGTTCTACCCAACGCCACGGTGGAATACGCAGACCACGTCCCCGCAGGAGCGGTCGCGGGCTCGATTGTTTGCCCCACCCGCGCCTGCTACGACGCCAATTACAAACAGATCATGCCCCGCCTAGGTTTCGCTTTCCAAATGATGCCCAAATTGGTAATTCGCGGCGGTTACGGCGCTAGCAGCTTCTTTGAGGGCTATTCGTTCAATCAGCGCCTGACCTCCAGTCCTCCTTTTACCCTTGCGATCAACAGCTCTGCGACCCCGCCGTCAACGACTTCCGGAGGCACGCCCTACACGGTCGAAGAGGGTTTCGGTAACAACTACGGCGCCGACCCCGCCTACAACTTGTACTCGGTCTGGCCGCAGCATACTCAGCCTGCCTACATTCAGCAGTACAACCTCACTACCGAGTATGCGGTCACCAACCAACTATCGCTGTCCGTTGGATATCACGGCCAATACGGGCAGCACCTCGCGGACTACCGCAACGGCAATCAACTCACCCTGGCGCAGGCCACCATCATCGCGGGGCTTCCATCAGGCACAAATACATGTGACTCCACAGTTCTTCCAGCTGCGGCGGTAGCCCCTTACGCTTCGCTGGTTGGTCAATGCGGTCCCATACTTGTCACCGAGTCCGAAGCCGAGATGAATTACAACGCCGCCCAGGTGACCTTGCGACAGCGACCCACTCATGGTCTGGAATATACGCTCAACTATACCTGGTCCAAATCCATGACTGACGCAGTCGGCGACTATGGTGTGCCCAATACCAGCATGATGTGGTCAACGGTCCAGAACGGTTATGATCTGCAGGCCGACTACGGTCCTTCCGGGATGGATATCCGCCACAGCATGAATTTCGTGGGTGTCTATCATCTTCCCTTCGGTCGCGGACAGGCCTATGGCGGCAATGCGAATGGGTTCCTCGACGCTGTGTTTGGAGGATGGAAACTCTCAACCTCTGCCATACTCTATTCCGGAATTCCCGTTACCATCATGGGCCCGAGCGACAACGGGACAAACAGCGTATATGGTATGAGTCGCGCAAACCACTACCGCCCGCTGGTCGTGCATAACCGCTCCATCAGTCATTGGTGGGGAACCGATCCATCGGCAACGGGCTGCACCGGCCCCGACAATGGAGTCTGTGCTTACGGCGCCGCGGTTATCCCCTCGGGACTACCTACCTTCGGAACTGCGGGCGTCGACACCGAGCGCGCCCCTGGCTACCGCCAGGTCGATATTTCCTTGTTCAAGGACTTCCACGTATGGCGCGAAAATGTACTTGGCTTCCGTGCCGATTTCTTTAACTTCTTCAACATCGCCAGCTACGGAAATCCCGACTACGGGGTAACGGACAGCAACTTCGGTCAGATAACCAGCACGCGCTCTCAGGAGCGGCATATACAGATTGGCTTGCACTACAATTTTTAGCCGAGGATCCTTTCGGCGGGCCGCCATTGCGGAAACGTACGGCGGCCCCGCTGGTCTCGATCTGATGCGCCATGCGGGCGGAAGCAAAGGGCGAGTGCGTTGTCTGCAGTGCCTCCGGTTCTTCGGACCCTCAACCCATGCCGAATCGTTTTGTCCTGGAAATCTGCGTGGAGTCGGTAGACCACGCTGTCGCGGCCGAGCGCGGCGGCGCTCATCGTATTGAGCTCTGCAGTGACTTGTCGTCCGGGGGAATCACTCCCAGCGCGGGACTCATGCAAACCACTCGCCGCCACGTGCGCGTTCCCATCCACGTCCTGATTCGCCCTCGGGCCGGCAATTTTTGTTACTCCGATCATGAACTTGAGATCATGCGCAACGATATCCATGCCGCGAAGCAGTTCGGTATGGATGGCATTGTACTGGGGATACTGCATAAAAGCACTCGTGTTGATATTGAGCGTACGAAAGCTTTGGTGGAATTGGCGCACCCTTTGCCTGTAACTTTCCATCGCGCGTTCGATGCCTCGGAGAACCTGGAAACGTCGCTTGAGGAGGTCATCCAGACCGGCGCATCGCGCATCCTGACCTCCGGAGGCCAGCCGCGCGCCACGGACGGCCTTTCGACTCTGGCGCGTCTGGCGCAAGCGGCAAGGGGGCGGATTCTCCTCATGCCTGGTGGCGGTATCAATTCCAAGAATGTTGTGCGCATTGTTCGGACAACGTTGGCTCAAGAATTCCATACTTCCGTGGGAACATCTCATCCCGGCTCAACGGGTAAGGGCAGTAGCTTGTCTCGCGGCAACGATGTAACTCGCTCCAGCCTTCACTCCGCGCTTTTTGAACAGAAGGTTGCGAAATTAGTGAGTTTGCTTGGCAGTGTTTTTCATGATGGAGGTGTAAGCTAAACTTGTTTCTATCGGTGAGGAGAGTATGAAGAAGACATCCGGGTTTCACGGAACTACCGTGGTGCCCGCAATTGTCATGCTGTGCGCAACGCTTTCGTTGGCACAGAACTTCACGGATGTGAAGCCCAGGCCGCAACAGGTTGCTTGGCAGGATCTGGAGATCGGCGCGATCATTCATTTCGGTCCGAACACGTTTATGGATCGGGAGTGGGGGGACGGCACTGCGGATCCGTCGGTTTTCAATCCGGCTAAGGTGGACCCAGAGCAGTGGATGCAGGCCGCCAAATCCGCCGGAATCAAGTACGTTGTCTTCGTTGCTAAACATCATGACGGTTTCTGCCTGTGGCCGACCGCACAGAGCCAGTACAGCATCAAGTCCAGTCCTTGGAAAGGAGGCCAGGGAGATCTGGTCCGGGATGTTGCGACCGCTGCCCGCGAGTATGGCCTCAAGTTCGGTATTTATCTTTCGCCATGGGATCGCCACGAGCCGGCGTACAAGGACAATGCCGCCTATGACGGTTACTACCTGGCCCAGCTGAACGAGTTAGTCACCAGTTATGGCGAACTGGTCGAGTTCTGGCTGGATGGCGCGGGTAGTGCCGGTCATGTGTACGACTTCGATCGCTACGTCGAGAACCTCCGTGTGTATCAACCGAATGCCATGGTTTTTGCAGACGCCGCATTGCTTAAGTACGGTGACATACGCTGGGTTGGAAATGAAGATGGCAGTGCGCCTGAAGAAAACTGGGATGTATTGGATCTGCGCGGCTATCTCCGCTACCGTCCCGCCGAAGCGGATACTCCCCTGCGAAAGGACCATTGGTTCTGGCATCCCAATGACGAGACGAGTCTGAAGTCCGTCAGCGAACTCTTGGACACCTACAACCGAACCGTGGGTCGCGGAGCGCAACTGATGATTGGGCTTGCGCCCGACAACCGGGGCCTGCTTCCCGACGCGGACGTGAGCCGCCTCAAGGAATTCGGGGAGGCCGTTGGCTCAATCTATGCACCGGAGAAGAATCTTGCAGCTCGCGCCACCAATGCCTCGGCATATCATGCGGCTCTTGATTTCGATCCCGACACGATGTGGTCGGCGCCAGAGGGGTCCCATTCCGCGACCATCGACTTGCTTTTTGCCCATCCTATTAGTTTCGACCGCGCGCTGACCATGGAATGGCTGGTGGACGGGCAGAAGGTGCAGAAGTATGCGATCCAAGTCATGGACGGCACGAAATGGAAGACGGTCTACTCGGCAACCACGATTGGGCATAAGAAGATCGATCTCTTCCCTCGCCTAAGTACGCAACACGTGCGACTCAATATTCTCTCTGCTTCCGGCACGCCGCGTATTCGGGAGTTCCAGTTGTTCGACGGAGCGCAGACCAAGTAATTGCGCATTCAACAGGAGCTTACGGGCGGAGCGCCTCGGAACCCACGCCGCACAGTGTCCGCTGCTGGCCGAACAAATAAGTTCGTGTTGAGAGTGCGACGACCCGGGTTGTTTACGGGAATTCCAACTCAGCACAGTGGGGAGATTCCGGCGTTTCGTTGAGACCCTCTACACGAGCTGAATTGCAGTCCGGATTCAGATGAGGCATCCTTCGAAAACATTTCGGCCAACGAAGGCTGCCTCATGCGCGCTTGCACTGAGTAAGCGACAGTCAGAAAAGTCCTTCGACATATGGGGTCTGGCCAAGCGGTTGGCCACCACCCACACTGATGTGGAGTTTCCTGCGCGGCTCGTTCTCCGGTCCGGCGTTTGCGCGGAGAGCAGCCCGGTCCAGGTCGAACTCGACCGTTCTGGTTTCGCCTGAAGCCAAGTGGATGCGCTGGAAGCCGAGCAGTTCACGGATCGAATCCTCCACCGCTGGCGGTTCCCAAGTTACATAGAACTGGACAACCTCGTCGCCTCCCCGTGCGGAAACATTTTGGACGCGGGCAGAGACGTGCAGGCGCGTGTCGTCCTGACTCGCCGGCATTACGCGCAGATCGGAATAATGAAATGAGGAGTAACTGAGCCCGGCGCCAAATGGGTACAACGGTTTCCCTGTAAAGTACCGATAAGTGCGCCCCCGCATCGCATAATCCTCAAAAAGGGGAAGATCGGCAGCCGAGCGGTAGAACGTGATCGGAAGGCGGCCAGCTGGATTGTTTTCCCCGGCCAGCGTCTGCGCGATGGCAGTGCCAGCTTCTTCTCCTCCATACCAGGTTTCCAGCACTGCGGAAGCGTGTTCCTGGGCAAAGTTCACGGCGACGGCACTTCCGCTGAGCAAGACCACGACCAGCGGCTTGCCGGTTTGACTTGCAGCCTCCAAAAGTTTCTCCTGTCGCTCGGGAAGATCGAGAGCGGTGCGGTCTCCGCCAGAAAAACCGGGGATGCTGACCGGCATCTCTTCGCCTTCCAGTTCGGAGTTCAGGCCGACAAATGCCACCGTCAGATCGCAGTGCTCGATCGCGTTCACCGCCTCGTCGAGAAGTGGCTTGGAGGGAGGCATCCAGATCAGTTGCACGCCCACACCACCACTGCGCTGACGGTATTCCACGCGCAAACGATGTTTCTGCCCGCGACGAAGTTGTAGTCTTATCGTTTTAACTGTCTTGGATTCCGAGGACAGGGTTGCGTCTTCCAGAATGGGTTTATCGTCCAGAAAAACCTTGGCATCGTCGTCCGCTGGGCAATCCTCACAGCGAACACGGACAACGCCGAACTGGTACTCACCGGAGTATGGAGCCCGAAGACTGCCGCTCCACCGCACTGAATAACTGTTGCGAGGAATCCGCGACTCGACAGCCGGATCTTCCATTTCGCGCTGCAGATACACGCGAGGCTCGATGCGAGACAGAGCTGGCTGGCCGTGGAAATCTGGGTTAGCGAAGTACTGCGCGAGAAGCCCCTGAGCGTTGACGCCGGCCTGCCGCCTGGTTCCCGCCTCCAACTGAGGCATTAGGACATCTGCTGGAACAAGAGCGCTCGACACAACGGAGAAAGTACTTCCCAGCGCGAAGCGAATCTCGGTTTCGCCACCAAACTGTTTTCGGATTCCTTCGAGGGGAGTCACGACCTGGGATGGCGTCCCGTGATAATTCGCCAGCAGGACATCGGGATCGTCGGCCGCCGGGCCGACGACGGCAATCCTTCGCACCGATTTCAGCGGCAGGATGTGGTTCTGGTTCTTGAGCAGAACGATGGATTCGCGGGCAGCCTGCAATGCCAGTTGGCGATGCTCCGGGGAATCGTTTTCAGAATCTGAGATCGTTGTATACGGAACGAGCTCTGGCGGATCGAACATGCCCAACCGGAAACGGGCCACGAACAGTCTGCGTAACGCACGATCAATCTCTTGTTCCGCGATCAAGCCACGCCCCACCGCCTCGACTAGCGAGGCGTATTCATCTCCGCACGTGAGGTCCGTGCCTGCCTTCACAGCCGCAGCTGCTGCCTCCGCCATAGTAGGCTTGTACTTGTGGCCCTCGACGATGTCCGTGATGGCGCCGCAATCGCTCACCACATATCCCTGAAATCCCCAAGCGCCCCGCAGGTGCTCCTGCAGAAGGAAAGAACTCGCGCATGCGGGCGCTCCATCGATTCGGTTGTACGAACACATGACGGAACCGGCATGGCCTTCGACAACACTCGCGCGAAAAGCGGGCAGATAGGTTTCCTCGAGATCAACCGCGGTGGGACGCGCGTCAAACGAGTGCCGTGAGGGCTCCGGGCCACTGTGAACCGCGAAATGCTTGGGCGTGGCCACGGTCTTCAGATAGTGCGGGTCGGTGCCCTGCATTCCCTGGATGAAGGCTACGGCCATACGTGAGGTGAGGAACGGATCTTCCCCATAGGTCTCCTGGCCACGCCCCCAGCGCGGGTCCCGAAAAAGGTTGATATTCGGCGACCAGAATGTAAGTCCATGGTACGAGCCGTATTCGCCCTTGCGGATGGCCTGGTTGTATTTCGTCCGAGCCTCTGTAGAAATAACATCGGATACCCGGTGCATGAGGCCGGTGTCCCACGTAGCCGCCAATCCTATCGCCTGCGGAAAGACGGTGGCGCGGCCGGCGCGCGCCACTCCATGCAGCGCCTCATTCCACCAGTCATACGCGGGAACGCCCAGACGCTCGATTGCAGGCGCGGCGTTCTGCATCTGTAACACTTTTTCCTGCAAAGTCAGCCTGCCCACGAGATCGGCTGCTCTTTCTTCCGGAGTAAGATGCGGATCGCGGAAAGCTGGAACGCTCCCGGCATTCTGTGCCCACAACAGCGGCAGAAGGAAAGGAATAGCCAGAAACAGCCCGGTGTTCTTCAATCGAGTAAGCATCGAGACGAACGGCATCAGCCGGTTTTCCTTGGTCAATGTAAGTCGACCAATGTAAGGACGATGACGCGATCCGCCTCATCGCTCTTGGGCAGCGGAACTTTCAAAATGACGCCGTCCGCATTTTGGGTAAAGTCCACAGGCGTGGCGTCGAGCATGGAATGAGCTTCAACTACTTTGCTTGTGATCGGCGGAAGCGCGAGTAACGGGGCGTGCCAGCTAAGGATGTGCACGTATATCTTATTGTCCTTTTGGGTCGTTACTCCCCATTCGCTAGGGGCGATGGGGCCGGCGCGAGCGCCATAGATCGAGTCCCCGTATTTTGAGAGCCACTCACCTACCGCGAGGAGCCGTGTGACAAATTCCTGCTGGATCTCTCCGTTGGGCATGGGGCCAATGTTCAGCAGCAGATTTGAATTATTGCCTGCGGCTTGCACCAGCCTCCGTTCCAGTTCTGCGGGACTCTTGTATTTACTGTCGGCAATATTGAATCCCCATGAATCGTTGAGTGTATCGCAGCTTTCGAGCGGCAGTTGATTGCTAACGTACGTTGTGTTGAATCCGGCTGTATTCTGACCGGGAAGATCGCGTTCGAAGGCCTGAACATCTTCGCCAGGCTTCGGGCTCTGATGATGGTTTGGAATAATGAGTGCAGCTGGCTGCAACCGATGAATGAGTGCGTATGTCTTGGCGAGGTGCCAATCGGCATCCGGCTTGTCCCACATTCCATCGAACCAGATACCGCCAATCGGTCCGTAATTTGTGAGTAGTTCGCGTAACTGCCCATCCATGTAATCGTCAAGGTATGAGTTCCAATCGCCGCGGTCCGGCCGGCCGTTGTCCCAGGAGGTCGCCCCCCGCGGATAGTAGTTGGGGTTGTGCCAATCCAATTGCGAGTAGTAGAAGAAAAGCTTGATTCCCTGCCGGTGACACTCCTCCGCGAGCATTTTCAGCGGGTCCTTTTTATACGGCGTCCGCTGAACGATATTCCAATCCGAGACTTTCGAATCGAACATCGCAAATCCATCGTGATGGCGGGAAGTGATGGTTATGTATTTCATGCCCGCTGCCTTTGCCAGAGCGACCCATGCCTTGGCATCGAATTTCTCGGGATCGAAAAACAGAGGCAGGCGATTGTATTCATCGACCGTCAGTGCGCGGTCATGGAAGATCCATTCGCCCGCGCCAAGAACACTGTACACGCCCCAGTGAATAAACATTCCGAACTTTGCATCCTGGAATTCGCGGCGTGCCATCAGGTTTTCTGGGGCGGGCTGGTAATTTGTCTGGGCAACAGCGTCACAGTCCGCGAGAATACCGCCGGCTACAAGAGCCACAGTTAGAGCACATCTTGTGACGGTGAGCTGCCACGCCTTTGCCATATTTCGTCCCTCCATATCTCGTTTCTTCCGTCCAGTATAATTCGACGGCGGAACTCCGTAGTGTCCTGATTTGAAATTATCACACTACCCTGAACTCCAGTCACTGAGAAAGTGGGCCCATGGATAATCGATTAACTGGCAATGGACAATCGTTTGCTTTGCACTTGACAACGTTTCTTGCCGTGAATAAGACTGGCGTCTCATTCGCTGCCGCAGGCATCTGCATTTCGGATGCACCCAAGCACCGGTTGGCTGGGGTAAGTCTACTCTCGTTTTTGCAAATTTTGGAAAACCCATAGTGTAAAGTTACTGCGAAGGGTCTAAGAGAACAAAATGAATAAAACATCCACCGGCCTCGTTTGCTTTGCCTTATTCCTCGCGGGCGCAAGTCCGCTCACAGCGCAATCTTTTTCGTCTGCCATTGTGCTGAGTGAGCCTGGGCTTCCGTCCGCCGACTCGGTAGGGCCGCCCGCGCGTGTACTGGAAGCGGCGTTGCCGGGGGCGCGGTTCGTCCCCACTGAGCAGCTTGGGGCGCAACTTCAAGCCGCTTCCACCAAACTGCTGGTGTTGCCTCATGGGTCGGCATTTCCTGAGGCTGCTTGGGAGCCGATTTTTCAATTTCTGCAGCACGGAGGGAATCTGCTGGTGCTGGGCGGGCGGCCTTTCACCCGTGCCGCTTACCGCGATGCTGGCGGATGGAAGCTGCGGGAGTATGGCGTGCGATTCACCCGGCCACTGATGATTGATCAGTATCAGGAGACGCCAGCTTCCGACGGGCTGGAGTTCCAGACGAATTCCGAATTGACATTGAAATTGCCGCGCTTCGCCTGGAAACGTGCTTTCAGTCCGGTGATCCGTCTGAGCGCAGTGGACCTTTACCACCGGGATGGAGCGGCGGGGTCGATTGATGCGCGGGTGGACGCGCTGGCGTGGGGCGTGCGGGACGGGCGCAAGATGGCTGCACCGGCAATTCAGGTGGATCATCTGCGAAATGGGTTTGAGGGCGGACGCTGGATCTTTCTGAGTGCCGAACTTACACCGGATTTCTACAACAGCGGCGGCGCCGCGAAAACGATTGCGGCTTTGGCGGAGCGGGCACTGGAGGGAAGTCTGGAATTTACCGTGCGTCCCACGCTGCCCCTGTACTTGCCCGGAGAACCGGTGCAGATCGACATTCTTTATCACGCGGCAGTGCCATCGTCCGTACCTCTTTCGGTGAGGGTGAAGACGTACGCGGAGGGAGAAGCGCAAAACGCTTCGGTGACGAACGTCAGATTGCCCGTTGACGACTCTGTGGTTTTGTCCGCGCCGACTGCTAAGGGCCTGCACTTCATCGAGGCGGAATTGCTCGAAGGCGACATGGTCCGCGCCATCTACCACTCCGGGTTCTGGATTCGCGATCAAGAGTATCTAAGATCCGGACCGCGAATGACAGTGAACAAGGATTATTTCGAGATCGACGGCCAGCCTTTGGCGGTGGTTGGAACAACATACATGTCCAGCGATGTGCAGCGGCTGTATTTCGAGCACCCAAACGTGTATGTCTGGAACCAGGACTTGGAACAGATCCACGCCGCTGGCCTCAACATGATCCGCACCGGCTGGTGGACGGGTTGGGACAAAATCTGCGATGAGAACGGGCAGCCTTACGAGCGCACACTCCGGACAATGGAAGCGTATCTGATGACGGCGCGCAGGAATGGGTTGCCGGTTCAGTTCACTTTTTTTGCGTTTCTGCCGGAAGTGCTGGGTGGAACGAATGCTTTTCTCGACTCGGAAGCGGTGCGCAAGCAGCAAACGCTGGTGGGCTCCGTGGTTGCGCGGTTCCATGATGTCCCATGGCTGGCCTGGGACTTCATCAATGAGCCGAGCATTTCGCAGCCGCTGTGGACGGCGCACGCCAATAACGACCCCGTGGAATTGCAAAAGTGGAACGAGTGGCTTAACCGGCGCTACCCCGACCGGGCCGCGCTGGCTGCGGCCTGGAACGTGCCTGCCAGTGTGGTCAGCGGGGTGGTCCCTGTTCCGGAAGACATCGAATTTACACCACGGGGGATGTACGGTGGGCACAATTCGCTGAAGGTCTACGATTTCTACCTGTTCTCGCAAGAAGTTTTCGCGCATTGGGTGCATGACATGCGTGAGCTGGTGCGCAGCACGGGATCGCAGCAGTTGGTGACGGTGGGTCAGGATGAGGGTGGCATTCAGGATCGGCTTTCGCCGGCGTATTGGGGAGAGCAAGTCAGCTTCACCACCAATCACTCTTGGTGGCTGGTGGACTACTCGCTGTGGGATTCGCTGCTCGCCAAGCAGCCCGGCCAGACTCTGTTGATCCAGGAGACCGGATTGCAGCGGGAATTGAATTTGGATGAAACCGAGCGCCGGACGCCGGAGAATGAAGCTGAGCTTCTGGAACGTAAGATTGCTTCGTCGTTGATTCAGGGGTCGGGAGCGATTGAGTGGCTTTGGAACACCAACTCCTACATGACGGAAAGCAACGAGACTCCGATCGGGGCGATCCGCACCGATGCCACGGAAAAACCGGAAGCGACACTGCTGCGCGACTATGCCGCGTTTTCCAAGGCGCTGAGCCCCCATTTGCGCAATCCGCAACAACCTTCGGTCGCCATTGTTACGTCGCAGGCGGCGCAATTTTCCGTCATTGCGGATTTGCAACTGGAGGCACAGCGAAAGGCGGTGCGAGCGTTGGCTTATAACGACCACTTGACCGCTTACGCCATCGCGGAAAACCAGATTGAGAAGCTGGGCATGCCGAAGCTGGCGATTCTGCCTTCGGCGCAGGCGTTGACCGACAAAACCTGGCGAGCTTTGCTCAAGTATGCCAACGATGGCGGAAATTTGTTGATTACCGGACCGGTGGAGCACGATGAGCACTGGCACATGGTGGCTCGCACCGAGGACTTGGAATTGGGCGCGAAGACCGAGCCGCTGGTGATTCACAACGCTGCCGTACGGCTTGGCGAGGGCGCGCTGCAACTTTCCTTCGGGCTTTCCTTCGACCAACAGAAACAAGCTTGGCTGGATGTGCTGCGTTTCGACGATGGTTCTACGTTCAAGGAAATCTCTTACGGGAAGGGGCGCATCTTCTGGGTTGCTTACCCCGTCGAACTGGCAGAGGGCAGTGACGCGGCTGCGGGTCTTTACAGTTATGTAGCGGCCAAAGTTGGAATCGCCCCCCTGTATGACATGCCGGCGGCCATTTCTCCGGGCGTGCTGGTGTATCCGGTCGTGTTGGAAGATTCCGTCCTGTATGTGATGGAGTCTGAGAGCGCCGACGACACGAATATCGATCTTCATGACAAACTCACGGGAACACGCGTAATGATGCGGCTTCCCGCCCAACACGGTGCGCTCGCGTTGATTGGGAAGCAGGCGAAGGCGGTCGTCGCCAAGTATGGTTATTAGGGAATTGAACCGAAAGTGTACATCTGCCCGGTGGCTGACGGCGCCGGGGATGAGCCGTGTAGAGAAGAGTTAGCGCACACCAGGCAAACTTGAAGAAGCTCTGTCACCCGCCGTTTCGAAGTGCGCGAGTGGAAGCTCGCACGATCAAATGAGTAGGGATTCTGTAATCGACCCCGTTCGTTTCTTCTTTTCGAATGAGGCGGTCGAGCGCAGCGAAAGCGGTGATGGCAAGCTGGATCCGCGAAATGACTACGGTTGTGAGCGGCGGTTGGGTCAGTTGCGCAAATGACATGTCATCAAACCCAATGATGGAAATATCGTCTGGGACTCTCAACCCGGCATGATGAATCGCGCCCAGCGCTCCTATCGCGGTGAGATCGTTTGAGGCCATGACAGCGCTGGGCGGGTGCGGCAGCTTGAGCAGATTTTGCATCGCCATCGTGCCGCCCTCGATTCTGTGATTTCCTTTTTCAAGCATCCTGTCTTCCAAGACGATGTCGGCTGTCTTCAGCGCTGCAAGGAAGGCCTGCTGACGGATGCGGGCCGAGTGCAGATCAAAGGGCCACTGATAAACCCGATGCGTCGATGATTCAGAGAAACCAGGTGTTGCACCGCTTCCTGAATCCCTTGCGCATAATCAATGGTGATGTTCGCGCTTACGGAGCCGTTTTTGCCGGTATCCAGCAGCACGGTCGGGATTTTCCGGCGCGTCAGCTCGGCAACCAGCGCTGGGTCCGCTTCCGAGGTCATGATGGCTACTCCGTCCACCTTGCGCTCCAGCATTCGGCGGATACACCCCGCCATGCGCTTCGGGTTGTAGTCCGTGTTGCCGATGATGACGTCCTGCGCACGCTGCATCGCTTGCGCTTCGCCGGCTACCCATTGTGTTTCTGGATGTGGGGAAGCTGAAACCGCTGATCAGCAACATTAGGGTGGATTATTCCAAGGGAATAGGAGAAGCGGTGCAGCACATTGTTTCGCTCGGACACCAGCGCATCGGCTTCATCAGCGGTCCGCTTACGTTGAAGTCCGCGCGGACACGCCGCTCGGCGTTCTTGAAATGTATCGGCGCTTGCGGCATCAGTGAGCGCCAACGGAGCGTGGTCGAAGGAAACCACAAGATCGACGGCGGAGAAGTGGCGATGATGCAGTTACTCTCACTTCCAAAGCCGCCAACTGCCGTGCTCACCTCCAACGACCTGACTGCGATCGGTGCGCTCCGTGCCATCACCCGCGTAGGTTTGCGTGTTCCCGACGATAGCTCCGTCGTTGGCTTCGATGACATCGAGCTTAGCCAGTTCACTCAGCCGCCGCTTACCACCATTCGTCTTTCTCGTGACGAACTGGGGCGGAAAGCTTTCGATGCATTGTACGAAACGGTTTCCGGCTTGCGGTGCCCTGGACACGAGATCAAAGTCAGCACCGGTCTGGTACTGCGGGAATCCACAGCGCCAGTCGAGGTACGGTCTCCAGCGCAAGCGACTTGACAGCGGTTGTAAATGAGAGGTTCAGTGCCGGTCACGTAAACAAACTCGAGCTTCTAGCCCGGTCTTGCGGTTATCTTTTCGAGCGCGGGATAGGAACTGGGCTGGCTGAGAGTGCGTGGTGGCGGCTGTATGCCCGAGCGAATGGCTTTGGTCATGATTTCCAAGGCCAGGCCCATGGTAGGCGGGGTGACAACCGTCGCCGCGAGGAGACCACGACGTACCCATTCCTGGCCAGTTTTCGGTACGCCGTCGCAGCCAGTAAACGGCAGGCTTAGCCAGTCTTTCCGGGCCTGACTTTCCGCTACTTCCTCGAATGCTCTCCTGGCACCGATGGCCATGGCATCATTCTGGCAACCGATCAGGCGAATACCCATTTGCTGGGATGTACCCAACGCCAACCACGACTTGACGGCTTTGTACCCGCTATCCTCTGTCCAGTCTCCCCTGAGCACTCTCGGGGTAACATCCCGAGGTTTGGTGGATTGCATCCCCGACGTGCGTAGCCGGCCAACCTCGCCGGTTGCAGGCCCCTCGATATACAAGATACCTCCTCCGTCTTTCAGGAACACGGCAAACTGTCGTCCCTGGATTCTTCCAACCTCTTCTTGATCGGTGGTGACGGCAAAAATTGGGGCCTGGCTTGTCCCTCGAAGTTTGGCAACATAATCCACTTCACGATTCAACACTCCCCAACCGATGCCCGCGGCAGCGGCGGCAGCAGCCACTTGAACCATTGCGGTGCCAACCGGTTCAACTAGAATTGCATCCGGACGATAGGGCGAGTTCTGGATGACCTTCAGGAGTTGTTGGGTTTGATTGACGGCGTCGTTGCCGGCATACAAGATTTGAATGTTTGCATCCAGGCGCCGGGCAGCATCTTCGGCGGCCGCCGCTTGTTCCATTTGGTAGTCGTTGTCATTTGTAATGAGTGAAACCAACACATTGAGCTTCGTCATTGAGATCCAGGCACCCTGAGATTACCGTATGCCATAATAAAGCCTCGCGAGGCAGATCCGCACCAACTACACAGTTGCGGCCCACTGGGACCGTCATTGTAGTCAGTGTGCTCCCCGATTAAATTGACGCGACCAGGCGCGCTGAAGATAGTGGGTGGCACGCCGAACAAGCCTGCAAATGGCTGGGCCAACTCTTTCGACTCCATTCGTAGCTCCTGCGGTAAGATAGCCAAGAATGCAAGCGGTTACATTCGGAGCAAAACCACAACCTGCAACCCACGGCTCTCCTCAGTCTTTGGCGCCCGTCCGCGGCCCAGCTTTTGCCTTTGCGGATCCGCGCCAGGCCAGTAGCAGCATCAAGATGCCAAAGGCGAGCAATCCCACGCCCGAATCGAAATTGATGTTGACGCCGAGCGAGCGCGCATAGATTTGCTTATCGCCAAGCAGACCGAACAGTGCCAGGATCACACCAAACAGGCTGAACATCCATCCTATCGGATAACGAATATCCAAATTCATCGCGCGTCTCCCGTTTACTTGAAGATAATATTCAGTACCAAGGCAAGGATAAGGACGAGTCCGCCGAGATACGCAGGTCGCTGGTACCACAACAGGTGCTCTTCACTCGGCCTCTCCGTCAGCGAGTAAACCAGCCCGACAAGTTCCTTTTCCTTGCGAGGCTTTGTAATGAGCGTGACCCCGACTGTGATCGCGAAACAAGCGGAAAAGGCCCAAATTGCCGTCCAAAAGTTTTGCGCCATTTCGCTCGGATATTCGTGAAGGACAGCGATAAAGCCACCTTTAATTCCCACCACGTCCCCGCGCGCCAAGGTCGATCCGTGATGCAGGAACGCGACCGCGGTGCCGGAAGCCAGCCCGGTGAACGCCCCGTGGCCCGTCGTCCGCTTCCAAAACATGCCCAGCAGGAAAGTGGCGAACAAGGGCGCATTCACAAACGCGAACACCAATTGCAGGAAGTCCATCAGGTTGTTGTAACGCGTCGCCGCATAGGCTGCGGCGATTGAAAACAAAATTCCAAAAACGGTGGCGAACTGCCCCATGTGCAAGTAATGCTTATCTGAAGCACCTTTGTGGATGTACGACTGATAGATGTCGTAGGTCCAGACGGTGTTGAAAGCCGTCACATTCCCGGCCATGCCAGACATAAAGCTTGCCAGCAGCGCGGTGAGGCCAAGCCCCAATATCCCCGTGGGGAAGTAGTGCAGCAGCATGTTCGGGATGGCAAGGTCATAGTCGAGGACAGGTTTTCCCTCACGGTCGACTGCCGGCTTGCCAGTCGCCACGTCGATCTTCACGGGGATCAGCCCTTTCCCTCCGTTGCTCACTGTCTGCATCTGGACCACGCCATTGACCGTGACCACTTGCTGCGGAGTGGGCAATGCCATTGCGATCATTCCGGGCAAAATCACAAGAGCTGGAAAGAACATCTTCGGCACCGCCGCGATCAGGGGAGTGCGGCGCGCGTCGATCATCGAGCCCGCCGCCATGGCGCGCTGAACCACCAGGAAATTCGTACACCAATAGCCGAACGAGAGAGTAAATCCGAGGCCCATCACCAGCCCGAACCACTCGACGCCGAGCGGATTGCTTTGCGCACTCGTCATGCCCTGCCATGAATGTGTGAACGCGGACGGCAGTTGCGTCTTCAAACCACTCCACCCACCCACGTTTTTCAACCCGAGAAACACGAGCGGCAAAAATCCAGCCACGATCAGGAAAAACTGAAGGACTTCGTTGTAAATCGCGCTCGTCAGCCCTCCCAGAAAAACATACCCCAGCACGATCAGAGCAGAGATGAAAACACTCAGATGGAAGGACCAGGACATCGGTAGGCCCATCTTGGCCAGCGGGACGTCCAGGATATGGAGTACCTGGATCAGCTTCGCCATGGCGTACATCGAAATGCCCGACGAGAGAACCGTCATCACGGCGAATACGATGGCGTTGAATGCCCGCGTCTTTTCATCAAACCGCAGCCGCAGAAACTCCGGCACGGACCGGGCGCGCGAGCCGTAGTAAAAAGGCATCATGAATAAACCGATGAACACCATTGCCGGAATCGCGCCGATCCAGTAGAAGTGGCTGGTGGCAATTCCGTATTTCGCGCCCGATGCTCCCATCCCGATCACTTCCACCGCGCCAAGATTCGCGGCCATGAACGCGATGCCGCAAACCCAGGCCGGCAGCGAACGGCCGGCAAGGAAGAAGTCCGTGCTCGTCTTCATGAATCGCTTCAGGAAGACCCCAATCCCCAAAACAAAGGCGAAGTAAAGAAACATAATGACCCAATCAATGGCCGTAAGATTCATTCCACAATCCTTTCCACCAGACGGCGGTAATTCGCCTAGACGATCACCGGGCGCATGCCGGATGTCTCAGTCGTGATCTAAGTCGGGATTTCCGATTTGGAAAGCTGACTCGTGCATCATAAGATTTTCCTGCCCTCAACACAACGAATTTACCACCAGAGCAGACCCAGCGAGATCAGCGGAGTTCCGCCCGGAGAAACCAAACAGCTCACCATGTTCCTCGATCGCCGCGCCTTTTCTTATACGACGTCGCCAACCACGGCTGATGTCGAGCTGTACTTGACTTGTAGACAACGGCGATTTGCTGCACTTAACTTGAGACCATAAAGAACGTAGGGGTCAAGCGGCGCTCGCCAATCGCCTTCGGTTTCCGGTGCACCTCCCCAGGCGTTTATTAAGCATCGCCGTTTTGACATGGAGGAGACCTTGTGCCCCCGCTCTGGTCCAGCTCATCCGCTGCTTCTTGCAAAAACGCCAGTTGACGAGCTGGTTCACAGTCGATTCGACATGTGCTGTCGCCACACGCTTATGGTTGCGATAGGCCGCAGCGTATCCCTGCACGGATTCTCGGTTTGCGTACCCGCAGCCTTAAAGCTGCTTTCATAAAGACCACAACATAAAGACCGGGCCAACATTGCAAGACTTTGCTTTTCGGCAAGCGGCAGAGCCCACGTGCGCCCCCTTGTCCTCGGTACAGTATGAACAATAAATCCCCTCTTCCATATCGGTGTTCTTGGCCGAAGACGTTTTCTTCTCCATTTTTTCCCCACTTAACCCGCGCTTTCTCAAAGCCTGGCGCTTTTCCGGCGGTGCTCCCTGTCAAGGGTCTGCGATGAACACGGACAAGCCGCGCCCTTGACAGTGCCGCGCCGCTGAACGCCGTTAAATCGTCGCGGGTTTCGCGAAGAAGAAATTGTTTTTAGAGGAGAAGACAATGCCAAACACTAGCGAACGAAAAGACGTTTACAGCCGCATCACCGCGCAGATTGTGGAGTATCTTGAGAGAGGCGTCCGCCCTGGACACGCCCATGGAACGCTGAACACGCCGCCGGCCGAATTACTCGTCCTCTGCGACACAACGGCCAGCTCTATTCCGGAATCAATGTGCTTTCCCCCTGGATGTCCGGCCCTGGGCCAGAATTTTGCCGTCCCTATCTGGATAGCCTTCCGCCAGGCCAACGAGTCAAGGAATTCAAGAGGGGCTCCGACCGCGTCCCCTACTGCGAGACTGACAAGGCAGCCGGCCACGCGGTCAGGGCGACTGGCCGTAGATGTCTGACGTAAAGTAATGCCCAAGCATTTACCGAGAATTGTCTTGCGCAGATGCGCTCATTGCAAGTCAATACCGGTGCGTTGCTGGAAGGCGATCGGCAACCCCATTATGTCTTCCCGAAATAGAATGCCTGGACCCGCGACACGGCTGACTCAGTCTTTTCCAATCGAAGGATGAGCCTAAAGGGGAGCCTGGACGGTGGCGGAGGAAAGCTCCTTTCTGGATTGGATTCTGAGAAAGTCTAGCAGCCGCAGCCGGGGCGGTGGGAATGTGGAAAGC
>Ga0224555_1000602_pt1 | contig 55334 bp, 43 predicted proteins | sample 714S23034metaG_FD_180687 | JGI IMG/M metagenome (GOLD analysis project Ga0224555, IMG submission 180687) | Peat soil microbial communities from Stordalen Mire, Sweden - 717 S2 30-34 | ecosystem: Environmental > Terrestrial > Soil > Wetlands > Peat | place: Sweden: Norrbotten County, Stordalen... | reverse complement strand
CGAGGGACGACTTGCCGGAGCCGGAGAGGCCGGTGACGACGGTGAGGGTGTTGCGCGGGATGGAGACATTGACGTTGCGCAGGTTATGCTGGCGCGCGCCGCGTACCGTGATGTGAGTGATGGCCATGCGGTTTGGTTCGGACGTTCGCGCACACGTATGCGACGTGAGCGACGAAACGGCCAAGTTAACAGGATACGGCATTTGGTACGCGAAGCGAGCAAGCCGTTGGGAGGTGCGGAGAATAGTCGAACATACCGAAAAGGCGTTATCGGTAAGTTCGCGCAGGCAGGCTTGAAACGGACCACTACGGGGGAATCCCAGGCATTCGGGATTGTGATGGGTGGCACTGCGCGGGGCGCGGGGCGCGGGGCCGGGCAGGGTGGTACTTGCGGGTGCGGGTGCGGGTGTGCGGGATAACACTTAAGCTGCATAGCCAACCTTAAGCGGCGGAGGGAGTATCTCAGTAATCAACGAGTTTTTGAAGAAACTCGATGGAACGAATCTCTGCTGCGATTGAATTCTGGTAACAATAGATTTGGATTCTGCCTGGTATTGACTGATTTTGCGCAGGAAAACGCAGGAAACGCAGAGGTATGTTCCGTTGAGCGATTTTGTGATGCTGGTGTGTGCGGTGCTTGCGTCGTTGGCGATGGGAGTGCTGGTGGCCTACGGGGTGTGCGTGGGCATGTTCGGGCTGTTCCGGATGCGGGTGCGGCATGCGGCGGAGGAGGCGGTGGGGGTGGCGAGCGGGGCGGAGGCGGTCGAAGGGTGAGGCGAGTGGTAAGTGGTCAGTGGTCAGTGGTAAGTAAAGGCAAAAGCGGATTCCCTTCGGGAATGACAAGCAAAAGAGCAGACAACGGCAAGAGCCAAATACGGAGATTCTGAGCCAGAATCGGCTCAGAATGACGACGTGGAAGTGGGCCAAAGGCTCAGAATGACGGCGCGGAAGTGGTTTAGATGAAGAATGACGGCGCGGTTGTGGTTTAGATGACGGCGCGTGGAGTGTTTAGGCGATAATCACGTTTGTGAGACGCCAGGCGAAGTCCGCAGATTCCAGTTCCGCTGATTCCAGTTCGACAATCAGGCTTACGCTTGCGGTGACCGGGGCGAGCGGGGCGGTGTTTGCCGCGGAGATGCTGCGGGCGCTGGACGCGGATGCGCGCGTGGGCAGGGTTGACTTTATTGCGTCGGAGGCGGCGCTGCGGGTGTTTGCGGAGGAGATGGGGCTGAGCGGGCGCAATGGGCTGGTGGCGAAGTTGCTGGGTGGGGCGAAGGGCAAGGGCGCGAAGATTGTGCAGCATGCCGAGGCGGACATCGGGGCGAATGTCGCCAGCGGAAGCTACCGGTCGGATGGGATGATTGTGCTGCCGTGCACCATGGGGACGCTGGCGGGGATTGCCAATGGGATGGCGTCGAACCTGATCGAGCGGGCGGCGGATGTGTGCCTGAAAGAAGGCCGGCGGCTGGTGCTGTGCGTGCGGGAGACGCCGTTCAACCGGATCCACCTGCGCAATATGCAGCTCGCGTCGGATGCGGGGGCGACGATCTTTCCGGTGATGCCGACGCTGTACAACCTGCCGAAGGACACGACGGAGATGGCGCGGCAGTTTGTGGACCGGGTGCTGGCGTTTGTGGGGCTGCGGCAGGCGGGGGCGTTTGAGTGGGGGGAGTGAGCACTTCGTGCCGTTCTCGACGCTTCGCGTAAAGACAGAAGCAGATTCCCTGCGGGAATGACAAACAAGAAGCTGATTACTTGAGGGGTTTGCCGAATTCTTCGGCGAAGACGGTGTGGCGGAGGTCGAAGCGGCTGCCGTTGAACTTGTCGGCGCCTTTGAGGTGGCCGACGGCGAGCAGCGCGACGACCCAGTAGCTGAGCGGCAGGCGGAGCACCTCGTGGACTTTTTCCTGCTCGAAGCCCTCCATGGGAGCGGTGTCGTAGCCCATGACTTCGGCCATGAGCATCATGTGGGTGAAGGCGATCATGACCATCTTGTTGAGCCAGCCGTGCATTTCGTCGGACGAGAAGTGGGAGAGATACTGGGGGATGTTGCTGCGGGCCTGGTCGGCGTAGCTCTCGGGCATGCCGCCTTCGCGACCCTGGTGGAGCATGAGGTCGAGGTCCTTGCGCCAGCCGTCGGCGTCGCCGCAGGCTACGATGACGGCGGAAGCCTCTTCGACCTTGCCCTGGTTGTAGGCGGCGGAGCGCAGGCGTTTTTTCTGGTCTTCAGATTGGACGACGATGAAGCGCCAGGGTTGCATGTTGTAGCTGCTGGGTGCGCTGAGGCCGGCCTCGAGGATCTTGCGCAGGTCTTCAGCGGGGATGGGCGTGCCATCGAAGCTGGGGGTGGCGCGCCGCTCGCGGATCGCCTGACTCAGTGGTTTTTCCTGCTTCGGGGTCTTGACCATCGCCGCTCTTTCTGTCGCGTCCGCTTCCTTGATCCCGGGCAAGCCAGCAGCTCCGATGAATCGATTGCAACAACTTCTCTTTAGATGCGGATATTCGCAACCTGCGATTGCGAGGCTTTGCGCGGACGAAAGAAATCCGGCGCGGCGCAACCGAAAGGGAATCCCAAACGATTTCCAAGATAGCATCCCGGAGTATCCGCGGATAGGTGGAGGATCAACAACAATCGATGGAGGTTTGGATCGGGCGCAATACGGTCACTGAAGAGAAAAGCGAATTACAGAGGACACGGAGAAAAAGAGAGGGCACAGAGCGGTTGCCGGTTTTTTTGGATGCTGCTATTTGATGTCGGCCATGGGATGTTCGGTGGCGAAGGGATTCTGGCCGGCGGTTTCGGCGAAGACCCAGACGCCGTGGAAGGGCTTGCGCATTTCGGGATAGGCGGCGAGCAGGGCGCTGGCGGCGTCGCTGTTGCGCTTGCGGGCGGCGGTGGGATCGGCCAGGGCGGCGTCGACGTGGAGATGGACGGCGATATCGAGGCTGGATTGGCCGGGGGAGTCATCGACGCCGAGCCCGGTGAAGCGATACTCGGCGCCGTCCGCGCCCTTGACGACCAGAGGCGCGTCCACGCTGACGCCATCGGAGAGCGCAGGCGGGGCGGCGGCCGCGGCCTCAGTCTGCAGCTTGTCCAGATGGGTGCTGAAGACGAAGGCCGCCGGGGTGAGGAGGTTCTGGGCAGCCTGGTAGTAGAGCCACGCGTTCCAGGGCTGCTTGGCGGCGACCAACTGGCGGGCCTGGGTCCAGTACCAGAGGCCGTCGTGGCCGGCGGCGGTGAGGGGCTTGGGATAGAAGCCGGCGAGCAGCCATTTGCCCTGCTCCTGGCGCAGGAGGAAGGAGAGACGCCAGGGTTCGGGCCTGGTTGCGCCGGACGGAGGCGCGACGGTGACCATGGCGAATCCATACATGCCGGGGGGCAGGGCGGGAATGGTGAACTGCGCCTCCATGGTGGAGCGGTTGAGGGAGCAGAAGAACTGTGCGTCGGAGGCCGATCCGTCGGGGTTGCGCTTGAGGCTGGTGGCATCGAGCAGGTAGACCTGCTCGACCGTGACTACGCCGCCGGCGAGCTTGGGCGCGGTGGAGGCGACGAGATACTGCAGGCCGTTGAAGTCCTTGACGACCTCGGCTACGGAGCTGGTGCGGAGCCGTGCGGTGTCGTTGGACTGGACCAGGGTGGCGAAGGTGCGGGCGGAGTCGGCGAGGCCGTCGCGATCGGGTTGATCGAGGGCGGACTGGGTGGTGCAGGTCTCGGCGCGGAGTATGGGGGCTGCGGCGAGCAGGGCGAAGGCAAGCAGGGCCAGAGTGGTTGCGGGTTTGCGGGTTGGTGAATTGAGGGCCGTCTTGGTGCGCTTCATGTTGGTTTCCAGTCTAGTACAGGGGGGAGTGGCGCGGTGCGGTCGCAGAATGCATGCCCCAGGGGCTAAAGCCCCTTTTCCTATTGCGGGCCGATAGACCCAAGCCTAAAGGCTTGGGGTACCTAGAAGCGAGTGTTGGAGACGCCGGGGTATGTGTATCAGGGGCCAAGAGTCCCGGCCTATCTCAGAAGCAGAAACAGTGCCAGGGAGATCCAAGGCTGAAGCGGTGGATGGGCGGGGGAGAGTATTCTGGGGGGTACTTTCGGGCGCGGCTCGCGTCCTATAGCGTATACGCATGCGTTCGATCGGCCCAGCGCGTCGGTTCGCAGTTCTCCTGTGGTTGGGAGGCGGGGTGGTGTGTGCGCAGTCGACGCTGCCCGCGACCAGCCGGACGGCGCTGCCGGCGGCGACGAGCGCTGCAGCGCCGCAGGCGAGCGCGGCTGCTGCTGCGGGGACCGAGCACCGGGCGCAGGTGGTGTACGCAGGGGGCCAGCTTGGGATCACCGCGGACAACTCCAGCCTGAACCAGATTCTGCGGGAGATCAGCCGGCAGACGGGCATGAAGATCACGGGCGGGGTGAAGGATGAGCGGGTGTTTGGCAAGTATGGTCCGGGGCCGGCCGAGGAGATCCTGGCGAGCCTGCTGGATGGGACGGGCAGCAATATGCTGCTGCGGGAGACCGCAGCGAAGGCCCCGACGGAACTGATCCTGACGGTGCGGCTGGGCGGCCCGACGCCACCGAATCCGAATGCGCCGGGGTTGGACGACGATCAGCCAGCGAGAGAAGATGAGGAACCGCGAGAAGCAGCGCCGCCGCCTGCTCCGCCGGCAGAGGCACGGACAGCGGCGACTCCGCCGGCGGGCGCGAACGGCAGCGCGGGGCCGGCTGCGGGCAGCGCGCCAACCACGGGTGCGGCGAGCGCGACGGCGCCGGGCGCCACGCAGACGCCGCAGGAGATCTTCCAACAGTTGCAGCGAATGCAACAGGCCCAGCCGCAGCCAGCGAATCCGCAATGAGCACTTCGTGCTGTTCTCGACGCTTCGCGTGAAGGCAGAAGCGGGTTGCTCGCGGGCGAAATACGGCGCGGGGGGCTGTGACGGCGCAAGGGGGGTGTGATTGGCGATATGAGGATGAGCGGAAGAAAGAACGGCAAACAGGAGAGCCATGTCCGGGGTATGCGGCCAAGCTGCGCCTGGGGCTGGCGGCTGGGGCGTGCAGGGGCGGTGCTGGTGTTGTTGCTGGCGGGGGCGGCGAGCGCGGGCGCGTCGGTGGCGCTGCTGATGGAAGAGCCTTACGGCGATCTGGGCGCGTTCGATCCGACCGGGCATGCGGCGGTGTATCTGAACCATGTGTGCGCGGCGTCGCCGATTGAGCTGCGAGAGTGCCAGCCGGGCGAGTTTGGCGTGGCGATCAGCCGCTACCACCGGATTGGGGGGTACGACTGGATTGCGGTGCCGCTGATTCCGTACCTGTACTCGGTGGAAGACACGAGCCAGGTTCCGGTCCGGGTGGACAAGGCACAGGTAGCCGCGCTGCGCGATGCGTACCGGCGAGAGCACCTGGAGATGCTGGCGCCGGACGACAAGAAGGGCGGGATGCCGGACGGCGACTGGACGCAGTTGGTGGGATCGGCGTACGACCGGACGATCCACGGCTTTCAGGTGAAGAGCACGGCGGAAGAGGATGCGCGGTTTATCGCCATCTTCAACGACCGGCGCAACAAAGGGCACTTCAACATGTTCTTTCACAACTGCGCGGACTTCTCGCGGGTGGTGCTGGACATCTATCTGCCGCACGCTGTGCATCGCAGCATCGTGGCCGACCTGGGGATGACGACGCCGAAGCAGGTGGCCAAGTCGCTGGTGAAGTATGGGCGGAAGCATCCCGAGCTGGAGATGTCGGCGTTCGTGATTCCGCAGGTGGCGGGGAGCGTGGCGCGGAGCCATCCGGTGGACGGCGTGGCCGAATCTCTGATCAAGAGCAAGAAATACCTGCTGCCGATGGCGATCCTGAGTCCGGAGGTAACTGGGGCGGTGGTGGTGGCGTACCTGGCCAAGGGCCGGATGAAGCTGCCCAAGGATGCGGTGGTGTTCAACGTGGACGATCTGGAGAACGGCCCGGGACAGTTGCCTGGGGGTGATCCGGCGGAGCAAGTTCCGGCGGGAGATCCGCCTGCGGCTGCGGCGGGTGATCCGCCCGCGGTTGATGTGCCGATGCGGTAGGTGGTGGGCTCCGGGGCTAAAGCCCTCTCATCTCTGTGGCCGTATTCAGGGGCCTGAAGGCCCCTGCTCCCTCCGGTGCCGAGCTTTGCTCGGCGGAAAAGCAAATGCGGGGGTCTCTCTACTCCGCCTGCGGCTCCGGTCGAGCTGACGCCTTCTTAGGGTGTGGTTCGGGGGTTGCAGCGGGCGGGAGTGGGGTTAGCGGCGCTGGCTGCGGGCGACGGCGGCGCGGGCTTCGTTGTCGGCTTCGCGCTTGCGTTCGGTGGCGCGTTTGTCCCACTCCTGCTTGCCCTTGGCGAGGGCGAGTTCGCATTTGACGCGGCCGTGGCGGAAATAAAGGCGGGTGGGGATGAGCGTAAAGCCCTTCTGCCGAGTCATACTTTCAAGCTTCCGCACCTCGGATTTATGCAGCAGCAGCTTGCGGGTGCGCAGCGAGTCGTGGTTCATGGCGTTGCCGTGCGAGAAGGGGCCGATGTGGGCGTTGAGCAGGAAACACTCGCCGTCCTTGAGCAGGCCGTAGGCGTCCTTGAGGTTGGCTTTGCCTTCGCGGATGGACTTGACCTCGGTGCCGCGGAGGGCGACGCCGGCCTCGAACTTATCGAAGAGGGCGTAGTTGTGGCCGGCGGAGCGGTTGTATGCGGCGTCGCGCTGGCCAGAGGCGACGGGGTCGCGGTCTTTGGGTTTGGGCGCGGACTTGGGCTGCGCGGCGACGGTCGGATTGGAGAGCGATCTGGGCATGGCGGGATGGGCGGCGGCGGAGGAGGCCGGAAGCGGCGGGCAATGGTGACGCGAATCGGAACGGTCAGTTTAGGGAGCGGTCTAGTTTGGACAAACCTGACCTCAGGGGCTAAAGCCCTTTTCAACGAAGGAGCGGCTTACGGCACGGAGACCCAAGGCTAAAGCCTTGGGCTACCGGCCGTGCCCTTAACGAGACAAAATCAAACTGACCCGCCATCTCAGTTTAACATGAAGGAACCGGGGCGTCTCACCTGTGGGGATGGGCAACGTCTAACCAACAAATCGACAAATAGCTGCCAGCAACAGGAGCAAAGGAAACGACTGCAGGTAATTGAAAGAGAAGCAAATTTCGAGGGGCTTGAACGTGATCGAAATGCTACAATCACCAGAGTCCAGCCAGTCCAGTGAATTCGACTGCCGGGCAGACCACACAGCAGCGGACTTGCCTGGACGGACGGATGGTTGTACGTCTTTACCATCTTACGAAGCCGGTGGAGGGAAGGGCAGACGCAACGCCCAACCCGATCCACACAGGCCTGGCCAAAAGGAAGCACGGAAGACTGGCATGACTCGCGGGTTCCAGGTAGTGACATTGCGGCACTCTTCGTTTTTGGATCGGGCGGGGCTCGCAGCGCTGTTGGTTCTGCTGGCCGGGGTGATGTTCGTTCCGGCGGCGCGGGCGCAGAGCGCCAGCACCTGGAACAAGCGGGGCCAGACGGCCGAGTTGCGCGAGGACTTCGACAGCGCCTACGAGGACTACCTGAAGGCGCACAACAAGGCCCCCAGTGACATGCGCTACACGGCGCGCGTGGACCGGATGCGGTTCCAGGCAGCGGCCCAGCACGTGGACCGCGGCCGGGTGCTGCGGCAGAGCGGAGATATTGGAGGGGCGCTGAACCAGTTCACCCGCGCGCTGCAGATCGATCCGGGCAACGAGGCGGCGGGGCAGGAGATCGTGATCACCGAGCGCCAGGACAAGCAACAGGGCACGCCTGCGGCGCCACCGCCGGGGACGGCTGAATCGAACTCGGTGCTGCGCGATGTGGCCGGTGTTTCCGGGCCGATTACGCTGAAGCCGGTGTCGTCCGACCTGATCACGCTGAAGTTGGTGGGGGACACAAAAGACATCTACACGGCGATCGGCAAGGTGGCGGGCCTGAACGTACTGTTCGATCCCGACTACACGTCCAAGCGGATCCCGGTGGACCTGTTCAACGTGAGCCTGGCGGATTCGCTGCGGATTGTGGGAACCATAGCGGGGACGTTTTACAAGCCGATTACGGCGGACACCATCTTTGTGGCCGCGAACACGACGAGCAAGCACCACGATCTGGATGAAATGGCGGTGCAGACGTTTTTTCTGACCAATGCGGCGCAGCAGGCAGACGCCAACGAAGTGGTGGCGGCGCTGAGGAATGTGCTGTCCCCCGACGACAAGGTGTACCTGGTGATTTCGCAGGGAGCGATTGTGGTGCGCGCGCCGCCGCAACAACTGCTGCTGGCGGAGAAACTGCTGAACGATTTCGACCGGACGAAAGCCGAAGTGGTGGTGGATGTGGCCATCCTGGAGGTGAACCGGGACAAGATCCGCAATTTGGGCATTACGCTGCCACAGTCGTTCGGGCTGACGCCGCAGGCCAGCAACGCTGTCCAAAACCAGACCAGCAGCACCACCGGCACCACAAGCACCCCCACCACCTCCGGCCTGACGCTGAACACGCTGGGCAACCTGAACGCCACCAACTTTTCGGTGACGCTGGGCGGGGGCATGGTGAACGCGCTGCTGAGTGACTCGGACACGCGCGTGCTGCAGAACCCGAGCATCCGCGCGACGGACGGGCAGAACGCGAAGATGAAGATCGGGTCGAGGATTCCGGTGGCGACCGGTTCGTACTCGGCCGGGGCGGCGACCGGCATCACGGCGGGGATCGGGGTGCAAACCCAGTTCACGTACATCGATGTGGGCGTGACCATCGATATGACGCCGACGATCCATCTGGACCGCGAGGTGTCTCTGAAGCTGGACGTGACGAACTCCACGCAGAGCGGCTCAGTGACGATCTCGGGGGTTACGGAGCCGATTATCGGTCAGCGCGAAAGCTCAACCACCCTGCAACTGCGCGACGGCGAGCCATGCCTGCTGGCGGGGATTCTGACCAAATCGGACACCTATACCAACAGCGGGACGCCGGGGCTGTCAGACATTCCGTTCCTGAAGTACTTTTTCGGCTCGATTTATAAAGAAAACCAGCAGGACGAGGTGGTCTTCATCCTGATCCCGCACATTGTGCGCGAGTCGGTGCTGACGTCGGTGAACACGCGCGCCATCGACACCGGGACGCTCGGCAATATAGAGCTTCGCCCGTCGGACACGCCGCTGGACAGACTGTTCCCGGAGAGCGCGCAGGCTGCGGCAGCCCCGGCCGTCAACCCCACCACCGCTGCCAATGCAGCCAACGCGATGGTGCAGCAGATGAAACAACAGGTACTGCCGCCCACGCCGGGCGCAGCAGCACCGCCGCCCGCGCCGTACGCAGCAGCGCCGCCGCCTGCGAGCAACGCTGCAGCCTCGGCGTCGCTGCAGCCGGTCTCGCTGGCCATAGCGCCGCCGAACTCCACGCAGACGTTGGGGAGCACGTTTACCGCGTCGGTGGTGCTGACGAACGCGCACGACGTCTTTTCGGTTCCGCTGCAGGTCGGGTTCGATCCGAAGATTTTGCAACTGGTGAACGTGGAGGCCGGGGGCTTGCTGGGCGGCGACGGCCAGCCGGTGGCGCTGGTGCATCGCGACGACGGCAATGGGCTGGTGACGATTACGGCCTCGCGTCCGCCGGGAGTCGGCGGCGTGAATGGAAACGGCCAGGTCTGCACGCTTACGTTCAAGGCCATCGGCGCCGGGGACACGAATATCGCGCTGGTGAAGGTCGGCGCCAAGAACAGCATCCAGGCCAACCTGCCCGCGGTCGGTGCGCAGGGCGTGGTGCATGTGAAGTGAGGTTCCAGGTGCCAGGTACAAGGAGCCAGGTCCGAGGTCCGAGGTTCGAGGTTCGAGGGAAGAACCTTGCGCCTGGGAGCTTGCGCCTTGCACCTGAGTCGGGGTTGACGCTGGTTGAGCTGATCATCACGGTGGCGATCGTGGGCATTCTGGCGACCATGGCAGTTCCGGTGGCGCGCTTCCAGGTGAAGCGGGAGAAGGAGCGCCAACTGCACCGGGACCTGTGGGAGATGCGCGACGCCATCGACCGGTACAAGGACGCGGCCGACAAGGGCGGGATGCAGCTCAAAGTCGACAGCATGGGGTATCCGCCGGACCTGCAGACGATGGTGGACGGGGTGGACATTCAGACCAAGAAGGTGCGGTTCCTGCGCGCGATTCCGGTAGACCCGATGACCAAGTCGACGGAGTGGGGGCTGCGGTCGAACCAGGACGACGCGGACACAGATTCGTGGGGCGGGCAAAACGTGTTCGACGTGTACAGCAAGAGCCAGGGCACGGCCATCGACGGGACCAAGTACAGCACATGGTGAACAGGTTCGAGGTTCGAGGTTCGCGGTTCGAGGCGCCGTGCCCTGGGGGTGTGGCGCCGCGGGAGATACGCTGGCGCAGCGTCGGCCGGCCTGCGACGAACGCAGTGGAGGCCGGGTTTACGCTGCTGGAGCTGATGATCGTGATGATCATCATTGCGACGCTGGCGGCGATGGCCATTCCGGCGTACACGCGCAACGTGGTGGCCGCCAAGGAAGCGGTGCTGCGGGCGGACCTGCGGGTGATGCGGGATGCGATCGGCTCGTACACGGTGGACAAGGAGAAGGCGCCGCAGGCACTGGACGACCTGGTGACGGGGGGCTACCTGCGGGTGATCCCCAAAGAGCCGTTCTCCAACAGCACGGATTGCTGGATTACCACCCAGTCGGACACGCTGGGGAGCATCGACGAGACGGATTCCGGGGGCATCTACGATGTGCACTCGTGCACGCAGAAGACGGCGATGGACGGCAGCGAGTACAGCAGTTGGTGAGAATGTTTCCGGTATCCCTTGTGGGGTGATTGGTTTACGGGTGAAGGGCCGGGCGAGAGCGAAAACGAATCACAGAGAACACAGAGCAAAAAGAGAGCACGGAGATGTGCATTTTGCAGGGTTCCCCGGGGATGGCATTCCGGGGAGGCAAGCAATGACATGGATCGTGGTGGGGGTGGAGTCTGGTAAAGGTAAACGGAAAGGCGCATACTTCGTCTAATGAAGTGCTGAGCTGCGCCCGTTTGCAGGGTGCGCGGCCTGTCCGGAGAAAGAACATGCGTTCACGAATTCAGTTCGGCCTTGCCGCCCTGCTTGCCGTCGCTGCGCTTGCCTTCGCGACGAGCACTGACGCTCAACAATCCACGTCGACTTCGACTTCGACTTCGACAGCGCCAGCGGCTACGGCACCGAGCGCTTCGCAGCCGGCTTCGCAGCCTGCTCCGCAGCCGGCTTCGCAACCGGGAACGCCGGCGGCGGCGAGCGCTCCGGCGGCCACGACGGGCAGCCAGACGAGCGGGTCGAGCAACAGCTCGGACCGGCCGCAGTTCGGGGTCCCGAACGACAACTCTACAAGCAATACGCCTGCGAGCAATACGCCTGCGAGCAATGGTTCGGACCAGGCGGGGGCGAACCCGACGGGTGGGGACAAGACCAGCGGGGACAAGGGCGGGGCAGGGAGTTCGACCGACACCAAGGCCGATGCGAAGGCCGATGCCACGAGCACAACCGCGAAGAGCGATGCGCTGCCGTCTCCGGGCGAGGCGCTGAACCCGCACATCAAGAAGGGAAGCGAGGACGATGTGGACGCGGTGGGCACGCGCAACATCGGCGCCCGCGGGCTGGGGAACTGGTTCTCCACCAACTGGGAGATCGGCACGGGCAAGCAGTACTCGATGGAGATCGAGAAGTCGGCGCACCTGGTGACCGATCCGGTGGTGGTGGAGTACGTGAACCGCATCGGGCAGAACATCGTGAAGAATTCGGACTGCAAGGTTCCGTTCACGATCAAGGTGATCGACTCGGACGAGATTAACGCGATGGCGCTGCCGGGCGGGTTCTTTTACGTGAACTCGGGTCTGATTATGGCGGCGGACGAAGAGGCCGAGTTGGCCGGGGTGATGGCGCACGAGACGGCGCACGTATGCGCGCACCATGCGGCCCGCGAGATGACACGGATGGGGTACGCGGAGATCGGGTCGATTCCGCTGATGATTGTGACTTACGGGACATGGACCGGATACGGTATCTACGAGTTGTCGCAGCTGGCGATCCCGATCAGCTTCCTGGAGTTCTCGCGCGAGTTCGAGGCGGAGGCCGACTACCTGGGGCTGCAGTACATGTACAAGGCGGGGTACGATCCGCAGGCGTTCATCCAGTTTTTCGAGAAGATTGACGCGCTGGAGAAGCATAAGCCGGGGGCGATTGCGAAGGTGTTCGCCGATCACCCGCAGACGCCGGACCGGATTGCGCACTCGGAGGAAGAGATTGCGACGATCATGCCGGCCAAGCCGGACTATGTGGTGACGACCAGCGAGTTCGACGACATCAAGGGGCGGCTGGCGCGGATCGAGAACAAGCGCAAGCTGAACGACAAGGGCAACGACAATAAGCCGACGCTGCGCCGAGCAGGTGGGAGCAACAACGATCCGAACAACCCTGCGACTTCGGGTGACGATCGGCCGACGCTGGGGCAGCGAAACTAACTAGAATTCCGGCTGCGAAGCATCAGGGGTGCGCGGGGTCTGGCGCGGCCGGCATGGTTGCGCCGGATGGCGGCCTGGGTATCCACACGGTGATGCCATTCTCGAGGGTTGCCTGCCGGCGATAGTGTTCGACGACGTATGCGGCGACGGGGGCGAGGCTGAGCGAGGGGTTGCGCTGGCGCGGCACGAAGAACGATCCTTCGGCCCCATGGAGAGAGGACATTTTGTCCTGCCGGGCTGCGAAGCTGGCTTGCGGAGTGGCGCCGGGGCGCAAGAGCAGAGGCGTATCGGGGTGGGCGGCGAGTTCGTCGATCTTGCTTTGGATTTGGGCGGGCGTGACGACGTTGATGTCGCCCATATAGTAGCCGGTGTCGGTATAGGGGCTGGGCAGCAGATCGCCGGTTGGGGCGAGATAGATGCGATCGCAGGGCAGGGTTGGATGGATGACGTGCGCGCGCGCGGTAACGCAGGCGATGAGGATGCCGGTGACGGCGGTGGGCACGGCGAGCACGCACCAGGTGACGGGAACCCACCAGCGCCCGATGGAGGTGCGGCTGAAGATTGCGAAGACGCCCACCAGCATGGCGGGCCATGCGGATGAGGAATGGCCGATGTCGCAACGTCCCATGGCGGCGGGGAGCATGGCCGCACCGGCGCAGACCATAGGCAAGGTGAGCGAGTCGACCAGGCCGCGGCGGACGCGATCCACCAGGACACACGCTGCGGAGAGGTAGGAGGCGAGGACAAGACAAATCGCGAAGGACGGAAGCAGCGGGAAGTTGAATCCGCCGCTGGAGAAACTGAGCATGGTGCGGAGCATGGACAGGCGATCGGCCAGAACGAATTCGGCGGCGAAGGCGGCGAGGGTGAGGGCGCTCCAGGAGAACACGCGGCGGACGCGCAGGGCGAGGCAGGTGAGGTAGACGGCGAGCCCCAGGGCGACGCCTACGCCCTGCTCCGGCGAGTAGCCGAGGGCGAAGAGGACACCGAGGATCGCGGCGGCACCGGTCCAAAGCGGGCGCTGCCACTTCCAGCAGACGCGGTGGACGATGAGGACGACATAGGCCGCACAGAGAGTGCGGAGCAGCGTGTAGTTCAATCCGCAGCTGACGAAGGAGGGGAGCGTCAACATGCAGATGAGGGCGAAGATGTGAGCGCGCCGGCGAGTGGGGATATCGATCGAGCGCACCAGGTCCCAGAGCATGCAGACGCCGATGAGCCAGGAGGCGAACCAGACGATCGAGTAGCCGGTGGTGTTGCTTAGGTGGAGGAGCCTGGCGGTCCAGGCCTCGGGATAGAGCATGAGCGGGCCGTAGGCGAACTCGAATTGGCGATAGGGAAGCAGGCCGCGGGAGAGGTGGTCGAGACGGTCGAGGAAGTAGGGCGCTTCGCCGATGGTCGATCCGGGGACGGTGATTTTGAGGCGGACAGCGCAGGCAACAGAGATGACCAGGAGCGCCCAGAAGAGGGATGCGCGCGTGAGGGGTCGATCTTCGGCGGCAGGGTTTGGACGAGGCGGGAGGAGGAAGGCGAAGAGCAGGCTGCCAAGGATGAAGAAGACGACGGCGGCATGATTGTTGAACCCTGCAGCGTAGGAGAGGGAGACGGTGGGACTGACCGGGATGAGATACGGCAGGCCAAAGACCGCGCCGGCGATGGCCAGCAGCGCGAGCGCGATCTGCCAGCCGGAGCGGAACCGGTACGCGGCCCAGCGAGCGCTCGTAGCCGTGGGGCCAGCAGAAGGTTGCATGCGACAACCTTATAGCACCGGGGAGGGCAGTTCAATTTGGGCGTAGCGATAAGATAAACCTATGCACACCCAGAAGACGGGCTACACCGACGAGCACGCGGCCGCCGGCCTCGATGCGAAGTTTCCTTCGATCGATACGTGGGCGAACCAGTTTCCGGCGTACGAGATCCTGGTGGACGACCCGGAGTTCACGTCCGTGTGCCCGAAGACCGGGCTGCCGGACTTTGGACGGATCACCATCCGCTACATGCCGCGCGGGCTGTGCATGGAGCTGAAGAGCCTGAAGGAGTACCTGTACACGTACCGCAACCTGGGGATTTTTCAGGAGAACATCGTGAACCAGATTCTGAATGACGTGGTGAAGTCGTGCGACCCGGTGTGGGCGAAGGTGGTGGGGGACTTCCGGCCGCGCGGGGGGATTGCGACGGTGGTGGAGGCGACGTACCCGAGGCCGGTGGTGAAGTAGGGTGAAGAGGCGAGAAGCAGATTCCCTTCGGGAATGACAAACAAAAAGGCGAGTTGAGCGGTTTGAGTGGCTCCCTGCTATGCTCGGCAGGAGATGGCAGGCGAGCTTCCAGCAGAGCGCAAGCGCAGGCTTCCGATTCCGTCTGTGGCGGGGGCGACGACGGCGCTGGTGCTGCTGACGGCGATGAACTTCGTGAACTACATCGACCGGTACATTCTGCCGGGGGTGCAGGAGCAGGTGAAGCGCGAGTTTCAGGTCAGCGATGCGCAGATCGGTTCGATTACCTTCTGGTTCTTTCTCACTTATATGTGCGCGGCACCGCTGACCGGGTGGCTGGGCGACCGGTTTCCGCGCAAGCCGCTGATCATTGTCTGCGCGCTGCTGATCAGCGCGGTCAACGTGCTGACGGGCACGGTGCATGCGTTTGACTCGCTGCTGCTGCGCCACGCCGTGCTGGGGATTGGCGAGGCGAGCCTGGGAATCTATGCGCCGGCGCTGCTGGCCGACTTCTACCCGGAAGCGGACCGCAACCGGGTGCTGACCATCTTCTACACGGCGATCCCGGTGGGCGCGGCGCTGGGGTATCTGATTGCGGAGGTGGTGGGTGCGCGGTTTGGCTGGCGCATGCCGTTTTATGTGTCGGCAGCGCCGGGATTCCTGATCGCGGTGCTGATTTTTTTCTGGATGCGGGAGCCACGGCGAGGGGCGTCGGACACGGGGGTGAACCGGCTGCTGGGCGAGGCGATCGACGCGGAGATCGGGGAGATTCGGAGCCCTATGCTGCGCCTGCTGGATGCGATCAAGACGGTATGGCGGTCGCTGGGGCGGAATCCACCGTATCTCTACGCGACGCTGGGGATGGCGGCGATTACGTTTTCGCTGGGCGGGATTTCGGCGTGGATGCCGAGCTTCTTGCAGCGGTCGGGCTTCTCGCCGAACACGGTGGGGGTTACCCTGGGGGCGATTACGGCGGGCGCGGGGCTGGGCGGAACGGCGTTTGGAGGATGGCTGGCGCAGATGTGGCTGAGGAGCAACCACCGCGCGCTGTACCTGGTCTCGGCGTGGTCGGCGCTGCTGACGGTTCCGTTTGGCGTGCTGTGCTTTTTTGGACCGCGCGCGACCATGCTGCCGGCGCTGGGCATTGCCATGTTCTGCATCTTTCTGGGGACGGGCCCGCTGAATGCGGCCATCGTGAACGCGGTGCCGGCGGCGGTGCGGGCGACGGCGATCGCGATGGAGCTTTTCCTGATTCATGCGCTGGGTGACACGCCGTCGCCGCGGTTGATCGGGATGGTCAGCGACCGCTCGACGCTGGCCACGGGTCTGGGGCTGACGCTGGTGACGATGGCGATTGCGACGGTGCTGCTGTTCCTGGGGGCGCGGACGGTGCCGCGGCTCGCGAGCGGAGAAGACGGGGCCGTCCAAACCGCCTAGCCCGTATTTGGGCGGAGGCTTTTCATCGCGAGCAGGGAAGTGAGACCCTATCAGTCGATGCACTTCCTGCACCTGACGCTCGTGGCGATTGCGTGGCTGATTGCGCTGGCGTGGCTCACGAAGCTGGTGGAGGCGTGGCGCGGACTGGGCACGGTGCCGAACCTGGCGGAGCCGCAGTATGACGCGAGCCCGGAGGGCGAGCCGACGATCGCGGTGATTGTGCCGGCGCGGAACGAGGCGGCCGGGGTAGGGGCTTGTGTGGAATCGCTGCTGCGGCAGGATTATCCGAAGCTGAGGGTGGTTGCGGTGGACGACCGCTCGACGGACGAGACCGGCGCGATCCTGGATGCGCTGGCGGGCGCGCAGGGCGAGCGGCTGGAGGTGCTGCATGTGACGGCGCTTCCGGAAGGCTGGCTGGGCAAGACGCACGCCATGGCGGTGGCGGCGGGGCAGGCGATTGCGGCGGGCTGCGAGTTCCTGCTGTTTACGGACGCGGATGTAGTGTTCCGGCCGGATGCGGTGCGGAGGGCGCTGGCACGGGCCTGTGCGACGGAGGCGGACCACTTTGTGGTGCTGCCGACTACGGTGGTGAAGACCCATGGCGAGGGCATGCTGCTGAGTTATCTGCAGGTGATGGCGCTGTGGGTGGTGCGCACGTGGCGGGTGGCGGACGCGAAGGCCAAGCGGGATGCGATCGGGGTGGGGGCGTTCAACCTGATGCGCGCCTCGGCGTACCGGCAACTGGGCGGCTTTGAGGCGACGCCGATGGAGATCCTGGAGGACCTGACGCTGGGCCGGCGGGTGAAGCGCGCGGGGCTGCGGCAACGGGTTGCGACCTATCCTGGGGCGATTTGTCTGCACTGGGCGGCGGGGGTGCGGGGGATCCTGAGCGGGATGACGAAGAACATTTTTGCGGTCTTCCGCTTTCGCCCGGCGCTGCTGCTGGCGGCGGCCGCGGCGATTGCCGTGGGCTCGATTGGGCCGGTCTGCTTTCTAGCGATGCCGGGGACGCGGGTTGCGGGACTGATGGCGCTGGCGTCGGTGGCGGGGCTTTATGCGCTCCTGAGCCGGACTAACGGAATCTCGTTCTCATACGCCGCGCTGTTCCCCATTGGGGCGGCGCTGGTGGTGTATACGATGCTGCGGTCGATGGCGATCACGATGCGCCGCGGCGGGGTGGACTGGCGCGGGACTTTTTATCCGCTGGCGGAGCTGCGCAAGCACGCGGACGGGCAGGTTTGGGGAGACGGTGAGCGCGCAGCGAGGGACAACAGCAATGGGGGTTGAGTGCATGAGAGGGACGGAACAAAGGCGCCGCCGACCTGAGATATGATGGGTAGAAGAGAAACGCGAATTATCCTTTGCCCGGCTGTCCGGGGACCATGGAACGAGACTCTTGCAACTAAATAGCGGGGTTGATTCGTCAATCTCTGGTAGACACAAGTTGCGCAGGGAAAGCCCCGCCCTCCGTGCTTCGACAGGAGAAAGCATTGCCACCTGATCCAAGTCAGCATCCGAGCGCCGAAATCGGCCCCGATCATCAACTTTCCTCCTCGACTGACCCAGTGAAACACCGGCGCAAAGGGGTTCGCGTGGTTGTGTGGATTGTGTTGCTGCTGTTTTTCGCGGCGGGGTTCTTCCTGGTTTTGCGCCAGCGGCAGCAGAGCCAAAGTGCGGCGACGGGACGGCGCGCCGCGGCTGGAGCGACGGTGAACCTGACCGCGACCACGGCGAAGCAGGGGAACATCGGCGTCTATATCGATTCCATCGGCACGGTGACGCCGGTGTATACGTCTTTGATTACCAGCCAGGTGAACGGGATCGTGACGGCGATGCACTTTACCGAGGGGCAGATGGTGCAGAAGGGCGCCTCGCTGGTCGACATCGATTCGCGGCCGTACCAAGCGACGCTGCTGCAGGCGCAAGGCGTTCTGGAGCGGGACCAGGGGCTGCTGGCGCAGGCGCAGATGGACCTTGCGCGCTACCAGGCGGCGTGGGCGCGGAATGCAATTCAGAAGCAGACGGTGGACGATCAGGAGAAGCTGGTCGAACAGGACCAGGGGACGGTGAAGAACGACCAGGGAACGGTGCAATACGACCAGATCCAGGTGGAGTTCTGCCACATTGTTTCGCCGATCACGGGCCGGGTGGGGCTGCGGGTGGTCGATCCGGGGAACGTGGTTACGGCCAATGGAAGCACGGTGCTGGCAGTGGTTACGCAGATCACGCCGATTACGGTGGTGTTTACGGTTGCGGAAGACACCCTGGGGCAGATTGTGCCGCAACTGAAGAAGAAGGCCAAGCTGACCGTGGATGTGCTCGATCACGACGATAAGAAGAAGATCGCGACGGGAACGCTGCTGACGCTGAATAACCAGATCGATACCACGACCGGAACGGTGCAGGCGCGGGCACAGTTTGCGAACAAGGACTCTTCGCTGTTTCCGAACCAGTTCGTGAATACGCGGCTGCTGGTGCAGATGCTGAATGGCGCGACCCTGATTCCGACGGCGGCGGTACAGCATAACGGCCAAGCCGCGTTTGTGTATGTGCTGAAGGACAACGTGGCCCACCTGCAACCGATCACGGTGGGAGTAACCGATGGCGACACGGCGCAGGTGACGAACGTGAATCCTGGAGATGTGCTGGCGACCAGCGGTTTCGACAAACTGCAGGACAAGACTCCGGTTACGATCTCGTCCGCGACTGCGGGCAATGCCGGCACCGGCGGAAGTGGCAAAGGCAAAAGCGGGAGCGCAGCTCCCAGCGGGAGTACCACCCCTTGAGTCCGTCGCGCCCCTTTATTCTCCGTCCGGTTGCGACGTCGCTGCTGATGGCGGCGATCATGCTGGTTGGCATTGTCGCCTATTTTCAGCTGCCGGTTTCGGCGCTGCCAGAGGTTGACTATCCGACGATCCAGATTCTGACGTTTTATCCCGGGGCCAGTCCCGACGTGATGGCAACGACGGTGACGGCGCCGCTGGAGCGTCAGTGCGGGCAATTGCAGGGCCTGAGCCAGATGACCTCAACCAGCTCGGGCGGCAATTCGGTGATTGTGCTGCAGTTCAACCTGAGCCTGAATATCGACATTGCGGAAGAGGAGGTGCAGTCGGCCATCAATGCGTCGCAGAGCTTTCTGCCTGCGAACCTGCCTTCGCCGCCGATTTACAGCAAGACGAACCCGGCCGACGCTCCGGTGCTGACGCTGGCGGTTACGTCGAACACGGTTCCGCTATCGCAGGTGGAAGACCTGGTCGACACGCGGCTGGCGCCGAAGATATCGCAGTTGGCCGGGGTGGGACTGGTAAGCATCAGCGGCGGACAGAAGCCGGCGGTGCGCATCCAGGCAAACCCGACGGCGCTGTCGTCCTACGGCATCGATCTAGAAAACCTGCGGTCGGCGGTGAGCAGCGCGAGCGTGAATGCCGCGAAGGGGAACTTCGACGGCCCGCACCAGGACTTTCAGATCGACTCGAACGACCAGTTGGTCTCCAGCGCGGATTACAAGCAGGTGGTGGTGGCGTTCCGCGACGGCGCGCCGGTGATGCTGACCGACGTTGCCAAGATCGTGGATGGAGTGGAGAACACCACCCAGGCGGCGTGGGTGGGATTTGCAGGCACGGGCAAGACGGGGCCGACGCAGACGCCGGCGATCATTGTGAACGTGCAGCGGCAGCCGGGAAGCAACACGGTCACGGTGGTGAACAGTATCAAGCTGCTGTTGCCGCAGCTGGAAGTGAACCTGCCCAAGGGGGTCACGGTGACCACGCTCACCGACCTGACGACTTCGATTCAGGCATCGGTGGACGACGTTGAGTATGAACTGCTGCTGACGGTGTTCCTGGTGGTGATGGTGATGTTCCTGTTTCTGCGGAGCGTGTACGCGACCATCATCCCCAGCGTGGCGGTGCCGCTTTCGCTGGTGGGCACCTGCGGGGCGATGTACATGCTGGGCTACAGCCTGGACAACCTGTCGCTGATGGCGCTGACGATTTCGACGGGGTTTGTGGTCGACGACGCGATCGTGATGGTGGAGAACATTTCGCGGTATCTGGAGGAAGGCGAGACGCCGATGCAGGCGGCGCTGAAGGGCGCGGAGCAGATCGGCTTCACAATTGTTTCGTTGACGGTGTCCCTGGTGGCAGTGCTGATTCCGCTGCTGTTCATGGGCGATGTGGTGGGGCGGCTGTTCCGCGAGTTTGCGGTGACGCTGGCGGTGACCATCATCATCTCCGCGATCGTGTCGTTGACGCTTACGCCGATGATGGCTTCGCGCATTCTGAAGCACAATCCGGAGGCGGAGCAGGGGCGTCTGTTCAGGGCTTCTGAACGTGCGTTCGATTCGATGATTGCGTTTTATGGAAGGACGCTGAAGGTGGTTCTTCGCTACCAGACGGTTACGCTGCTGATTGCGGTGGGCACGCTGGCGCTGACCGTCTTCCTCTACAACTACATTCCCAAGGGGTTCTTCCCGGTGCAGGACACGGGGGTGATCCAGGCGATATCGCAGGCGCCGCAGACGATCGGCTCCAAGGGGATGGCGAAGAAGCAACAGGACCTGGCGAACGTGATTCTGCAAGATCCCGCGGTGGAAAGCCTGTCGTCCTTCATCGGCGCAGACGGCACGAACACGACGACCAACAGCGGCAGAATGTCGATCAACCTGAAGCCGCTGAACCAGCGGGACCTGAGCGCGGCCGACGTGATCCGGCGGATGGAGCCGCCCCTCGACAAAATTGGGGACGTCACGCTGTACATGCAGCCGGTGCAGAACATCACGGTGGATGACCGCGTGAGCCGCACCCAATACCAGTACACGCTGGAGGACCCGGATCAAAACGAACTGAACCTGTGGACGAATCTGTTTGTGGCGAAGCTGCAGCAACTGCCGGGAGTGGAGGATGTTGCCACCGACCAGCAGACGGGCGGGCTGGCGGTGTCGCTGGTGATTGACCGGGTGACGGCGTCGCGGCTGGGGATTGCGCCGACGACCATCGACCAGACGCTCTACGATGCGTTTGGCCAGCGGCAGATCAACACGATGTATACGCAACTGAATCAGTATCACGTGATCATGGAGGCGGAGCCGCAATTTCAGCTCGATCCGAACAAGCTGAACCACATCTTTATCCAGGCCAACGCAGCGTCGGGCACCTCCGGGGCGGGGGCTTCCACGTCGTCGGGGAACGGGTCGACGTCGGCGGGGTCGAATGCACAGAGCGCATCCACGCTGTACACGCCGACAGCGAGCACGTTGGCGCCACCGGCACGAGTGCTTACCGCAGGCGCGACCGCGTCGACCAGCGGCGTCAACTCGGCCGGCATTACGAGCTCCGCCCCCGCCAATGCCATTCCGCTGAGCGCGTTCTCTCACTTTGAGACGACGACGGAACCGCTCTCAATCACGCACCAGGGGCAGTTCCCGTCGATTACGGTCTCGTTCAACCTTGCGCCGAACGCCTCCCTGGGCGCCGCCATTACGGACATCAACAAGCTGCAGAAGAGCATGAACATGCCGGCGAGCCTACAGGCGGACTTCCAGGGCACGGCGGCCTCGTTCCAGAACTCGCTGTCCAACGAACCGCTGCTGATCCTGGCGGCGCTGGTGACGGTGTACATTGTGCTGGGCGTACTGTACGAGAGCTTCATCCATCCGATTACGATTCTTTCGACGCTGCCGTCGGCTGGGGTGGGCGCGTTTCTCGCGCTGATCCTGTTCAAGCAGGACCTGAGCATTGTGGCGATCATCGGGATTGTGCTGTTGATCGGCATTGTGAAGAAGAACGGCATTATGATGGTGGACTTTGCGCTGGAAGCGGAACGGCACGAAGGCAAGAGCTCGACCGATGCGATCTACGATGCGTGCCTGATCCGTTTCCGCCCGATCATGATGACGACCATGGCGGCGCTGCTGGGCGGCATACCGCTGGCCTTGGGGACGGGCATTGGATCGGAGCTGCGCAGGCCGCTGGGCATTACCATTGTCGGCGGCCTGCTGGTGAGCCAAGTGCTGACGCTCTACACCACGCCGGTGATCTACATTTTCTTCGACAACCTGGCGCACCGGTTCTCGCACAAGCCGGAGCGGCCTGCAGCCGGCCTTGAGCCGCAAGCGGCAGGGAACAAGTGAATATCTCGGCGCCATTCATCCACCGGCCGGTGGCCACGACGCTACTGACGGTGGCGATTGCGATCGCGGGCACCATCGCGTTTCAGGTGCTTCCCGTAGCACCGCTGCCGCAGGTGGATTTTCCCACCATCTCCGTGAATGCGGGGCTTCCGGGAGCGAGCGCGGAGACCATGGCATCTTCAGTGGCGACGCCGCTGGAGCGGCAGTTCGGGCACATCGCCGGGGTGACGGAGATGACTTCGTCGAGCGGACTGGGCTCGACCGGAATTACGATCCAGTTCGACCTGAGCCGGAACATCGACGGAGCGGCGCGCGACGTGGAGGCGGCGATCAATGCGGCGCGCACCTATCTGCCGGCGAACCTTCCGGGCAACCCGACGTACCGGAAGGTGAATCCGGCGGACACTCCGATCATGATGATCGGGCTCACGTCCGACGTGTATGGGCCGGACAAGCTGTACGACGTAGCCTCCACCATCATGGTGCAGAAGATCTCGCAGATCCAGGGAGTGGGGCAGGTGAGTGCCGGGGGCGGCGCGCTGCCCTCAGTGCGGGTGGAGGTGGACCCCAACAAGCTGGCGAGCTACGGGCTGACGATGGGGAGCCTGCAGTCGGTGCTGCGGCTGCAGAACACCAATCTTGCCCGGGGACAGATCACCGACGGAAATGTGAGCGAAGATATTGTGGTCAACGGGCAGATATCCCAGGCCGCGGACTACCAGCCGCTGATCGTCGGCTACAAGAAGGGGGCGGCGGTGCGCCTGTCGGATGTGGCCGATGTGATCGACTCGGTGTCGAACGTGCGCGCCGGCGGCTACTTGAACGGCAAGCGCGCGGTGACGCTGCAGATCTTTCGTCAGCCGGGCGCGAACATCATCGACACGGTGGACCGCGTCTATGCGCAGCTACCGTCGCTGGAGGCATCGATCCCGTCGGGAATCAATACGATCGTGGTGATGGACCGCACCACGACGATTCGCGCGTCGGTCAGGACGGTGGAAAGAACGCTGCTGGTTTCGATTGCACTGGTGATCCTGGTGGTGTTTGTGTTTCTGCGCAATCCACGAGCGACGCTGATTCCCGCGGTAGCGGTTCCCACGTCGCTGATCGGCACGTTTTCCGTGATGTATCTGTGCGGCTACACGCTGGACAACCTTTCGCTGATGGCGCTGACCATCTCGACGGGTTTCGTGGTGGACGATGCGATTGTGGTGATGGAGAACATCTCGCGCCACATTGAAGACGGGATGGAGCCGTTCGCGGCCACCCTGCGCGGTGCGCGGGAGATCGGCTTTACGGTGATGACGATCAGCATGTCGCTGATCGCGGTCTTTATTCCGCTGATTTTGATGGGGGGCATTGTCGGCCGGCTGTTTCGCGAGTTCTCGATCACGCTGTCCACGGCGATTCTGGTGTCGATGGTGATCTCGCTGACGACGACGCCGATGATGTGCGCTCACCTGTTGAAGAGCGAGCGCAATCGCAAGCATGGCCGCTTTTACAACCAGTCGGAGAGATTTTTCGCGTGGATCCTGAACATTTACCGGAGGAGTCTGCGCTGGATGCTGGACAATCCGGGGCTGGTGCTGACCGCGCTGGGGCTGACGATCGCGCTGAATGTGGCGATTGCCTACAAGATTCCGAAGGGATTTTTCCCGCTGCAGGATACGGGCGCGCTGCAGGGTGCGATGCGGGGGCCGCAGGACGCTTCGTATCCGACGATGAATGCGACCCTGCTGCAGGTGCAGCATGTGATCATGAAGGACCCGGCGGTGCAGAATGTGATTGGATTTACGGGCGGCGGCGGCGCGACCAACACGGGTGGCGTATTTGTCATCCTGAAGCCGCTGAACCAGAGAGGGCCGAACTCCGGCGCGACCGACGTGATCAACCGGCTGCGCAAGCCGTTGAACCAGATTACCGGGGCGTCGATCTTCCTGCAGGCGTCGCAGGACCTGCGCATCGGCGGACGCGGCAGCAACGCCGGGTATCAGTACACGATCCAGGCGGACAACGTGGACGACCTGCAGACCTGGGGCCCAAAACTGCTGACTGAAATGGCGAAGCTCCCGGGGTTTCAGGACGTGAGTTCCGACCAGCAGAATGGCGGCCTGAACCAAATGATGACCTACGACCGGATCACCGCAGCGAGGCTGGGACAGACGGCCAGTTCGCTGGATTCGGCGCTCTACTCGGAGTTTGGCCAGTCTCAGGTTTCGCTGATTTACACGCAGTTGAACCAGTATTACGTGGTGCTGGAAGTGGCGCCGCAATACTGGGCAACTCCTGACGGATTGAAGGACGTGTATCTTCACCCGTCGCCCACCAACGCAACCGTGACCGGAAACTCGCCGTTGTTTACGCTGGCGAGCGCGCAGGCAGGTACGACGCCGCTGCAACTCAATCACACGGGACTGTTTCCGTCGGTCACGGTGTCGTTCAATCTTGCCAGCGGCTATTCGTTGAGCGATGCGACGCTGGCCATTGACCAGATGCAGGAAAGACTGGGCACACCGGCTACGGTCCGCGGATTCTTTGCGGGCACGCTGCAGGCGTATCAACAGTCGCTAAACAGCGAATTGCCGCTGGTGCTGACGGCGCTGCTGGCGGTATATATCGTGCTGGGGATCCTGTATGAGAGCCTGGTGCATCCGCTTACGATCATCTCCACGCTGCCCTCGGCGAGCGTGGGCGCGATGCTGGCGCTGATGATGTTCAAGCAGGACCTGAATGTGATCTCGATTATCGGGATTGTGCTGTTGATCGGCATTGTGAAGAAGAATGCGATCATGATGATCGACTTTGCGCTGCAGGCGGAGCGCGAGGGCGGAATGAGTACGGAGGACGCGATCTTCGAGGCCTGCATGCTGCGCTTCCGGCCGATCATGATGACCACCTCGGCGGCATTGTTTGGCGCTCTGCCGCTGGCCTTCGGGACGGGCACAGGGTCTGAACTTCGCCGGCCCCTGGGCATCACGATTGTCGGCGGACTGGTGGTGAGCCAGGCGCTCACGCTGTACACCACTCCAGTGGTCTACCTGGCGCTTGACCGGCTGCGAGCGAAAGTGACGGGGCAGCAGCGGGACACGTTCAGCGCGGAGATGGGCGCCATTGGGTCGACGACGGACTAGACTTGATGAAGCAATGGATAGATAAGACTATGAGTAGCTTCCGACAGTACGCAGCAATTGCTTCCGGGCTCGCGGCCCTGTTTCTGACCGGCTGCATGGTCGGGCCGAAGTATCAGCAGCCGCCGGCGATGGCGCAGGCTCCGCCGGCGGCGTACAAGGAGACGCCGGCGCCATCGTCCAACGCGGGCGACTGGAAGGTGGCGCAGCCGCAGGATGCAATGCTGCACGGCAAGTGGTGGGAGATCTACAACGACCCGGAGCTGAATGCGCTGGAAGACAAGCTGAACATCGACAACCAGAACATCAAGGTATATTTTGCGAACTTCATGGAAGCGCGGACGCTGATTGCTGAGGCGCGCGCGCAGCTTTATCCGACGGTTACAACCGGGCCGTCGTACTCGCGTACGCAGACGTCGGGACATGTTGGAAGCGCGGCGCCGTCGGCGTCCATTGGAAAGCAGGCGAACCTGTTCGACCTGCCGGTGGATGCTTCGTGGGCGCCGGACCTGTGGGGCAAGGTGCGCAACCTGATCCGCGAGGCGCAGTACAACGCGCAACTGAGCGAGGCCGACCTGGAGAACGAAAAACTCACCGAGCAGGCGACGCTGGCGGTGACGTTCTTCGAGGTTCGCGGGCAGGATGCGTTGCAGGCGGTGTTCGACCAGACCATTGCCGACGACCAGAAGTCGCTGGACTACACCCGCGCACAGTATGAGACCGGGGTGGGCACGGAGATCTCCGTGGTGGAGGCAGAGAACACGCTGGAGAATGCGCAGGCCACTGCGACCAACCTGGGCGTGGCGCGGGCGGAGTACGAACATGCGATCGCGATGTTGATCGGGACCGACCCCTCGTCGTTCAGCATTGCGGTGAAGGCGTTGAATGCGACGCCGCCGGCGGCGCCGATCGGCGTGCCCTCGCAGTTGCTGGAGCGCAGGCCGGACATTGCGGGGTCGGAGCGTATGATGGCCGCGGCGAACGCTGAGATTGGCGTGGCGACCGCGGCGTTTTATCCGACACTGACCCTGAGCGCGGGCGGCGGGTTCGAGAGCTCGGTGTTTGGGCATCTGCTGGACTGGTCAAGCCGCTTCTGGTCGGTCGGCCCTTCCGTGTCTGAGACCATCTTCGATGCGGGGCTGCGCCGGGCGACGGTGAACCAATACATCGAGGTCTACAACGCCGATGTGGCCAGCTACCGGCAGACGGTGCTGGGTGCGTTCCAGCAGGTGGAAGACTACCTGGCCGCGGAGCGCATTCTGTCGAAGCAACTGCAGCAGCAGCAGGCGGCGGCGGACTCTGCGCGGCGGTTCGTCGACCTGGAGACGGCGCGGTACCAGACGGGTATCGATCCGTATATCGACCTGGTGACCGCGCAGGAGACGCTGCTGAGCGACCAGGAGACGCTGACGACCCTGCATACCCAGTCGATGACGGCGTCGGTGGAGTTGATCGAAGCGCTGGGCGGGGGATGGGACCGCACGCAGCTTCCGACGCCGGCGCAGGTGACGGTGAAGATGACTCCGGCGGAGAGGACGATCCAGAAGTAGCGGGGCCGGGAAGACGGGCCTGGCGCGAGCGATTTGGGATGACGCCGGACCGGAGAAAATGGGCAGAGGGGCAGGGTATATTAGTTGTTTACGCGATTGTCGCAGAGCCTGAGAGGATAGCGCCCGCATGGACCGAAAAGAAATCGTCGCCAAGAAGCAGAAATATGTTTATCCCGCCGTCGCCAACTATTTCGCCGACCCGCTGCCGCTGGAGCGCGGCGAGATGCAGCACGTCTGGGACGTGGACGGGAAGCGCTACCTCGATTTCTTTGGCGGCATCGTGACCGTCGGCGTGGGCCACGGGAACCCGCGCATTACCGGCCCGCAGAAGGCGCAGATCGATAAGCTGGGGCACACCTCCACGCTGTATCCGCATGAGACGATGGCGGCGCTGGCCGAGAAGATCGCGCAGATTACGCCGGGGCGGCTGGAGAAGTCCTTCTTCACCAGCTCCGGCTCCGAGGCCAACGAGACGGCCATCGATTCCGCGCGCATGCACACCGGCCGGCTGGAGATTATCGCGCTGCGTCATGCGTACAGCGGGCGCTCGTCGATCACCCGATCGCTGACCGGCATTGCCGCGTGGCGCAAAGCGTCGTACCAGGTCGGCATTGTCCACGCGATGAACCCGTATTGCTACCGCTGCCCGCTGGGCAAGACCTATCCCGAGTGCGAGGTCGCTTGCGCCAAGGACATCGAAGCGGTGATCGAGTCGTCGACCTCGGGCGCGATTGCCGGCATGATCGCCGAGCCGATCCAGGGCGTGGGCGGCTTCATAACGCCGCCGAAGGAGTACTTCAAGATGGCGTTTTCGATTGTCAAGAAGTACGGCGGAGACTTTATTGCCGACGAGGTGCAGACCGGCTGGGGGCGCACGGGCAAAGGCTGGTTCGGCATCGAACACTGGGAAGTTGAGCCGGACATCCTGACCGCGGCGAAGTCGCTCGGCAACGGATTTCCCATCGGCCTGACGGTGGCGACGCCGGAGATCGCGAACGCCTACCAGGGCCCGACCATCGCGACGTTCGGCGGGAACCCGGTGGCGTGCGTTACCGCGTCCGCGGTGATCGACCTGATCGAAGAGGACGATCTGATTCGCAACTGCGACGTGGTCGGCACCTACCTGCAGGACGGCCTGCTGGAGCTGAAGAAGAAGTATCCGGTCATCGGCGACGTCCGCGGCCTGGGCATGATGCAGGCGCTGGAACTGGTCACCGATCCGAAGAGCAAGGAGCCCGCCGCGGCGATCGCCAACGAGATACTGGAAGCCGCCCGCGAGCGCGGCCTGCTGATCGGCAAAGGTGGAATGTACAACAACGTGTTGCGCATGTCGCCGGCGATGAACATCGCCAAGTCCGACGTGGACGAGGCGCTGCGCCTGCTCGATCAAAGTTTCGCGGCGGTCACGCAGAAGGCGATGGCCACCGCATAACGCGCCCCGCAGAAACACACTCGCGCACAGCAGACATCCCACCTGCATGCAGTTCGATCTAACTCAAGGAGCACGCGCTGGCACTGTTCACGGCGGCCAGCGACGGTACAATTTGACGCGCATGCACTTTATCTATCGCCAGACCCGCGCCCGTCCTGAATCCACCCCATTCGCGTGGCTGCGAGGGCCTTGCCGATGAACAAACCGAAGACCCTTCGAGAACCTGAGGCCCCGCACGACCACGGCTTCCACCTCTCTCCCAACGAGCCGCCAGACCCTCAGGCCGAGGGGCCATTTGCCGCCATTCGCCGGGTCCTGCCCGGCGCGGAAGTTATACGCTTCCTGATGGTGGGCGGGTTCAACACGGCCTTTTCGCTGGCACTCTACTCCGCGTGTGTCATCGTCTTCAGTTATTTGCTGCCGCACCGCGGCAAGCCGTTGATTGCCGATATCGCCTTCGCGATCTCCACCCCGGTCGGCATTACGGTCGCGTTCCTCGGTTACAAGCACTTCGTGTTTCGCACCAAGGGGAACTACTTAAAAGAATGGATCCGGTGCTTCGCCGTTTACAGCGTGAGTTTTCCCATGAGTCTTGTCATCCTGCCGACCGCGACGCATTTTTTCGAGTACATCGTGCCGATCCGCATGTATGCACCCTTTCTCGCCGGCCTGGTGAACTCAATCGCCATTGCGTGCTACAGCTACTTCGCACACAAGAAGTTCTCGTTCAAGCGCTAGGGAACGCCAGATTTACATCACGGGCGGAGCTTCGATGCCGAGGTAGCCAAGCGCGCGGACCAGCTCGCGGCGGGCGACTGCGGCGGTGGCAAGAAACAGGGCACGGCGGGTGGGATGCTGTTCGGTGAGGATGTGATGGCGGTGGTAGAAGTTGTTGAACTGCTGCGCGAGTTGAAAGGCGTAGCGCGCGAGATACGCGGGTTCGGCCGTCGCGATGGCCTGTTCGATCAGCAACGTGAGCCGCGAGGCAAGCAGCCACGTCTCCCACAGGCTGGTGCCGTCCTCAGTGGCTAGATCGGCCAGGTCGAGATCGGCAATGGCCGCGAGCGCGGCCGCTTCGGTGGCGCCGGCTTTGCGGAAGATGTTGGCGGCGCGGACGATGGCGTACTGGACATAGGGGCCGGTCTCGCCTTCGAAGCTGAGCGCGTCCTTGAAGTCGAACGCGATGACGGTATTGCGGGTGAAGCGCAGCATGAAGTAGCGGAGGGCGCCGACGGCGATCTGGGTGGCGATGCGGGTGCGATCCGCCGCGGCGAGTTCAGGGTGGCGTGCGTCGACCTCGGCCTGCGCCGCTGCGATGAGTTTGTCGAGCAGGTCGTCGGCCTTGACACCGTAGCCCTTGCGGCCGCTGACCTCGATGAACGGGCGCTGCTGGTCCTCAGTGGAGAGCGTGTAGCCGAGATCGATGGCGCAACGCGGAGTCATGGCCACCATCTCGTAACTGAAGTGGGTGTAGCGGTCGGCGGCGCCGGTGAATCCCATGCCGCGCAGGGCGGCGACGACGTTGTTCTGCGGATCGTTCTGGCGCGAGTCGATGACGTTGTAGATGGCGTCGGCGCGGCCGAAGGTCGGGGCGGCAGGATCGCTTGCGGAGGCGGTCGAGATCCAGCAGGTGTGCGTTGAGTACTCGTGGAATTTGGCGTAGCCGAAGTCCTTGCCGGGAAGCAGGCCAAACTTCCAGAGGTGGTAGGCGATGTCCTTGCCAACATAGGTGACGGTGCCGTTGGAGCGGACGATGACCTTGGCGTCTTCGTCGGGACCGTCGCCTTCGCTGCCGGGGGTTGCGGTTTCATTTCCGGCCCGGCGCATGACGTAGCAGCCCTTGTTCTTGCCCTCGGTTTCCAGGTAGAGCACGCCGCGGTCGAGCATCAGGGTGCGCGCGGCGTCCCAGAAGTGCAGGCTGAGAATCTCGCTCTCGCGGGGAAGGAAGTCGTACTCGATGGAGAGCCGCTGCATGGTCTCGAGGTGGCGGCGAAGGACAGCGGTCGAGATGAGGTCGGCGATGGCGGCGGTTTCGTTGCCGCCGTGGGCGTCTCCAACTTCGAGCGCGTGGAGGGTGTCGAGGCGAATCTGCTTGCGGCGGGCGAGTTCGGATGGTGCGGGCAGGATTTTATCGTCAACGCCAGTGCCTGAGTACCACTGGCTGACGCGGGCGTAGAGGTCCCAGCAGTAGAAGTCGATGCGTTCGCCGGACAGCGTCAACTCGTCGAGAAGCCTGCGGGTTGACTTGAGCTCGCGGCCTTCGAGGTGCACGAGGCCGACGACGACGTCGGCGACCTGAACGCCGGTGTTGTCGATGTAATTCTGCACGCCGACCTGGTAGCCGGACTTGTAGTCGTCGGGACGCAAGAGGCGCTGGAAGGTGTCGCCGAGAATGGCGTTGCGCAGGTGGCCGATGTGTGCGGCCTTGTTGGGGTTGATGCTGGTGTGCTCGACCAGGCGAAAGCCGGGACCGCCAATGTCGGCGTGGCGGTCGGCGGCGATGGCGCGGACGGCGGCGGCGCGGTCGAGGCGGATGTTGAGGTAACCCGCGCCGGCGACTTCGACACTGGCAACTCCGGGGAGTCGATTGAGGTCGGCATTCAGCTCGGCGGCGAGTTCGATCGCGATGGCACGGGGGGCTTTGCGCACGCGCTTGGCGAGTTCAAACGCGACGGGCAGCGCGAGGTCGCCGAGGGCAATGTTGGGCGGCTGCTCGACTGCGAACTGGGCGAGGGTGATGCCGTACTTCGCGAGCAGGATGGCCTGGATGCGGGCCTGGAGAGAGAGTTGGATTGTGCGAACCATGCGTGCTTCGAGTCTACTAGGAGGATGATGAAAAAGCCTGTTGCGGCTCCGGAAGAAGGCCCGGGGCTAAAGCCCATTTTGTTTGAAACGACTCATTCGTGGGGTTAAAACCCCACGCTACTCCGAAAAGACTGCTCAGCGGCCTACTGGGTCCGTGCCGATGCGGATGGGCGCGAATTGCGGGCTATGCGGAGTAGCTGCGCACCCACTCCACAATGGAGCGGACGGCGATGCCGCTTGGCCCGTAGGCGATCCACGGCTTAGCCTGCTCATTCCATGCGCAGCCGGCGATGTCGAGATGGACCCAGGGGGTGTCGCCCGCAAATTCCTTGAGGAACATCGCCGCCGAGATGGCGCCGCCATAGCGATTCTTGCCGGTGTTCATGATGTCGGCGATCTCGCTCTCGATGTGGTCGCGATAGTCGTCGGTCGAGGGAAGGCGCCAGTACTTCTCGCCTGAAACCTCGAGCGCGCTCTGGAACTTCGCGCAGGCAGCTTCGTCGTTGGAGAAGAGGCCGGCATTCAGCACTCCGAGCGCAACCACGCAGGCGCCGGTCAGGGTCGCCGCATCGATCAAATGAGTGCAGCCGAGGGTCTTCGCGTAGTAGAGGCCATCGGCGAGCACGAGGCGGCCTTCCGCATCGGTGTTGACGATCTCGATGGTTGTGCCCGACATCGCGGTCACAATGTCGCCCGGTTTGCAGGCGCGGCCGTCGGGCATGTTCTCCGCGGAGCAGACGACAGCGACCACTTTGACCGCAGGCTTCAGCCGTGCAATGGCATGCATCGCGCCGATCATGGCCGCGGCGCCAGCCATGTCGTACTTCATCTTCTCCATGCCGTCCGCGGGTTTGATGGAAATTCCGCCGGTGTCGAAGGTGATGCCCTTGCCGACGAGCCCAATTACGGGTGCACCGGCTGCGGGCGCGGTCTCCGGTTCATAGGTCATGACGATCAGCGCTGGGGGTTCGGCTGAGCCTTTGGCCACGGCCCAGAAGGCTTCCATCTTGAGCTCTTGCAGTTTGCTGGACGAATGAACTTCGCACTTGAGGCCGGCCTGGTCGCACATGGCTTTGGCGCGCGCGCCGAGGACGGTTGGAGTGAGAACATTGCCCGGTTCGTTGACCAGCGAACGTGTGAAGTTCTGTGCTGCTGCGACGATGCGCCCGTCGTCGAAGCCGCGTTGTATGTTGCCGATGGAAGTTCGGTCGGACTCAGGCGCGATGAGGGCCAACGAATTGACCTCGGAATCCTTGCGATCGCTGCGGTAGGTGTCATAATCCACCTCCGCGATCGCGGCGCCTTCCACCAAGGCGCGCGCGGTCAGGGGGGCGGAGAGCTTTGCGATCCGAGCGTCCGTCGGAGTGTCAGGGTCGGGGAAGGCAATTGCCATTTCGCGCACCGAGCGCGACTTGGCGGCGCGGACCGCGGTCCCGGCGCCCTTGCGGACGCGATCGAGCGAGAAATCCCTGGCGTTGCCCAAGCCGATCAGCAACAGGCGGTCTGACTTCAGAGCGGAGGGCGCGTGCAGCAGGGCGACCTCGCCGAGGGCGGCCTTGAACTCGCCCGAGGCGAGCAACGTCTGCGCTGCCGCTGCGATCGCGGGGTCCGAGGATAGCAGTACGGGGCGCGGGTCGGCGTGCTTGCCGTCCGCCAGATCGACCGCAAACACGGCCAGCATCGGCGTCGCAAACGCCGCCGCATCGCCAAAGAAAAGCTTCGTATCCATAGCTTCCATGGTATCGCTTTCGATGGGATTCGCCGGCGAGTTCGCTCAGCAATCGCCGGCGAGCACTTCGGCGATATGAACGGCGGTGCGCGGCGTGTTCTGCTTGATCTGCTCGCGGCAACTGAAGCCATTGCTGACGAGCAGATCGTGTTCGCCGGCGTTGCGCACGGCGGGAAGCAGCACACGTTCGGCGAGCGTTTGCGAGACGGCAAACTTGTCGCGCTCGAAGCCGAAGGGGCCGGCCATGCCGCAGCAGCCGGAGTCGAGCAGTTCGACGCTGGCGCCGGTGGCACGGAGAAGGGCCATGTCGTCCTTCATGGTCATCTGGGTCTTCTGATGACAGTGGCCGTGGACGACGATGCGGCGTCCGGGCAGCTGTGGAGGCTGCCAGTTGGTGGAGCTGCGGGCGAGCAGCTCGCTGAGCAGAATGGTCTGTTGGCTGAGGCGGATGGCGCGTTCGTCGTTGGGGAAGAAGTTGATGAGTTCGTCGCGGAAGACGGTGGCGCAGCTTGGCTCCAGCATGACGACGGGAAGGCCGGCGCCGATCTGCGGGGCGAATTGATCGAGGATGCGGAGCAGGTAGCGGCGGGCCTCATCGAGGAACCCGAAGTCGTATAGGGGGCGGCCACAGCAGATGTGCTTCGGGGGGATCTGCACGCTGTTACCGGTATCCTTAAGTAGCTTGGTTGCAGCGGTTAGCGCCTGCGGGTGGAAGTAATTGTTCCAGGTGTCGGGCCAAAGGAGAACGGGTTCTCCGGCGTTGGTTTTGGGGATTGGGGAGCTGTTGAATCGGTCGCGGAAGTTCTTCGCGGCGAAGCGGGGGAGTTCTCGCGGTTGGGCTACGCCGAGGACGGCCTTGATGAGGGAGTTGATGCCGGGAGTGCGGCCGGGGAGGTTGAAGAGCGAGGGCGCAATAGAAGCCAGGCTGGCCCAGCGATCCATGAAGCCGAAGGCGTAGTGGTGGAGCGGATGCAGGCGGCCCTGGTAGTAGTGGGCGAGAAACTCGGATTTCCACGTCGCCATGTCGACGTTGACGGGGCACTCGGTTTTGCAGGCTTTGCAGGAGAGGCAGAGCTCGAGCGCCTCGTGGACTTCCTGGTTGCGCCAACCATCCTGGATGACGTTGCCCTGCATCATCTCCCACAGCAGGTGGGCGCGGCCGCGGGTGGAGTGCTTCTCCTCGCGCGTGGCCATGTAGCTGGGACACATGGTGCCGTGATCCTGCTTGCGGCAGGCGCCGACGCCGACGCAGCGCGTGGTTGCGTCGCTGAAGGAGCCACCATCGCGCGGGTATTGGAACCAGGTCTTGGTCTTGGCGGGTTGGTAGCCGGCGCCGATGCGGAGGTTTTCGATGGGCTCGTAGACCGCGATCGGATCGATTAGCTTGCCGGGGTTCATGCGGTTGGTGGGGTCCCAAAGCGCCTTGAACTCGACGAAGGCCTGCATCAGCTCGGGGCCGAACATTTTGGGCAGCAGTACGGCGCGCGCCTGGCCGTCCCCGTGCTCGCCGGAGAAGGAGCCACCGTACTTGAGAACTATATCGGCGGCTTCTTCGATGAAGCTGCGATACTTGGCGACGCCTTCGGCGGTCTTGAAGTCGAAGGTGATGCGGAGGTGCACGCAGCCCTGGCCGAAGTGGCCGTACATGGGCGTGCGATAGCCGTATTGGTTGATGAGGCCGAAGAGGTCGCGCAGGTAGGCGCCGAGAAGTTCGGGCGGGACGGCGGAGTCTTCCCAGCCCTCGCATCCGTTCTTCTCGCCGGGGACAAAGACGCAGGCGCCGAGGCCGGCCTCGCGGACGCCCCAGACGCGGTGAGCTTCTTCGGGCGAGTAAAGCGCGGAGGTTGGGACGTGGTCGAAGTGCTTGGAGGCTTCGATGAGCGACTCCGCCATGCGATCCGCGGCGGCGGAAGAGTCGGCGCCGAACTCGCAGAGCAGGAAGCCTCCACCGGCAGGCAGCAGCTTGACGTCGTCGACGAGCAGGCTCTTGCGCAGCATGAAGTCGACGAGGAGGCCGTCGAAGCCTTCGAGACCGATGGGTTTGAAGGCGAGGACGGCGGGGACGCGATCGGCGGCGATGAAGGCGTCGGCAAAGCCGAGGGCGACCAGGCGGCGATGCTGCGGACTGGGCTTGAGCTCGCATTCGGCTTCGAGAATGGTGACGCAGGTGCCTTCGCTGCCGACGAGAGCGCGGGCGACGTTGAAGCCGTTCTCGGGAAGGAGCTGATCGAGGTTGTAGCCGGAGACGCGGCGGGGGATGTCGGGAAAGCGGGCGCGCACGAGATCGGCGTAGGTGTCGCGGATGCGGCGCAGGCCGGCGTAGATCTGGCCACGGCGACCGCCTGCGGCGATGATGGCGGCGAGTTCTTCCTCGGTGGTGGGGCCGACCCGCATGCGGGTTCCGTCGTAGAGCAGGATGTCGAGAGATTCGACGTTGTCGACGGTCTTGCCGCCCATCAGGGCATGGACGCCGCAGGCGTTGTTGCCGATCATGCCGCCGACGGTGCAGCGGCTGTGAGTTGCGGGATCGGGCGCGAAGGTGAGCTCGTGCTTCTCAGCCTCGACGCGGAGGGCGTCGAGCACAATGCCGGGTTCGACGCGGGCGCGGTGGGCGGAGGGATCGAGCGCGAGGACGGCGTGCATGTACTTGGAGAAGTCGATGACCACGGCGACATTGCAGGCTTGTCCGGCGAGGCTGGTTCCACCGCCGCGGGAGAGCACGGCGGCATCGAACTCGCGGCAGGCGGCTACGGTGGCGATTACGTCGGCGATGTCGCGGGGGACGACGAGGCCGATGGGAACCTGGCGGTAGTTGGAGGAGTCGGTGGAGTAGAGCGCGCGGGAGGCATCGTCGAAGCGAACCTCGCCGCGGACGGTGGCGTGCAGGCGGGCTTCGAGTTCACGGGCGGCCGAGAAGCCTTCGTGCGGATGCTGGTGCGAGCGATGCGAGGGGTCTTGAAGTATCGGGAATGGCGTTGCGGCGGTCATCGTTATCGGGCGGACCCCTCAAAACACGGCACAGAATGGAGCAACTGTGACTTAAGGAGTATAGGGCGTTTGGGACGGATCGTATTTCTTCAGGAGCTGGATGGCGTCGCGATAACTCAGGTTGGGCGCGACTGGGGAGAAATGGCTGGCATTCTCGGTGATCTGAAAGCTGAGCGACTTAAACATCAGCGCCTTGCCGGTCACGTGGAGCTTCAGGCCCGTAAGCTCCCAGTCGTGTCCGCCAACGTCATTCTGTTCGAGGTAGACGGTGCTGCCTTTGTTCAGCTTAACGATGATTCCGAATCCGAAGTCGACATTGGAGATGAAGTGAGCGTTCAGCGAGTTCAATCGCTCCTGCGCCTGGTCGATCCAGACTTCGCCAGCGGTGCCGCGGAGGATTTGCGACTCCATGTCGGGAGGAACGAAGTTGGGATTGGGCGTGAAGGTGAGCCGGTAACACTGTCCGGCAGAGCAGGGAACGACTCCCTCCAACTTGTACAGGTATGCGTCCGGCAGGAGGGAAAGCAGGTGGGTGGTGCGCTCTGCGTCTTTCTGCTCGACCTTGCGGGTATGCTCCTGAAGTTCGGGGTGTTGGGCGAGCGAGTCCAGCCGCGCGAGTTCGTAGTGCTCGGCATCGCCGCCGATGGGTTTGCCATTGATGGCGACCAGGCGCGCAACGTCTCCGTCCCTGGTTTCGACGATGAGCTTGGTAGTGTCGCGGTGTTGGTCGACCCGGTGCAGCAGGTACTGCATGGGGCGATGGTTCTTCCCGGCGTCCAGCCGATGCTGGATGGCGCGACGCACGAGGGCGGTGGCGTCCATGGGTGTAGTGGGGATGCTCTGTCCTGAGGGCGTTGCCGCGAACAGCGATTGCGCCAAGCCCAGGAAAATGACAGCCACGCAGCGCGCCGGGGTCCGCGACGATGGGAATGATGGGAGCATCTTTGAGGGAGCTGGGAAGGCGGACAACATCTGCATATAAGGATACCGAATTCGATGACGTTGGATGGGCGGAGGAAGCTTAGAATCGACGTGGACGGCTGTGGGCGCGACGGTGTTGGCGCGGATTTCACGGCCAGGAGAGGCGGGTTTCGAGTGAAGGCATTGGTAAAGAGCCGGGCCGAGCGGGGATTATGGCTCGAAGACGTTCCGGAACCGACGATCGGCATCAACGATGTGAAGATCCGGGTGCTGAAGACGGGGATTTGCGGGACCGATCTGCATATCTACGAGTGGGACGCGTGGGCGAGCGCGAACGTGCCGGTGGGGCTGACGATTGGGCACGAATTTGTGGGCGAGATTGTGGAGGTGGGCGCGAATGTGTCCGACTTCGCGCCGGGCCAGGTGGTGAGCGGCGAGGGCCACGTGGTGTGCGGGCGCTGCCGCAACTGCCTGGCCGGGCGGCGGCATCTGTGCGCGCGCACCGAGGGAGTTGGCGTGAACCGGAACGGGGCGTTCGCGGAGTTGATTGTGCTGCCGATGACCAACATCTGGCTGCACGCGCCGTGGGTCGACCTGGATGTGGCGGCGATCTTCGACCCGCTGGGGAATGCGGTGCATACGGCGCTGGCGTTTCCGTGCGTGGGCGAGGACGTGCTGGTGACCGGCGCGGGACCGATCGGGATTATGGCGGCGGCGGTGGCGCGGCGGGCGGGCGCGCGGCGAGTAGTGATCTCCGATCCGAACCCGTTCCGGCGAGCGTTGGCGGAGAAGGTGGGGGTGACGCTGGCGGTGGATCCGGCGGCGACGACGCTGCGCGAAGTGCAGCGGCAACTTGGGCTACAGGAGGGCTTCGACGTGGGGTTGGAGATGTCGGGTCATCCGGCGGCGTTCCGCGAGATGTTGGAGAACATGAGCCATGGAGCGAAGATTGCGATGCTGGGGATTCCGTCGGAGGCGATGGCGATCGACTGGAACCGCGTGATCTTCAACCAACTGACGCTGCGGGGCATCTACGGGCGCGAGATGTATGAGACCTGGTACAAGATGACGGTGCTGCTGGAGTCGGGGCTGGATATTTCGGGCGTGATTACGCACCGGCTGGGGTATCGCGATTATGAGGCGGGGTTCGAAGCGATGAAGTCGGGCGAGTCGGGGAAGGTGATTCTGGACTGGCGGGCGTGAGGAATTTGTTGAGGTTTTTGCGGAGGAAAAAAGCGAATCAGGAAGGACACAGAGGAAGAGAGAGGACACAGAGGTTGGAGGGCCACGTCTCAGGGGTCAGATGCCGGGCACCCAATGCCGCTGCGGAACTGCTCAGGCGGCGTGGACACGCTCGACGGCGAGGCGGAGACCCATGGCTTTGAGGATGGCGGCGAGGCTGCTGAGCGCGGGGTTTCCCTCTTCGGACAAGGTGCGATAAAGCTGGGTCGGGTTGAGGTTGGCTTTCTCGGCTACGCTCTGGACTCCTCCGAAGGCTTTTGTCATTTGGCGAAGGGCGATGAGGAGCTCTCCCTGCTCGCCGTCTTCGAGGATGTTGTTCAGGAGTTCGAGGGCGTAGGCGGGGTCTTCCTGGAACAACTCGGCCATTGATTCGTCATGCGATCTGTCTCTCATTGCTCAGCCCTCCTTTGCCAGTCTTGCCAGTATTCGCAGGCGCGGGCTATATCGCTCTGCTGCGTTCCTTTGTCGCCACCGCAGAGCAGCAATACGACCTGTTTCCCTGCCAATGCGTAATACACCCGGTAGCCCGGGCCAACATCGATGCGGAGTTCCCAAACTCCATCGCGACAGAATCTGTGATCCCCGAAATTTCCCAACTCGATTCGATAGATGCGCCGGTCGATAGCGATCCGGGCCTTCAAGTCGCGGAGCTTTCGGTGCCACTCCAGATAGACGTCTCTTTGTTCTGGGGTGAGGTAGTGGCGGATTTCGTACACGAGCAATTATCGTTTATAAACGAATCGATTGCAAGGGGAAATGTTCCAGTAAGTCAACGTCTCAGAAGCGAGATGTGGGGCACCCGGCGTTCGCGACGGTAAGTTGAAGATTCCTAAAACTAGATTGTGTGGGTGGTAATATTTCCGGGTGAGATATAAGGCATTGTTGTCGGTCGTCTTTTTCTTTTGTGTTGTTTATAGTCTCGACGCGCAGTCAGCTTGGATACGGAGTGATAAGACTGACGCCTTTAGCGGCGATCCTTATTCGGAGTTCATTCTTGCTGGGCACTATATTCAGGCGCCTTCAAAGGGGGAAGACGCTATCCCCCAGATCACGCTGCGGTGCAGGGATCGTCCAGCCAATAAGCAGAAAGTATTTCGTGGCGATTTTCTGAATGCTCACCTTTCGACGGGCACGGTTCTGGATCGCGCGACGAGTGGAAACGTCTCCGTGGTCTTTCGGCTCGACGATGGTAAGCCGCAAACTGATGTCTGGGCAATTTCGACGGACGGGACGGCTATCTTCTTCAACGATGTGACGCTTGATACCCTACTGTGGGGCCACTTTATGCCGCACAAGGAGAATACTTCTCCTCCGGTCAAGAAAATCGTTCTGATGTTGGATGAGGCCTTCGCTGGGAAGATTGTTATGCAGTTCGATATGCCCGATCCTTCGGTCGTTTCCGAAATGTGCGGGGTGACGATTCATAGGTGAATAACACCTGGTTTTTTATCGTCGTCGGTGCCGTGTTCGCGGTCGTTATTGTCTTCTCTTTTCTCGTGAAGGCTTATCGGGAGAAGGCTGTTGTGCCGCCGATTGCCACTCCGAAACCCCCTCTGAGCCCGGCCCCCGCGTCAAAGCGAACATCGGTGAGAGCGCCAGGCTGGGTTCCGTTATCTGAGGCTATTGCGAAGTGGAATGTTCCTGTTCGTATCGTAAATCGGCTTGATTTTCCGGGATCAGGCTATGTAAAAACCGACGCGGATATCGCGTTCGAGGGTTCGCTTGGTCGGCGGTTTGAATCTATTGAGAGGGTTCTGTATGACAGTGTTGCGGGTATAAATCACCCAAACTCCGACGGCAGCAAGCGTCTGCCTGTTATCCGTAAATGCCGTGAGTTAGAGTTTCTGCTGATGGTTCCGGATGACTTGATACTGGATCATCCAATGGCGGTTACGCTGCATCGCGCGAAAGGTGGTCAGTTGGGTTTTCTGAATGCAAGGCTCGCGGGCGAGCTCAGGCGCGACGGCCTAGACAAGTGGGCGTGTGTGTTTCGCCGGAAGATCTACAAACCCGATACGAAGATTGTGCGTGGGGCGGTTATCTGCTTGGTGCGCATCGCCGCCTGAAAACACATAACCATCGTAGTTTAGTAGTGCCGCCTGCGGGCGGCTTTTGTATTGCAGGCGAAGCGTCCAGGAAGGTGCGAAGTACATGCCTCGTGGGGAAAACCCGAGGTTGGTGGCGAGTCGCGGCTCTACTTCCAGAGGAAGTAGAAGCCGGGGGCCTGGTCGAGGAGCTTGCTGGGGTTGGGGAAGAGGGAGTCGGTCGAGTCGGAGAGGGCGTCGAGCAGGCCCTTTTTCTCGCTGGCGGGGTGGGCGATGGTGGGTTCGCCGGAGATGCCGACGGACTTGGCGGTGTCCATGAGGGCCACGCGGAAGCCACCCTCTTTGTCGATGAGGCCTTTCTGCATGGCCTGCTGGCCGGTCCAGACCTCGCCGGTGGCGAGCGGGCGGATCTTGTCGTCGGTGGAGTGGCGGCCGGTGGCGACGTCGTGGACGAACTGGCCGTACATGTTGTCGACCAGGGACTGGAAGTAGGCTTCTTCCTCGGGAGTCATGTCGCGGGTGGGATCGCCTGCGTCCTTGAGCGTGCCGGCATGGATGACGACGTTCTTGAGCTTGGCCCACTTCATCAGGTCGCCGTAGTTGGTCCACTCCATGATGACGCCGATGGAGCCGACCACGGAGGCGTCGTTGGCGTAGATCTTGTCGCAGCCGGAGGCGATGTAGTAGGCGCCGGATGCGCCGACGGACTCGACCGAGGCGACGATCTTCTTGTGCTTTTCGGTGCGGACGCGGACGACCTCGTTGTAGATCTCCTGGGAGGCGGCGGCGCCACCGCCGGGCGAATCGATGTGGAGGATGATGGCTTTGATGGAGGAGTCGTCGCCGAACTTGCGCAGGTCGGTGTTGACCTTGTCGGCGTTGAGGATGACGCCGTCGATGTCGATGACGCCGATCCTGGAGCCGCCGAGGCCGTCGAACGAGTCGGTGGACTCGCCGGTGATGCTCTTGGTAATGGACCAGACCATGGCGGTGATGAGCAGCACGATGACGGCGAAGGAGCCTCCGACGACGGCGACCCAGAACCACCCGGAACGGCGCGGACGCGGCGGGGCTGCGTAAGCGGGGTAGCCAGCGGGCGGCACGTATTGCGCGCCGTAAGGCGGTGCATAGGCGTAGGGTGGGGTGTACGGCGGAGCGGAGGGGGCGGCGGCGGGGGGCGGTAGAGGCGGGGTGGTGGGAAGATCTTCCGGCATGATGAGGAGTTTAGACCATTTTCTGCAATCTTGCGATGCCGAGAATTTCGGCGGCGCCGGGCGGATTGCGGGTTACGAGACTAAGCCGGGTTTGTGCTGAAGGAGGTTACGTAAAAGCGGCAATGGATGCGGCCAAATCGGCAGACCGAGCGGCCAATACTTGAAGTATGATGAACCCAGACATTTTGGCGCTGGGCAGAGGTGAAGGGGCGCCTTAATTTTCCAGATGCAAGGGCCGCACGGAAGCCAGCATGGCGCGACCTTGCGATGAACACAGCACGCATGAAGTGTCCCTGGCAAGTATGGCAAGTCCGCAGTTGAGCATTGTGATTCCGGCGTATAACGAGAGCGCGCGCATCGAGCTGACGCTGGATCGCGTGATGGCGTGCGTCGCGAAGCAGGGCTGGGACGCGGAGGTGCTGGTGGTCGACGACGGGTCGACGGATGCGACGCCGAAGATTGTGCAGGCGTGGATGGAACGGCATCCGGGGCTGCACCTGATCCAGAACGAGGGCAACCGGGGCAAGGGCTATTCGGTGCGCAACGGCCTGCTGCAGGCGGAGGGCGAGGTGGTGATGTTCACCGACGCGGACCTGTCGGCGCCGATGGAAGAGGCGGAGCTGCTGCTGGCGGCGATTGCGGATGGCGCGGATGTGGCGATCGGGTCGCGATGGATGGACAAGACACGGCAGACGATCCACCAGCCGCTGTACCGGAAGTTCTTTGGGCGCTGCTTCAACTGGGTGACGCGGGTGGTGATGGGGCTGCCGTTCAAGGACACGCAGTGCGGGTTCAAGGCGTTCAAGCGGCCGGTGGCGCAGGTGATTTTCCGGCTGCAGCGGATCGAGCGCTGGGGGTTCGACCCGGAGATCCTGTTCATCGCACGCAAGCTGGGATACGACATCCGCGAGGTGCCGGTGACCTGGGGGCACGACGAGCGCAGCCGGATGAGCTATCTGCGAGACGGCATGAAGATGCTGGAGGAGATGGCGACCATCCGGGCGAACTCGATGGCCGGGCGGTACGACCGGGACATTGCGGCGCTGAAGGACACCAGCCAGATGGTGACTCCTCCGGTGCAGCAGGTGAAAGTGAGCCCGAACCCGAGGCCGCAGGCAAACGGGTAAGGCGAGCGGCAGGGAGATCTGCGGCCCGGCGGTCGGCTGGAAACAGATCAGCGCAACAACCTTGACATTTCAGCAGCGTGGGCGCTGGATGGTGTGTGTGTGACGCTCGCGGGTTAGCAAGAGCCGCGAGCAGGGCGGGGTCGGTTTGCTGCGGTCATTGTTTATTGCGCTGTCGAGGAACGGGGTGGTGCGGGGGTGGGCGGAGCGTTCGCGGGTGGGGCGGCGGCTGGCGGGGCGATTCGTTGCGGGGACGACGATTGAGGATGCGGTGGCGGCGTGCGAGCGGGTGAACGCCGAGGGGATTGCCGTGTCCGTGGACTCGCTGGGAGAGAGCGTGACGCTGGAGGCGGAGGCGCGCGCGGCGGCGGAGGTGTACCACCGCGTACTGGATGCGATTGCAGAGCGGAAGCTGAATGCGAATGTGAGCCTGAAGCTGACTCAGATGGGTGCTTCGTGCCGTTCTGGACGCGCTGACGCGCGTGAAGACGCCAAGAATAACAACGAAGGGTGGGCGTTGGCCGAGGAGATTGTGGGTGGGGTGGTGGAGCGCGCGGCCAGGCTGGGGTTGTTGGTGCGGATCGATATGGAAGGGTCGGCACACACCGAGGCGACGATTGCGATGACGGAGCGGCTGCATGCGCGGTTCCCGGGGAGCGTGGGGACGGTGCTGCAGTCGTATCTCTACCGGACGGAGGGGGATGCGGAGAGGCTGCTGGGGCAGGGAATTCGCATCCGGCTGTGCAAGGGCGCGTACCAGGAGCCGGCCGAGGTCGCGTTTCCCGCGAAGAAAGATGTGGATGCGAACTACGTGAAGCTGATGAAGCGGGGGGCGACTTCAGGCGTGTTCTGCGGCATTGCCACGCACGATGAGGCGATTGTGGAGGAGATGCGGCAGTTTGCGCGCGCGCAGGGGATCGCGAAGAGCGCGTTCGAGTTCCAGATGCTGTATGGAGTGCGACGTGGGCTGCAGCGGCGGCTGGCGGCGGAGGGGTATGGCGTGCGGGTGTATATCCCGTTCGGAACGGCGTGGTATCCGTATTTTATGCGGCGGCTGGCGGAGCGGCCGGCGAACGTGGTGTTCCTGGCGAGGAATCTGTTGCGGAGCTAGGGCGGCAGCGGGTTACGGCGCAGCGACGGGAGGGTAGGGTTCGGCGGTGAGCAGGGCGCGGATGGTGAAGCGCTCGCCGTCGGAGAATTGGGCGCCAAAGCGCTGGGAGCCGATGACCTGCTCGCGCTGGTCGGGCGGCATCTCGCGGAGGTCGAGAATGGCGCGCGCCATGAGGCGGCGGCGGTCCTGAGGCAGCGTGGCGAAAGTCTGCGCGGCCGCGCGGTACTGCTGGGCCTGCGCCGGAGGCATGTGCTCCAGGATTTCGTTCTGCTGCAAGGTGCGGTCGCGCAGCTGCGGTTTCACGCTGTTGAGCTGGTCCAAATGGTTGAGGATACGCTGCTGGGTTTGCGGAGGCAGCTCGCGAAAGCCAGGCTCGTTCTGCATGGCGCGCCGCTGGTCGGCGGGGGAGAGGTTTTTGTGGTTCTCCATCCACTGCTCCATGTGGGGTTCCTGATTCTGGGCGGGCCTGACACCGGCGTTTGGCCCGGGTCTGCCATTGACGCGGGGCTGGGCCGGGCGATTGCTCTGCCGGTTGGCAGGCGGAGGCGCCGCAGACCTCTGTCCGCGGCCGCGGGCGAACGCCGGCGCAATGGCAAACAGCACAACGAATGCCGCGCCAAGACAGAGCCGGGATGGAGGATGGCGCTTCATATTGGGTGCGACGCGCTCAACCGGGCCGCAACTGGGAAACGGGGAGGTGGTGTGCTGGCGAAATCCTTGCGAATGTTGACGATATGCTGTGCACAGGCCGGACTCGCCAGTGCCCATTACTGCATTTGCAGTCTACTGCGAAGGGCCGGAATTGCGAAATCCTTTTTTCAAGCCTCCGGAACCCGGGAACTGCACCGCAGACAACTGAGATTCGAGAGAACATGACTAGCTCTGAGGCGACGCGGTGCCGGTATCGCTATCGGCGGGCGCAGCGTCCTCGAGGAGCTGGTCCACCTGTTGCAAGGCCTGCTGGTTCTTGTCGAGGATCAGCAGGTCGTTGACGGCTGCGGATACGTGAACGGGTCGGGGATGCTGGAAGGCGGTAATGCCGACGGTGCCGCCTCCGGCGATCAGCAAGAGCGCCATGGCGGTGGCGAGCGCGGGGCGGAACTGGCGGCCGGTATTCAGGAGCAGGCGGGTGCGAATCCGCTCAAGCCAGCCGGGTGCGGGAGAGGCTTGCTCCTCGCGCAGGCGGACTGCGAGCTTCTGATCGAAGTAAGGCGAGATCTCGGGCGACTGCCAGGCATCGAGCAGCGCCATGGTGGCCTCAAACGAGGCGAGCTCGCGCGCGCACTCGGTGCACGTGGCGATGTGGGCGCGTGCGGCGGCGTTCCGGGGCGCAGCGGGATCGAACAGGATATTTGGGAGTTCGGCTTGGCAGGTTTTGCAGTTCATCACTTGGTTGAACATCTGAGGTCCTTTCTTTCCTTCGTCGACGCGTCGTGTAACCGCCTTGCGCGTCTTGCGGTCTCAAGCTCCTGCCCTATGGACGGCGAGCCCGAGACAAAGTTTCTTGCTAAACAAACTCCTTCAACTTTTCGCGCAGTGTCTGGTAGGCGCGAAAGAGCAACGACTTTGTGGCGGACTCGCTGAGCTTGAGTACGTCACCGATCTGTCTGTAGTCCATGCTTTCGTACTTATGCATCAGGACTGCCATGCGCTGGCGCTCGGGAAGTGCGAGCACGTGCTGGCGGATGGCGTTGAGGCGCTCGCGGCGGAGCATGGCGGCTTCGGCGCCGGGGGTGGTGTCGGCGACGTCCGGCGTAGTTCCGGTGACGGGGTCCGTCTGGTCGAGATAGACGGTGGAGGCGGTGCGCTCGTGGCGGGTGTCGCGTGCGTAGTTGACGCCGAGGTTGGTAGCAATGCGATAGAGCCAGGTGCTGAAGCGGGCCTCGGCGCGGTAGGTCTCGCGGGAACGATAGACGCGCAGAAACACTTCCTGGGCGAGTTCCTCGGCGATCGCCTGGTTGCGCACCATGCGGTACATGAAGTTGACGATCGGCTTGCGGTACTTCTGAATGAGGTAGTCGAAGCCGGACATATTGCCGGCGCTCAGCTCCAGCATGATGGCTGAGTCTTCCAGCTCCGGGAAGTGCGCGGAGCCCTGAGCAACGGACGGCGGCATACTACCTTCGAGAACACCGGGATTGACAGCCAGCGTCGCCATGTCTTCCATAACCCCATCTTGGTCGTGAGGTTGCGCTGAATCTGTGAATTCCGCTTCAATCTCCTCGGGGCCGGGTTCGCCGTCCGGGAGGGCGTCCAGGGAGTCGTCCTCTGGCGTCCTGGAGGGGGGGGACGAGGGGGTTTGGCGCGGTTTCGGATTCTGTGGTCGACCGGGCATCTGGCTTGGCTAATTGTACTTGGCCGCTGCCCGGGAAGGCTGCGGTGTGGTCACAGGACTGGCAGGGCGGGGCCCCCAGCGTGTATGCTGAGTGGGTACGGTCGAGCCTGCACGGTGCCGGGCGCATAACTCAGCGGTAGAGTGCCACCTTCACACGGTGGAAGTCGTAGGTTCGAATCCTGCTGCGCCCACCATCTAAACAACACAAAATAAACGACTTATTGCCGAAATGCAGCGCCGAAATCGTCTCATTAAAAGGCCACAAACCGCACAAAAAGGGACAAACTGTTCTTTTGTACTTGCGTCTTGGAACTGGATCAAGTGTTGTTGAGAGTCGCTCGGCATTTTGCGATGACAGCCATAAATGGTTCATACAAGGCTGGTTATGATTTCATCGGGAACTCTTTCCGGTGAAGTGCAAACCCGACGATGCTGGCGACTCGGGGATAGGACTTCCACTTTTCCGCGTTAGCAATCGGCGGAGTCAGTGACAAGGCACGAGGCCCGAAATGGCTTGCGTGTGGCGCGAATGTCTTTCAATTCCGCCAGCCATACAACAGAATGCCGCCACCCAATGCAACGTAATGCCGCCGCTGATTTGATCGAAGGCTTGGCAGTCCAGAGTCTCATCCGCGCCGAGGGCGTACGGGAAACCCGAACTTAGTCAAAGCACCGTTTTTCGGGAGCCTTTAGCTGAGCTACTACAGATAGCAAAGAAGATGCTCGGCATTGTGAGTGGCATAAAACAGGTTAGTGCCGACTGTGAAGGAATACCATGGCAGCCTCCACCGATCCTGCGGCGACGACCGACCCTAAAAGGGTATGATGGTCGTTCAATCGGGCTATACAACCGAACCGAGGGCTCAGGATGAGGGTTAGACCGTCAGCGGCGCTGAAGTGGCTGACTGGGATCGTTCTGTGTTCCGCAACAGCGGCACATGCTGGCACCACGCCGACAACGATAAATCTTTCGATCTCCGCCGGGGGGATTCCGGTGACCGTTGTTCCAGCAGGCACAGCGGTAAGCCTCAGCGCGAGCGTTCTCGCCGGCAGTTCATCGCTCACCGTTGGACAGGTAGCGTTTTGCGATGCATCTGCCCCCTCTTGCACCGACATCCATCGGCTTGGTTTAGCGCAGATCAAGCCGGCAGGCGTGGCCACTCTAAAGTTCATCCCAGGTCCTGGCACTCACAACTACAAGGCCATATTTCTCGGGTCGGGAGTGTATGCGAGGAGTGCTTCTTTGACGGCTGCACTTGTGGTAGTCGCAGCAGGCGGCCCCGTACAAACGACCGTTGGTATACAGGCCAGCGGTGGACAAGGCAACTATAGCTTGTTGGGGACTGTCGCGACAAACGGCTTGGCATCGCCGACGGGAACGGTCTCCTTTTTGGACACAACGAACGCCAATTACGCCATTGGGACGGCCATCCTCGGTCCAACCGGAGCGAACGGGATCAGCTTTCGAACTTCGTATGTATACCCCACACCCCATACGTCGGGTAATGGATCCGATCCTCAGGTGGCAGTGGCTGATTTCAATGGTGATGGAATCCCGGACATCGTAGTGGCCGATCAAGGGCAAAATGCAATAGACATCTTTCTCGGTAGAGGGGACGGAACGTTTTCTGTTTCAACGATCAGCCCAGGTGCTAATTTCTTCGCTAGTGAAGTCGTAACTGGAGACTTCAATGGCGACGGGAAAGCTGATTTTGCGGCTCTCACCAATTCGAAAAGCATCAACGTTTGGCTCGGAAACGGAGACGGGACGTTTACATTGGGGCAAACGATCCCAAACGGCGGTGGAAGTTTAGTTACGGCCGATTTTGATGGAGATGGGATAGCTGATCTCGCGTTCGAATATGGTGTGGTATCTGGGGGAGCGCCGAGTTTTTTCTATCAGGTTCTTCATGGCAATGGAGACGGCACGTTTTCACAAGTTGCGCCTCCGACGCATCTCGACAATCCGCCCATAGGCAACATAATCGTTGCGGATTTTAATGGTGATGGAGTTCAAGACATTGCGCTCATTGATCCCTTTGAGCGGGCAGTCAAGATTCTGCTCGGCGTCGGCGACGGCACCTTTACTCCCGGTACATCACTGTCCTTCGGTCTTGATTACATAGGCATGGCGGCGGGAGACTTGAACGGAGACGGAATCGTTGATCTTGTTGTGTGCAACCAGGACGACGTACCAGCAACAGTTTTCCTGGGAAAAGGCGACGGCACATTTGCCGCGTTGCCACCAGATTCGAACCTGAACCAGCTCTCTGCATCTATAGCAGTTGCCGATTTCAATGGGGACGGAATTCCCGATCTCATCTTCCCAAACGAAGAAGGGGGCTATACCAGCGTCTTCCTGGGGAAAGGTGATGGAACCTTTACTGCTGATGCATTCAGCCCGTCTGCTGCTGATTTCATTTTTGCATCGCTTGCGATAGCCGATTTCAACGGAGATGGGCAAGCCGATATTGTGGAAGGCATCACAGATGGTCGGGGCATCGATCCCCCCGACGATCAGGTAGATGTGCTGCTCTCCCAAGCTCCCAACACCGCAGCCGGCTACGCATATCACATCTCACCGGTTGGCACAGGTATTCACTATGTCGAGGCAACGTATCCAGGCGATGCGAACAATGCGGCTGGCGTCTCGAACCTAGTGCCGCTTCTTGCGGTGCAGGTCCACACTACTCTCGCCCTGACAGCAATCCCTAGCGGTGGAAGTTCAGTCGGCCAGCCGGTCACACTTACCGCAACACTCAACCAGTTCTTCGCTCAGAACCATTACGCCAGTGGGTCGGTAACCTTCACCAGCGGCAACCTCAACCTCGGAAGCGCGAACGTGAGTAACGGTGTGGCGACGCTCACGACGACCGTGCTGCCTGCGGGGACGGACAGACTCACTGCGACATATCCCGGCGATACCAACTTCGTCGCGAGTACGGCGTCGGTCACGGAGATTGTCAATCCGCTTGTCAGTGCGACGACGCTGGTTGCTGGACCGAATCCAGCGGGAATGGGACAAACAGTCACCCTCACGGCTGGCGTGACCGGCGGAGGCGCGTCGCCCACTGGCGCAGTTACGTTTTACGATGGTGCGACTGCGCTCGGTGCGGGGGCATTGGATGCCAGCGGCCATGTGACGTACACCACCGCGACGCTGACTCTCGGCACGCACGCCCTTACAGCCGCCTATGCAGGCAATGCAATCTACCCGTCGAGCACCTCCCCGGCGGTTTCCGAGATCATCGAAACGGCGGGGTTCACCATGACTCTCTCGAGCCCCAGCGTGACCCTCCAAACGTATCGCCACACGACCACTGTGGTGACGCTGACCAGCTATGGCGACTTCGGAGACAACATAGGATTGAACTGCGGCAGTTTACCCACTTACGTTACGTGCATTTTCACGCCAAACCCCGCTGCGCTGACCGGGAACGGAACGACGGTTGTTTCGTTCTATCTGGACACGAGTTCGATCCTCGGCAGTGGTGCGCGGAATGATAGTGCGCCGGGACCGGGTGGGCGGCGTGGGCTCCCGCTGAATCTTGCGCTGATGCTGTCGCCAGTCGGTTTGTTGGCGACGCTCGCGGCGCGACGCAAACGGCGGGGGCCGGTGTGGGTGGTGCTGGTGCTCGCGAGTTTGCTGATTCCGGTTGCGGTTGGCGGATGCGGAAGGGTGGTGAGCCCCATACCTTCCGCCGCGCCTGGCGTGTATACGATTCCGATCACGGCGACCGGGTCGAGTAGCGGGATTACGCACACCGCGCAGTTGACGCTGACAGTTACTCCTTAGCATAGGCTCAAAACTGCGTTCGCCTGTACTGTTTGGCAAACTGAGCCTGCGACTCGGGATCGAACTGCCTGCAATGTCGCGTTTTGACCAAGTTCGCGTTGGCGCGTCTCCGGGCCGGCGAGCTTGCCATATTCGCCGAAGCAATGACTTCACTGCCGCGACTGCCTATGAACGCACCGCGGCGCAGCGCCCAGAGTGATTAGGCGTCTGCGCTGGGGACTTGAACCTGCGTTCAAGACCAGTTCAGTTCAAGTTTCTGCTTGAAGCTCTCGTTTAGGTGCCAGCCTGGCGAGTGCGGTCTGTTGATATGTAGGATCTACTGCTCTGCCACTGTAGCCGACTTCGCTGTGGAAGGGTGGAAGTCTAGAGAACAATAAAAGAACACTTGTCTGTTCCGCATGCTCCTGGGGCTCCTTTTAGTTCCTCTATGCTCCAGTTAAGTCGTTGATTCCTATGCTCTTACTGTCTTCACACGGTGGAAGTCGTAGGTTCGAATCCTGCTGTGCCCACCAACAACCAATCCAGAATGAACAACTTGCAGCCATAGTCTGAATTGCTCAGGCGGCTGACGGTACGGACGACGGTACGCAAACGCTTCCTCCCATAAGCATTTCTATCTGCCTGCCACTTGCCAGCCGCTTGTCTGCCGAGACTGCACGGGTGTACAGGTCGAGCGTTATGCGGCTGTTGGCGTGCCTCAGCAGTTCCTGAGCTACCTTCACGTCTACCCCCATCGAACGCAGGTTCGTCGCCAGCGAGTGCCGGAAGCTGTGCCAGCCAATCACTTTGGCCACGATTCCAGCCTCTACCAATGCCGGACGGATGATCTTGTTCATCACCATATCCGGGAACAACGGCTGGGTGCCGTTCAGACGGATGGAAGGGAACAGGAAGTCCCCGTCAGCCTGGAACCGCGACTCAGAACGCCATGCCGACAGAGCATCCAAGACGGACTGGTGGAGAGGCACCGGCTTACGGCTTGCCGGAGTCTTGCACCTGCCGAAATGGTTACGGACGACTGCCTTAGTGACGAATAACCGGACATTGCTTCGAGGCTTGTCCAGCCTCCTTGCGCCATGATCACGTTTGCGTCGGCGCCAGCGGAGGCAAGATCTGAGGCCATCGTGTGCCTTAACTGATGCATACTCCATTTATCCACCCCAGTCGTGTGGGTCTTCTTCCCTCCGCGAGTTGATTTGCAGAGAGTCTTGTTGAACTCATTCCTTAGAGTTTGGTCAGTGCAAGGGTTTCCGCGGGTGTTATGGAGAAGCTGATCGTGTCCGCAATCCGGATCGCGCACGGCCATCCACTCCGCGTAGTACTTCACGGTCAGGTCTGAGAAATTGGCCCAGCGCTCTTTCTTCCCCTTGTTCGGCAACCGCACAAAGACCCGGCGGCCTTTGATATTGATGTCCTTAAGACGGAAGCGACATATTTCACCGATCCGCGCCCCGGTCTCAATGCCGATCGCCATAGCCAGGCGGAGGCGAGGATTGCCGCGTTGATTCAGGATTTTCCACGTGAACTCGACTTGCTCGTCCTCAAGTGGCCGCGGTCCACGCTTGGGCAGGGGCTTGCGGTGAATCATGGGAATGACTGGATTTCCAGCCTTGCGATATCCGCATGCTGCTGCCCATTTGAAGAAGGTGCTGACCAAGGAGATTCGCCCTTGGGCGACGATCCGGCCTTTGGTACTTCCCCATATCAGGAAGTCCGTGATTGTTTTCGGCGTCACATAGGGATCCTCAATCGAGGTGATGCCGCGCTCGTTTAGAAACATGAAGAACAGCGCTATAACCCCACGGACGCCAAACTGATCGCTGTAATGAAGTTTCGCGAAGCCTTCGAAGTATTCTGTGACGAGGTCATGGAAGACGCCCGACGCCTTGATCAATTTCTGCTCGCGTCGGTAGGCACCATAGTGTCGCTGGGACTTAAAATAGAGGCCGCCGATCGGCTTACGTTTAGCTCGTCCGAGGAACTCCTCGCCGCAGCCGCATCCGCACATGAATAGCCGGTTGCCCTTTGACTCCCGGTTGACCCAGCATTCCCCACAGCAGGTAAGAAAAGCTGCCTTTTTGTAGTACTGACCTTCAGGAATGAAGTTCGTACAGCCTGGGCTCTCGCATCTATATGTGCCAGCGGCGATATAGCGCCACAACTCCGTGTCTTTGACTATGGCCGCACATTCCTGACAGAAGCGATGTCTCATCCCGGGCCACGTCTCGTGCGCCGGAAGCGGATGGTCGCACTTGGGGCACCTCCTCTCGCCCTCCGCATACGCCCGCATCCTGTACTGATATGACTTCACTGGATTCTCCTTGCTGCCGTCGTCCGGTACGAGTCGAGCAACTGATACAAATCTTTCGAGTCGTACAGCTCGTGACCGGCGATCCTGATTGGCAGGATCTGTCGGGTGTCTACCAACTGCTGGAAGTCCTCATCCGGAAGGTGCAGCAACGAGACGATCTCGGTGCGCACCAGTAGCCGGCGCTCATATTGCGTTTGCATTTGCATCACTGCTCCTGGTCGCTCAGATCCAGAAGGTGACCTGTACCGCAGCTCCGTCCGACTCGATGGTCGCGGCTGGCGAACGTGGTCCCTGCTGACTGTTGCGATACTGCAGTGGAGAAGGGAGTGAGTGAGCCAAACACATCGCAAATTGCCCGCATAATTGGCTCTTTTCCACACCTGCAACCGACTGCATTCCCACACTCGCAGGTTTGAGGAGCTTGAGTATTCAAAAACCCCTTAGATCGACCACGCACTTCCCCTTAGGAACCCTATTTAGGGCAAGAGATGTCGTGAGGGAGAATGAAGGAGTTGAATTGTACGGAGCTGCCGGCAGCGCCCTACACGTGCCTCGAAGAGGCGAGCGATTAGCATGCCCATGACATGATCGGCGACGGCCAGGAGGGTGAGTTGCAGGAACAGGGCGACTATCCGGATCGCGACATTACGCATCTTCGGCACCCTCCTCGTCCGGCAGGGAATTGAAATCGAATGGGACCTGCACGAACATCGTCGGTGATGCCGTGGGGGCGGGTTTTGGTGAATCGGGGTCTTCAAACACGGGGCAGCGGACGATGTGGATTCCCTGCGCACTGGTGATTTTCTCATTTGAACTCCAATAGAAATGGCGGCCATTAGGCCGCCTGGTTGATAATGCGTGATTGGTGGTGGAACCAAGATCGAGACTGGTTGCGGACTCGCTGGAACCAAGAATGGCAAAGCTTTGGCTAGGGGACTAAAGAGGCGCGCGACTGCCCCGGGCTTTCACAGTCAGGCTCCAACAGAATCAGGCGGCCAGAGTCCATCCGGCTGGCCAAACCCTCGTAGCACGGAGCTGCTGCGGTTCGCCGCGTCAGGTTGATGACGACGACCGCTGCGGCCCAGGATAGGATTGCCGCTCTGAAGCGGGATCTGGCGACCCTGTTGCGGGCTCGAGGGGCACGGCAGGCGCCGCCTGCGGCGCCGCAGTCCAAGCCGACCCCCTTCCGCCGTGGCAAGCCGATACGGGAGCAGCCAGGTCAGACGAAGTTCTCTTATGAGAATGGAGGCCCGCCAGGACTGGATTAGGTCATCCTGCTGCGAGCTTCAATTCGAGCTCCACCGCGCAGCGCGGATATAGTAAGAATCGGATCGGTTTTGATTGGAGGGATATGAACCGTCTTTATTCGCACTGCCCCTGCGGGCATGAGGTTGCTTTCGGTTCCGACAATGGGATACAGTCTCGGAAATCCCCTCTGGCTGGAGTCATCCGATGAACTGTCCGAAATGCGGGTGCAGTTTTGTGGCGGATTCCACAAACTGTTTTATCTTGCCTTCCAACACTTCCGGGGTTATATCCCTATATCCCAAAACTGAACCGTACGACCAGGTAAAGGTTAACGAGGTCGACCCCTACATATGCAAAAGATGATATTGACGCCCCGGAGACTGTCGGTATTGGTTCTTGCACTTTCGTCAATCTGCTTTGCGCAGTCCCCACGAGAGCTGGCAAAAACTGGCTTCAAATCAGTGGTTCTCTTAGCTATGAACGACGCGAATGGTCAACCACTGTGCGTAGGTAGTGGATTTTTCGTCTCCGATGGCGTCATCGCGACGAACGCTCATGTAATTGAGGGTGCTGGAAGCGGGTCTGCAAAATTGGTTGGTCAGGCGCAGATATTTCAACTCCTTGGCACCATCGCAGTTAATCGGCATGCGGACATGGCTTTACTCAAGGTCGCAGGAACAGCCCCGTCGTTGCCCCTGAGCCGCGAGCCAATTCCGGTCGTAGGCGACAACGTTTATGTAATAGGAAATCCCCTAGGCCTGGAAGGCACGTTCTCAGAGGGTATCGTCAGCGGAATCCGGAAGACAGGAACAGACTCGATCATTCAAATGACCGCTCCGATTTCCCCCGGTAGCAGCGGTGGACCTGTTATGGACGCTCGGGGCGAGGTGGTGGGCATATCTGTTGCGACGTTTAAGGAGGGGCAAAATCTCAATCTTGCAGTACCCATCGCTTACTTAGAGCAAATGCTTGAGGCTCATCCAACCGCTGTCATGCCTTTTCAATCCGGATCAAAGCAGTCGAGCGCAACGCCATCGATCACAGACGGCTTGGGAATCAGAACTGAAGACGGAGTGATTGGACGCGACTTCAATACCGACAGGTTTAGCTACAGTTTTAGCCTCAGTAATAGACTCCCCGTTGCAGTTTCCAAGATCAGCATCTTGATCATATTCTATGATCATGCCGGTAAGATGCTTGATTTTGAACGCTCCAGTTACGACGAATCAATCCCCGCTGGACTCACAAAGAATATACAGAATTCTTCAACCTTAGTGAGCAGTAGTATCTTGTTGCAGGTGGAAGGATATAAGAAAGTGGTGCCACCCGGGAGGGCTGAGATACGGGTCATCGGATTCAATGCTGGAGACTCGCAGTATTGATCCCTGATCTTTCTATTCAACTAGGCTCCATCACCCGTGTTGTCGTGTTCCACTTTTTGTGGAACGGCGGCGTTGGCGGCCCGCGCAGTGTCGTATGCTTCGAAATCGAAACCGCCCATGTCGAACTTAACTCCTGTCGTATTGGCTGGCGAAGCCTGTGCGGGTTTCCCAGTACGTTGAATCCATACAACCCAGAGGAGAGTTAGGACTGCGACGCAAGACTCCTCCAGCGCAATGATGAAGTCATCTGGATGTGCATGCACTAGCAGCATATCGCGTGGCACCCTATGCGGTTGGCGAGAGAAATCCGATAGCACTCCAGTCGCATCGAATTGCTCTTCGTCGAACCTAAACTTCTCAGTCCCGTCGAGCTGTATGGCAAGCAGATCGTCTTCGTCGTCTCGCGATATTGAGTCGCCTATGATGTCTCCAAGATCGGCTGTTGGCTTGTCGGCCAGCATTGCCTGCACTTGCGCGCGTCGAAACTTACTTAGCGACAGTGGATCAATGATGTCTGCGACGCTCCGCTCTATGTAGCGGGTTCCGTGTGGGCGATTGCTGCGCCAGTCGCCTCGGTGGTCACCTCAAAAGCGGCCATATGCGGTCACTTCAAAACCGGCCATATGGATTGGCCTGAGACGTGATTGTTTTACCGTGCCGCAGGGTGTTTGCGCAAGGCGGTGTTCGATTCGTCA
>Ga0224555_1000601_pt1 | contig 55375 bp, 50 predicted proteins | sample 714S23034metaG_FD_180687 | JGI IMG/M metagenome (GOLD analysis project Ga0224555, IMG submission 180687) | Peat soil microbial communities from Stordalen Mire, Sweden - 717 S2 30-34 | ecosystem: Environmental > Terrestrial > Soil > Wetlands > Peat | place: Sweden: Norrbotten County, Stordalen... | reverse complement strand
CGCTCGCAACGAGTCAACCGGAATTTCCTTTTTGACTTCAAAAGGGATAGGCGATCGGGTCGGCCCTAGCCGGCCAACACGCGAGCCCATAGTGCCTGCTACAGCGCCTGCCAAGTCCTGCCCATGAGCGCAGCCTTGGGAGTTATGCCGTCTTGCGGTGTTTAGTGGCCGTCTTTCGCGCGGCGCGTGGCTTTTTCCGAGCTGCTGCGGCAGGTTTTCTCGTTTTGCCTGCGGCTTCAACCGGAGATGGCAATTCCAGCTGGGGCTGTTTTGCAGTGCGATGGTGGCCATGGTGCAACGGAAGGATGCGCGCAGCTTCTTCTTCCATCCGCAGTTGATCGTCTCCATGCTTCCTGCGTTCGTCCTCAAGGTATGCCGGAATCGTTTTAGTTGTCATGCCCGCAGTGTGGCAGAACTACCCCATCCAAACTGTTCAATTTTGGCCATGAGGCAGAGTTTTAAGGTCTCAAAGTTTCAGCTTTCAAGGCTCAAAGCACGCCTCGTGGTGTTCAGGCCTTGAAACCTTGAAACCTTGAAACCTTGAAACCCAGCTCCACTGGCCCGCTGAGCTCCTTAAAACAATCTGAGGAAGTGAGCAATTTTGAACAGTCACATGATGCTGGGGAGACTAATGTTCAGCCACCGAACCCTGGGCGCAGTTTTCCAACAGCGCGTGGGTGATTCACGATCGGAAATTCGACATGGTAACGTTTCAGTGCCGTCACTGTCACCGCAACAAAGCTCATCTTTCACGAAAGCGCAATTTGTTTGAACGCGTGCTTTTGCCCTTATTGTTGCTCCGGCCGGTGCGTTGCGATGATTGCTTCCGGCGTCAGTATGCGACCGTGTTGTGCCGGGTGCCAGGGCGTCCGCAGCGTGCAGACCGTTCTCAGTCACCGCGACGGATGGAAGCCTAGGTTTCGCGGAAAGAAGCGGATCAAAATGGACATCCTCAGATATCGGCACATTCCCACAGTTTTGCTGCTGGCTGCGCTCGCGGGCTGCACTCAACCGCAAAACACGCAGGAACTGAAGGAGAAAACCGCGCAAGCAACAGCGGACGTGAAGCACGATGCCCAGGCTGTGGCGGCAGGGATACGCGAGGGCTGGAGCCGCGACCAGCCGCTCGATTTGAACTCTGCCACAAAAGAGCAGTTGCTGAGCTTGCCGGGCGTGACTGCGGCGCAAGCCGACCGGGTGATTGCGGGGCGTCCCTATAACGAACCCGGCGAAGTGGTGACGCGGCACATCATGCCGAAGGCCGAGTACGACAAAATTGCAGACCGGGTTACCGCCAAGAAGTGAGCGCCAGGCAATGGCGCTCGAGCAATGGCGCTTCTCCCGCGAGTCGAACCAATAGCGGACTCCTGCCTCAGTTGTTGAATCCGGGCAGATCTACGCGTTTCGCAATGTGATCCTTAATCCAGTGGCTGTCCCACCATTCCTTCGGGTCAATCTGGACGCCATCGAGTTGCATGGCGAAGTGAATATGGTCGCCTCCGGCCAGTCCGGTCTGGCCGCTCGTGCCCATGACTTGGCCTCGTTTTACCATGTCGCCTTCGTGCACATTAATCTGGCTGAGGTGGCCGTAGATCGTCTGCAGCCCATAACCATGGTCGACCACGATGCAATTGCCGTAGATGCCCAACGGCGCCGCGTATACGATCCGGCCGTCATTGGATGCCTCCACGCCCACATGCTGCGTAACCGCGAGATCATAGCCAAGGTGCACCTGCTGGTCGATCTTGTTCCCTTTGTATATATAGTTCCGCGTGTCCGCGAAGCTCGATTCGGCCTGGGAATGAGACTGCCGTGTGAAAGGCTGCGACCATAAGAACCGGTCCGCGGTCTTGAAGCGCAGATCCGAAAGCACCTTGTTGTTGGCAAGCCGCATTTCGCTATTGATCTTCACAAAACGCGCCACGGGATCGCCCGAGCCATTCGGGTCAAGCTCGTTAATTACCTTCTGCATGAACTGGTCGCTCACCTGCAAATCGTGCACGGTGTACTTCGGCTGCTCCTTCTTGGGAAACTGGAACACGATCGGACTGGTCACGTCGTTCCCCGCACCATTGGAGGCGTAGACCAGCGGAACTGTGTTTGACGGCATATTCCAGGCAAAGGCAAAGAGCGAAAAGAAGCCAGGTTTGCCGCCGGGCATAGGCCATGCTCGAAAGGTCTGATTGCCGACGCGCACGCCCGCTTCTGTCCACGCACCGGAGATATTGAACGTCGCCAGATCAGCCATGCCGAGGTACAGGTAATGCTGGTCTGAATCGACGCTGACGACTGGCGGCCGCGTCACCACCGTCACCTCGCGCTCCCAGTGTGCTGTCCTCCGAAGCAGATCGTTCGAGGTAGCTTCAACGATCAATTTTGCCTGGCCATCTTTGAGTTGCGGCGTGGCCTTGACGCCGGCCGTGAAGTTCCAGGTGCCGTCGGTCACCCGCGAAGGTTGCGCGGCCTCCCAGACGAGATAGCGGGCGCCGTTCTGTTCGACAAACGCCGCGAGGCTACGAACGCCACGCGGATCGCGTACGTGGACGGTAATGGGAGTGGCTTGGCCGAGGGTGGTGACTGGCGACGGCAGGTCCACAACGGGTGTCGCTGATCGTGCCAATAGAAGCGCAATCGCCAACAAGACTGCGACAGCAATAACGAGAACAACGATTTTTCGCACAACTTATTGTAGCTCCGAATAAACGCAGCTCCCAATAAACGATGCAAAGATCGGTGTTCGCGCCGCAGCGAGACTGGATTTGGCGCGTGTTCAGCGGTGCGCGTTCAGCTTGTCGAGTGCGCGCTTCAATTCTTCAAGTTTCTGCCCAGCCTCGCCGAGCTTGCCTTCCGCGGTCAGGCGCTGGTAGTCGGCAAGATCTTTGGCGGCCTCGGCGATGAGCGCGTTGAATTCAGCGGCCGATTGGGGCGACGCGCCTCGCGCCGCCTCGGCGGGGGCTGCCGCGGCATTCGTTGACGGTGTACTCGTTGCTCCGGCATTTGTTGACAGGGCACTCAGCGACGAGGCCGCTCCGCCAAAAAGGGCCGCCATCGCCGACTCGAAGTTTGGTCCGTACGCCAGCTTATCTTGCAGCGCGAGCACGACCAGACGCAACTCCGGCATCGGACTCCGCTCGGCCTGCAGGTAAATCGGCTCCGCATACAACAGCGCGCGTCCTGTCGGAATCACCAGAAGAGCCCCGCGCCGCACGTGCGAGCCTTGCTGATTCCATAGCGTCAATTGTCCGGAGAGCTGCGCGTTCTGATCGATTCGCGCCTCGATTTGCAGCGGTCCGTCGACCAGCTTCGTCTTAGGAAAGTTGTAGACCACCGACGTACCGTAATGCGCGCCGTCGCTGCGTCCGGCAATCCACCCAATCAGGTTATTCCGGTTGGACGGCGTGAAAGGCAGAATCTCCACGAACTCCTCGCCGGTTTCGCCCGGCAGTTTCATCAGCACGAAGTTCGGCTGCATCGCCTGCGTTACCTGCTGACCTCCCTCGCTCATGCCCACTTCAGTGGCGACCGTCCACAAATCTTCACGGTTATAGAACGCTTCCGGATCGGTCATGTGATACAGGCCGTACACCTCCGCCTGCAGTTTGAGCAACAGCTCGGGGTAGCGCACGTGTTTGCGCAGTCCGGCCGGCATCAGGGCCGCATCCTTGAACAGCCCGGGAAAGATGCGGCGATAGGCTGCGATGATCGGATCCTCCGTATCGAACACGTAAAACGTTGTCGTGCCGTCGTAGGCGTCGATCACCACCTTGACGCTGTTCCGCATGTAGTTAATGGAATTGTTGTCGAGCTGGTAATGGCTCGAGTACGGATAGCTGTCGGAAAGCGTGAACGCATCCATGATCCACGACAGCCGGCCGTCGTCGCCGAGCACGATGTACGGATCCGGATCGTAAGTGAGGAACGGCGCTAATGTCGTTACGCGATCGCGCAGGTTGCGGCGCATCAGCAGCCGGCTTTCCTTGGTCACGTCATCGCTGAACGGCAGCTTGGCGAGGTCGTCTCGGTCGAGCGCGATAATAATGCGGCGCAGAAAACTGCCGAGCACGATGCCGCCGTTGCCTTCATACGACGTGAGGCTGTTGCTCGCGCCTTGCGGGTAGTTGAATTCCTTCTGCCGAGTCTTTACGTAGACGTCCGTGTTAGTCATCTCGCCGAAATAAATCTCGGGGCGCGTCACGTTCAGACCACGCACCGTGCTCTGGACCGGCATGTTGCTCAGCATGAGCGTGGGCAGCCCTTCCGGCGTAAATCCATTGACCGGGTTCATGGTGATGCCGTAGCCGTGCGTGTAGATCAGCTTGTCGTTAATCCAATTGCGGCTGCTCTCCGGGAGCTTGTCGACGTTCAGTTCGCGCGCGGCGAGCATCACCTCGCGAGTCGTGCCGTCAATGTCATATCGATCAATATCGATGTCGGGAAAGTCGTAGTAGGTGCGGATTTCCTGAATCTGGCGCAGCGTGTCCTGGAGAGCGCGCCAGTCCCACAGCCGGATGTTCTGAAGTGTAGCCTGATTGTTCGCGGGTTCGGCCGCGTCGACGGTCGTCTCGGCGGGAAACTCGCGCAGCGAGATTCGGTCCAATCCGTAGGCCTGCCGCGTCAGCTCGGTGTTGAAGACAATGTAGGGCTTCTCGCGAACCAGTTCGTTCGGTTTGACGATAAAGCTACTGACGTACCAGCCGACTGCTTGAACCGCGATATAAAAGACCGCAGCCGGAAGGATCGCCGCAATCAGCCAGCGTCCGCGTGGCACCCGCACGGCGTTTACGACTGCGATCACCGCGCCGAGAACGAGCGCTGCGCAGACGATGAGCATCCCGGTGAGCGTGATGTGCGCGTCCGTGTAGGTCACGCCCCCGAAAATCGTGTGATCGTCGAGCAATAATTCGAACCGGCCGATATACACGCGCATCGCGATGATCAGCAACAGGAACGCAAACGTGATGGAGAGCCCGCGCCAGGGTAATGCGACAGAGCGGTTGAGACGCCCGGTGATGACGCGGCCTCCGCCCGTGACGAGGATGAAGACAACGGCGAGTATGCAGGTAATCACGGCTAGCGTAAGCAGCCATCCGGCGATGAGTTGCCACGCAGGCAGGGTGAAAAGAAAGAAGTTCAGCGGCTTGCCAAAAATCGGATCAAAGACGCTGCCCCCGCCAGTGGCGCGGGGTGCATACCAAAAGAGCGCGAGCGTCGGCCACTCCACCATCATGCCGGCGCCGGTGGCAGCGGCAATGACCAGCGAGACGCCGAGCGCAATGAGGCGCAGGACAGGCTCAACCGGCAACTTCAACGGCTGTCCGCCGATGAAAATCGTGTGACCGTCCGGCAAGTCGGGAAGATGCGCCCGCTTCAGAGCCAGGAACGATCCATACAGAATGAGAAATGTGACCGCCGTAAAAGCCGCGAAAATTCCCCATTGCAGGCTCAGGGTTTTCCAGAACACGTCCCCGTAGCCGAGCGACCCGAACCAGAGCGCGTCCACGTAATACGACAGCGCGGTCCGGCCGAAGAAGAACATGCCGGCAAGGACGGCGAGAATGAGAAGGAAACTGCGGCGGCGCCGACGCCGCGGCGGATGCGGCGGCGGCCAGTCAATGGACTCGGGCATTGCTCTCCTCTATTTCGGCTTTTCGGAAGGCGCTATCTGAACCTGAATGGCGTGAAGGTTGTCGGACTTTGCGGTGTCCACGGAGACTACTCCAAAACTGCCGTTCGCGTCGCGCGCTTGAATGGTTCGCGTGGCCTGCGCTCCGGAAGGCCCTGAATTCACCGTGTCGTTGGTCAGTATGGTCACTCGCAGGCCGGAGCCTGGATCGCCGGGGTTAGGCTGCTCCACTTGCTGTTCGGTGGTTTGCTGACCAGTTGAACTGGTGTGCTGAACGGTGGTTGCGCGTTCAACCAGGTGCAGGCCGCCGTCCGGGGCCGATCCTGGGGTATCGACGGAATAGGTCTCCACTGTGTTGCGCCCTTCTCCGGAAGCGCTCTCGGATTCCTTGCTTAAGGTACGGGAGATTTCGCCCAGCTTGCCTTCAGAGTCGGCGCGGGAAACGCGCTCCTCGGTGCTGCGGTTATCACCCTCTTGCCGGGTAGTAGCGTGCCGTATTTCGCCCACTTGCCAGTTTCCGGCGCCATCGGGAAGCCGCGTGATTTTTTGAGATTCAACCGTGTCGTTCGCGCCTCGTTCGCGGCGCTCTTGCAACTGCACGGAAGGAACCAAACCACCGTTGAGGCTGGGGAGCATTACCGTGGCTTTCGTCTCCTCCACATCCTGACTGATCTTTTTCGTCTCCTCGATTCGGCGCCGAACCAGTTGAAGATTGCCGTTGGCATCGGTATCCGAAGTGGAGCGTACTACGTTCGAGTCACCGCCGGGCAGAGTGTGCTTTTCTTCTTCGATTACCTCCACCAGTGTTTTCACCCCGTCGGCATCTCGACCGAACGTGCGCGTGGTGGTTCGCACGGTGATAGCGTCCACTTGGACCGTCTCCTTTTCGATGTCCTGGTAAGGTTCGAAATGTCCGTCAGACCCGAGGCGCTGGACCGCTTGCTTGTCTAGGGTGCGATTGCCGCTCTGGGTGTGGCTTTCGATGGTCCGTGTGGGATTTACGTTGTCGCGGTGCGACTCGGTTGTGGTCGTCCAGGACTGGTTCGCGTCGCCGGTTTGGGAATCGGATGTTTGCGCCCAAAGCGCGAGATTAGAACAAAAATAGGCCCCGATCGCGAGCAACATGAGTTGGCTCAAACGCCCCGCACGTGACGGGCGAGGACGGACCTCGCTGCCTCGGCGGGCAACGCGTGCAGATCGCCCATGTTCATCCCGATCGGAAATGTTTGTGCCTGGCACGCCTATCATTCTCTCCCTGCGGACATTCGGTGTCCAGTCAAACAGGGCAAGCATGCCCGACGACTGTGCTCGTGAAGGCGGTTCTGTCCACACGAAGTCGTCGCCGGAGCCAATGTTCCCGTCAACCATGTCTCTGTGCGCCGGGTCACAGCCCCGGACCTGTCCCAGGTTGCAAAATGGCCAGGACGGAGGGCAATGCTATGCACGGTAACGAAAAGGTGATCAAGCAATTGAACTTGGGTCTAAGCGCCGAATTGACAGCGATTGTGCAGTACATGACGCAGTCGGAGATGTACCAGAACTGGGGCTACAAGCGGCTCGGGGAGCTAACCAAGGTCCGCGCCATCGAGGAGATGGGGCACGCCGAAGGACTGATTGAGCGCATTATCTTCCTGGACAGCATCCCCACTGTGGATGTCGCATTGAAGCCTCAACTGGGCAGCAAGGTGCAGCAGCAATTGGAGATTGACCTTAAAGACGAAGTGGAAGCAGTGCGCGAGTACAACAACGCCGTGAAGATTTGCGTCGCGGCAAGCGATGACGGCTCCAAGGCTTTATTCGAGCGCATGATCAAAGACGAAGAGCGGCACGCGGACTTCCTGGAGGCTCAGCTTCATTCCATCAAGGAAATGGGCATTGCCAACTACCTCGCACAGCAGTTGCATAGTGAGAAATAACGCGTCGAGAAGTTCCGCAGTAAGTAGGGGGCTGACGACGCAAAGCAGTATTACTCGAAATTCGCGGCGGCGGTCGGGGTTCAACTGACCTGACTGGAATGTCCGTATAGCCTGGTGGTGCCCGCCACGTGGCACGCAGGAGCTATTCACGAAGTTTGGGACAGGGCCTAAGTTGGAATTGAGCAGTTTTCGGGGGAGGGCTGTTCTGAGAACGCCCCAGACTCTAACCGGAGTCTGGGGCGTTTTCGTTTTTCCCAAAAGCGCGGGCCGGGATGGCCAAATGAAACCGCCGCGTTGCCAACATGGTTCCCAGTCCCGCTATTCGTAGCGCAGGCTTTCGACGGGATCGAGTTGCGCGGCGCGGATGGCGGGAAGCGTGCCAAAGAGAATGCCGACCAGCGAGCAGACGACGATGGCGATGATGGCCGAGAGACCGGAAATCGGGATGCGATAGGCGGTGAGGAAGCGCACGGAAAAGGGGATGGCGAGTCCGATGACGATGCCGATGACGCCGCCGCTGAGGGAGATAAGGATGGCCTCGGAGAGGAACTGCAGGCGAATCTCGCGTTTGGTGGCGCCGACCGCTTTGCGGATGCCGATCTCGCGAATGCGGGCGCTGACCGTGGCCAGCATGATGTTCATAATGCCGATGCCACTGACCAGTAGAACCACCGCCGCAATCAGCGACAGCACCGTCGTCAGAATGTTCGCCGTCTTGTTTGCCAGGTTCACCAGTGGCGTCAGGTTCTCCACGTTGTAGACCGACTCCGGCCGGTGCCGCGCCTGCAAGACCCGTTTGATTTGAGCCGTCGCGGTCGTCACTTCATCCGGGCTCGCCACCGTGAAATAAATCTGCCGCACAGCATTGGAGGGCAGAAAAAACCGGCTCACCGAATACGGGATCGCCAGCGTGTTGTCCTCCACTTCGGACTGCCCAAACGTCTCCACCCGCTCCTTGAACACCCCGATCACCGTAAAGGGCAAACCGTTCAGCTTGATTACCTGGCCCACCGCGCCGTCTGGCGTCCCAAACAGCTTCACCGCCAGCTTCTCCGTGACCACCCCGACCTTGTTGCGCCCCTGCGAGTCCTCCGTGTCAAAGAACCGGCCCGCCAGCAGCAACAGGTTCCTCACCTGGCGGTATTCCGGGAACACCCCAAGAACCAAAATGTCCTGCTCTTTGCCGTTGCCCACGCTGATCCGGTCGTTGAGCGTCACAAACGGCGATGCGGCCACCACCGACGGCACCTGCTCCCGCACCGCCGTCAGGTCATCCACGGTCAATTCATCGAGTGCCACCGCCGTGATGCGCTGCCCTCCGCCGGCGTAGCTGGCATAAATCAGGTTGGCGCCAATGCCCTGAATCTGGTCCAGGATGTATTGTTTCCCCGTTAGCCCAATCGTGACCACCAGAACCAGCGAGGCCGTCCCAATCGTCATGCCCAGCGCGGTCAGCATAAACCGCACCTTGTTGGTGAGGAAGGTGTCGTATGCGACGCGCAGACTCTCGCTTATCACCAGCTTGGGCTTGGGCGGCCCGTCGTCCAGCCGATCATTGTTCCGACGATGATTGTTCAGGCGATCATTGTCCAGCGCCGAGTTGGTCACATCCACATGCTTGGTGTCCAGAAGGTTCACCCTCCAGAATTGTCCTCTACGATGCTATCAGTCCGTGCCCGATGCCATCCGCCCCAAGGCTCCTAAGACGCTCGCCCCAGGGTCGCGCTCGATCTGCCTCCGAATCGCTCGGTCACGAAATACGCCGCCAGCACCACAATCAGCGGATCTACCGGCCTGAAGTAGTACGTCTCCGGGTGCGAAAAATAATAAGCCAGCGGAAAGAACACAAACACGATGGCGAATCTCGACGCGAGCCCGGCGTCTGCCCGATACACCCGGCGCAGCCCCCCGAGCGCCAGCACCGTCATCGTCGTGCTCAGAAAAATATTGGGCACATCCAGCGGCTCTTCCGCCAGGTAGGCGCGATCAAAACTCCAGAACCCCGTCCAGATGTAAACCACCCGCCGCATCACCCGATAGACGTACTGCGCCGGATGACTGCGAATGTACTGCCTGGCCTGCTGCGCCTTGTGCGCCATATACGCGAGCTCGCCCCGCTGCGCGTATTCCGCCAGCTCCGCGTCGCTGTGGTTTGGATGCAGGCTGCGGTCCACCCAGTGCAGCGAGTCGGCGCTGTTGCCAATGTACAGCTCCAACCCGAATCCGCTGCGTATGGGAATGAACTGGTGGAAGATCTCGTAGTTGCGCACCAGCCACGGCACCATCACCGCCAAAGCCCCGAGCGCTGCCACCGTCATCGGCAGCGCCCAGCTCTGCCGTTTCCGCAAGCGCCGCCAGCATGTCCACAAACCCAATAGAGGAACAACGGAAAGCACCACCGGCTCCGTCAACGCCGCCGCGCCGCCCAGCGCGCCGAAGCCCAGCCAATCCCGCCACCTCCCCGACTCCTCCAGCCGCAGCGCCCACAGGAAGAGTACGGCCAGCAGCAGCGTCACCAGACACGTCGACCAAGCCCAGTCCGCGCCGTAGTAAATCCCATAAGGCGAAAACGCCCAACCCCACCCTGCCCACTTCGCCGCCCGCGGGTTAAAGCACCGGCGCGCCAGAAGAAACACAGGAATGCAGGTGAGCGCCGAAAACAAGCTGTTCAGCGCCAGCGCCGTCACAATCGACGCCGGCGTGTACGTTCCCAACAGCCGAAACACTCCCGCCAGCAAATACGCGTACACCGGAGACACCACCGCCGTCGGCCCGGTGTCCGCAAATACATTTCCGAACCCGTGCCCCGCCACCAGCGAACGTGCGACTCGCCCGAACGCCCAGTGCTCCAGCACGAATGGATCCAGCCAATCGCGATAGAGAAACGGAATGACCGCCAGCCGCACCGCCAGCGCCGCGGCCACCATCGGGCCTATTGTTATCAACCCGGACGCGCGCCCTCCGCCTTTTTCCGCCCCCCGCGTTTCGCTCATTCCACTCCTGAGTTCCCCACCCGTTACTCCGCGCGGCAAACCATCACCTGCGCGTTTCGGTAGGGACACGGCAATCCGTCCACGCCCGGCACAGTTAGAACGACCCAGTCCACTCCGAACTCCGCCTTCAAACGCAGGAAGTCCGGCCGCTTAAAACCGCGCCATCCACGTTGCGCGTCCACTTCTCGCAGCCAGCGCGGCCCGAGGCTCGGCACACGCGCTACCATGCCCGCGTCCTTCACCTCGTCCGCCAAAACGCTTCTCTCCGCCAGGGCGCGAAAACCATGGTAGTCCTCGCCCGGCAATTCCATGTAGCGCGGATCCAGCGCGAACTGGCTATCCACAGGCGTGTTTCGGCTGATCCAGCGGAATGCCTGCACCCATTCATTTGCACTGTGCGCTGCCGCGCCCGGCAGCTCCAGATGCGCGGTTGCCGGATACATCTGCCGCTGCGCATAAAACATCCCGGCGCTCAGCGGCACAAACAGCAGCAGCCAGCGCACGGCATGCCTCTTGAGTACGTACCGCCCCAGCAATCCCCCCGCCAGCAGCACAAACAACAGATACACAAGATGCAGAAAGCGCATCGGCTCCAGCGGCCGAAGACGTTCCAACCGGGCCGGCAGCAACATAACCAGCGCCACCGCCAACTGGAACACGCCAAAGTACACCAGCCGCTCCGCCAGCCTCGCCATGGTCGCCGAGTGCCGACGCTGCGCCAGCGCCCGAAACCACCACAGCAGCGCCAGCGGAGCCACCACTCCCAGCCACTCGTACCAATGCCAGCGCAACACAAAATAAAAGGGACGCGTGGCCGCCGCCTGCCGCCATGCATCCGAGGCCGGCTCGAAAATCCATCCCAGTGGCAACAGCAGCGCCGCCAATGTCGCCGTGCGCCGCTGCCCTGTCTCCATCCGCTCCGCTGGCTTCCACAGCAGAAACAAGCAATACGACGCGCCGAACGCCGCCATGATGGCGTGCACGAAAAATGCCGCCGTCAGCAACGCGCCCGCCAGCAGCCGCCGAGCGTCGAGCACAGCCACGATCGCAGCCAAAATCAGCGCCGTGGCCAGCGCCCGCGGGTGCAGATACTGGTCCGTCAAAGTCAGCCCTGTGCCCGAGACCGGCAGCGTCAGCAGGACCGCCACCAGTGTCACCGCCGCCCACTGCGCATGCACTTCCGCGAAACACCGCCGGCTGATTCGCCAGCAACCCCATAAAACCAGAAAAGTCACGACCCACTGCCAAAACAAAATTCCCCATTCCCGGGGCACGTGGGTCCAGCGCAGGGAAAACGCGATCAGCTTATCGAATACAGTCGCCTGAAACTGCACTCGGAAAAAATCTGCGTCATGGGGAAACAAGGCCGGATTCAGGTTCTGCTTGATCGCCGCCAGGTAATACGCATCATCCTCCAGCCCCGGATGGTATCCCTGCACCAGCATGGCAAACGTTGCCAGCAGCAAAAGAAGTAGTAAGGAGGAACGCCACGCTCCTGGGTCCAATTCCTCGGAGTTTTGTTCCACCGGCGCCATCCCTTCGATGCGGCTTTGTCTACCGCTGTTCGCGCTCATCGTTGCCATAGGATTCGAGCGTCTTCCAGTGGGACCGCAACGCCGTCGCAGTGCGGCATCAGTCGCGCCGTGTAGTCTCTCGCCGGACGCGCAGTCGGTACGGTTGCTTGATAGACGCAGCGGCGCGATGCGTCGGGAAGCGGTCGCGCGTATTTCATTTCCTCCCGTACCAGATCGCCGCCGTTGATTCCGTCCGCATAAAGCTCAACTCGCACCGCATTCGGGTCGAGATCGTTCAGAAAGATTTCGACTTCAAACTCGTGGTGGTCGCCCTTGGTTTCGACCCGCAAGTTTCCGAAGCGCAACGAGTCCCACTTTTGATCCACCGCATGCTGCCAATCCACTACTTGCTTGCCCACTGCGCCTTTGTTCGCCGCGCGCTCACGATAGGTGGCCGAAGCCGGAAGGTAGTGTTGCTCGGTGTATTCCTGCACCGCGCGGCTGGCGGAGAAGCGCGGTGTCAACCGCGCCATACTTTCCCGCATCCGCGCAACCCATGCGGTGGGAATGCCGTTCTGATCTCGGGTATAAAACTCCGGGATCACCTCCCACTCCAGCCGTTCGTAAAGCGCTACGGCTTCGGCCGCGTCCCAGCCCGGATCGTCGCCATGTTCCTGGCCGTCCCCCAACGCCCACCCCACTTCTGGCGTGTAGGCTTCCGCCCACCAGCCGTCCAATTCAGAGAGATTGATGCCTCCATTGACAAGCACTTTCATCCCGCTGGTTCCGCAAGCCTCCCAGGGCCGGCGTGGCGTGTTGATCCAGACGTCCACGCCCTGCACCAGGCGCTCAGTCAGAAGCATGTCGTAATCACTGAGGAAGATCACATGGGGGCGCGTCTCGGGCCGGCGGGTGAACTGCACCCATTGCTGAATCAGGGCCTTTCCCGCATCGTCCTCCGGGTGGGCCTTGCCCGCGATGATGAGTTGCACCGGGCGCTGCGGATTGGTCAACAGACGAAGCAGTCGCGCTGGGTCGTGCAGCAGCAGGTTCGGCCTCTTGTAGGTCGCGAAGCGCCGCGCAAAGCCCAGCGTCAACGCGTTGGGATCAAATAGATGTTTCGCCCCCTCAATCGCCTGGGGCGACGCGCCGGAGACAGCTAGTTGCCGGGACAGTCGTCCGCGAGCGTATTCCACCAGAGACTTGCTGTCGACGGTGCGCAATTTCCAGAGCGTGGCGTCGGAGACGCGGCGAATGTCCTGCTCCAGGTTTTCCGTTGTCCCCAGCCAACGCCCCTTGCCACAGGCTCCCATCCACAAATCGTCGGACGCCGCCGAGTCCCAGGTTGGCACATGGACTCCGTTGGTCACGTATCCGACGGGAATCTCCTCCTCGGGCCAGTGCGGAAAGAGTGACTCAAAGAGGTGCCGGCTGACTTTCCCATGCAAGCGGCTCACGCCATTCACAGCCCCGCTTCCCCGGATTGCCAGATAGGCCATGTTGAAACTCTCTGCCGAGTCGTTCGGATTCTGGCGGCCCAAGGCCAGCAGATCATGGAGTGGCACGCCGAGCCTCTGCCCGGCATAATGACCGAGGTATTGTTCGATGAGAGCCGGAGCGAAACGGTCAAAACCCGCGGCCACTGCCGTGTGCGTGGTGAATAGATTCCCCGCTCGCGTTGCGGCCAGCGCGACTTCGAAAGGCTGTCCGGTCTCTTGCATGAAACTGCGGGCGCGCTCCAACACAGCGAAGGCCGCATGCCCTTCATTCAAATGACAGACTTCCGGCTTGATGCCCAGTGCGTGGAGCAACCGCCAGCCGCCGATCCCGAGCAGCAGTTCTTGCAGGAGGCGCAACTCCGGGCCGCCGCCATACAGTTCGCTCGTAATCCCTCGATGAGCAGGGAAGTTCGCCGCGTCATTGCTGTCCAGCAGGTAAAGCTTCACTCGACCGACCTGGACCTGCCAGGCGCGCAGCCAGAGCGAGTAACCAGGCAGCGCGATCTCCAACCGCAACCACTCGCCGTTCGCCTGTCGCACCGGCGTGATCGGCAACTGCCCGGGATCGTTATACGGGTAAAGGGCCTGTTGCGCTCCGTTCTTGTCGATCACCTGGCGGAAATAGCCTTGCTGGTAGAGCAGTCCCACTCCGGCCACCGGTACGCCCAAATCGCTGGCAGCTTTAAGCTGATCGCCGGCCACATTGCCCAGTCCTCCCGAATAGATCGGGAGCGCTTCGCTCAACATGAATTCCATGCTGAAATACGCGACGCAGGTCAAGGGACCTTGGGCATGCTTTTCCTGAAACCATGCGGGCGTCTCAGCCGCCTGACGCTTGGCTCGCAGCAGGTCGTCAATGTTCTTACGGAAGGCTGGATCGGCCAGCACGCGCTCGATCTGATCGCGCGAGACCGTCTGCAGGACAACCCAGGGATTCTGCGTGAGTTCCCATAGTGTGGGATCAAGCGTGCGCCACACTGCGTCGGTGGCATGGTTCCACGACCAGCGCATGTCCAGCGCAAGTTCCGCCAGCGAATCGAACCCTTCGATCTCGGTGGGTAGAAGGTTGTAGATCGGGTGGCTGACGCGGGTTTGGTCGCTCATGGATTCTCCCTCGAATTTGTTCTGGACATTCGACGCGATCCCTCAGCGCCACCAAGTCCCAGTAATTATTTCCGAGTACCAGAAAATGGGCAAGGAAGAGAAGCAACAGAAGGAACGGATCGAGCACATCGCGTCAGAAAACTGGACCGCATTCCCACTGCGCGTTGGCATAACTTCGCCTTGCCGTAGTGAGAATAGCTCCGAGCATCTTCCGGCGTTTAAAATCATCCAAGAAAACATAAGCAGAGAAAACATATGCAGACTCGACGTTTAGGCAACTCCGACTTGGAAATCACTCCCATCGGTATTGGCGCATGGGCAATGGGCGGCGGCGACTGGGCTTTCTCCTGGGGACGGCAGGAGGACGATAAATCGATGGCAGCGATTCACACCGCGCTCGATGCCGGCGTCAACTGGATCGATACCGCGCCCGTGTACGGACTCGGGCACTCGGAAGAGGTCGTCGGCAAAGCGCTCGCGGGGCGCGCCCACCGTCCTTACATCTTTACCAAGTGCAGCCTGGTGTGGAATGACCAGCGCGAGATCGGGCACAGCCTGAAAGCTGCCTCCGTGCGCCGCGAACTCGAAGCCAGCCTGCGGCGCCTGCGCGTGGATGCGATCGATCTCTACCAGATCCACTGGCCCGATCCCGAGCCCGAGATTGAAGAAGGTTGGCAGACACTGACCCAATTCCAAAAGGAAGGCAAGGTTCGTTACATTGGCGTATCGAACTTCAACGTGGTCCAGATGAAGCGGGTCGAGCGGATCGCGCCCATCACCTCGCTGCAGCCGAACTACAACATCGTGACCCGCGACATCGAAAAGGACCTTCTCCCGTTTTGCCGCGAGCGGCACATCGGCGTCATCGTGTACTCCCCGATGAAGTCGGGACTGCTAACCGGCAAAATGACGCGCGAGCGCATCGCGTCGCTGCCGCCAGACGACTTTCGCCCGAAGACCGTCAGCTTTCAGGAACCGCTGCTGAGTCGCAACCTTGGCGTGGTGGAAGTGCTGCGCGGGATCGGTGAGCGTCATGGCCGCACGCCGGGCGAGATTGCGATTGCCTGGACGCTCCGTGATCCAGTCGTCACCGCAGCGATTGTGGGTATGCGTTCTGCCGAGCAGGCAAAGCAGATTGTGCGCTCGGCGGAATTTCGTCTGACTCCCAATGAGATTCTCGAGATCGAGAATTATCTCATGGCAAATCCGGTTGCTGCATGAGTATTGCGGCTCGTCCTGTTGGCACGAACCGGTAGCTGTTGGCTCCTGATAAGGGGTTTACTTATCTTTATCGCCGCCTGCCTTTGGTGGCGCGAACTCGATCCGATCCACCGGAACAAAAGTACCCGGAGTCAGACCGACGATGGTGCTACCCCCTGATAGGTCACTGGTCTGATCTTTCTCTTTAAGCGTTTTAGGTTGACCGGAAGCAACGTATTTCCAGACTTTTCCGGTCTGCGTATCCAGCAGGAAAACTGTGTGCTGAACTTTTTCTCCGGCCAGCGAATCCACCTGCGCCGGAACCAACTGATAGCGCGATGATGCCCCTGGCTCAGGCTTTGGCGAAGACTTTTGTCCAGCGGCAACAAGTATCAAGCAGAACACGCACAGAGCCAGCAACCACAGTTTCACGTTCATCACATGATTCCTCCCCGAATCGGGGACAGCCTATCACTCTGCTCCAGGACTTGCACCCGCCGCCGTTCAGGAAACGGAGCCAATCAGTTACAATTCTTTGCCGAGGGGGATTCATGGCAAATCTTACGGGACTGGCGTCCTTTGTGGCGGAATTGAGAGCAGCGAGAACGAATCTGGTAAGTCAGCTTAGACATGTTGATGCGGCTCTTTCCGTTCTGGGCAAGATGAGCAGCGGGAGTTCCTACACGAAACCGAGGCGCACTCTGTCAGCCTCGGCTCGCAAGCGGATCAGCCTCGCGCAAAAAGCGCGATGGGCAAAGAGAGCCAATATCCAAGCGGGCAAGATGAAGCCCAAGCGCACAATATCAGCAGCCGGCAGAAAGAGAATCGCGGCCGCTCAGCGTGCGCGCTGGGCGAAGCTGAAGGCGCAGCAGAAGAAGCCTGCTTAGCAGCCCGCGGTGAAAGTGCGCTTCGTATCAGGGCACGCCTTCAGGCGTGCCATAAGTGCTGCGTTATGAAAGCGCCTTCAGGCGCTGGGGCCGGCGATTGGACTTTCACCACGGACTGCTTCGGGCCAGCTTCGCCTTTCTCAAGTCGAAAAGAAACGGAGGATTCAATTCTCTGGCGCTGGCTCTATCATCTCGGCTTTGACAACGAACTCGTCGGCCGCTTTCCTGACGAAGCTGATCTTGCCTGCTCCTTTGCGGGGAGGGCCTTGTCGGACGCGTAACGGTCTAGCGCATGACGCAGATCGGCAATCAGGTCCTTTGCATCTTCAATCCCCACCGAGTAACGGATGAGAGCCTCCGGAATGCCGCTCGCCGCGCGTTCCTGCTTGGTAGACTCGACATGGCTCGTGGTGGAGGGCGGACCAGCGACCGTCTCGACGGCGCCCAGGTTCGCAGCTAAATGCGCGTAACGCAGACGCGGCAGAAAAGATTTCACGGCATCGAACCCGCCTCTGATGGCAAAGCTGAGCACGCCTCCAAAACCGCGCATCTGCCGGCGGGCAATTTCGTGCTGCTCATGCGACTCCAACCCGGGATAAAAGACCCTGATTACGCGAGGGTGTGATTCCAGGAATCGCGCAATCTTAAGCGCGCTCTCGTTCTGCCGCGCGATCCGAAGATGAAGTGTTTTCATTCCTCGAAGCAGCAGGTAAGCGGCCATGGGATCGAGGCAGGCGCCCGTGATCTCACGAAAGTGATAAATCCGCCCGACGAGATCAGCAGCGCCGCACACCACACCGCCGAGCGCATCCGCGTGTCCGCCGAGAAACTTGGTGGCGCTGTGAATCACAAGATCGGCGCCGAGTTTCACAGGCTGTTGATTGATAGGCGTGGCCAGCGTGTTGTCCACAATCACCACCGCCCCGTGGCGATGGGCCACGGCAGCCAGGCGAGCGAGATCGACAACTTTGACCGTCGGATTCGTCGGACTTTCCAGGTACACCGCCTTGCACCCTTGTCCGATTGCCGCTTCGATCGCTTGGTAATCGCTCGTATCACAGAGCGATACCTTAATGCCGAATCGAGGCAGGAATTCGACAAACAGCTTGTTCGTCCCCCCGTAGGTGTCCTTAATGGAAACGACGCGATCGCCGGGAGACAGGAGGGCAAAAAGCGTGTTGCTGATCGCGCCCATGCCGCTCGAAAAACTGGTGGCGGCTTCGGCCGTTTCCAGATTCCTTACCTTCTCTTCGAAGGCGGCTACGGTGGGATTTGTGTTCCGGCTATAGATATGGCCAGGCGTCTTTCCTTGCGCCACCGCGAGCCACTCGTTCACATCGTCGTAGCCGAAGGAGACGCTAAGAGCCACCGGGATTTGCGTGGCGCGCTCCCAATATTTGCCTTCCTCACCAGCCCACACTCCCCGGGTTCCAAGTCCCGCGTCATCTGCGTTTTTGTTCTCGTTGCGTCGGCGCACAGAAGAGAGCCTCCCTGTCGTTAGTCAGTGTCGTTAGTCAGCGTCGTCCGTCAGTCTAGCAGGCGATGCAGACGCGGGCGCCATGGGTTGTGTGTTTTGTGCGGCGCATGCCGCCGATTGCAGACCGGTCATTTGAACCTGGACACAGCGCCATGTTTTAATCACAAGATCCATCAGGAGGAATCTATGGTGAGAAGTTCAAGGGTGACAAGTTCAAGGATGATTGCACTGTGCGTGATTTTCTTCGCGCTAACGCCGCTTCTAATCTTCGCAGGTTCAACTCCCTCGGTGGGCAGCGTGGCTCCCGAATTCACGCTCAACTCACAGGAAGGCACGCCCGTCAGTCTGAAGGACTATCGCGGCAAGTGGGTGATCTTGTACTTCTATCCCAAGGACTTCACCAGCGGCTGCACCATAGAGGCGCACAACTTCCAGCGCGACCTGTCCCAGTACCAGCAGAAGAATGCCGTCGTGCTTGGCGTCAGCGTGGATAGCGCCGACTCTCACAAACAGTTCTGCGCCAAGGAAGGGCTGAACTTTAAGCTGCTCGCCGACACCGACCACAAAGTGTCGAGCACTTATGATTCGTTGACCAACTTCGGGATCATGAAGGTCGCTGCCCGGCACACCTTCATCATCAATCCCGAGGGCAAGATTGTGAAGGTATTCACCGAGGTAAATCCAAATCAGCACAGCGCCGAAGTGTTGTCGGCGCTCGCCGAGTTCCAAAAGTAGAGTCCCGCTTCCCGATAGAAGGGACTAGGTCTCTGACCGCTTGTTGATGTATCAACTTCGGGTGCCCCAGGTCCCGCTTTTGGGATCTGGGATCGCACGGCGCTCAATTGTGAAGCGCAGAATCACGCGGTCAGAGACCCGGAGCACGTTTCATAAATTGGTTTTGGGTAGGGCTGCGGAAAACTCCGGCTCACGTAGGTTGTTGGGAAGGGCACGACTTCAGTCGTGCCGTAAGTCGTTGAAAATGCGTTGCGCTTTAGCGCCTGCGGTGAGGTTTTCGCGGCCTTGGTTGAGTTTTTCCGCAGCCTGTTCAGCCGTGCCGACTAGAACCTTTAGAAATGCGGGCTTTAGCCCTGAGGGCCGCGCTTTCTATGCTGAAACGCATCTTTGAAACACGCTCTAACAAGCTGTGGGAAAGCTCCGATTGAAGTGAGTTTTCGGGAAGGGCAGGACTTTAAAAGCTGCGGAAAAACTCTGGGCCTCGCCTGGGGAATTCTTGGAGACCTTGCGGGAAATTCAAAAGGCCCGGCCGTTCGCCGTCGAGCGGCGGCTGAGTGAGTGCCCTCACTCTTGGTATGGCCGGGCCCAATTTGCGATATTCAGTTTTTAGTCCTCCTAGTTATTACTAGACCCCTCCGGCCTCGTTGTCAGTGATTTTTGTCACCAATGCGTGGTCAATTCACCGGCGACTTTGGCCACGCGCCTGCAGCAAATTGCGATCCGTTGCGCCCATGATCGTCAAGTGGACGGCCGAGGAGGTAGTCGCGGTCATGGGCAAAGATTTCCCAAAACCAAGCCTTTGAAAAATTTCACTTTGAATCATCTCTCGGTGGAAGATCGGGCAGAAAGGCTAAGCCCTCTAATGAGTCCTTTTGACCGGTCGCGCCCTAGCCACCGGCTTGGCCGCCTTCGCAGGTTTGCCGTCATGGGCGTTGCCGCAACTCGGGCATACGACCTTGGCATTGTGATCGGCCATTTCGTGCAGGAAGGCGGAAAACGTCTGACCACAGTGCGGGCATAAGAGATCGGTTGTCTCATCGCTCATTTTTTGGCTCTCATCACACCGCCGCGTCTGATTTGTGGAGCTCTTCGGCAGCGGTCTCCTACCGCTCTATTCTAAGCTACTGTCAGGCCGTGCGCCGCCCGTGCGTCGCACAAGATTAATCGTTTCCCAGCGTCGCGAGCCGACGAAACGGGTGTACTATGGTGCCGTTTTCGAAATCAAAAAGGAGATTCCCGATAGCCCAACTCATTGCGGAGGAAACACCATGAAACACCTCGTGATTGCTCTCGTGCTCATCCTTTGCGCGATCCCGGCGACCGCCCAGGGAAGCAAGTTCAACGTGAATTGCGACAAAGGCGAAAAAATCAACAAACTTCTCAACACCATCGCCAAAGCCGGCGCACAGCCTCCGGTGACGATCAATGTCTCGGGGACTTGCAAGGAGAGTGTCTTGATTCAGAATTTCGATCGGCTGACGCTGATAACCAAGAACGGGGCCGTGATCATCGGGCCCTCCAAAGACGTGAATGCCGCGGTCACTGTCGCCAACTCGAGTTTCGTAGCGTTGCAAGGATTTCTTATTCAGAAAGGACTGTATGGCGTCGGTTGCTACGAAAACAGCGTTTGCAACCTCACCGGTCTTACAGTAGAAAGCGCAACGCTGGAAGGTGTCCGGTTCGCGCGATCCGAAGGCGTTCTCATCGGTAACGTGTTCCGGAACAATGGATTTCGGGGGCTCAATGTGGTGAATGGGTCGAAGGTGCTGGTCTCAAATGGCACGAGCCAGGGCAACGGCGATGCGGGAATGGGCGTGGTGTCCGGAAGCAACCTGACCGTGCAGTATGCCACGATTCAAAACAATGCCGGGGATGGCGTTCTCGCCTTGCTGGGTTCGTCGGTGCGGTTGTTCGACAACACCATCACCGGCAATGGCGGCAGCGGGATCGATCTGTTTTCTCAATCCAACGGCTCACTGGAACAGGTAAACACCGGAAATGTGGTTACCGGCAATGCGGGTAACGGAGTCTTCCTGAGAGACTTGTCGTTTGCCCGCTTCCTAAACGCAAACAATGTGAGTGGGAATTTCACCCAGCCCGACGTAACCTGTGTCCCCCAGTTCACGGCAACGCGCGGCGCAGGAACGGTAGGCGGCACCACCGATTGTTTCGAACCAGATTCGGCAAAAGCGGGGCGTAACTCGGACGCCAGATAGTCCAGTTAACCGGCTTGGCAGCCTTCGGAGGTTTGCCGCCATGGGCCTTGCCGCAACTCGGGCATACGACCTTGGCATTGTGATCGGCCATTTGCCGCGTGATCGCTCCGCATTTCGGGGGTGGTTCGCGAGAACCTCAGTGCGAACTCTGAGCTGCATCGCTCGGATACGGCTTGAGCTGAGGAGAAGCCGCATCGGCATCGACCAGCCAGACCCTCCGGTCGCGGTAGTAATCGAGCAGTGGTTTGAGATCCCGGCCTGGAATCTCTCGCGCCCAAACGATCTTCGCGGCGTCGATCTCCGCGGCGTTATACACCCACTCGTGGGATACGTCATGGCCTGGAGCATAGCGAACTATAACGAGATGCTTCTGGGGCGTAGCCTGCAGTTGCCCGGCGATTTGCGCGCGCGACAGATTCCAACCGCGCCGTGGGGCATTCACTATCTCTGTGCCAGGCAAAAGCACTCTGGCGACGAGTAGGACAACGATCAGGCGCGAAGCGAAGATTCCTACCCGATAGCTCCTCAACTTCCACTGGCGAAGGTGCCTTATAGCCTGGGCAACGATGGCGAAAACTCCGGCGGTCAGAGGAGCCGCGTAGTGAGGCTGAAAATAAATAACCAGGAGCAACCAAATCCCGCACCAGAGAGCCTGAATCATCAAAAAGCGAACCCTGCGGTCGAATATCAGCCAAGGCAACGTCAGCAACGGAATCGAGAGCGCTGGTCCCAGGAAGAAGCTCCAGCCCAAATGGCACTTGGTCAAGTTGACTCGAGCCCAAGATCGCTCAAGGAATTCAGATCGGGCCCAGTCTACATAGCCAGTGAGTTGGGGGTTCGCATACGTGAGCGCGGGCTTGGCGCGTTGCCAGACGAATACCGGAAAACCCCCGTAGATCCGACTTACGAGCACATGGGGGAAGAGAAGGGCGTTGCCCGTTACTCGCCAGTTGTAATAGCCCATGAACGCGGCGGCACACCCAAGGACGAGAATCGCAGGCAATAGAGCACTCGCGACTTTCAATCTGAAGCCGGTGCCACCCCCCGAGAACAGCCGCAGGGCAAGAACTACCGCAACTGGAAGGCAAAACAGCAGGCCCTCCACGGGCCGGCTGTTTGCCAGGATGGCTGCGCCAACGCCCAGCAGCAGGGAATCTCGGAGGCTACGGCGGCGGAGGATTCGCGGGAGCGCCCCAATCACCAGCGCTCCGCCAGTGGCGGCGACCGCGCCGCCCCAATAGCTATCGACCCAGTAGCTCATGAGGTCGACGCGCAGAAGGGCGATCAAGGTGCCGAGCAACGCCCAACGAGCCGGCAACCAGCCTTGCAGTCCCCACGCCACCGCGGCGCACATCACCGCAACGCTGAGCAGGACTCCGATCCACGGACTTCCCAGCAGTTGCCCCAGTGCCAGCGCCATGCCCTGTGCCGGTGGGAAAATCGAGGCATAGGTAGGTTGTTGCAGCACATGGAAGGTGTCCAAGAAGATCCATAGTTGATGGGGAGGGTTGGTTAGCCTTCCGTGGGCAAACGTGTCGGCCGCCAGCAGGTAACTGAATTCGTCATGGACATTCGGGATCGGAACAGGGGCGAGTGGGAGCAATAGCAGGCGCGCAACCATGGATACCAACGCAGCGCCAAAGATTACGGTGCCTTTTCTCTGCGCTAATCGTGCGCCTGCGTCTTCTATCCACTTGAGCCAGGAGTCCGCAAAACGCTGTGCCAGCAACGTGACGAGAACCAGGACTGTCAGGGTGATGAGGCGGAAGCCGTCCACGAGTCGCTCTTTTTGTCAGATCTTCGCGAGAGAGTGCGATACTGTCTTCAGAAAGAAAATCCCGCAGAATTCTCCATGATCCTATCACGCAGTGAGAATCCCCCACGGACCCGAATCTGCCGCCCAGAGCCTCTTCAACTTCTCGCTCACCTCGGATACACTCCTTGCACAGCTTATAACGTCTGAACTCAAGGAGCGGAACCGTGGCCCTGATCTCTCGGTCGGAAGTTTCTCGGTCGGAAGTCGAAGCTCAGCACGTCGTTGTGCCTTTGCGTCAGGAGGAACCCCTCGAGTTGTCAGTGGTCATGCCGTGTCTGAATGAGGAAGAGACGCTGGCCACCTGCATCCGCAAGGCGCAGCGCGCGATTGCGGACGCCAACATCGCGGGCGAGGTTATCGTGGCCGACAACGGCAGCACCGACGGTTCGATCGAAATCGCCGAGCAACTGGGAGCCCGCGTTGTGCGCGTTACCGCCAAGGGATACGGCAACGCCCTGATGGGCGGCATCGCCGCTTCCCGTGGCAAGTTCATCGTCATGGGAGATGCCGACGACAGCTACGACTTTGGCCACATCCCGCGCTTCGTGGAGCAACTACGCCGGGGCTCGGACCTCGTCATGGGCAACCGCTTCCGCGGGGGCATTCAGAAGGGTGCGATGCCGGCTTTGCATCGGTACCTTGGAAATCCGGTTCTCACCAAGGTCGGGCGGGTGCTGTTTCGAAGCAGCGCCGGCGATTTTCACTGCGGTCTCCGGGCCTTTCGCAAGGATGCATACGAGCGTATGGGACTGCGCACGACGGGCATGGAGTTCGCCTCCGAAATGGTCGTGAAGGCCGCTCTTTTCAAGATGCGGATCGCTGAGGTGCCCACCACGCTCGCTCCAGACGGGCGCAGCCGTCCCCCGCATCTGCGCACTTGGCGCGATGGCTGGCGCCATCTCCGCTTTCTTCTTATGTACAGCCCCCGTTGGCTGTTCCTTTATCCGGGAATTCTGATGGTCCTTTTGGGGCTGGCCGGGTGCGCGTTATTGCTGCCGGGGCCGCGCATGTTCCACGGCATAGGCTTTGACGTGCATACGCTCTTGTACGCGTTTGTTTCCGTGCTCCTCGGTTTTCAGCTTGTTGCTTTCGCAACCTTCACCAAAGTTTTCGCCATTACAGAAGGCCTGCTGCCCGAGGACCCCCGCTTGAACCATCTCTTTCGCTGGATCACATTGGAAACGGGCTTGGTTGCCGGTGGCTTGCTGATAGCCATTGGCATGGGTGGATCTGTCTGGGCTGTTTCCCACTGGGCGCAAGACCGCTTTGGCGCGTTGCAGCCGGAGCAGATGCTGCGCATCGTGATGCCTGCTGTCTTCTCTCTGACCCTGGGTGTTGAGATCGTCTTCAGCAGCTTTTTCCTGAGCATTCTCGGTCTCAGGCGGCGCTAGTGACTCTGCGGCGTTCGTTCCTGGCGGCTGCTTCTGTCGCGCTAGCCATTCTCCTCATCGCCCTGCTGATCAAGGTCGGCAAGATCAATCTTCGAGTGACGCTGCAGCAACTGCGGAGCGTCAGTCTGATCTCCTTCGCCAAGCTAACTTTGCTGAACCTTCTGCTGGTTTATTTTTCCAGTGAAAAGTGGCGGAGCATTGACGCCGCCTGGCGCCGCTCCTCTGATTCCGTTCCGTCAAAGGCCACTTCGTTTGCCCTGACCAGCGCCGGGCTCGCACTGGGCATGCTCCTTCCCGTACAAATCGCCATGGCGACTGCTCGCACCTTGGGGACATACGTCCACGGCAGGCCATTCAAACGCGGGACGGCCGGCACGCTGTTTGAGCAAAGCTTTGACCTCTTGGTCGTCGCCTTTCTGGCGGTCGCATCCGGGGTCACATGGTTTTGTCGCGGCGGCGCGTTGCTGTGGACTTTGTCCGCTGTTGCCATGACCGCGTTGGCACTGCTGGCGGTCGGTTCCTCGATCCGCCTGATCCAATGGCTTGCCGCCTCCTACAACGCCAAAACCGCAGCGCCCCGCAACCGGATCTTGCGGAGTTTCTGGGAACTCCAGCACTCGGGCATCTTGAATGCCGGCCTGGCGCGTCGTCTCGTAATGCTCTCCGTGGGCCGCTTTATTGTCGTTGTCCTGATGTCGATTCAGACGGCGGAAGCGATTGGCGTGCACATTCCTCTCTGGCAAATGGCAGCGGCAATACCATTCGTCGTTTTTGCGTCTGTTATTGCGTTGACTCCGGGCGGACTCGGGGTCAACGAGTTGACCGCGGTGACTGCGCTCAAGGTTTTTGGAACGCCCATGGCCATTGGGGCACAGTGGGCCCTGGCCAATCGGGTCCTTCTGGCGGCGTCCTATTTTTTTGTCGCGATATGCGCTGCGATTATGCTGGCTGCCGGAAGAATCATGGTTCCACCGACGCGTGATGCGATGCAGGGCCATTAAGTGTGTGCGTGAGAACTCATTTTCGGGCAATCGGGTGGAACCAGATTCTCGAAAATCCAGCCCCGGAGGGGCGATCAAGCTTAGCCCAGCGCTTCAGCGCTGGGAAAGGTGGAAAGAACATTTCAAGTCCCGGAGGGACGACCGAGTTCTCAGGTACACACGTTAGGCGAAAGAGAGATAGAGAATAAGGAGCCGTTGCAGAACGATGTCAGCCCGCGTGATAAAGTCAGAGCGCAAGAATTCAAATCACAGCAAGGTTAAGGCATCATGCCCCCCGGCCCGCTAATCAGGCGATTGTTTGGCCCCTACGAGAGGGGAGTCGCAGAGGCCTATCGCCGGATTTTTATCAATCTTGACGCCTTTGCCGAGCTTATGAGCGCATGGGTTCCTCAGGCGCACAAAATCCTCGAGGTCGGATGCGGCGAAGGCGCCATGACGGAGCGAATCGTCCGGACTTACCCAACTGCCGCAGTGGCGGCCATTGATATCACCCCAAACGTTGGACGGCTTTATCGGGGAAATACCTCCGCCGTCACTTTCCGCCAGGAAACCGTCGAAGCGGCAGCCCGTCGCGAGCCGGCGTCCTTCGACCTAGTCGTCCTGTCTGACGTGATGCACCATGTGCCTGCTGACCTCCGCCGCACCCTGATGGTTTCGATCGATCAAGCGATGGTGCCGGGCGCGAGCCTGCTCTTCAAGGATTGGGTGATCTCCACCACTCCCATTCATTGGCTCTGTGCCGCATCCGACCGCTACCTGACCGGCGACGACGTTGCCTATTTCACCATGGACGGCATCAACGCTCTGGTGACCGGCGTCTTTGGCCCCGGCACGATCCGCCGCTCCGGCACGGTAAAACCATGGCACAACAACGTCGCGGTTCTGGTTCAGCGGTAACCATGAATCCCTTCCTGTCAGTTGTCATGCCTACCTACAATGGCGAGCGGTTCATTGCCGCAGCGCTCGAGAGTGCGCGTGGGCAGCACGAGGGGATTGAGTTCGTCATTGTCGATGACGGCTCATCAGATCGCACTCTGGATATTGTGCGTGACTTCGCTAAAGCTCTTCCGATCCGGCTGCTTACTCCCGGCAGAATCGGAAACTGGGTGGCCGTCAGCAATATCGGTTTGCGTGAAGCTACGGGCGATTGGGCCTGCTTTCTTCATCAGGATGACCTTTGGCTTCCGGGCAGGATGGCGCGGCTTCGGGCCGAGATGGAGAGTGCCGAAGGCGCGCTTGTTCTTCATAATGCCATGTTCATAGGTCCGGATGGACAAAAACTCGGACCTTGGACCTGCCCGCTTCCGGAAGGCGATGTGCCGCCCGGTCGATTCATAGAGCGCCTTCTCATTCAGAACTTCATTGCGATACCATCGCCCGTGTTCCGGCGAAACGCTGCCGTTCGTTCCGGTGGACTGGATGAGGCTCTCTGGTTTTCGGCGGATTGGGATCTTTGGCTTCGACTGGGAGCACTCGGCCCAGTGCGCTTCATCGCCGAAACTTTGAGTGCCTTCCGCGTCCACCCCGCTTCGCAAACCGCTGCTCGTAAGGTGCTACCCAACGAATGGGAACAGCAGTTGACTACGGTACTTGCCCGCCACTTGCAGGCTTGGCCGGTTTCAGGGAAGCCCCGTGCATCGGTGGAACGAGTTGCAAAGGCGTCGATCACGGTGAATTCTGCCCTGTCGGCTGCCTCTCGCGGTGAACCTGTGAACCCCCAGGCGCTCCTCCTTGAGTTGCTCGCGCTGGGCCCTTCGGGGTGGCACAGGTACCTGAGGGATTCGCGGATTGTCCAGCGCGTCAGATCGCGACTCAAAGTGCAGCGGCTGACCAAACCTTAGAACCGCTCGCCCTTCGCCGTAATCCCTGCGCCAGGTGTCGCCAGGGTATTCGTGGTGTGCCACGCAGGGTACAATGGACCGTTTTCCGGTGACGGAGTCGCGCCGATTCTGGCGGCTCTGCCCATACTGATGATGATGCAAGAAAGGTAATCGCGCTCCTTGAGCCTCGAAACTTACGATCAACTTTGGACTAAGACATGGGGGGACCAGCAGACCTTTGGCCCAGTGCACCGTCGTATGCGCCAGGAACTGTTAAAGCTGATCGCAAAGCTCGATCCAGTCAGCGTGCTTGACGTGGGCTGCGGTTCTGGCAATAACCTCGCTGTGCTGGCGCACGCCATGCCGCACGTCAAGCTCTCCGGAGTGGACGTTTCACCGGAGGCGCTCGCCCTAGCCGCGCAACGCGTGCCCAGTGCCAGTTTCCGGCAGCTTGATGCGCAGAAGGAGAAGCTCGACGAGCGGTTCGATCTCGTTCTATGCAACCAAGTCATTGAACATCTTGTCGACGACATGACCGCACTGCGTAACATGGCTCTCATGGCGAAACGTTGGGTTCTGGTTGGCACCATGCGCGGCCGCATGCGCAAATCGGAATTGGCGATCGGCCATTTTCGCAACTACTCGGACGTCGAACTACGTGCAAAAGCTGAGAGTGCCGGGCTCGAAGTCGTTGACATCTTCGGGTGGGGATTTCCGTTTTATTCTCCTCTCTACCGTACGATGATCGAATGGCTCCCCGGCGGACCCCCGGAAGGGACGTTTGGAACGGTGCCCAGGGCGATTGCGAGCTTTCTATATTACCTGTATGCCTTGAATATCCCGCGTCGCGGCGACGTGGTGACGATGCTTGCGCGTCGGCCAGATCCCACCCCTTAGCCAGGCCTCGGGCGGTGGCATCATTGGAGGTTTTTCCTTGGCGATCCTGGTCACAGGCGGAGCAGGCTACATCGGCAGTCATGCGGCGCGCGCGCTGCGGCGTTCCGGTTATGAGGTCGTGCTTTACGACAATCTCTCCACCGGGTTTCGCCGCCTGGCGCAAGGCTTCGAACTGATGGAGGGCGACATCGCCGACGAAGCCACGCTCCGGCCAGTGCTCGCGCGCGTCGACGCGGTCATGCACTTTGCCGCCCACGCCTACGTGGGAGAGTCGGTCGAGAACCCGCGCAAATATTTCCGGAACAACGTCCTCGCGGCGCTCAGCCTGCTGAACTCCGCGCTGGACGCCGGCATTCGACGCTTCGTATTTTCCTCCAGCTGCGCCGTGTACGGCATCCCCGGACAAATTCCGATCTCCGAGCAGACTCCGCGCGAGCCGGTGAATCCCTATGGCGCGTCCAAGCTTTTTTTCGAGAACGCGCTCCAGGCCTATAGCCGCGCTTACGGACTGCGCTCGGTGAGTCTGCGCTATTTCAACGCTGCGGGAGCAGAATACAGTGAAAACGAAAGCGGCGAGATTGGCGAGATGCACGACCCGGAAACGCACCTGGTTCCACTGGCGCTTGCCGCCTCCACCGCGAACGCACCCGCGTTACAAATCTACGGGTCCGACTACCCGACTCCGGACGGCACCTGCGTTCGCGACTACATTCACGTGAGCGATCTCGCCGATGCCCACGTGCGAGCGTTGCAATACCTCGAAGAAAGCGGCGACGAAAAAGACGGCGACTCGCTGGTCATCAATCTGGGAACAGGCCGTGGATACTCCGTTCTCGAAGTCATCCAGGCAGCGGAAAACGCTACCGGACGGCCGGTTCGGCGAACCATCGGACCGCGGCGCCCGGGCGATCCACCGATTCTGGTGGCCAATCCGTCGAAAGCTCAAGAAGTGCTGGGATGGACCGCCAAGCGCAATCTCGCCGACATCGTCGCCAGTGCGTGGACCTGGATGCAGAAAAACTCAAGCGGCTCCTGAGTGGTGCGCGCGCGGTTTCTCCACTGGTCGATCCCGCTCTGTCTCACGTACTCAGCCGCGCATGGGATTTCGAACTGTGTTCGCCTATTTCCAAGCATGTCCAAGCGCTGCTGCGGCGCGGGTGTTCGTTCGTCCCATAGAATAAAGCAACAGCATGCCCCTCGGCCTCTACATCTCCGTTCCCTTCTGCCCGACCAAGTGCAGCTATTGCAACTTCGCCTCCGACGTCTTCTCGAAGTCCGCTTACGAAAATTACGTTGCCCGTCTGCTCGAAGATATCGCCAACTCGCGGAAGCTTGCGGCGGAGCTGGGATGTGCGCTCGGATCTGCGCGCGGATCTTCGTGTGATGACACCGCCGACTCCATCTACCTCGGCGGCGGAACTCCCTCCATCCTCGATGGCCCGCAGTTGCTCCGCATCTTCGCCGTCCTGCGCGCTCAATTTGCCATTACGCCCGATGCGGAGATCACCGTCGAATGCGCTCCGGGCACGCTTACTCCCCCGCTCATCGAAACCTTGCTGCAATGTGGAGTGAACCGGGTGAGCCTCGGCGTGCAGTCCTTCGTCGATCGGGAAGCGCAGTCCGTGGGACGACGGCACAAACGCTCGACCGTTCTCGAAGAGATTGGTCGCCTGCGGCAAGCCGGCCTCGGCAACATTAACATCGATCTGATCGCCGGGTTGCCGCACCAGACGGCGGAAAGCTGGGCCTTCTCGGTGTCGGAGACGATTGCAACCGGCGTTCCGCACGTGAGCGTCTATATGCTCGAAGTCGACGAGGATTCTCGCCTGGGCAGGGAACTGATTGCCGGAGGCGCCCGTTACCACGCCCACTTTGTGCCCGACGATGACACGACTGCGGATTTCTACCAGCAGGCATGTCAAATGCTAGCCGCCGCCGGCATAGCGCAGTACGAAATTTCAAACTTTGCCCGCACTGCAACGCAGTTACAAAGTAACGAGTCGCGCCATAACTTGAAATATTGGACGCGCCAGCCCTACCTAGGCTTCGGCGTCGACGCGCACTCCATGCTGGAGCCCGTGGAGGGACGGGCGTCCTCGCCCGTCCGCGTAGCGACAGCCGCCCTCGGCTGTCCAGCCGAGCGCAGCTCGGCGGCTGCCAGTGGCCACAGCAACTCTCGATTCCCAATAGCCGTTGACGGTATCGAGGCCAATCGTCACCAGGCCGTCCGCTTCGCCACCCCCGACTCGCTTGACGCCTACATGAATCGCGTGTCGCACACGGTAACCCCGGTTTCCGCGCAGGCGGCAATCGAAGAGAGTTTCTTCCTCGGTCTGCGCCTAAGTCGCGGTATCGATCTAAGACAGCTTTGCGCAGAACTCGGCCCAGAGTTCGGCGCAGAGCTAGCTCCTGCGAGTTCGTCGCGAACCTTTACGAATTGTCATCCTGAGCCGAGCGAAGGACCTGCTGTTAGTCAGAAAGCGACGCAAACTCTCGATTCACGCCAGTTTCGGGAAGGGCACGACTTCAGTCGTGCCATAAGCTCTGCAGAAGCGACGGCTTCAGCCGCTGAGGCCAGCCGCGTCCCGCAGAAAGAATTCAGTCCACAGGCTATCGCCACTTGGGAGTCCGCCATCCAGCAATCCCTGCGCGAAGGCCTGCTCGAACAGCAAGCCACAACCCTGCGCCTGACCGCCCGTGGCCGTCTCTTATCCAATGAAGTGTTTGCCAGATTTCTTATCGAAGAAACAAAAGTGGGAACCGGCCACGTGAATCCACGTTAGTTGGCCGATCGGTGCCGTTCGGCGTTGGCCTATCCGGTCCCCACCATTTCAAAAACTTTGGGGAGGCCGATGCCCAAGATGGGAGGCTCAAATTCCAGAGCCTGTATGCCGGCCTCTCCCGAAGCACTTATCCACACAATGCGAAACTGCACCCGCGCCGCGCCGTGTTGCACGTCCAGCACTTCTCCGGTCTGTACCTTCGAGCGCACGCCGACCAGAACTGCCCCATGGTTGCTGACGTTCCGCACCCGAACCAACTCCGCGAAAGGCTGCGCCATCCGGTCCACTCCCCAGATCCGTACCGGCAAATCCAACTCCAGTCTGCGCTCTTTTCGCCGATCCATTTCCGCTCCGAACCTCGTTCCAACGATTCAAGCGGATCATAACCACAAACTCCTCAAAGCGAAACGTCACATCAGTTACACTCCAACCAGTTCCCGAAGTTACGTTGCATTGCCCAAGAAATAGTTGAGCGAATCCTTGTCGAAAACCTATATCTTATAGCTACTAAAAGGCGCACTAATGTTCCACGTGAAATACTTTTTAACGCAAACAAAGGACTTAGTCGAAGTCTTTCAGCGAGCAGGCCCCCGGCCCGCGAGCGTTGCCGCACGACCCACAGGGTCCCGCCGATCCCGAAGGGAAAGACGGCTGCGTCGTCGTTCCGCTCTTCGCGGCCACGGCAAACACGGAGAGCTGCGGCTCCAGTTTCTTGCTCTGGCACTTCGGGCACTCGGCTTTTTGCTTGCCGAAGACCAGAGCCTCGAACTCGTGCTGGCATTCCTTGCAGACGTACTCAAAGATGGGCATGAAGAAAACTCCGCGAAGAAAATTGCTGTCTTCTATTTAAAATCAAAGTGTGGGTACTTCGCAAACACACGAGGAGACGCGTCCCTTCACGCCACGCCGCTGGCTGCGCGGCGGGCACGTTCAAACCGTTGCCAGCTTTTTAATCCCGCGACGTTTTCATCTGCCCGCGCCCGAGGAGCGCTTGATCGAAGTCGAGCCCGGCGTCCAGGTGCTCTGTCACTGCCACTGGCAAGCCGATCGCGCGCGCGCACTGACCATCATTCTTGTGCACGGGCTCGAAGGGTCGAGCGAATCGCAGTACATGCTAGGCATCACCGACAAGGCGCTGGCTTTGGGGATGAATGTCATCCGCTACAACCAGCGCAACTGTGGCGGCACGGACGCGCTCGCTCCCGTGCTCTATCACTCCGGACTGTCGAACGACGTCGCGGCGGTGGCGCGCGAGGTGATCGCGCGCGACGGCGTTTCGCGCCTGGCTCTGGTCGGCTTCTCGATGGGCGGCAACATCGTGCTGAAGTTGGCCGGGGAGTGGGGATCGCAAGCGCCGCCGCAGTTCCGCGCGGTCGCCGCGTGTTGTCCGGCGATTGATCTGGCGACGTCGGCGGACACGCTGCACGAACCGTCGAACCGGATTTACGAAAAATACTTTTTGTGGGCGCTTCGCCGGCGGATGCTGCAGAAGGCGCGGCTTTTTCCCGATCACTTCGACGTCAGCCGCCTGCGTGGCATCCGCAGCCTGCGCGAGTTTGATGACAAGGTGACGGCTTACTATTGCGGCTTCACGGGCGTCGCCGATTACTATGACCGTGCTTCGGCGGCGCACGTGATCGATCGAATTGCGGTGCCGGCGCTGATCTTGTACGCGGCGAATGATCCGTTCATTCGCATCACGCCGGAGACGCGGCGGAAGATTTCGTCGAACCCGAACATCGCCTTCGTCGAGACGGCCGATGGCGGGCACTGCGCGTTTATCGGAGTACCTGTGAGATCGCCTGCTGGAGCGGCGAATGTGAGTGATGGTCGTTATCACGACGGTCAGCATCACAATGATCACTATGACGACGGTTATTGGGCGGAGCATGAGATCGTGAACTTCCTGCGCAGATTCTGATGGATGCATGCTGAATATGGATACGTGCTGGACGAGGTTCTGATGGATGCTGACTTCTCGATTGAACTGGGGCGGGAAGATCCGGCGCTGGACTTTCCCTGGAAGGATCCGGCGGGCACGCTTGCTTATGTTGACTTGAAGCGGCGTCCGGAGTTGATGGCGCGGATCGAGGAGGCGGAAAAGTTTCCCGAGCTGGGGGAATCTCTTCGGGCGTTGAACTCGGCGCGGAGTATGGTGGAGACGGCGAAATGCGATGCCTGGGCGACGAGCGAACTGGGCGCGGAGGAAGAAATTTACGATGCGTCGCATAAGTTCGCGAGTTATGTGGACGTGGTGTTTTCTAATATTGATGCGCGTCTATCTTTACCCGCTCACGAACAGTTTGCCAGAAAGCTGGTTGAGTTACTGCGGCGGGCGCCGGAGACTCCGTCGGCGGCGGAGCTGTGCGTGCGGCGGTGTTATTTCGCGGAGGAGAACGGAGTCCGGGAAGGCTTTTACTGCACCTTGTATGTGAGCGGTTACGGAAGCGACGGCGCCAGCTCGCGCCAGAACTGGGGAGTGGCGCTGAAGCTGATGGGGAACGCGATCCTGCAGTTGTCGGCGTTTTCCGCGACCCCTGACCCCCCAGACGGGCCCCCGCGGCGAACACGTCGGTAACTTGGAACGATTCGGCCTTTTATCAGACAATATCGATAGACGCCGCCACCCCTCTTCTCTCGCGACCCCCAAGGGTCGGCGGTGCATAAAGGCTATGTCCTCACATCGGGGGGTAATTCATGGCGGCAACTAAGATCCAAAAAGCAGGGGTTGGTTTTGGCATTGGCCGGCAGGGTGGGTCGATGATAGTCGAGGTTCGTCCCCACCACGATACCATTTCCGCACTCAGGGGGGTTCAGGTTGGCTTCGAACTCTTGAACGGAATCACCCTCGAGCAAGCGAAGAAAATCGTGGATGTGCTGAACGAGAACGTAATCGGCGTCTCGGTCACGACCGCGGCGGACGAGAAGACGGACGACAAGTCGAAAGCGGCGTCGGGCTGACGTGGTCGGAAGCCAGCGCCTGAAGGCGCACTGATGCTAATGCAGTCGCAGCATGCCTGAAGGCATGCCCTGATACGAATATCTTTTGCACCACGGGCACCTATGGACGATCGCAGGAGCGAACGTTTTGGGCGATACGAGATCCTGTCCGAGCTGGGACGGGGCGCCATGGGTGTTGTCTACAAAGCGCGCGATCCCAAGATTAACCGCGTCGTCGCAGTGAAGACCGTTTCGTTGGCCGGCCAATCACCGGAAGAGGAACTCGAGTATCGCGAGCGTTTCTTTCGGGAAGCGGAAGCGGCGGGCCGCCTGTCGCATCCCGGAATCGTAACTATCTTCGACGTGGGCGAGGAGCCAGAGACGCACGCGCCTTACATCGTAATGGAATTTGTTGGGGGGCAATCCCTCGACAAGCTGCTGTCGCGGGACGACCATAAGCTGCCAGTGGAGACAGCGCTGCAGCTAACGCTCGAACTGGCGGAAGCGCTGGATTGCGCGCACGGTCAAGGCGTGGTTCACCGCGATCTAAAGCCCGCGAATATCCTGTTGACCGAAGACGGCCATGCCAAAATTGCCGACTTCGGAGTGGCTAAACTGAACCTCGCCAACCACACTCTGGCGGGACGCGCGTTGGGTACGCCGGCTTACATGTCGCCCGAACAATTGAATGGCGAAGCGGTGGATGGGCGGTCGGACTTGTTTTCTCTGGGCGTGATCCTGTACACAGTCCTGACCGGTTACCGGCCGTTTCAAGGCAACAGCGCCATCACAGTTTCGTTCAAGGTGGTCAATCGCGACCCCATAGCGGCCACCCTTCTCAATGCTGAGTTGCCGCCGGGACTCGATTACATCATTGCGCGAGCCATGGCGAAGGATCCCGTCGAACGTTATCAACGCGGCATGGAAATGGTGCTGGACATCCAAGAACTGCAGCAAGGACGAGAGCCGTGGAGCAAGGCCAAGCTGCCAGGTTCGCCGACGGGCGCAATTGCAGGCCAAAAGTCAAGGGAAGAAGGCCGATCGTCAGCTCTCGGCCAACTGGGGGTTGCCGCTAAACCCCGGTCCAATGCGAGCGCTCTGCCCCTGGGGCAGGGAGCAGCGGAAAACCTGCTGCAGAAGATGCGGAGGAGGTCTCTTCCCGGTGCCTTGCTTTTGGCCGGGCTTTTCTTCTTGGGAGTCTGGGCGATTTCGTTTGGCTCCCGCGCCGTGCGACCGAAAGCTGCCGAGCCACTTCCACTCGCCGGTGAGGTTGCGCCGGTCAAGACGGCCGCACCGCCGACGGCGCCAGCCGCGACGGTCGCTTCGGTTGCCACAGCGCCGACGCCGACAGTGCCAGACGCGACAGTCGCTTCAGTTGTCACAGCGCCAACGCCAATTGTGGAAAAGCTCTCGAAGCCAGTTCCACCAGGCCGAACCCATCCGTCCCCAACGAAAGTCGCCCGCGCCAGTTCACCAACAGTTTCTCCACCAACAGTTTTGCCACCAACAGTTTCTCCAGCAACTTCTCCAGCCACGTTGGAGATCGAAGTGGAGCACAAATTCGCGGAGGCCAATCTGTCGATCTGGGTGGATGGCCGCCTGACTTATACCCACCGCCTGGAAGGGACAGACAAGAAACATCTGGTCGTGTTCCACCATGTCCAGGGCCATGAATTCCATGCGATGCAGGTGTCACCCGGTAAACATAGTCTTCGGGTGCAGGTTACCTCAGATGAAGCCACCTATGACCGGTCCGCCACGGTGGCAGGCGAGTTTGCCAGCGGGCAGGAAAACGTGCTGCGGATCAACTTCGATAAACACGGCGAGATGAACTTAAGCCTGCAATAGTCAGAGGTTCGGCGCACCCCAACTTTCAGTTTGCCGCTCCGTTACTCACACCTGCGCGGGCTGGACTCGTCGGCTTATCTTTTTCCAGTTCAGCTTCTTCCAGTCAATTCTTTTCCAGTCGATCCGGGTGCGGACCAGGGAAAGGATCAGCATGAATAGAAAAATTTCCAGCAATCCTCGCGAGGCGGTGAGGATGGTTTGGGCTCGTTTGGGGAGCAGGGAAAAGCGACCGTAGACAAATTCCAGGTGAACCCAGTACACGAGGAGGGACGTTTGGCCTAGTTGAATGAGTGGACTGAAGCCGCGAGTTCCGAGGCCCCAGCGGCACCATGCATAAGTCAGAAACGCGATCAATAACAAAAGACCTACACGCATCATTAAGAAGTTAGGACTGGTGTGCCAGTAGTCGTAAGTAGAATAAAGATGGAAAGAAGAGTGGTCGAGTTGGCGGGCTGCGAGAATTGTAACGGCGCCGGCGGCGGCAAAGAGGGCTAGAGTTTCGGCGGTGTGGGCACGGGCTCGGTCGCTGAAAAGGATGAATCCAGCGGCCAGACCGGCGAAGGCGAAGGCAGCCCATGGGAATAAGGGGAAGAGCCATGACTGTGGGGCTCCCAGGTTGTGGCATCCGTCGATGTAGGATTCCAGCGGCCAGGGCAGCCAGATTGGTCGCCAGGTGGTGTAGAGGGGCGGAGTTAGCAGGGCGACTAGAGACTCGGCGGCGATGGCGGCAACCACTAATGTGTTGGTTGGCGGTCTTACTTGCTTTGGAACTTGCGCTGTGCGGGAGCGGCGGTTGGCATTGGCGATACTTAGCGTGATGCCACAGAGTAGCGCCATCAGGATCATAGAAAGGCCGATGATGTTCAGGACGTCAACGCGGAGTAAGTCTGACCAGGGAGCCCATCCCCAGGCGATGAGAAATTCTTGCAGGCGGAAGAGGAGTCCGAAGCCGAAGATTTCAGCGCCGCGGCGGACCATGGCGCGGGTGATTTCGGCGGGGCTCAAGTTCTTGCGAATGAGCTTGTCGGTGACCAGGGCGAAGGAAACTCCGGCGAGAAAAAGAAAGAGGGGCGCGGGCAGCGTGCCGAGGAGTTGCGATCCTTTGAGGAAGCTCGTGTTGCGGGCATCGCCACCCAGCCAGGCGTCGTAACAGTGCGTCTGGAACATCAGGACGCAGGCCAGGCCGCGCATCCAGTCGATCCAGGCGAGACGGGAAGAAGGGGCCGAGTTCACATGCGAGAGTGTAACGTGCGGGCGGTGGTGGGGCCAAGGTAAAAGGCGACGGGCTAGGGCGCGTCCGTCTCTCCATAGCGATTCACTTCTCACCTGCTGGTCGGCCGGCGTGCTAGCATTTTCAGGGAAGGACTACACCGTGAAGCGCTGGTTCGGTATCGCTACCGTTGCTTTGAGTCTGCTGATCGCTGGTTGTTTCTCGCCGCTGGCGTTCGCTAAGGATGAGCCCAGGTGGATCGAAGTGCATTCCGCGCACTTTTCCGTGCTCACGGATGCAGGCGACAGGCGCGGGCGGGAAGTTGCTTTGCGGATGGAGCAGATGCGGACGGTTTTTGGACAACTGCTGCTGAAAGACAAGTTGAAAATGCCGGTGCCGATCACCGTCATCGCGCTCAAAAGCGACAAGCAGTATGGCGCGGTCGCTCCGACGAAGCAGAGCACGGCAGGCGGGTTTTATGTGCCGGGCTCGGATCGAATTTACATCGTCCTAAATCTTTTTGAAGCCGATCCGTGGCGAGCGGTGGCGCATCCGTTGGCGCATTATCTTTTGAATTACAACTATCCTCCGGCGCAGGGCTGGTTTGACGAAGGGCTGGCGGAATACTTTGGGTCGATCGAGATCGGCAAACGAGTGGAGATGGGAGGCGATCCGGAACTGGCTCCGGAATGGCACGAGGATATCTTCGATGAAAGGCGGCGGGACCCGAATGTTCCGCAGTCGCTGACGCAGCTCGTGAGTTCGCCGGTCTGGCTCTCGATGACAGACCTGTTCACGATGAAGCATGACAGTTCAGGAACGCGCGAGGGGACGCACAGCACTCTGTACTATGCGCAGTCGTGGATGGTCGTCCACTATCTGCTGAACAAGAACAAAATGCCGGAGGCAGGGACTTACTTCGACTTAGTGCTGAATCAGAAAGTGCCGGTGGAGAAGGCGATGGTGCAGGCGTTTGATTTAACTCCGGCGCAGATGGAAGATGCGGTGAAGACGTACTTCAAATCGCTGAGCGGATTGGGCATTGCGCTCGATCAGTCGAAGAAGCCGATTGTAAATCCAGCGGACATTCAGCAGCCGGATCATTTCGTTCTGCCGTTTAACGCGGACGACATAGGGATGGCGGTCACTTCGGTTAAGGATGAGGAAGCGCGAGCGGTGATTGACGACGTGATGGCGCGCATTCCGGAGCATCACGATCAGGCGCTGCACGATTTGCAGCAGCTGACGGCGGATCCAAAAGACAATGAGGCGGCGCGTCGCGGGCTGGCGCGGGACGATATTCACCAGAAGAAGTTCGACGCGGCCGCCGATGAACTGGAGAAGGCGACGGATTTGAATCCGCGGGACCCATGGATTTGGTACTACCGTTCAGCGCTGAAGTATCAGCAGGCGCAGTCGACGCGGCAAGAGATGCAGGGGCTAGCGAACATGATGCAGGATCTGCGGGCGGTCGCCGATTGGTATCCGGAGTTAGCCGACGCTTATAACATGCTGGGAATGGCGCGAGTGGAGGGGGGCGGAATCAACTCGGCGCTGGAGGCGCAACGGGAGGCGATCGCTCTGGCGCCGCGCAATGTGGAGTATCAGTTCAACCTGGGACAGATTTATGTTGCAGGCAAAAAGTGGGATCTGGCGCGAGAAGTGTTTACGCGGTTGAAGGCCGGACCGGATCGGACGGCGGCAGCAGCGGCGAAGCAGGAATTGGAAGATCTGGAGACGCTACAGAAGTATGGAGTGCGTCCACAGCGCGCGGGAGAAAACGCGGCGCTCGCGGGCGCGGCGAGCGCAACCGAAGATGAGGATGCGGATGCAGCGCCAAGACCAGCGCCCGTAAAGCCGGGGACGACTGGGCCGGTGCAATTTCTGAAAGGCAAGATCGTTAGTAGTGACTGTTCCAAGCCTCCCGAGGCAATAGTTACTATCTTGAGCGGGATGACGACTTATAAGATGCATGCTTCGGATTACAAATCGCTACTGGTGATTGGCGAGGATCAGTTTTCCTGCGATTGGAAGAATCGTCTCGTGTCGGTGAACTACCGCGCGGTGGGGAAACACGAAGGAGAGTTAGTGTCGGTAGAAGTGCACTAGGCGCGACTTGCAGCTTCCCGCTTCATCGCAAACGTGGGTTGAAGCGCGCGATGGTGCCTTTCGGGCCGACGGCCCAGCCGTGGGCGGCGGCAAACCTGGCGGCGTTCAAGTTCAGCGTGTCCGTGCGTGTCCAGTGAACTCCCGCATCGTGGCTGATGTCGGTACCGTTCGTGCCCATCGCCGCCAAGTCGTTAGCAGAAATAAATACAACCGCTGAGCGGTAGCCTCCGGGTTGCTGCGCAGCGAGGCGCCAGGTCGCGCCGGAGTCGTTGGAATAGACGGCCACTTTGCTTGCGCCGTCCGGTTCTTTGTAGTCACCTCCTACCACTACGATGGAGCGGCCGTGGCAGGCGACGCTGAAAATTCCACTCGAAGCATTGCCGCTGGCCATGTGAGTTTCAGCCGCGGTCCAGGAGCGCCCGCGATCTGCCGAGTGAAAGATGCGGGCTGCGGGGCCGCCGGTGCCGAAGTAGATGTCCTTGTCGCTACAGAGTGCGATGGCGGTTCCGCTGGCGGCGAATGCGCCCTCGGTGGGAAGGGCAGCAGGCATCTTGTCGCGCGCCAGTTCTTTCCAGCGCTCCCCGTCGTCGGTGCTCAACACGAGAAATTTTCCATCGACCGGATCGCTCAGCGCGAGGCAATGCGTCTTCGAATCGCAGGCCAGCGAATCAAAAAAGAATCCGGGGCGCTTGTCGGAGTATTGCAGTATCCAGTTCTTGCCGCCATCGCTGGTCTTGTAGATCCGGGATTTGTCGCCATCCCCGCTCGACATGACATAGGCGGTATCCGCGTCGAACGCTTCGATGTCGCGGAAATCGAGATCGCTGCCCCCCGCCACGTTCACTTGCTTCCAGGTTTTTCCTTCGTCGGTCGATCGCAGTATGACTCCGTTCGAGCCCGAAGCCCACACGACGTATTTGCCACCGCTGTTCTGACTGACGCTGACGCCGCGCAGATTGGTGTCGAGGCCGCTGGTCTGGACCTGCCACCAGGGAGCAGGGTTGGAGAGAGTAAGCGTAAGAAGAATCAAGATCAGCATGCGCACGGGTGGATTGTAGAATACGCGGATGCGCACAAGGGAAAAAGGCGGTTTTCTGACCGGATGGCGATGAGGCCGTCCGAAAGCAAAATATGCGAAGATGGAATCCGGGAGAGCAAGCGGATGGAGAATCCACTCAAGCTGAAACGCATTCACCACGTCGAATTCTGGGTCGGCAACGCGCGGCAGGCGGCCTACTTCTATCGCAAGGGATTCGGCTTCTCGCAGGTTGCTTACAGCGGACTGGAAACCGGCCAGCGTCAGCGATCTTCGTATGCGATAAGTCAGGGCAAGGCGAACTTCATTCTGACAACGCCTATGACGCCGGACGATCTGGCCGCCGAGCACATCCGCAAGCATGGCGATGGTGTGCGCGATATTGCATTGGAAGTGGAGGACGCGGACGACGCGTTTGAGGAAGCCGTTCGCCGAGGAGCGCAGCCGGCTGAGGAGCCGCATGACATAAAGGATGAACACGGCGCCATTCGCCGTGCCGCGGTTCACACTTATGGCGATACGATCCACTCGCTGATCTCATACAAGGATTACAAAGGGCCGTTTCTGCCTGGCTTCGCGGCCGCGCCATTGGCAGGCGACGACTGTGGCATTCTGCGCATCGACCACATCGTGGGGAATGTGGAACTCGGCAAAATGCAGTACTGGGCGGATTACTACACGCGCGTCTTCGGGTTCCATCGTTACATCACGTTCGACGATAAAGATATTTCGACCGAGTACAGCGCGTTGATGAGCATCGTGATGTCGGACGACTCGCATTCGGTAAAATTTCCCATCAATGAACCGGCCCCGGCGCGCAACAAGAGCCAGATTCAGGAATACATCGAAGCCTACGGAGGAGCCGGGGCGCAGCACATCGCGCTGCAGTGCCAGGACGTTATGTACACGGTCGGCAAACTGCAACGCAACGGTCTCGATTTTCTGCGCGTTCCCGACGCGTATTATGACTTGCTGCCGTCGCGGGTCGGGCCGGTGGAGGAATCGCTGGCAGAGTTGCGCTCGCTCGGTATACTTGTGGACCGCGACGAGGAAGGCTACCTCTTGCAGATTTTTTCGAAGCCGGTGGAGGATCGGCCGACCGTATTCTTCGAAGTCATCCAGCGCAAGGGCAGCCGCGGATTTGGCAAAGGGAATTTCAAAGCGCTGTTTGAATCGATCGAAATGGAGCAGGCGCGGCGAGGGAATCTGTAGGCATGGCCTAAAGCGAGAATGACGGTCGCAAAAGCGACGAAAGCACAAACGATGAACGCAAGCGCGAAGCCGCCAAAGATCGAGTTGCGTTACCAGTCGGGATTCGGCAACGAATTCGCCAGCGAGGCCGTGGAAGGTATATTGCCGCGCGGGCAGAATTCTCCGCAGAAAGTGGCGCATGGGTTGTACGCGGAACAACTCAGCGGCACGGCATTCACCGCGCCGCGCGCCGTCAATCGCCGGACGTGGCTTTACCGTATGCGTCCCTCGGTGGCGCACAAGCCATTCGAGCCGATCAGCCCAAAAAGGCTGCGCAGCGCGCCGTTCGACGAGGTGCCGACACCGCCGAACCAGTTGCGCTGGACTCCAATTCCAATTCCTTCCGAGCCCACCGACTTCGTCGACGGCCTCATCACCATGGCGGGCAATGGCAACACCCACACCCATGCGGGCGTTGCGATTCACATCTACGTCGCCAACCGCTCGATGACCGATCGATTTTTCTACAACGCCGACGGAGAGATGTTGATCGTGCCGCAAAAGGGACGCCTGCTGCTGCGCACGGAGATGGGCGTTCTCGAAGCCGGCCCCGGCGAGATTGCGGTGATTCAACGGGGAATTCGTTTCCGAGTCGAACTTCTTGAAAAAGAAGCGCGCGGTTACATCTGCGAGAACTACGGCGCGCTGCTTCGGCTGCCGGATCTGGGACCGATTGGCGCGAACGGATTGGCGAATCCGCGCGACTTTCTGGCTCCGGTGGCGGCGTTTGAAGATCGGGAAGGCGATTACCGGATCGTGACCAAGTTCCAGGGAAGACTCTGGGCGGCGGCAATCGATCACTCGCCGTTGAACGTCGTTGCCTGGCATGGGAACTACGTGCCCTACAAATACGATCTTGCGAACTTCAATTGCATTAACACCGTGAGCTTTGACCATCCGGACCCCTCGATCTACACGGTGCTGACTTCGCCTTCGGAGATTCCGGGAACTGCCAATGTTGACTTCGTAATTTTCCCGCCGCGATGGATCGTTTCCGAGCATACGTTTCGTCCGCCGTGGTTTCATCGCAACTTCATGAACGAGTTCATGGGACTGATCCGCGGTGAATATGACGCCAAGGCGGAAGGATTCGTGCCCGGCGGCGCCAGTCTGCATAATTGCATGGCGGGTCACGGGCCCGATGCTGAGACGTTTGAGAAGGCGAGCAAAGCCGAACTGAAGCCGGTTTACCTGGGCGACACGATGGCGTTCATGTTCGAGACTCGTTTCGTGTGCCAGCCGACAAAGTTTGCGCTGGAGACTTCCGAGCTCGATCATCAGTACTTCGAGTGCTGGCAGGGATTGCGGGAAAAGTTCAAGAGGTCGGGCGGGTAGAGGCCGAGTTGGTGTACGAGCAGCACCCTTCACGAGTTGTCATCCCGAGCGAAGCGAGGGATCTGCATTGCGGCGGACTGAGACATCTGCTATGAAACCAGTTCTCGACGAAACCCACGATTCCAAAGTGCAAAGTTGGGTTGAATCCGCCAACCTTGCCGACTCGGATTTTCCCATTCAGAATTTGCCCTTCGGAGTTTTCCAGCGATGCAACGCAGCCGCCGAGGCGAGGGTGGGAGTTGCGATCGGAGACCGCGTTCTTGACCTCGACGGAATGCAAAATGAGGGCTTGCTGGCGGAGGAGAGTGTGCGGCTCGCGGCGAATGCCTGCGCATCCGATTCGCTGAATCCCCTGATGGCGCTCGGCGCCGGTCCTCGCCGCGCCTTGCGCCGGCGTCTTCATGCAATTTTGCGCCAGGATGCGCCCGCTTCCGATCGGCAGGCCGCTGCGCGCCATCTGGTCGCGCAGGCTGATGTTGACATGCTTTTGCCCGCGGTCGTCGGCGACTACACCGATTTCTACGCATCGATCTTTCACGCCACCAACGTAGGGAAGTTGTTTCGCCCCGATAATCCGCTGCTGCCAAACTACAAATACGTCCCGATTGGCTATAACGGGCGCGTGTCGTCGCTGGTTCCGACGGGAACGCCCGTGCGGCGCCCGTCCGGCCAGATGCGCGATGGCGACGCCGGTCTGAATGAAGCCCCCAAGTTCGGGCCCACCCGGGCGCTCGATTACGAAGTGGAAGTGGGTCTTTTTGTGAGTACTGGAAATCGGTTGGGCGAAACCATTCCCATCGGCGAAGCGGAAGAACACATTTTCGGAATCTGCCTGGTGAACGACTGGTCGGCGCGCGACATTCAGGCTTGGGAGTATCAGCCGCTCGGCCCTTTTCTGGCGAAGAGTCTGGCGACTTCACTCTCGCCATGGGTGGTGACGATGGAAGCGCTGGCTCCGTTTCGCGCCTCTGCTTTTGCGCGCGCGGCAGGCGACCCGGCGCCGCTGCCTTATCTTTTCAGCCAGAGCGATCGGGAACAGGGTGGTCTCGATTTGTGCCTGGAAGTTTCGCTGTTGTCTTTGGGGATGCGCGAGGCCGGCATCGCTCCGGTGGTTTTGAGCCGGGGCAATTTTCGCGACATGTACTGGACCATGGCGCAGATGCTGACCCATCACGCGAGCAATGGCTGCAATCTGCGCCCTGGCGATCTGCTGGCAAGCGGAACTGTGTCGGGCGCGGACCAGACCACACGCGGATGCCTGTTGGAGCTAACCACGCGCGGCCAGGATCCGGTTACGCTGCCGACGGGAGAGGAGAGAAAATTTCTGGAAGATGGAGACGAAATCATCCTCCGAGGATTCTCGGAACGAGAAGGGTTCCGTCGCATCGGATTGGGCACTTGCCGTGGGGCAATTCTGCCCGCTTCCGCTACATACTGCTCTTCCGACAATCGGACGCCATGAGAACCGGTGAGGTGACCGGCCTGTTTTTCAGTTGACGAGCATCCCAAGAATGTCTAGTATGTCAATGGGAAATATAGTACAATGCTTTTGTCGTCCTGCTTGGCTTCCCGCCCAGCGTTTCATTAGGATAGCAAGACGTTAAAGGAGAATTCCATGAGCCAAATTCTGACGGAAGTGCTCGAGTCCAATCGCAAGTATGCCTCCAACTTCGGAGAAAAAGGCAAGCTGGCCCTCCCGCCGGCCCGCCGCTTTGCGATTCTTACCTGCATGGATGCCCGGCTTGATCCCGCCAAGTACGCCGGCCTCGCCGAGGGCGACGCGCACGTGATCCGCAACGCCGGAGGCCGCGCCAGCGACGATGCCATCCGCTCGCTGGTGATCAGCTACAAACTGCTGGGCACGCGCGAATTTTTCGTCGTCCACCACACCAATTGCGGCATGGAATTCTTTTCCAATGAGGTCATGCGCGAACTGCTGGCTTCGAGTCTGGAGACTGCGGAGTTGACGCCGAAGGGGTTCCGTGACGTCGGACGCGGTCCCGGCTCCAACGCCGGAGAGTACATCGAATGGCTGACGATCCGCGACCAAGCCCAGGCGGTGATCGACGACGTGGAGCGGATTCGCAACCATCCGCTGGTGCCCAAGTCCATCCCGATTTACGGGTTTGTCTACGACGTCAGTTCCGGAAAGCTGATTGAAGTGGAAGGCGCGAGCGCTGCCGGGAAAGCCGCCTGAACATCTTCGACAAACTTTACGACACAAGTCCGCAGGAGGGCTCGAGTGCCGAGATACGTGATTGAGCGTGAGATTCCGGGAGCGGGCAAATTGACCGCTCAGCAACTGAGTGTGATTTCGCAGGCTTCCTGCGGCATTGTGCAGACGCTCGGGCCGCAGATTCAGTGGGTTCAAAGTTATGTGGCGGACGACAAGATTTACTGCGTCTACATCGCTCCCAACGCCGAAATTATCCGCGAGCATGCCCGGCGCGGTCAATTCCCGGCGAACCGCATCGCGGAAGTCAAATCGGTGATCGACCCGACGACGGCCGAAGCCGCACTGGCGCGCTGATGGTGTCGGGCTAGCTGATGGCAGTTGGCCCCAGGTTCGTGACCCTCAGAATGAAACGCAATTTCTATGTTGTGGAAAGCTGATCCGACCTCCTACCGGTGGGCTCGCAACCAGTGATGCCGAATCCGGTACTACCTTAAAAGTTTCGTCCCGTGTATGCTAATCCGCGTTTTCGCATTTGACTCAACTCCGATCTACGAGAGGGAACTTGAGCGACTCAGCGGATTCGGGCATGCCGGAGGACTACGCGGCTCAGCCGACCACTCCACCTGCCGGATCGACAAAAAACGGACCGATAAAAGATGGCCACGCCCCGGCCGTATTCGCCGGCTTCCTCGGCTGGACGCTTGACGCCTTCGACTTCTTTCTAGTGGTCCTCTCGCTCACGGCCATCGCCAAGGAATTTCACCGCTCCGACGCCGAGATTGCTCTCTCCATCACGCTTACCCTGATGTTTCGTCCCGTGGGCGCGTTCATCTTCGGACTCATGGCCGATCGCTACGGACGCCGCCTCCCCTTGATGATCGATCTCGTCTTCTACTCCGTGGTCGAAGTGCTCACCGGTTTCGCGCATAGTTTCACTACCTTCATGGTGCTGCGCGCGTTGTTCGGCATCGGCATGGGCGGAGAGTGGGGCGTAGGTGCCTCGCTCGCCATGGAAAAGGTTCCACCCCGGCTGCGCGGATTTCTTTCCGGGATGCTGCAGCAGGGATACGCTCTCGGTTACCTTCTGGCAGCGGGTTGTTTCTACTTTGTCTTCCCGCGCTGGGGCTGGCGGCCGATGTTTTTCATCGGAGGACTGCCCGCCCTGCTGGGTCTTTTCGTCCGCTTCAAGGTGAAAGAATCGGAGGTGTGGCAGAAAACTCGCCACGAAAACTGGGGCAATCTCGGCCGCGCGATTCTCTCCAACTGGAAACTGTTTCTCTATTTGACCCTCTTGATGATGATGATGAACTTTTCCTCGCACGGCACGCAGGATATGTTCCCCACCTTCCTGCAGCGCCAGTGGGGCATGAAGCCGACCCAGCGCGCGGTGATCACTGCCATCTCCATGGTGGGAGCGATCTGCGGAGGCACGCTGTTTGGCTCGTTGTCCGACCGCTTCGGACGCCGCCGGTCGATGATCATCGCGCTCGTCAGTGCGATCGCAATCGTCCCTCTGTGGGCCTACGCCCCGAATCTGGCCTTGCTGGTCGTCGGAGCTTTCCTCATCCAGTTCATGGTGCAAGGAGCGTGGGGCATCATTCCCGCGCACCTCTCGGAATTGTCGCCTGACTCGGTGCGCGGATTTCTTCCCGGATTCGCTTACCAGTGTGGCGTGCTTCTGGCCGGCTCGGTCGCTTATATCGAGGCGATTCTCGCCCAGCATACGAGCTACGCCAACGCCATGGCTCTGACCGCATTTGTGGTGTTCACACTAGCGGCAGTGGTGGTGTCTCTGGGACACGAGCACAAAGGCATTCAATTCGGCGCATAGCTCCCGGCTCTTACCGAACGGCTCTATTTCGTATTCGTAATCACGCCGCAGGCGATGCGGTCGCCGGCGTTGCCGGCGGGGTCGGTCTTCTGGTCGTCGGCCTTGGCGTGCACCACGATCGCCGTGCCTCCGTTGCTGAACAGCGAATGGTTGTCGCTGCCGAGCGTGACGTCCTTATCCTCCCACTTGAAATGCGCTTTGCCGTCCGCGCCCACCGTGAAGTTGGGGTTGTCGCCGGCGTGATGGCCCTCCGGATTCTCCAATCCATGCTTCTTGCCCTCGGGATTGAAGTGCGGTCCCGCGGACTTGAAGTCCGGGGCGTCGCACTTCGCGTTCTGATGAAAGTGGATGGCGTGCACGCCGGGAGGCAGATTCTCGAGATTGAGTTCCATCCCGATTCCGGGGCCCGATTCCCACAGAATCGCAGTGCCCACAACCTTGCCTTGAGCATCCCTGAGTTGAACCAGAATCTTGGCCGAACTGGCCGATGCGAGCGCGACCACAAGCAGTGCGAGGAGCAGCAAGCGATGGGTTTTCATGCAGGGATTATAGCGAAATCCGGGAGCAGGCGCTCCAGGCGCCAAAAATAAGCTGCGAGCTCCGAGCTCCGAGCACGAGAAACCGGTTTGCCCGAGGCCCGAAGCTCGAAGCTCGCGGCTCCGCGCTACCGCATCACCTCGGGTGTGGCGCAGAATCCGCGTCAATGTGACAATAGGTGCATGCAAAGATCTCTCACCACAGCTCTACTATTGGCCACGGGGATGATGCTGGCCGGAGATGGCTATGCCCAGCAGACTCCAGCAGCAAGCACTCCGGCGGCAACGACTCCAGCGGCTCCTGCAGCCACAACTCCGAAAGCAGCCACAACCGCGAAAGCTCCGGTGAAAAAAACCGGAACGGCAGCGCCGGTTCCGCTTAAAAGCCGGAAGGAAAAATTCAGCTACGCCCTGGGAATGAACATCGGCACCAACCTCGGGAACACGCTGAAAAAGCAGTCAGTCGAAGTGGACTGGAATCTCGTGTCCCAGGGATTGAAGGATTCGACCACCTCAGGCGCTAAGACCCGTCTGACGGAAAAAGAAGCCAAGGACGTGCTCACCGAGGTGCAGAACGAAGCTCGCAAGCGGCAGACCGAGGAAGCACAGAAGGCTGCGGTTAAGAACAAGACCGAAGGCGAAGCATTTCTGGCCGCGAACAAAGATAAGGAAGGCGTCGTCACCTTGCCCAGCGGTTTGCAGTACAAGATTCTGACCACCGGCACCGGACCGAAGCCCACCGCGAGCGACTCAGTCAAGTGTAACTACCGCGGCACTCTCATCAATGGCACGGAATTTGACAGCTCCTACAAGAAAGGCCAACCGGTGACGTTTGGAGTCGGTCAAGTCATCAAAGGGTGGACGGAAGGGCTGCAGCTTATGCCCGTGGGATCGAAGTGGCAGCTCTTCATTCCTTCGAGCTTGGCCTATGGTGAGCGGGGCGCGGGCGCCGAGATTGGGCCCAATTCGACTCTGATCTTTGAGGTCGAACTGATCTCGATCGAGGAGAAGGCGAAAGACGTCAATAAAGACGAAAAGAAGGACGACAAGAGCGACAAGCCCGAAGAGAAGAAGTAATAGAGGCATTCTGAGCGGTGGAGCGCCGGGCGTCCCCGCCCGGCTGGACGGGCGAGACGCCCGTCCCTCCACCGAGTTATTCATCCATCGATTACCGCTCTACGCCCCCATATACTGCACGTGGACGTAGGTCCCGAGCCTGACGTTATAGGCGAGGTACCAGCCGATGTGATCGGGATCGTCGTAGATCACGATCTCGTCCGAATCCCACAACCAGCCGTCACAGAAACCAAAGTCGTAGGGCGCTACGGAGAAGTAAAACCCACCGAACCAGAAGCGGCTGGGACCACCGCCTCCAAGGCGCCATACATGACCGCGACCGATACCACCAGTGAAGCGGCCATGCTCCCACGGATGATCCAGATGGTAATGAGCGTCGCCGCGGCCGGTATCATGGCCCACCCATTGCCCATTGGCATGCACGTGGGGAGCTTCGGGATGTCCTGCCTTGTCGTTGAACTTGCGGTTTTCCTCGGCCGCATGCGGAGTGTTTACCTTCGCAGGACCGTGTTTGGGAATGTTTTGATGGCCGCCGCCGACCTCGGGCCGGCCGCCTGCATGTTCTTCATGTTGTGCCACGGCTGAGAGAGAAAACACGAAACATATCACGAGCAATCCAATCAGCTTTTTCATTTGGTTGTCACCATCCTCCAATCGGAATAACACCACATCCATTTAGATGTTTCGGTGGATTTTCAAGATGCTCCGTCCAAGCTCCCGTTTGGGCGCTCGCGTTTTCGGCCGCTCCCAGGTCGCGAAAATAGCGAGACCTGAGGCACGCGCCTTTGCGATGGGGTCGTGAAGGTCGCGATCACAGCCGAATCTGGCAAGTGGCCGTGGTTTATTCCCAGAGTGTACAAAACTGACCATTATGCAACGCTGAAACCAGACATACTCATAACAAGCCAAACCCAAGCGAAAACGAGAGATCCGGGCAATCGAGCACGGAATGGTCGATCTCGTGTACGCAAGAGTATGCCGTGCTGCACGGCTGACGGAGGTTCTGCAACTATGGCTGCGAAACTAGCTACAGTGGACGAGCGCATTCTGGCTCGTATGGAAGAAGTTGTCGCCATCCGCGCCGGGAGCATCATGGTCCGCAGCGCCAGCGACAAACCGCAGGTTGGCCACATGCAATTCGACTGCGGATACCTCTCACCCTACTTCATCACCGACCCCGAACTCATGGAAGTTGTGTTTGAGAACGTCTACGTTCTTATTCATGAAAAGAAAATCAGTTATAAGAGGGATCTTCTCCCGCTGCTGGAGCTGATCGCAAAAAGTGGCAAGCCGCTGCTCATCATCGCAGAGGATGTTGAGAGCGAGGCGCTGGCTACGCTGGTCGTGAACAAGCTGCGTGGCTCGCTGCAAGTTGCTGCCGTCAGGGCTCCCAGCCTCGGGGATCAGCGCATGAGCATGTTGCAGGACATCGCCCGCCTGACCGGTGGCAAGGCCATCACCGAAGGCCTCGACATCGAGCTGAGAAACATCCAGCTCTCCGACCTCGGTCAGGCCAAGAGGATCACCATCGACAAAAACCATACGGTGGTCGAAGGCAGGGCCAGACAAGAGTGGCTTTCCTTTGAGCGTACGTTGCGCTTGCCCGAAGTGTGCAGTTCCTTGATCGGTTCGTCGATCAGTTCATCGGCATGAGCGCGAGAGGGAGCGCTCAGCGCGCCGACTGCATCGGTCTTTTCCAAGGGCAAAACGCTCGGTAAGATGGTGGTGGAGTTGGCTTGAGCGCGGGCCTCGCCGGTTTTCCTATGAGCAACATCGTTCTGGAAATCAAAACTCTTACTCGCCGCTTCGGCACATTTACGGCGGTCGATGCTCTCACGCTTTCGGTCAATGCCGGTGAAGTCTTCGGCTTGCTCGGCTCCAACGGGGCGGGCAAGACGACTACCATCAAAATGCTCACTACGCTGTTGCCGCCGACCTCGGGCGAGGCGCGCGTGGCCGGCTTCTCCATAACCACGCAAGCGGTAGACGTTCGCCGCGTCATCGGCTATGTGCCGCAGGCGGTCTCGGTGGACGGTTCGCTCACCGGCTACGAGAACCTGCTCATCTTCGCCAAACTCTACGACCTGCCTCACAGTGAGCGGCAGGCGCGCATCCACGAGGCATTGGAGTTCATGGGCCTGACGGCCGACGGCGGCCGCCTGGTGGGGGAATACTCCGGCGGCATGGTCCGCCGCCTGGAAATCGCCCAGTCCACGCTGCATCGGCCGCGGGTGCTCTTCCTCGATGAGCCGACGGTTGGGCTCGATCCGATTGCGCGCGACGCGGTTTGGAAACATCTGGTCGATCTGCGGGCCAACTACGGCACGACCCTGTTCTTCACCACCCATTACCTGGAGGAGGCGCAGAGCTATTGCGATCGCATCGCGATCATGCATCTGGGCAAACTGGATGCGCTGGGCACCTGCAAGGAACTCGAGGCGTCGCTGGGCGGCGACGGCCACACGCTCAATGACGTCTTCGTTCACTATGCCGGCAGCGCCCTCGATTCCGGTGGCAACCTGCACGACGTAGGCGCCGAACGCGCTACGGCCCAGCGCCTTGGCTAATCCAACCCTATGAGCGCCACTTTCATCCACCCGTTGACCGGCTTCGTCGAGAAGACGTTCGTCATCACTGAGTTTGAGTTGCGCAAGCTGCGCCACGATTTCACGGAACTGGTCACCCGCGCGCTGCAGCCCGCGCTTTGGCTGCTCATCTTCGGGGAAGTATTCTCACGCAGCGGGGCGATGCACACGGGCAACATTCCCTATCTGGATTTCATTGCTCCCGGCATCCTGGCGCAAAGCGTTCTCTTCGTGGCCATTTTCTACGGCATCAACGTCATCTGGGAGCGCGACCTGGGCATTGTGCAGAAATTCCTCGCCAGCCCGACTCCGCGTGCGGCGCTGGTGCTCGGCAAGGGCTTCTCCGCTGGCATTCGCTCGCTCTCGCAGGCTGTCGTCGTCTACGGTCTCTCGCTGCTGCTCGGGGTGAAGCTGAATTGGCGCCCGCTTGCGCTCCTCAACGTGCTGGTCGTGGTGGTTCTTGGGGCGACGTTGTTCTCAACGTTTTCGCTAATCATCGCGTGCATTGTGAAGACGCGCGAACGCTTCATGGGAGTCGGCCAGGTGCTCACCATGCCGCTGTTCTTTGCCAGTAACGCAATTTACCCCACCGCCATCATGCCGGGCTGGCTGAAGATCGTTTCCCATCTGAATCCTTTGACCTACGTCGTCGATGCTCTGCGCACTTGCATGCTTGCCGGCAGCGCGAGCAGCTTCGGCCTCGGTCGCGACTATGCGGTCATCCTCGTGACCACGACCGTCATGGTCTTCATTGGCGCGCGATTGTATCCCCGGCTTGCATCGTAAACGCGGTTCTCATCATCGGGTTGAACATGCTCTTGATTACAGGTGCTTCCGGACGTATCGCACAGCGTGCCGCTGCATTACTGGCGCAAAGAGGATGCGGTTTGCGCCTGATGACCCGCACTCCGCAACAGGCGCCGAAACTGGAGGGTGCGGAGGTGGTTCGCGGCGACTTTGCGGAGCCGGCAACGCTGGATGACGCGTTCGCAGGCGTGTCCGCTGCGCTGGTGGTCTCGGGGTCGGGTGAGCCCGGGGAACGTGCGCGACTGCACCGGAATGCGTTCGAGGCCGCGGCGCGGGCGCGCGTGAAACACGTGGTCTATTTGTCGCTCCAGGGCGCGTCTCCGAGTTCGAAGTACCCGTATTCTCGCGACCACTCTCTGAGCGAACAGTACCTTGCTGCGACCGGTCTTCCGTATACCGTGCTTCGAAACGCATTCTATCTGGATATGTTTCTGGACAAGTTCGACGCCGATGGCGTGATGCGCGGTCCGGCGAAGGAGACGCGAGGCGCCTTCATTTCACGCGAGGACGCTGCCCGGACCGCAGCCGCAGTACTGGCGGATCCGCCCGGCGGTACACACGATGTTACCGGACCCGAAGCGCTGAGCCTTGCTGAAGTGGCGCGTCGTTTCTCCAGCCTGACCGGCCGGCAGTTTCGCTACCAGCCGGAATCTGCAAAATCCGCACGAGAACGGTTGAGCAAACGGGAACCGGTGACGGGGCGTGTCGATCTAACTGTGGGATGGTTTGAGGCGATTGCGGCCGGGGAGTTGGAACACACCAGCGACTCGGTTTACCGTTTCACGGGAAAAGAACCGCTGAGATTGCAGGAGTATTTCAGCTTGTTCCCAGAACTGTTGCAAGGGCTCCGGCGAGCGCAGGACCAGGACTCCGGAAGCTGACGGCTGGGATGTTGCTTGACTGGCCGCGCTCGCAATTTCGGTAGGCTCAGGGATGGGGCGCCATCAGGGATGGGGCGGTACGACGGCCAGCAGGTCTCCGTCGCGCAGAAAAGGCCGCCAGCGATATCGCGCCGGCGGCCTTGAAGCCAGGTAAATCACTTCGACGTTCCTCAGGACCGGTCTATTTACATGTCCATGTCCATCGAAACGCCCTGAGCGCTAGATTTCACCGACCTGAAATCCGCCGCAGCTAAGCGGTTTTTTTCTGCTTTCGATCGTTTAGAGGGCCATTCGGAAACGATTTGTCCGTGGCAAAAACAACTTCATTTTCCTCTTTACTTCCGGTTGTTGGCGAGGGGTGTTTCTCTTGTTCCGACTGCGGACTTTTGGGCTGTCCGACCGGGACCTGCGGTTTCTGTTGCACTGGCTGGTTCGGTTGGTTTACGGGTTTCTGCTCTGGAGTGGCCTTCTGCGGATCGGTATGTTGTGGGTTGCAACTGCCTGGTTGTGACATTTTATTTCTCCTTTTGCTGGTCTTTCCGCTGTGGGTAGGTTATTTGCAATCGTGTGGACCGTGATTCAGCGTTTCACGGTGACACCCGCGCGGGTTTGCGCGATGAAGTGGGGATTCGTGGGGCTGATATGTGTGGCCCGCTCGGTTGTCCCGAACGCGGTGGGCTCCGACAGAGCCCGCCTGATTCACTTTTCGAGCACTTTTTCGATCTGCCCGACCTTTTTTTCAACTTTGCCGGTGATGTTTTCGGCTTGGCCTTCATTCCTTAAGTCAGGATTGTTCGTGACTTGGCCTGTCTTCTCTTTGACTTTGCCTTTCACTTCATGGAAAGTGCCCTTAATCTTATCCTTCGTACTCGGCTTCATTTTGTTTTCTCCTTATCGTTGAATCTTGCCTGACCAAAGGGCGGAACTTCCGTTAGCCGCCCCGACAAAAGTTGCCTCCAAGGGCCGACCTATAAGGTGGACAACAGCCAGGACGGAGCGCCTCACAAGCCGCCTCGATGTGCGCCACTTCTGGGCGTGACACCGGACCTGCGCAATTCCAAGTCGCTAAAAAGTTTGACAGGTCGAGGCTTGAGCGGTCTGTTCAATAGAGAACACATTCAAACTTAACGGTTGCATCAATTAGCTTTTCAATTGAATTTTGCTGTGCGGTGGGAAAGGAAGATATCGAACAAGATCCCAAGCGGGATACGACCACGGAATCCCCCTTGGCAAGGAGCATCAAGGATGGGGCACGCAGCAATTTCTCTCCCATCCACCAGCTTCACAGAACATGGTAGACGAAATGAGCGAAGAGGATCACCAGCAGCAAACCGGCGATGCCACAAACCCAGAAGAGAAAATGCTCGGTCAACTTTGGGGAATTGATCTCCTTCTTGTCCATGAAAGAAGCATACTCCCGAACCTAGCGGAATCACATTTCGGAGAACCTAGTCGTGGAGAACAATGTTCAGCAGCGAGCTGTGGACCTGCAGCCCGCCATTGTAGTGAATAAATCCCAATTCTCTGAACCGGTTCATGAAGAAGCTGACCCGCGAGCGGGTTGTCCCGATCATTTCGGCGAGCATCTCCTGACTGATCTTGGGAACTACCGTTTCGGGCTTGCCTTCTTTGCCAAAATGAGCGAGCAGCAGAAGGATCCGGGCCAGCCTTTTTTCGCTGGAATTGAAAAGCTGATCCACCAGATCTTCTTCGTAGCGGATGTTGCGCGACAACAAATAGGCCACGAACAGGTCGGAAAACTCGTGTTCCCGGTGCAGTGCTCCCATCATAGCCAGCTTGTCGATGCGCAGAACCGCGCAATCCGTCATGGCGCTTGCCGAGTTCATGCGGAGCGTTTGGCCGGCAAGCGAACCTTCGCCGAAAAATTCTCCGTCGCCTACTATGCCGATGGTCGCTTCCTTGCCGGTCTTGGAGACCACGGTGAGTTTTACTTTGCCCGTCTGGATATAGAACACCGCATCCGCGGCATCGCCTTGGGCAAAGATTGCTTGTTTCCTGCGGAAGAGCACAGATTTCCTGCCCTCGCCGATGGTTGCGAGGAACGCATGGGGGTCGAATTTGCGCCTCTTCCTGGCCGGTACCTTTGGAATTGTGGCGTTACGCTCGGTTTGGAATGTCGGGCCGATTGGGGGTTGGCGGACGATTTTCCTTCCGCCTGGAGAACCGTTGGTTTGGCTAGCAGGAGACATAGTTAGCTCCTTTCTGCCTGAATGACAACTATTTTACCACTTTCCGGGAGAGTGTAAATGTCCGAAAACCAGCCCGCCATGCGCTGGATGGGGCCAAGTCAAGGAAACCCTAAGCGGAAGTTGCCGAAAGGCAAAAAATAGAAAGGCCGGCAGGGTAAACGCCCACCGGCCTTTCGTGCTCTTCCTGCCTCAGTTATTCGGCCTTCTTCGCTGCTTTCTTCTTGGCGACCGGTTTCGGATGATCCGGAACCGCCTTTACCTTCATCTCATCCACCGGGGTCGTGCTGTCGGCCTCGGGGAAGGTCGCACCCGCCGGAACGATCCACTGTTCCGAAGTCGCCGTGCCGGCGTTCCCAGTACGGGCCTCGATGCGGCTGGGGTCGATGTTCTGTTTCGCCTCGCCTCCCGAGATGTACGCCTTCACGTTGAGCGCGCGCTCAGCCGCCAGGTTCTTCCGCCTCTCCTTCGGCTCCGAGTTCCCGACGACGATCAGCTTGGCGTCTGGATCCTGCTGCAACTTGAGGGCAACATCGTCCAGTTCGGCCTTGCAGGTGTTGTCGACACGCCACGGTTTCTTAAGGTTGGGATATGCGCACTCGTTCACCTTCGTGGCTTGCGGCGGCGCCGGCGGTGGCGGATTTTCAACCGTCACCGAGCTCGAAGTCGAAGCC
>Ga0224555_1000598_pt1 | contig 55395 bp, 50 predicted proteins | sample 714S23034metaG_FD_180687 | JGI IMG/M metagenome (GOLD analysis project Ga0224555, IMG submission 180687) | Peat soil microbial communities from Stordalen Mire, Sweden - 717 S2 30-34 | ecosystem: Environmental > Terrestrial > Soil > Wetlands > Peat | place: Sweden: Norrbotten County, Stordalen... | reverse complement strand
GTTCGAGTGGAAATTTACCCGCGCAGACCTCCGTGAACTGATGCAAAAAATATCTCGCCCCATGCCAATCGCTCAGGCGGCTTAACTGTAAAATACGTCACCGTAATTACGCCCCAGAGTACTTAGCAAAAGTCCTGAATAATGTCAAGTGATTTAGTATGGATAATCTCATTTTTTAATTTTCACCTCTGTTTATCGTTGCTTGTGAATCGGAAATCATACGAACGATAATGCCAAAAATTGGCGTGCCATATTCCGGGCAAGGCGTAATCTATTAGACCTCTATTCTTCGCTTCAACAAAAAAACAATAAAAAGTCTTTTAAATCTATTGACTTAGTATGAATTTGTGATAAGGTTCTCCTGTTTTAAGAAACCACATCATGCAAGAAAGCATCGAACAAAGTGGTGGGCAGCAGCAGGAAACCGCCTTGCCAGAATGGATGGAACTGGTTCGGCGGCAAGTCAACTCGCTCAAATTCGGCTCGGTCCTCATCACGGTCCACGATTCACGGGTCACTCAGGTTGAAAAAGTCGAAAAGGTGCGTCTGGACAAACCTCCCGGCTCGACACGATGAATCTGACCGCCCTTCTGATTTCGGCGGAAACTCGCTTAACCATGCCGCCGATGCCACCAACGCCGGGCCAGCCCTTGGCCCGGCGTTCGAGGTGCGCGCGTATCAGGTGGAGGGCAACACCGTCCTTCCGAAAGCGATGTTAGAACCGCAGATGAACACGGATAGACGGATGAGAAGGAGTTGCGAAAAAAAACAGCGGTCACCCAACAGGTGAAAGACGTTTTTCATGGAAATCTGCGTTCATCCGTGTCCATCTGCGGTTCCCGTTTCTTTCATAAAATCCAACTGCCGGATTTAAGCTGAATCTCCTTGCCAACGAGAGTTTTGCGATACAGTATCATCTCGCAGTATCGGATGGCCAGGCATTTTGGCGGGATGTTCATCTGTAAGTTTTTGTAAATAAACATGTTGGAGAGATGGCAGAGTGGTTTAACGCGCACGCCTGGAAAGCGTGAGTGCCTAATACGCACCGGGGGTTCGAATCCCCCTCTCTCCGCCATTGGACTGCCTCAGTAAGCTGGCGGAGGTCGCGCGGGAGCCGCTCATCACTTACAGCCGCAAGGATTACCCGGACGCTTATTCACATTGTCAATTATCAATTATCACACGGTTTGTGGAAATGGAACCGGCGTTGGTCAGGATGTCGTCGAACCGCACGCCGTGAAACGCGCAATCCTCAAGGTGAACGCCTTCGATGGTGGAGTTGGCGGCGCCGATGGCCGAGAGCACGCGCGGGCAATCCAGCGCGGTGAGGTTTTGCAGCCACACGTTGCGCACCACGGGGGCAAACGGCCCGGAGGCGACCCGCCCGTAAACGAGGTCAATGGTCAGCGCCTGGTCCCTGACGGCGCCCACCCGCACGTTGCGCATAAAGACATTCTCAATGACCCCGCCGCGCTCGGCGTTGGATTTGAGGCGCAGGGCGCAGTTGAGCCTTGGGCTGTCCATTTGACAGTCTTCGGCGAAGACATTGCGCACGCTGCCGGAGACTTCGCTGCCCACCACCACCCCGCCGTGGCCGTCCTTCATGACGCAATGGCGCACAATGATGTTTTCCGAAGGCACGTTGACGCGGCGGCCATCGGCGTTCTTGCCGGACTTGATGGCGATGCAATCGTCGCCGGTGTCAAAGAGGCAATTTTCGATGAGCACGTCGCGGGAGCATTCGGGATCGCAGCCGTCGTTGTTGGGGCCGTGGCTGGCAATGCGCACGCCGCGCACGGTGACGTTGGTGGAAAGAAGCGGGTGGATTTCCCACATGGGCGAATTGGTGATCCGCACGTCCTCGATAAGGACGTTCCGGCAGCGGCAGGGCTGGATGAAATTCGGGCGCAAGCCGCCGTTCTCGCCGAAAACGCGATCCGGCACGGGCACGCCGCGGTCGGCCTCGTCCATAAGTTTTTTGGGGCCGCCGCCCGCGCCGCCGGCCTTCATTCCCCACCAGGCTTGCTCGCCGGAGCCATCCAGGACGCCCTTGCCGGTGACGGCGATGTTCTCCTGCTCGAAGGCGTAAATCAGGGGCGAATAGTTCATGCACTCGGTGCCTTCAAAACGGGTGAAGACGACCGGCAGATACTTGGCGCGGTCGGGACTGAATCGCAACGTGGCCCCCTCAGCGACGTAAAGGTTCACGTTGCCCAGCAAATGAATGGCGCCCGTAAGGAACGTGCCATCCTCCACCACGACCCGTCCGCCGCCGGCCGCGTGACAGGCCGCGACGGCTTTGGCGATGGCGTCCGTGCAATCAGTCGCGCCATCCCCCTTGGCGCCGAATTGGGTGATGGGAAAATCGCGCGCTGGAAAAGTCGGCGCCTTGATGCGGGCCAGAATGGCGGGCACGGAATCCCATCCAACAGGGCCGGGGTTTGAGGCTGGTCCTGGGGTTGGGGCATTGGGCGCGCCTGCCGCAGCCATGCAAGCCAACAATAAAAAACAGGCGAAAAGATTTTTCATGTTTTATGAACGCTGGACATGTCTTAACAGAAAGGAAGGATCATGGGGCTTTTCCAATGACTCTCGTCCACCAGTCCTTCACTTCCGTCAATCCGCCAATGGAAGCGACGTGAGCAATCCAAGCCTCGCGGCAAGCGTCGGCGGATTTCCCGGTTTTGCTGACGGCAAGATGCGAGACCAGCCACTTGCCATTTATCAGGCAGTGAGCCTCGCCCAGGCTTCGCCGCACAGTTGCTTTAAAATCGGCGGCGGCGGCACGGAATTCCAGCTGGACATCCATCTGCATTATCTCGTGCTTGTCCTGCTGCAACTTTCGGCTGACCTCTGTTTCTTTTAAGAGCGGTCGGCAAGCGTCTGGATTCGTAAAACGAGCTATGTTCAAGCGGTCCAGGATTTCGGCGAATTTGCGATGCAAGCGATTCAACCCGACGTAGGGTGAATACTTCCGCATTTCCACTGTCCAATTTGGTTCGGTTCCCCAAGCTGGAGGCCACCCCGCTTTTTGAAGCAGATTTTCGATGCAGTAGGCATTCCAAGAAAAGAGCGGGCCAGGAAACGGGGCGTCGAACCGGCCTGTGAGTTGGTGGAGTGGAGTGCCGTCTCCATCGAGAAAGCCGAGGATTTTTCCGGTTCTGCTGAACGCAGCGCCTAGCTGGACGCGCTTCCGCACCGCGGTTGAACCACTCCCCTCGCTCTCTCGAAGACCACGGATGAGCACGCCGTTGTGATCGTCGCCAGTTGGCCGCGCAAGTCCAAGCAAAGAAAAGAAAATGTCCACATCGGTCTTTCCTTCCAGATAAATCACGCATTGAGCGATGGAGGCTTGAAGATCTGCGGTCAAGCTGTTCGATAACTCTTTGTCGTTCATCAGAACTCCTGTTTTCCGAGCAAAAGCTTGCTCTCCAGTTCGGCGAACTCAAAAAGCGCTCTGCTTTGGGTGGAGAGGATGACCTGTCCATCGCGCTCTTTCAAAAACTGGACGATGCGGTCATAAAGCCTGGCCTGCCAGGCGGAGTGAAGGTGTAATTCCGGCTCATCAATCAGAATGAGCGAGCCAGGGCGCCAATGCCATCGCAAGTAGGCCGCGAGGATGAGCGTCTGCTTCTCGCCGCTGCTCAACGCCAGCAGCGGGTGGCGGTCCTTCGCAGGTGTCTCAATTTGGAGATCGCCGTGAAACCACTTCAAAACTTTTCCGGCCCCGACAAAATGCGCGAACTCGCCTGCGTAGTCATCAAAGCGGTGAGCGTCTCCATTCCGGCCTTCCTCCTTGTCATTAAGATCCTCCCACCGCGCGCCATAGAGCAGGGCTTCCAGTGAATCTTTCCAAGTCTTGGGAGGATTCCATTTATAGACGAACTCGTTTGGCGCAGGGATTCTTCCCGGTGCTTTGAATGGCTCATTGGGAATTATTAAATCCCTTGAGTCGCTGGGAAAATAGACAACCGAGGGGTATTGACTGGACGAGAATTTGTCGCGGTCTCTGACAATATCGCAAAGGTGCTCGTAGAACTCGCCTTTCTGGATGCGTTGCGGACGGCTGACAGCGAATTGATAACCAAAGCAGTTCGGTTTCATGTTGGCTTTGACGAATTCCGCGCCCCCGAGGAGAAATCGCATGGTAGATTTGTCTGATTCGTCGCTGATCGAGAAATCCAGCCAAGCTTCTTGCGCGCCGAGTTCCTCCGGCACCCCTGCCGGATGCTCCACGAGCAAATGAAAGGCACGCGCAATGAACTCTAACAAGGTGGTTTTCCCGCCGCCATTGGGACCTCCGATCATGATGAGATCTGGCATCCCATGCTTCCAACCCAAACCATCTTCGGGCAGGTCCAATGACAAGATGGCCTTCAGCCCTTTGATGTGCAGCCCGGTGATCTTGATGATGGGCTTCTTCATTGTAATGCCTTGTTTAATAATTGTCATGGTTCCACCCGGCGCGCATAATGTATGAGTTCGTCCAGCTCGCGCAAGAACTGTTTTTCAGGCGGCCTCAACCTGCCTGCCACCTGTTTGCTCCCCGTTGCCGCGCAAGTTTGGATAAGAAATGCGCAAAAAAGGGTGAGTCGGACGCGGCCTCATTGCCGATATTCGTGGCCGTTGTTTGATGAATGTGAACCCAGCGCCGGTTATTGCGTTTGCGCCTGAATTGGACTGCGCAAGCGTGATCGGGGACAGTCCAATTTGTTATCATTGCGGCGAAATATGCCGCGATGGGGCGCTTCTTTCCCACCACAAATCCTTCTGCTGCGCAGGATGCGTGGCGGTTTTTGAACTGCTGACCGAAAACGGGTTGGATCAGTTTTACTCGTTTGAAGCGGGGGCGGGCGTCAAAATCACGGCGGCGGCGGAAGCAGCCGCGTTCAAATACCTGGATGACCCGGTTGTCCGAAGGCAATTGGTGGATTTTGCGGGTGAACGGGTCACGCGCGTCACTTTCCGGGTTCCGGCGGTGCATTGCATTGCCTGCGTCTGGCTGTTGGAAAATCTGTTCCAGTTGAAGCCGGGCATTGGTCATTCGCGGGTGAATTTTCCGCGCAAGGAGGTTTTCATTTCGTTTGAAAATGCCAGGGTCAAGTTGAGCGAGGTCGCGCAGTTGCTGGCCGCGCTGGGATACGAGCCTGAACTCAATTTGGCGGACACGGCGGAGCGCCCGCGCAACCCCGTGTCGCGGCGGCTTTGGCTGCAACTGGGGGTGGCCGGGTTTGCCTTCGGCAACATCATGTTGATGAGCATTTCCTCCTATCTCGGACTGGACGCCTTCAGCGGGCCGGGTTTGAGGAAGTTGTTCGGCTGGATGAGCCTGGCGCTGGCCTTGCCGGCCCTGGTCTATAGCGGCGCCGATTATTGGCGGGCGGCTTGGCTGGCCTGCCGGCGGCGCGCCTTTTCCATTGACGTGCCGATTGCCGCGGGACTGGCCGCGCTGGCGGGTTGGAGCGCCGGCGACGTCGTGACGGGGCGCGGGCCGGGCTATTGTGATTCCTTGAGCGGCCTGCTTTTCTTCCTCCTGTGCGGCAGGATGTTCCAACAAAAGACCTACGACCGGCTGGCGTTTGACCGCGATTACAAGTCCTTTTTCCCGCTCTCCATCCTGCGCCAAAACGGGCGCAACCAGGAGCGCATTCCCCTCTCCCAATTGCGCGTCGGCGACCGCCTGGTCATTCGCAACGGCGAGTTGATCCCGGCCGACGCGCGCCTGGTTTCCGGCCCGGCCATGATTGACTACAGTTTCGTCACCGGCGAATCGGAGCCGGCGCGCAAAAGCGCGGGCGACCATATTTACGCGGGCGGCCGGCAAACCGGCGGCGCCATCACCGTCGAGACGGTCAAGGAAGTGTCGCAAAGCTATCTGACGTCGCTGTGGAACCGGGAAACCCCGGCGAGGGAGAAAAAGGCTTCGCTTGACACGCTGACCAATCGCTACAGCCGGCGCTTCACGCTGCTGGTGCTGGCGGTGGCGGCGGGCGCGGCTCTGTTCTGGTCGTGGCGGGACGCCTCCCGCGCCCTGCCGGCGTTCGTCTCGGTGTTGATCGTGGCCTGCCCGTGCGCGCTGGCTCTGGCCGCCCCGTTCGCCCTGGGCACGGCGCAACGCCTGCTGGCGCGGCGGCAAATCTTCCTCAAGAACCCCTCCGTGGTGGAGGCGCTGGCGCGGGTGGACACCGTGGTCTTCGACAAGACCGGCACGCTCACCGCGTCCGGAGCGGGCGTCGCGGCATTTTGGGGCCAACCGCTGGCGGAGGAGGAAATGAGCTGCATCCGCTCGCTGGCGCAACATTCGACGCACCCCTGCGCGGCGCGCATTGCCGAATCCATCGAAGGAGAACATCTCGCGCGCCCGGTGCGGTCGTTCTCCGAGACGGCGGGATGCGGGATGGAGGGCCTGGTGGATGGACGCGACATTTGGATAGGCTCGGCCGCCTGGCTGGAATCCCGGCATCTGGCGGCGCCATCGCCGCCCGGGACAACCGGCAGCCTTGCTCACGTGGCCATCAACGGGAAGTATCGCGGTTGCTACACGCTGACCCATGCCTTGCGGCCACGGGCCGGCGATGTCCTCCGCCAGCTTTCGGCCCATTACGAACTGGCGTTGCTCAGCGGCGACAATGAAAGGGAGCGCGAGCGGTTTGCCGCCTTGTTCGGCCCATCCGGCCAACTGCATTTCAACCAAAGCCCGTTGCACAAACTCGAGTTCATCCGGCAGTTGCAGGCCCCGGGCCGCAAAGTCATGATGGTCGGCGACGGACTCAACGACGCCGGCGCGCTCCAACAAAGCGAGGTCGGGGTGGCGGTGGTGGAGAGCATGGGCGCATTCTCGCCGGCCAGCGATGTCATCATGCCAGCCAGCATGGTGCCACGCCTGCACGAGGTGCTGCGCTTCGCAAAGTCCTCGGTGCGCGTGGTGCAAATCAGCTTGTTGATTTCCACCCTTTACAACATCGCCGGTCTGAGCATCGCGGCGCGCGGGTTGTTGTCTCCTGTCGTCTGCGCCATCCTCATGCCGCTGAGTTCCGTCTCCGTCGTCGCTTTTGCGTGCGGCCTGACGGCGCGGCTGGCAGGGCGCATGGACTCGAACACCATTCCCCAAGGAAAGGCCATCCCATGATCGTGATCTACCTTTTAATTCCATTGGGCATCGTCACCGCCGCCATTTTTCTGGCGGGTTTCATCTGGGCCGTGCGGTCGGGTCAGTACGAAGACACCTGCACCCCGGCCTTGCGCCCGCTCATAGAGGACAACCCCAAGAACCACAAGAAAGCAAACGAATGACCAACGCCGCATCGCCCCCCCGGGACCAACGACCAACACCAGATCGCTCCTCGACCGTGGAAACATTCAGGTACGACAATCGCATCGTGCGCGCGTTCGCCATTGCGACCGTGATCTGGGGCATTGTCGGCATGACCGCCGGATTGCTGTGCGCGGTGCAGCTCTTTTTTCCGGGCGCGAACCTGGACTTCCAATTCGTCACCTTTGGCCGGTTGCGCCCCGTGCATACCAACGCGGTGATCTTTGCCTTTGTGGGCAACGGCATGTTCATGGGCATTTATTACTCGGTGCAACGGCTCTGCAAGACGCGCATGTTGAGCGACACTCTGAGCTGGCTGCACTTCTGGGGTTGGAACGCGATTATCGTCGCCGCCGCCATCACCCTGCCGATGGGATTCACCACCAGCAAGGAATACGCGGAGTTGGAATGGCCGATCAAGATCGCCATCGCGGTGATCTGGGTGGTGTTCACCATCAACCTGCTGGGCGCCATCGTCAAGCGGCGCGAAAAGCACATTTACGTCGCCATCTGGTTCTACATTGCCACGGCCCTGACGGTGGCGGTGCTGCACATCGTCAACGGCCTGGAAGTCCCGGTCACTCTTTGGAAAGGCTACTCGATTTATGCCGGCGTGCAGGATGCGCTGGTGCAATGGTGGTACGGGCACAACGCCGTCGCCTTCGTCCTGACCACGCCCTACCTGGGCATGATGTATTACTACCTGCCCAAGGCCGCCAACCGCCCGATCTTTTCCTACCGGCTCTCCATCATTCACTTTTGGGCGTTGATCTTCATCTACATTTGGGCCGGGCCGCATCACCTGCTTTACACGGCCCTGCCCGACTGGGCGCAATCCCTCGGCATGGTCTTTTCCATCATGCTCATCGCGCCCTCCTGGGGCGGCATGTTGAATGGGCTGCTGACCTTGCGCGGGGCGTGGGACAAAGTCCGCCAGGACCCCGTGCTCAAGTTCATGGTGGCCGCCGTCACCGCCTACGGCATGGCCACGCTGGAAGGGCCGGCCCTGGCCATCAAAACCGTCAACTCCCTTTCGCACTACACCGACTGGACCATCGCCCACGTTCACACGGGCGCGCTGGGTTGGAACGGCATGTTGACCTTCAGTGTCCTGTACTGGCTTTTGCCGCGCCTCTACAACACCAAACTCTGGTCCGTCAAACTGGCCAACTACCATTTCTGGATCGCGCTGCTGGGCATGATGTTTTACGTCATCCCGATGTACATCGCCGGCATCACCGAGGGCATGATGTGGAAACAATTCACCAAGGAAGGCTTCCTGCAATATCCCAATTTCCTTGAAACCGTCCAACAAATCCTCCCCTTCTACCGCCTGCGCGCCATTGGCGGCACGCTCTATCTCTTCGGCGTCTGGCTCATGGCCTACAACCTGTGGCGCACGGCGCGGGCCGGCCAATTCGTGCCCGAGGAAGAGGCGCGGGCCGTTTCCTGGCGCTCGCAAACCCTCGCGCATGCCGAGCCGGCCTTCACCCATCGCTGGCTGGAATCCAAGCCCATGCTCCTGGCGGTCTGCGCGCTCATCGCCGTTCTGATCGGCGGCATGATCGAGATCATCCCCATGATTGTTGTCAAGGAAAACGTGCCCACCATCTCCAGCGTCAAACCTTACACGCCCCTGGAAGTTCTGGGCCGGGACATTTACATCCGCGAAGGCTGCCTGGCTTGCCATTCCCAAATGATCCGCCCGTTCCGATCCGAGACCGAGCGATACGGCGAATACTCCAAGGCGGGCGAATTTGTCTATGACCATCCGTTCCTGTGGGGGTCCAAGCGCATCGGGCCGGATTTGCAGCGCATTGGCGGCAAATACCCGAACGCCTGGCATTACAACCACCTGGACGATCCCCGCTCCACCTCGCCCGGTTCGATCATGCCGCGCTATTTGTGGCTCCTGTCGCAAAAGCTCGACACCACCTCGCTGCCCGCGCGCATCGGCGCCTTGCGCCGGGTCGGCGTGCCGTATCCGGCGGGCTTTGAGAACAAGGCCCTGGACGACTTGAACCAACAGGCGGGCAAAGTCGTGGCGGATCTCAAAAACGGGCAGGTCACGGCGCAGCCGGATCGCGACATCATTGCGGTCATCGCCTATTTGCAGCGGCTCGGCACCGACATCAAACTGGCCCCCAAACCCGTGGCGGAGGCCGCAGGCGGCTTGCGCGCCGGCAACTAAGGCAACAATTATGAACCTGATTAACAAACTTGGCGGCATTGAAGCTTTCGGCATCTTTTCCATCTGTCTCTTTTTTGTGGTGTTTACGGCTGCGATGGTGTTGGCGTTCTGCCTCAAAAAGCCGTTTCTTAAAAACATGAGCGCCCTTCCCCTGGAGGACGAACGTCCCCAGGACCAACCTTCAAACTCCGACTCTTTATGAGCGACCCCTACGATCCTTTCAAAGACCCCCTGCTGCTGGACCACGACGAAGCCGACGGCATCCGCGAGTTGGACAACAACCTGCCGCGCTGGTGGGTCTGGCTCTTCAACATCTGCCTCCTCTTTGCCGTGGGCTACCTTGGATACTTCCACGTCTTTCACCTCGGAGATTTGCAGGCCGCCCAATTCATCAAGGACAGCAAGGAGGGCAACGCCATCAAGACCGCCGCCCTCAAGACGTTTGAAGATTCCCTGCCGACGCTCACGCCCTCCAAGGGCAAAGACATCCTCGATCACGGCCACGCCATTTTCCTGCACAATTGCGCGCCCTGCCACCGCGCCGACGGCGGCGGCCTGGTCGGCCCCAACCTGTGCGACGAGTACTGGATCCACGGTTCCAATTTCGTGGACAACCTGCACACCATCGTCAACGGCGTGCCGGGCAAAGGCATGCTGACCTGGCGCGGCGTGCTCAAGCCGAACGAAATTTACTCGGTGGCCAGTTATATCTACACCTTGCGCGGCACTCATCCGCCCAATCCGAAGCCGCCGGAGAACCTGGCCCAGCCGGCCGCGCCCAATGTTTACGAGTAAGAGCGCATGAACACCGTCCCGCCAGCCGCGCCCCCAGCCCCCGAGCAGCCGCCTGCCAGCCAGCCGAACTGGAAGGATTTTCGCGATCATATCGCCACGGCGGACGCACAGGGGCGGCGGCAGTGGATTTACCCCCGCAAACCCAAGGGCCGGTTCTATCAATGGCGCGTCTATCTGAGTTGGATTCTGCTGGGCATTCTGTTTGTCAACCCGTTCATCAAGATCCACGGCAACCCGTTGCTCATGCTCAACGTGGTCACGCGCCGTTTCTCCATTCTGGGCCATATTTTCTGGCCGCAGGACATGGCGCTGCTGGCCGTCGCGTTGCTGCTTTATTTTACCGGCATCATGATTTTCACCGCCGCTTATGGCCGGCTCTGGTGCGGCTGGGTCTGCCCGCAAACCCTCTTCATGGAAATGGTTTTCCGCCGCATCGAATACTTCATCGAAGGCGACTCCCGCGCCCAGCGCGCCCTGGCCGCCGCCCCGTGGATGGCCCGCAAAATCGGCCTCAAACTGGCCAAGCACGCCGTCTTCTTCGGTCTTTCCTTTGTCATCAGCAATCTGCTCCTGAGCTACATCATCGGCACGGACCAGCTCTTCGCCATTATCACCGACAACCCTTCCCGCCACCTTGCCGGGCTGGCCTACCTGCTGGCCTTCACCGGCGTCTTTTACGCGATTTTCGCCCGCTTCCGCGAACAAGCCTGCACTTTTATCTGCCCCTATGGCCGTTTCATGTCCACCGTCCTGGACGAGAACACCGTCGTCGTGGCCTATGACCACAAACGGGGCGAACAACGCGCCCCCTTGGACCGCCGCCAATCCCCCGCCCAGCGCCGCCAGGCCGGCCGCGGCGATTGCGTGGACTGCAAGCTGTGCGTGGCCGTCTGCCCCACCGGCATTGACATCCGCGACGGCAACCAGATGGAATGTGTCAATTGCACGGCCTGCATTGACGCCTGCGAGGGCGTGATGGCCAAAACCGGCCGCCCGCGCGGACTCATTCGTTACGCCTCGCTCAACAGCATCGAACGCGGCGAGAAATTCCGCCTCACCCCGCGCATGATCGGCTATTCCACGGTCCTTTCCGTGCTCATCGGCCTCTTCGTCTTTCTTGTCCTGACCCGCTCCAACGTGGAGGCCACCTTGCTGCGCGCCCCCGGCGCCATGTTTCAGCAATTGCCCGACGGCAATCTCGTCAACCTTTACACCCTCCAGCTTGTCAATAAAACTTCCCAGGCCGTCCCCGTCCAGCTCAAGCTCGAAAACGTCCCCGGCACACTTTCCATCATGGGCAATCCCAACCCGGTCGTGCCGGGGGAGCAACTGGTCGAAACCTCCATTTTGATCGAGCTTGCGCCGGATTTGCTCCGGGCCGGCCCGAAGAAGTTTGATGTCGGCGTCTATTCACAGGGACGCCGTCTGCAAATGATCCGCACCACGTTTATTGGGCCGCGCAACTGAGGCTCCGCCCCGTTTCCATTTATGAAATTATTTTCCAAAAATCAAAATCCGTGGCCGGTGGGTCTGGTTGTTTTTTTCATTGTCTTCACCGCGTACATCATCGGTTTTGTCATCTTTGCCAGCCGCCAGAAAATGGACCTGGTTCGCCAGGACTACTATGACCAGGAAATCCGCTTCCAGCAGCAGATTGACCGCGTCCAACGCAGCGCCCCCGTCCTGGCCGATGCGTCCATAGACTATGACCGCGCGGGTGATCTGGTCACCGTCAGCCTTCCCAGCGCCAGCCAAAACGGCATGTCGGGCATGGTTTCCTTCTATCGTCCTTCCGACGCCGGCCTGGACAGCAATGTGAAACTGGGACTGGACGCGGCCGGGCGTCAAAGCGTCAGCGTTCGCTCCTTACAGGCCGGATTATGGAAGGTGCGGGTCCAGTGGGAAGCCGCAGGCCGGGAGTATTACTTTGAAAAGCCGATTGTGATCGGACGGCCAGCCTCATCATGAACCTCCTGGCGGCATTTATCCTGGGCCTGGCCGGCAGCCTTCACTGCGCCGCCATGTGCGGCCCCCTGATTCTCGCCGTCCATGCCGCGCGGCGGCAACACGACGCCTGCCCCGCAACGGGATTTGTTCCGGGGGACATTCTGTATCACTTTGCCTACCACGGCGGACGGCTGCTCGCCTATTGTTTGCTTGGGGTAATTTCGGGTTTGATTGGCGCCGCCCTTGTTTTCGCCGGTTTCCAACGCTGGCTTTCCATCACGGCGGGCAGCCTGGTTCTGCTGGCCGCGCTCGGTTCCTTGCGCGCGCGATGGGGCGGCCTGACCGGAAAAGTTGTTGCGCTGGCCAAGACGAAGTTTGGCCTCTTGCTGCGCGACCGCACTCTTGGCGCCGCCGTCCTGCTGGGCGGCTTGAATGGATTGCTGCCGTGCGGCCTGGTTTACATCGCCTGCGCGGCCGCCGCGACGGCCGGAAGCATCGCCGGCGGCGCCGCCACCATGCTGGCCTTCGGCCTGGGAACCGCGCCCATGATGTTCTCGGTGGGGCTGGCCGGAAAAGTCATTCGCTGGAGCCGCCCGCTGGGACTAAGGAGAGTAGTAGTGGTTTGCGCGACGGTGGCCGGAGTTCTGCTGATTGTGCGGGGACTCGCCCTCGGCATCCCATATCTAAGCCCTCAGTTTGTGGACGGCCAGGGGCCAACCTGCCCGTGCCACCGTTGAGAGAAAGGATGAAGTAAGAAGGATGAAGGATGAATCCAGCATTCTTGCGCCAGCACCATCTTTCGGCCAAGTTTCACTATTATGGACAACAGGTCGGTGTCAATTAGGAAGCTCACTTGAATGGCAGATCATGCCGCTCCGGCGGCGGGATTGGAACCGGGCAGCGCGAAAAGAGCTTGAGCAATCCAACGGCTCCGCGACGTTTGGCCGGCTTGGGAGTCAGCACGAGGCTGTTTTTGCCGTCGCGCATGGGCCGCACCTCGACCACACCGCCCTTGGACAAACCGGAAGCATCCCGCCACCATTTGGGAAGCGTGCTCTGGCCGACTGTGGAAACAGTCCTCGTGTCCAAATCCTTCATGTTTTAGGGATTCCTTAAATCGGCCTTTTGGTCAAGGGCGAAGTTGGGCCGAAGTTGGGTTGTGTTTTGAACTTTGAATTCTGAGCCTCCTACGCTTATCCTCGCGGCATGAGTGCGGATTTGGAAGCGCCCTTGATTGCCCGTTGCCGGCAAGGCGATGAGCGGGCGTGGGACGCGCTTTTCGACCTCCATTACGCGGCGGCGGCCCGGTTCGTCTTCCAGTTGTCGCCCGCCTTTTCGCGCGAAGACGTGGAGGAGGTTTGCCAGGAAACTTTCCTGGCGGTCATTAAGAATATCTCCTCCTTCCAGGGCGGCAGCCGGCTGCAAACGTGGATTTTCCGCATCGCCGCCAACAAGGCGCGCGACTACCGGGAACGCCAGCAGGCCGCCAAACGGGGCGGCGGACGGACGGTGGTGTCGTTGCAGGAGGAAACCGGCGAGGATAGCCTGCCGTTGCAAGTCCCCAGCCCGTTGCCCGCGCCGGACACGCTGCTGCTGCGGGCCGAAGTCGCCGCGCAACTGGGCCAGGCCCTGGACCGCCTGGAAGAACCATGCCGCGAGATCATCCAGCTTCGATATTTCGCCGATTTGAGCTATGATGAGTTGGCGGACGAGCTGAAATTGAACCCAAAAACCGTCAGTTCCCGCTTGAGCAAATGCCTCGACCGCCTGGAAAAAATCGCCGTCGAGGTCTTTGGCGGGAAGAATCCGGAGCCATCTTCCGTCTAATGTAATATGCCGTCGCAGGAGCCAAACAGTAAAATGGACGAATTGCTGAGGGCCTACGCCAAAAAGCGCAGGGAGCAGGCCGGACCGGATGCCGAGATGCACCCGGCCACGCGCCGGCTGTTGCAGGGCGAGGTAAAACGAACCTTCGGCGCGGCGCCGGCTCCGGCGGGCCAAAGCTGGCGGGCCTGGCGCTGGCCGCTGGTGGCCTTATGGGGCGGCATGGTGGCGCTGCTGGTGATGTTCGCCACGATCAACTCCCAATTTCACAATCTGGAGCCGGCGCATTCAAAGGAAGAAGGAAGAAGGATGAAGGATGAAAAGAGCGATGCGCTGACGCGGCGGTCCTTGCCGTCCGCTGCTCCGGTGGATCAACGATTTTCCGGGCCAAGGCCTGGAGGCATTGCGCCGGCGACGGTTGCCGAAAGCGCGCCTCCTCCCGCACCTGCGGCTGTCCCGCCGGCGGAGACGGCAGTCGCGGCCATGCAGCCTCCGGTGGCAAATGCGACTTCTGCGGCCGCATTGGATGCCGCCGCCGCTCCCGCGGCTGCGATTCCTTTGTTGGAACCTAAATTGACCTCTCCCGTGCCGGCGGTCCCCATGCCGGAACCCAAGTTGTCCAGGCAGCCTTTACCCATGCCGCAACCAAACGTCTCCCTTGCGCCAAGGTCCGCGCCGCCCGCAACATTCAAGTTTGCCGACAGGGCGCCGAGCGGTGTTGCCAGCGCCTCCGCGCCGCCGATGGCCGGATTCGCCCGCTCCCGGTCGGTGGCCGCCGCGCCATCGCCGGCAAGCGACGCTTTGGAGGTGACCGCCGACAACTTCGTCCAGGTCCGTAATCGCGGCCGGGAGGGCGCGGGGCCGTTGCCGCCCTCCAACCTTCTGTCGAACTTTCGCATGAGGCGCTCCGGCCAGAATGTCAGCGTCTTTGATGCCGATGGCTCGGTCTATAACGGGCAGGTTCTCGATGTGGAGTCCCATGGCGGCGCATTTGGCGGGGAAGCGCGACAAGACGCCAAGACGCTCCAAGACGTGAATCAGGCCGCAAACTGGACTTTCAACGTGACGGGGATCAACCACAGCCTGCGGCAGAATGTTAGTTTTACTGGAAACGTCCTGACCACGCCGGCGACCAACGCGCCCGCCCAGGCTGGCGCGCAGGCCCGCCGCGCGGCCCAGTTCCAAAACGCGTCCAAAGCGGCGCAAGCGGCGTCGGCGCAAAACTCGCGCATCAATGGCAAAGTGCAGGTGGGTGGCGGCAAGTCTTATGAGATTGAAGCCGCTCCGCCGGCCCCGTGACCCCGCCTGCTCAATCCTCCCGCAGCCCGGCCAGCAAATCGTCCAGTTGCCGCTGGGAATGCTCGCTTGACACGACAAACCGAAAATAGCCCCCTTGCGGGCCGCCCGGATAATGAATGAAGGAGGGATACACGCCATGCGCCAGCAGCCGCCGGCGCATGGTGGCAGCCTCCGCCGGCCCGTTTGGGGTGATGGCTACGATGGGAGCGGGTGTCTGCGGGACGGTCAGGCCCCAGGCTCGCACGGCCGTTTTGATATAATTGACGTTGTGGCTCATGCGGCAGCGCAGGCCCGGATCGCCCCGCAACAAGGCCATGGCCTTGAGGGCCGCGTGGGCCAGCGGCAGCGGCAAAGGCGTGCTGCCGGCGAACATCGCGCTTTCAGCCATGATTTTGCGCCGCAAGGCCGCTGGGCATAAAATCGCGCCGCCATAACAGCCAAAGGCCTTGCTCAACGTGACCGTTTGGATGATGCGGCGGCGCGGAACCCCGGCGTATTCCAAACTCCCCTGCCCCGTTGCGCCGAGCAGGCCCGCCGCATGGGCGTCATCCACCAGCATCATGCCGTTGGCCGGCAACACTTTCAAATACGCGGCCAGCGGGGCGATGTCGCCATCGCGCGAAAACAAGCCGTCGGTCAGGACCAGCGGCCTGGTTTTTCCGCGCAGGCGGCGCAGCCGGCGCGCCAGGTCCGGCGCGTCGCCATGTTGGAATTCCAGCACCGGACCCGCGAAAAAACGGGTGGCGTCGCGCAGACTCACGTGCGCCCGCTCGTCCATCAGAATATGCGAAAACTCATCCCGCAGCCCCTGCACGACAACTGGATTGGTGGCGTAGCCATTGCCCGCCAGCAAAGCCGCCGGCGCGCCAAAAAACTTCGCCAGGGCGTTTTCCAATTCGGTGAACAGGGGATGATTGCCCGTAGTCATGCGCGAGGCGGCCACGCTCAATCCGTAGAGGTCCAGCCCTTCCTTGACGGCCCGCAGGACCTCCGGATGGCTGGAGAGCCGGAAATAATCGCAGCCGGCGAAATAAGACAGCCGGCGCCGGCCCCATAAAACATACGTGCGATCCACCTGGCGCAATTCATCACTCATGCTTTCTTATAACGGTCCCGGCGCGTTTTTGACAGCTTTTACTTCCTCAAAAAAAGTCGTCACGGCCCCGCCTCTTGTGGTAATCATGCGGCATGGCAGTAAAACACAACAAAATCCGAGCCGCCTCCAGGCCCCTCTCCGATTCCACCGAGGACCATCTGGAGCGCATTGCCGACTTTGTCGAACGCAAAGGTTACGCCCGCGTGACGGACGTGGCCGAGGAATTAGGTTTGACGGCCTCGACCGTCTCCAACATGGTGCGGCGCCTGGCGGGGCGCGGCCTGCTCAGCTACGAACGCTACCGCGGCTTCAACTTGACGGCCGAGGGCCGCGCCGTGGCCGCGCGCATTAAGGAACGGCACAAGGCCCTGACCGAACTTCTGGGGTTGCTCGGCTTGGCAGCAAAGACGGTGGCGGCCGAAGTGGAGGACATGGAGCATCACCTGCGGCCCAAGACGCTGGCGCTGCTGGAGAAACTGGTCGGCTTTTGGAAAAGCCATCCCGAACAACTGCAACTCTTCCGCCAATTCGCAAAGCAGAAATAACCAGCGCCGCCGGCTGTGGAACAGCCGGCCACACCACCACTCGCGGCAGGCCTCTTTTCAGACAGGACTGCTAAATTCGTGTCGAGCAGGAATCAAGCGACTCCGAGTCCATCCCCGGCGGGGGACGATTCACACCGAAATGAAATCCCGTTTCATCCTCATATCCCAAGGGCGCGTGACACCCGATGACGTCCCGGACTCTGGCGGCGATGCCCGCCAGAAAAGGGACCTTGCGTGTCTGAACGGACCTGGAACCCACGCCGCATAACGGTGATGGCTGGCTCGGAGCCACCCTCTTGCTCAAATGCAACAGCGATTGAGTGCTTGTTATCCAATGATCCTTCACGCGGCGCATTAGAGCCAACGCGAACTTGCATGACACTACGTATTTTGCGAATTGTTAATCTTAAATTGTCATTCCGATAGCCAATGGCCATTTTTCAATGACCAATTCGCAATCGAGCCGTCCGAAATCGGCGGTCAAAGACGATTGTAAATTGGTCATTGAAAATTGTTCATTTGTCATGTCATGCCGACCGGCTTTATGCTGGACAGGCCGCCGACGCCCGGTGGATATTACTTTTTTAAGGTGTCGCATGTTATCCTTGGAGCAATTGGCCGGCTTGCTGGAAGGCCACCGCGAGGCCGCGCGCGCAAAAGTGCGCGAATTCTCCATTGGCCGCCACTTCTTTGCTTTCAATGCCGACCCCGCCATCATGGGCGTGATCAATCTTTCCCCCGATTCCTGGTACCGCGAAAGCGTTTGTCTCTCCGCCGACCGGGCCATCGAGCGGGGCCGGGTGCTCCACGCTCAGGGCGCGCATATTCTTGACGTGGGCGCCGAATCCACCCTGGCCCAGGCCGCGCGGCTGGACGAACCGGCCCAAAACAGCAAATTGCTGCCGGTCATCCGCGCCTTGGCGGCGGACGGCCTTTTGGTTTCCGTCGAAACGTATCAGGCGCAAGTCGCGCGCGCCTGCCTGGAAGCGGGCGCCAAAGTGGTCAACCTGACCGGCACGCAGGAGGCGGTGGAGATTTTCCGCATGGCCGCGGCGCACGAGGCGGCCGCCATCCTCTGTTTCGTGCAAGGCCCCAACGCGCGCGACGTCGGCGACCTCGACCTGGACGGCGACGGCGTCGGGCGGATGCGGGATTATTTTTCGGCTCTGGCGGACCTGGCCGGGCGCAACGGCGTGGAAAGAATCCTGCTCGATCCGGGGCTGGGTTTTTATTACCGCAATTTGCAGGACAGCGCCGTGCGCGTGCGGCGGCAGATGATGATCTTTCTGCAAACCTTTCGCTTGCGCGATCTGGGCTTTCCAATATGCCACGCGTTGCCGCACGCCTTTGACTACTTCGGCGAGGAAGTCCGCTGCGCCGAGCCGTTCTTCGCGGTCCTGGCGGCGTTGGGCAAAACCGACTTGTTCCGCACGCACGAAGTCCCGCGCATCCGCGCCGTGTTGGACACCCTGCGGATTCTTTAAGCAGTCCCCCAAAGAATTGGTAGGGCGAGACTCCATCGAGCCGTGATATTTTCCCATGAAATCGAGTTACTACCTTGGAGGAGGCTGCGGCTGCGCCGCCAGTTGGCGCAAAACAAACGGCAAAATCCCGCCATGCTGGTAGTAATCTATCTCGATGGGCGTATCAATGCGGCAAAGGACCGGGACGTTTTCGGTTTTTCCGTCGGCGCGGTGGATGGCCAGGGTCACGTCCTGCCGCGGCTTGAGTTGATCGCCCAAGCCCAGCACGTCGTAGGTCTCCGTGCCGTCAAGGCGGAGGGTCTGCGCGGAAACGCCCTCCTTGAATTGCAACGGCAGCACGCCCAGGCCCACGAGGTTGGATCGGTGAATGCGCTCGAAACTTTGCGCGACCACGGCCCTGACCCCCAGCAGGCGCGCGCCTTTGGCCGCCCAATCCCGCGAACTGCCCGTCCCGTACTCCTGCCCCGCCAGGACGATCAGCGGCGTGCGGCTTTGCGCGTATTTCATGGCCGCCTCGAAGATGCTCATCTGCTCCCCGCGAGGCTGGAACAGCGTCACCCCGCCCTCGGTGCCGGGCGCCATCAGGTTCTTGATGCGCACGTTGGCAAACGTGCCGCGCGTCATCACCCGGTCGTTCCCGCGGCGCGAGCCGTAACTGTTGAAATCGCCGAACCCCACGCCGTGTTCGACCAGGTATTGCCCGGCCGGGGATGTCGTTTTGATGCTGCCCGCCGGCGAAATATGATCGGTCGTCACGCTGTCGCCAAAAATGCCCAGGGGCCGGGCGCCCGTGATCTCGGTGATGCGGCCCGGTTGCAGGCTGAAATTGTCAAAAAACGGCGGCTGCTGGATATACGTGCTCTTGGGGTCCCAATCATAAACCTTGCCCGCGCTGGACGGGATTTCGTTCCACTTGGGATTCTGCGCCGCGAAATCGCGGTACAGGCGCTGGAAGACCTCCGGCTTGAGCGCGGACCGCATGGCCTGGCGGATTTCCTCCAGCGTGGGCCAGATGTCCTTGAGGTAAACGTCACGCCCCCCGTGGCCCCGTCCGATTGGCTCCGTTGTCAAATCAATGCTCACGCGGCCCGCCAGCGCGAACGCCACCACCAGCGGGGGGGACATGAGGAAGTTGGCCTTGATGTTGGGATGCACCCGCGCCTCGAAATTGCGGTTGCCCGAAAGCACGGCGGCGGCGATGATGTCGTTCTTGACCACGGCCTCCTCCACCGGCGCGGCCAGCGGGCCGGAATTGCCGATGCAGGTGGTGCAGCCGTAGCCGACCAGATCAAACCCAAGCCGGTCCAGGCTGGTTTGCAGGCCGGTCTGTGTCAAATAATCCGTCACCACGCGCGAGCCGGGCGCCAGCGATGATTTGACCAGCGGACGAGGCTTGAGGCCGGCCGCCAGCGCCTTTTTGGCCAGCAACCCGGCCGCCAGCATGACGGACGGGTTGCTCGTGTTGGTGCAACTGGTGATGGCCGCGATCAGCACGTCGGCGTGATGCAAAGTGGCAGCGGCGTCCCGCCGCTGTTCCCGCCCAGAAGTCACCGCCGGCCCGGGTGCAATCGGGAACGCGCGGCCCAGGTCGGACGCCGCCTTGCCGAATCCATTTTCCGCCGCAGGCTTGGAGAAGGCGCCCGCAAATTCCTCCTTCATCCTGGAAAGTTCGATGCGATCCTGCGGACGCTTCGGCCCGGCCACGCTCGGCACGATGGCCGCCAGGTCCAATTCCAAATTGGAGGAATAGGCCAGATCGCCCTTTTCCGGCATGCCGAAAAGGCCCTGCGCGCGGAAATAGTTCTCGTAGAGCCGGCAATGTTCCGCGCTCCGGCCGGTCTGGCGCAGATACTCGACGCATTCGGCGTCAATGGGGAAAAAGCCCATGGTCGCGCCGTATTCAGGGGCCATGTTGGCTACGGTCGCGCGGTCCACCACCGCCAGCGCCGCCGCGCCCGGCCCGTAAAACTCAACGAATTTGCCCACCACCTTGGCCTGGCGGAGTATTTGCGTCACGGTCAGGGCCAGGTCGGTCGCCGTCACCCCCTCTTTCAACGCCCCCGTCAAATATACGCCCACCACGTCCGGCGTCAGGAAATAAACCGGCTGCCCCAGCATGCCCGCCTCGGCTTCGATGCCGCCCACCCCCCAGCCGACGATGCCCAGGCCGTTGATCATTGTCGTGTGCGAATCGGTCCCCACCAGCGTGTCGGGGTAGCACAGCGGCGGCTTCGGGCACAATACGCCCTTGGCCAGGTATTCCAAATTGACCTGATGCACGATGCCGATGCCGGGCGGGACTACTTTGAAAGTGTCGAAGGCTTGCATGCCCCATTTGAGGAACTGGTAACGCTCGCGGTTGCGCTGGAATTCCATGTCCATGTTCCGCGCCAGCGCGTCGCTCGTGCCGGCGAAATCCACTTGCACGGAATGGTCCACCACCAGGTCCACCGGCACCAACGGCTCGATGATTTTGGGATTCCGGCCCAACTCGACCGCCGCCGAGCGCATGGCGGCCAGGTCCACCAGCAAGGGAACGCCCGTGAAATCCTGCAAGACAATGCGGGCCACGATGAACGGGATTTCCTGCGTGCGCGGTGCGTTGGGCTGCCATTGGGCCAGCTCGCGCACGCTGCTTTCCGTGACTTTTTTCCCGTCGCAATTGCGCAGGACCGATTCCAAAACCAGGCGGATGGAGACGGGCAATTGGGAAATCGCCCCCATCCCGGCCTGCTCCAGGGCGGGCAGGGAATAAAGCTGGCCCTTTAGTCCGTCGCCCCGGTCGAAATCTTTCAGAGTATTGAACAAATTATGTAAATTGCTCATAAGTCAAACGCACGAGACGCATAAAGGCCATAGGCTAAAGGTGAAAGGCTGAAGTTCAAGAAAAGATTTTCAAAATGCTGTGGCAAGGTGTGAGACAAAATTCTTCCAGCCGGCTGTATCTGCCGCGGAGAACCCGCTGGCGGCGGAAAAAAATAAAAAAATCGGTCATATTCAGTGCGATTCAGTGCGATTTGGTCAAATTCTTCAGAAGCGGCGTCACTCGATTCCGAGGATTATTATTTTTTTTGTCATTGGTCGGATTAGGCCGGAACCTTGCAAGTTGTTAGCCATCAAGGCCTTGCAAGGCTAAAAAACACGAAAAAAAATGTCCTTTTTTTCGCGCGCACCCCGCGTTTTTCTGCCAAACAGGCCCGTTTTGGGGCCGTTTTTTGCTGTCAAACTATTGCTCATTCTACAAGTGGTTCTCTGTGAGCGCGTTGCAAGGCTTAAAAAACAAAGGTTCTTCAAAAAAAACGGCAAAGGAATGTTCGGAAGAATGGGGAAACGAACACAGGCGTGCAACGCATGAGGATTTGAAAAGGGTTCTCAGCACTTATTCGGAAGCTGAACTGGCGGCGGCGTTCGTCGTTGTGGAACCTGGAAGGCACCGGTTTCGGACGCTGAGATGAAGTAGTCTGGTTCACCGGTCCCTCTTTTCTTTTGACCCAACAATGGCCAGAATCGCCGCCCCGGCCAGGACGGGCCGCTTGATATTGGCACCATAAGTGCTACGTTAGTAACGTACCATGACCCCATCGAAGCGTCATCAAGTTGGAGGGCCGGAGATAGTCCAGTTGGCTGGGCTGTTGATGCTGATTGACGTGATCTATAAATACTTTGGCGCCGGGGCGAATATCCCAGTGACGCTCTCCGCCATGGCCGTTTTTGCGGCCGGCCTGTTCCTGTTTGTGTGGCCGATGTCCTTGAAAGCCAGGGAGTAAGATTTGCGTTATTTTGGGACGGGAGTGTCCAAAAAAAGCGCATGATGAACATTCGCGTGACCCCAAAAGTCTGCTTCCAGCGCAAAAATTTCACGCAGAAATGTGTCAGCGTCACGCACCAAGGACCTCAGTTAATCCATTCCCAATATCTTGCGTCCCTCGGCGGTAATCATGGACTGATGCCACGGCGGGTCCCAGACGATTTCCACTTCGGCGTCGTCCACGCCGGGCAGATAAAGCAATTTTTGCCGGGCGTCGGAGGCGATGACGGTTCCCATGCCGCAACCGGGCGCGGTCAGGGTCATTTTGACCCGCACGCGGCTGTTCCCGCCGGGCGCAGGCTCGATCACCAGATCATACACCAGGCCAAGCTCCACAATGTTGACCGGAATTTCCGGGTCAAAACAGGTCTTGAGCGCATCCCACACCTGTTTCTCATTCACGGGTCCGGCGGGCCCTTGCGGCTTCCTGCATACTTCCTCCATCAGGCTGCTTGAAGATGGGAGGCCCAGCGCGTCGGCATCCTTGGCCGCGATGCGGAACAGGCCCTCCGCCGCCCGCACGGTGTAATGGCCGCCCATCGTTTGCGTGATGTCCACCGGCGCGCCCGCCGGCAGAGTGACGGTATTCCCCAGCGGAATTTGCACGGCGTCGCAATCGCGTTTCAATCTAAGAGTAGTGTCATCCATGACGGGAAGCCGGGCTGGGGAACCTGAAAATGATGGTGTTTCGATATGCCTGCCCCGGCTTGAGCGTGACGGTCGGGAAGGCCGGCTGGTTGGGAGAATCCGGGAAATGCTGCGCCTCGAAGCAAAAACCAGTGCGTCTGTTATAGACCCGTCCGCCTTTGCCCTTGATCCCGTCCTTAATAAAATTGCCGGAGTAAAATTGCACGCCCGGCTCCGTCGTCAGCACTTCCAGCACCCGTCCGGTCACCGGCTCCGTCACGCGCGCGATGACATCCAGGCGGCCGGGGGGATGATTCAGGACATAATTGTGGTCGTAGCCCTGTCCGCGCTTCAACTGTTCGTCGTCCTGTTCGATGCGGGCGCCAATGGCGGTGGGCTGGTGGAAATCAAAGGGCGTTCCCGCGACCGGCCGCAACTCCCCGGTGGGAATGAGCGCGCCGTCCACCGGCGTAAACCGATCCGCCTCGATTTGCACCTGGTGTCCCAGGATGTCGCCCTTGCCGGCGAGATTGAAGTAGGTGTGCTGCGACAGGTTGAGGACGGTGGTCTTGTCGGTGGCGGCGGTGAAATCAAGACGCAGGCCATGATCGTCGGTCAGGGAATAAACGGCTTTGACACTGAGGTTGCCAGGGTAGCCTTCTTCGCCGTCCTTGCTCAGGTAATTCAAGGTCAGGGCCGGCGTGGACGACGTGCCGGTTTGCGCCGCCTGCCAAACCTTCTTGTCGAAACCCTTGAGTCCGCCATGGAGGGAGTTGGGGCCATTATTGGCCGCCAGCGTATAAGTGACGCCCTCCAGCTTAAAGGTGGCCTTGGCGATGCGATTGGCAAATCGCCCCACTATCGCGCCGAAGTAAGGGCTGAAGGCCAGATAGCCATCCAGGTGATCGTAGCCGAGCACGACATCCTCCAGGTGGCCGTCGCGGTTGGGCGTTTTGAGCGAGACGAGGATGCCGCCGTAATTGGAAATGCGGGCTTCGATCCCGCCCGGTTTGCGCAATGTGAAAATATCAACCGTTGAGCCGTCCGGCATCGAGCCGAACGGAGCTTGAGAAATGAGAGTTTCCATCGTGAGCATAATAAGACATGCCGCACGGGCAAGTCAACCCGTGCCGATTGACCGCAAAGTGGCAGCGGCGTCCCGCCGCTGCTCCTTCAAACAGTTGACGGGCGGGCGGTTTCTTGAGAAAGTGCCGGCATGAGATTGACCGCGAGTGAAATTGCCGCGATCAAGCGAACGAGCCGCTGGCGGCCATCGCGCGGGAAACAGGGGTGAAATTATGAAAGAGAAGTGAAAATCCACCTTTAGGTTCCGGCCATTCCACATTATCCTGTCCTCGTGCATTTGAGGGCCAGGCCTAAGACGCGAAAATCCAGTGGGAAGTCTCCCTTTCAAGACTTCTCCTCCTGGGGTTATGCCCTGCTGTGCGTGGCGATGCTCGGATTGTTGGTGTGGGCTTGCACACGGCCTGAACCCGGCGGGCAAACAGCCCCGGGCGCGCCTCCACCCACAGTCGTCACGACAGAAGCAACCACGAACAAGAAACCTGCCGCAACCGTGGCGCTGCCTCAACCCAAAATGCCGGAGACAACCTCGTCCGACAGCCGGCCGGTCGAAACCATGCTGGAAGCTCAAATCGCGCTGGCACGGCAAGGCATTTCTCCCGGTTCAATTGATGGCGAGGACGGTTCCCAAACAAAAGCCGCCCTGATCGCTTTTCAGAGAAAGCGGGGCCTGGAGGCGACCGGTCTGCTGGATGGCCAGACCAGGCAGCTTCTTCTGATCACCCCGCCGATTCTGACGCCATACACGGTGACGAGCGAGGATATGGGCCGGCTTAGGCCGCTTCCCACAACCTGGCTCGCCAAATCCAGTCAGACACGCCTTGATTTCGGGAACATTTTGGAACTGCTGGGCGAAAAGTCGTTTTCAAACCCTCGATTAGTGAGGGCGCTCAATTTGAACGTGAATTGGGAGCAGATGGCCATCGGCACTCAAGTGATATTGCCACGAGTTGATGACCCGCCCATCGCCAGCAAAGCGGCTTTCATCAAGATTTCTTTGCAACAGTGCGTCCTTGAAGCGTTCGACTCGGAGACCAATCTGCTGGCGCATTTTCCGTGCAGCATCGGACGCCTGGCGGAGAAGCGGCCGTCAGGAGAGTTGCACGTGACAATCATTGTTCTGGATCCAAACTATACTTTTGATCCCGCTGTCTTTCCCGATTCGCCGGAGGCCCAGGCCATTGGCCGGAAGCTGATCCTCCCACCCGGCCCCAATAATCCCGTGGGGGTGGTTTGGATTGGGCTGGACCGGCCAGGCTACGGCATTCACGGCACGCCCGCGCCGGAACAGGTTGGCCGCACGGAGTCGCACGGCTGCTTTCGACTGGCCAACTGGAACGCGAGGCATCTGGCCAAACTGGTCTGGGTCGGAATCGCGGTGATCGTGGAGTGAGGTCGCCTGGATTCACGCGCGGGAATTTGATGAACCTCACTTCACCAGTTTTCAAACAATCGTCAACCGGTTTTTCAATGGAGTTAAGCTGTTGAATTCCAATGGTTTACAGGCGCAACCACTTTGAAATCCGATTTCCAATGGCCACGGCGCGCGATTTGTGGCAGTGTCTGACCGTGATGTCAAATCAACTGACCATATCGGCAGTCAGGGGGTCTATTGTGGCAGATGCGAAGAAGGGCCATAATGGTTGATCTTGTAATGGTCATTGTCGTTTATTTTGGAGGCTTCCAGCTGGCTGCCGTCTGCGCCTGCTTTGCCCTTCGCAAAGCGACTAAGCGAAAGACTGCGATATTGCTTTGGATAGCTGCCGCTGTTCTTGCGTTGGCCCAACTTGCGCTCTGGCAGGTCCTCGTCTCAAGTGGAAATGCAATATAAATTCAAATTAAGACACTACCGAAAAAGCCCCTCGTTTGCGTCAATTTTTGAAAGAAATTGTTGGGGTGCGGCGTCAACCTCGCGCTTCCCACGGAAAACCGTAAAGTCTTTAAGCGCCATTTGAGCGCCATTCGGGTCGCATCTTAGTATTTGACTTTAGTACGCGATGCGGCGAATGCCTCGTACACGATCAAAGGCTTCGTCATTGGACACCAGGGGAATTCCATAAAAAAAGTGGTGTCAGCGAGCATGGCGGGAGTTTCTGTTGGAACGTCTGCCCCTGCCATTATGAAGAGCTGGCACACGAACAACGCGCGAAGGCAACGCGAAATCTTCCACAGTTGGTCTTCAGGGGTGCATTCACTTTTTTGGGTTCCCCTCTTAATCTTACTCCTTATCTTAATCTTAATCTCATCCCCCCTCCAGCGTGCGGATTAGGAGCAAGATTAAGATTAAGATTAGGAATGACAACCCAAAAAAGCGGAATGCGCCCGGTCTTCAGGGGTGTCCCGGTTTTTGTTTGCATGGGAGCGGGCGGGGGCAATACTCTTTGCGCCTGCCGTTATGAAGTGTCGCTTTTTGGCCGCGTGGATCGCCGCCGCCGCGCTGGGGCTGGCCAGCGCGTCGGGCGGGCAGGACGTTCAACCCAATATTCTCTTCATCCTCTGCGATGACCTCGGTTACGGGGATGTCGGCGTGCTGTATCAGAACAGCCGCCGGCCCGACCAGCCGCGCATGAAGACGCCGCAGTTGGATCGCATGGCTGCCGGCGGCATGATCCTGCGCCAGCATTACACCGCCTCGCCGGTGTGCGCCCCGGCGCGGGCTTCGCTACTTCTGGGACAGCATCAGGGGAACTGCCCGATCCGCAACAATCAATTCGACAAGGCCCTGCCGCGCAATCATACCCTCGGCTCGGTGTTGCAGGCGGGCGGCTATTACACGGGGATGATCGGAAAATTCGGGTTGCAAGGCCCCGGCCCGGAGTTTCCCGGACACCCTTTGCGGCACGGGTTCGACGAGTTTTACGGCGTGCTGGCGCATGGGGCGGCGCATTATCATTACCCCGGCAACAGCGGCAAAATCATGGACATGTTCACGCCGGTCACCAACGGGCTGGACGGGGCTTATGACACGGACCTTTACGCCGCGCGCGCCAAGAAATTCATCCGCGAACGGGCGGAGAAGAAGCCGCGCCAGCCGTTTTTCCTGTATCTGGCGTTCACCGCGCCGCATTTTTTCGAGGAGATTCCGACGCAGGCTTATCCCAAAGGCGGCGGCCTGCACGGCGGGTTGCAATGGCCCTTGAACACGCTTTCGCCCAAAACAAACTCCTGCTATCATCCCGATTACGCGTCGCAAGACTGGCCGGATGTCGAGAAGCGCCACGCCACCATGATCCGCCGCGTGGATGACGCGGTGGGCGATGTTCTGCAATTGCTGCGCGACCTCAACATCGAGCGGGACACGCTGGTCATTTTCACTTCCGACAACGGCCCGCACAACGAGCAAGGCCAGGACCCGAGTTTCTTTGATTCCTGGGGGATCATGGACGGCATCAAACGCGATTTATGGGAGGCCGGCGTGCGCGAACCGGCGATTGTCCGCTGGCCCGGCGGCATTCGCGCCGGCGCCGTGGAGGACCGCCCGAGCGCCTTTTGGGATTGGATGCCGACCTTCGCCGAGCTGGCCGGACTGGCACCGCCGGCGGAGTCGGATGGCGTGTCGATGGTCCCCACCTTGACGGGCCGGGGCCGGCAACGAAGCCGCGGCTTCCTCTATTTTGAGTACGATTACTCCGGCCGACCCTTCCCGGTGGACAAGGCCCTGGGGAAACGGAAAAACGTGGGCAAGCGCAACCAAATGCAATCCATCCGCCTGGGCGATTTCACCGCCGTCCGCTACGCCATCACCAACTCCGCCGATCCGTTCCGCCTCTACAACGTCGTGCGCGATCCGCACGAGGACCGCAACCTGGCGGACGATCCCGCCTGCGCCGCCGTGCTGGCCAAAGCGCGCGAGATGACGTTGCAGGTGCGGCGGCCCGACCCGGACGCGTCGCGCCCGTACGACAACGACCCCGTGGCCGCCGTTTCTGTCAATTGCAAAAACGAGGGAACGCTGGACTACGCGGCGTACGAAGGTTCCTGGCCGTGGGTGCCGGATTTCGACGCGCTGACGCCGGTGGCGTCGGGCCACAGCCGGGGGTTGGACATGGCCGTGCTGCCGTTGCGTGGCGAAGCGGGCCTTTGCTTCACAGGATTTTTCAAAGCGCCGGCCGGGGGCGAATACACTTTTTGGCTCCAGTGCGACTCCGGGGCGGAAATGTGGCTGCACGAGGCGCACGTGCTGGACGACGATTTCGCGCGCGATGGAAAGGAAGTCAAGGCGTCCATTCGCCTGGCGGCGGGCCTGCACCCTTTCCGGCTTTTTTACAGGCACAAGGCGGGAGCGGAAGTGTTATTGGCTTTGCAGTACTCGGGTCCTGGGATTGAACGGCAATATGTGCCGGCGGCGGCGTTTTCATCGGCCTGCGCGGAAGCGGGCAAATAGACCCGCCCTCATTCTGATTCAAAGGCGCATTCCACTTTGTTGGGTTGTCTTTCCTAATCTTAATCTTGCTCCTAATCCGCACGCTGGAGGGGGGACGAGATTAAGATTAAGATGAGGAGTAAGATTAAGAGGGGAACCCAAAAAAGTGAAATGCACCCGGGGCGGGCGTTATTCCCTTTGACGTTTGAACTTTGCCGTGCAATCTGACCAGGCCATGAGTCAGCAAGAGTTCAGTATTGTGGGCGGCTTGATTCGCACGGGCGCGCCGCCCTTGGAGGAGAAGGCGGACGACACGACCTTGACCAAGCGTGAACTGGCGGACTTCTTTGAACACGCTCCCATCAGCCTGCATTGGGCCGGGCCGGACGGACGCATCCTCAAAACCAACCAGGCGGAGCTGGCCCTGCTGGGCTACAGCCGCGAAGAATACGTGGGCCGCCCGGCCGCCGCCTTCCACCAGGAACCCAAGGCGATGAACGCCGCCCTGCTGCGGTTGGCGCGCGGCGAAAAAGTCCCGCCCTTCGAATCCCAACTCCGTTGCAAAGACGGCGCCTTCAAGAACGTGATCATCGCCCTCAACGGGTTGCATGAAAATGGCCGGCTGCAGCTCGTGCGTTGTTTCACCAGCGACATCACCCGCTTGCGGCGCCAGGAGGCCCTCAACGCCATGCTGGACACTCAACTGCTCCACGCCGCCCGCCTGGCCGGCATGGAGGAAGTGGCCAGCAGCGTCCTGCACGACGTCGGCAACGTCCTGAACAGCCTCAACGTCTCCGCCCTGATGGTGGTGGAACGGGTCATCCATTCCCGCCTGGACGGCTTGGCGCGCGTGGCCGAACTGGTGCGAGATCACGCCGGGGACCTGGGCCAATTTGTCACCACCGACGCCGGTGGCAAAAAGCTGCCCGATTACCTGAAAACCCTGGCGGGCTATTGGACCGAGGAAAAGGCGGCGCTGCTGGGCGATTTGGGGCGGCTGACCAAATGTGTCAGCCACATCAAGGACGTCGTCAGCCGCCAGCAATCGTTGACCGGCCTCTCCGGCCACGCCGAATCGGCCTCCGTTTCCGATCTGATCGAAGACGCCTTGGCGCTGGCCGCGCCCGGCCTGGAACAGTTGGGCGTGGCCCTGCGGCGGGATTGCCCGCGGGACTTTGCCCTCAGCGTGGACCGGCGCAAATTCATGCTCATCCTGGTCAACCTCATCAGCAACGCCCGCGACTCGGTGCTGGCCAGCGCGGCCGCGCAAAGGGAGATCGTCGTGCGCGGCGAATTGTTGCCGGAGGGTTACGCCCGGGTGGACGTGCGCGACAACGGCCTGGGCATCCCGGCGGAAAACCTGCAGCGCGTCTTCGAGCGCGGCTTCACCACCAAGAAAAACGGACACGGCTTCGGCCTGCACAGCAGCGCGCTGGCCGCCCGCGACCTGGGCGGATCGCTCACCGTGCAAAGCGACGGACCGGAACGGGGCGCGATTTTTACCGTGAAAATTCCTTTGGCTCCGCGCAGTATGAAGGGGAGCGCTTAATGCAAACTCATGAAATCTACCGTGTCCTGGTCATTGACGACAACCCGGACATTCACGAAGACTTCCGCAAGATTCTGGGGGCCGAGGACGGTCTGGCCGGACACCTGGCCAAAGTCGAAGCAGAAGTCCTGGGCGTGGCCGCGCCCGGACAACTGGTGCCGCGCTTCGAGGTGGATTGCGTCCACCAAGGCCAGGAGGGCCTGGCGCGAGTGCTCCGCGCGCGCGCCGACGGGCGGCCTTACTCGGTCGCTTTTGTGGACGTGCGCATGCCCCCCGGCTGGGACGGCATCGAGACCATCGGCCATCTTTGGAAAGCGGAGCCGGCCCTGGAAATCGTCCTCTGCACCGCCTTTTCGGATTATTCGTTGCAGGACATCGCGCGCCAATTGAGGCGGCCGGACCAATTGCTGGTGCTCAAAAAGCCGTTCGACAACATCGAGGTGCAGCAATTGGCGGTGGCCTTGTCGAAAAAGTGGCGCCTGGCCCGCGAAGCCAAAGTCTATTTTGACAACCTGGAGGCCCTGGTCAAGGCGCGCACGGCGGAATTGGAAAGTTCCCTCTCCCTCATCCAAGCCTCCGAAAACCAATACCGGCTCCTGTTCAACAGCAATCCCAGCCCCATTTTCACGTATGACGACACGACGCTGGCCTTTGTCAGTGTCAATGAGGCGGCCATCCGGCATTATGGCTATGCCCGGGACGAGTTTCTCAAGCTGTCCCTGCGCGATTTGGCGCCGCCGGAGGACTTGCCGGTTTTTCTGGACAGGCTCGCCAAACTGCCCCAGGGGGCGGGCAACGCCGGCGTCTGGCGCCATCGCGCCAAGAACGGCAAGTTCATCGAGATGGAGATCACCTCCCACCACATCCTGCCGCAAAAAATATACTTGTCGCTGGCCATGGACGTGACGGAACGGCTGAATCTGGAAGCGCAATTGCGCCAATCGCAGAAGATGGATTCCATCGGCCAGTTGGCGGGGGGCATCGCCCATGATTTTAACAATCTGCTGACCGTCATCAACGGCCACGCCAGCCTGTTGCAGGCCGCGGAAAAGCTGACCGCCAAGGGGGCCGATTCGCTCAAGGAAATCATCGAAGCCGGCAAACGGGCCGGCGGCCTGACCCGGCAATTGACGACCTTCAGCCGCAAACAGGAATTTCATCCGGTGGTGGTGGATTTGAACGAAGTGGTCAACCATATCACCAAGATGCTCCGGCGCATCCTGGGCGAGGACGTGGCCCTGCAGGTGGACTTTTTCCCGGGCCTGCCCGCCATCAAGGCGGATTTGGGCATGATCGAACAAGTCCTGCTCAATCTGGCGGTCAATTCGCGCGACGCCATGCCCCGCGGCGGCCAGCTCCGCGTCACCACCTCCGTCAGCGACATTGATGACGCCACGGCGCGCCAGAACCCGGAGGCCGCGCCGGGGCGGTTCGTGTGCCTGACCTTCAGCGACACCGGCTGCGGCATCGCCCCGGAAAACCTGGGGCGGATTTTCGAGCCGTTTTTCACGACCAAAGAATTGGAACGCGGCACGGGCTTGGGGCTGGCCACCGTCTATGGCATCGTCAAGCAGCATCAGGGCTGGGTTGACGTGCAAAGCCGGCTGGAGCAAGGCGCCACGTTCCGCATTTTCCTGCCGGCCACCACCGTCCGCGGCGGCGCCCTGCAAATGGCGCCCACCGAACAAAAAGTCATCGGCGGCACCGAGACGATTTTGGCGGTCGAAGACGAAGCTCCCCTGCTCAAGCTCATGCAGCACATCCTGGAAAGCCACGGCTACAAGGTCCTCGGCTCGGCCAACGGCCGCCAGGCGCTGGACCTCTGGGGCCAGCACCAGAAAAAGATTGACTTGCTCTTGACAGATTTGATCCTGCCCGACGGCATGGCCGGCACGGAACTGGCCCGGATTTTGCAAATGGCCAAGCCCGGTCTGAAGGTCCTCTTCACCAGCGGATACAACGCGGAGCGGCTGGCCAAGGAATTTCCCGCCGGCGCCACCTTCAACCTGGTGCAAAAGCCCTTCCACGCCCGCCGTCTGGCCGAAATGGTCTTCGAGACCTTGAATAGCCCCTTGTAACTTAATCTTAATCTTGCTCCTAATCCGCACGCTGGAAGGGGAACGAGATTAAGATTAGGAGCAAGATTAAGAGGGGAACCCAAAAAAGTGAACGGCCATTCGGTTTGCTGTTTATAAAACCGACTCATTGCGCGAGAATAAACGCATGGCTACGCAGACGTTAACCGAAGAACAGGTAGTGCAGTTGGTAAAACAACTGCCAGCAAGAAGCCCAGCGCAGCCAGCCGCAAAGGAAGGAATTCAACCACGGATTTCACGGATAACACGGATAAGAAATGCTCTCCTTCCCATCCGTGAAATCCGTGAAATCCGTGGTGAAAAATCTTCCCGGAAAGCCCGCTTGAGCGAAGGGGATGTCGTGTCGGTTCAGCCTGATGGCGATGGCCGTCTCATCCTGGTCCGGCTCGAAAAACCGAAGCCCATGCCGGCGAAAATCCTTATTGTCCGCCGGAAGGGAAGGCACGCCGTGGGAGTGACCGAAAGGGTGGTCGCGGCTGCGGAGGTCCAGAAATTCATTGATGAATTTCCGTGAATTATTTATTGGCCGCGTTGCATGGCATGAAGTTGGCGACGCTCGACAGGCGCATCCAACACAAAGCGGCCGAGATCATTGCTTAAAGTGAATTCACTCCGGCTAATGACGATGATTACTCGCGCCGAAATCTTCAAAAATGTGAGAAACCCGCTTGCCAGCCGCGCCGGAACCGCTTAATTATTCGCGGCAGTTTAAATGGATTAAGCGCCTTTTGGCCTGAAAAATGGCAAGTTTTGCTAATGCCGTTCGTTGCGGCATTAACGAATTAAGTTGACGAGATAAACCGTGGCAACAACAATCGCCGCCGATTTCGTTTTTGTTTTTTGACGTTGGTTTTGATGACGAGAAATAGGCCCTGAGATGTCCGATGTTTTTCCAAAGTGGACCAACCGGCTTCCGCGCCAGATTATTATTGGCGCCCTGCTGGCCGGGACGGCGGTCACAGCCGGGGTCACCTATTATTTCACGCCCAAATACACCCGCGTGGGTTACGAGCCGGCGCAGCCGGTGGCCTTTCCGCACAGCGTCCACGTCAAGCAATTGGGGCTGGATTGCCGGTATTGCCACAACGGCGTGGAGAAATCCTGGTATTCCAACATCCCCGCCACCTCCCTTTGCATGAATTGCCACAACCAGGTGCTCAAGGACGACCCGCGCCTGGCGGCGGTGCGCGAGAGCGCGGCCTCCGGCCAGCCCATCGAGTGGGTGCAGATTCACAAGATGCCCGATTACGTCTATTTCAACCATTCGGTCCACGTCAACCGGGGCGTCAGTTGCGTGGAGTGCCACGGCCAAATTAATGACATGGAGGAGGTCTTCCACGCCAAGCCCTTGAGCATGTCCTATTGCCTGGATTGCCACCGCCATCCCGCCCTGCGCCTGCGCCCGCTGGACAAAATCACCGACCTGGATTGGAAGCCGACGGATGACCCCCGCGCCCTGGCCGACACGCAATTGAAATTGGGCGGCGGGATTGTCCACGACTGGAAGGTTCAGTCGTTGCAAAATTGTTCGACTTGTCACCGATGAAAACGATCCCGCCCCAATGTCCCGAGCCTGAGACCGGCCCCAAATACTGGCGCAGTCTGGACCAATTGGCCGGGACGCCGGAATTCCGCCAGTGGGTGGAACGCGAATTTCCGGCGGGCGCCAGCGAATGGACCGATCCGTTTTCGCGGCGCAATTTCGTCAAAATCATGTCCGCCTCGTTCCTGCTGGCGGGCTTGGGGGCGACGGGCTGCCGGCGGCCGGTGGAGAAAATCTATCCGTTTGCCAAAATGCCGGAGAACTACGTTCACGGCGTGCCGCAATACTTTGCCACCGCCTTTCCCAGCCGGCGGGCGGCGCTGCCGCTGGTGGTCAAATCCAGCGAAGGCCGCCCGATCAAGATCGAGGGCAACCCGGACCTGCCCGGCAGCAATGGCGGCACGGACCCGTTGGCGCAAGCCTCCCTTCTGAGCCTTTACGACCCGGATCGCGCCATGCGTTGCACCAGGAACGGCAATGGCGAAAACAAAACAGAGGCGCTGGATTTTTTGTCGGGCCTGAGCAAGACGGCCGGCGACGGCGGCGGCTTGGCCTTCCTGCTCGAACAGAGCGATTCGCCGTCCCGCGCCCGCCTGCAACAAGCCATCGCCGCGAAGTTCCCGGCGGCCCGCTGGCACGTGTATGAGCCGGTCGCTCTGGATGCGGGCCGCGCCGCGGCGTCGCTGGCTTACAACAGACCGGTCGAGCCGTGCTACAAATTGGACCAGGCGCGGGTGATTGTTTCTCTGGATTGCGATTTCATCGGCAGCGAAGCGAATGCTTACGCCAACATCCGCGATTTCGCCAAGGGGCGGGCCTTGAACGGCGCGGACGACGCGATGAGCCGTCTTTACGCGGTGGAAAGCCTTTTCACCTTGACTGGCCTCAACGCGGACCATCGCCTGCGCGTGCCGCCCAGCCTGGTGGTGGCCGTGCTGGCCAAATTGGCCCTCCACGTCCTTGGGGCGACGGACATGGACGCGAAGCTGGCCGAATTGGCCGCGCCAGCCCAGGCACACGAGGCCTGGGTTGCCGCTTGCGCCAAGGACCTCGCCGCCAATCGCGGCAAGAGCCTGGTGCTGGGCGGCTATCGCCTGCCACTGGCGGCGCACTTGCTGGTCGTGGCCATCAATGAAGCGTTGGGCGCGGTTGGGCAGACGGTTGAATTTCATCCCACGGCGGCGGCCAAGGAGGGGACTTTGGCTGAATTGGCGGCGGCGCTCCAGGTCGGCCAGGTGCAAACGCTGGTCATTTTGGGCGGCAATCCCGCCTATAACGCGCCGGTGGATTTGAACTGGCCGCAAGCGCAAGCCAAGGCCAAAACCGTTGTCCGGCTCGGTTATTACCACGACGAAACCTCCTGGGACGCCGCCACTCATGCCGCCACGCAATGGGACTTGCCGATGGCGCATTACCTGGAGTCGTGGGGCGACGCCCGCACTGCGGACGGCGCCGTCGTCCCAATCCAGCCGCTGATTGAGCCATTGTTTGGCGGAATCACGGAATTGGAAGTTTTGGCGTTGATCGGCGGCCTGACGCCTGGCAGCCCGTACGAAATCGTCCGGGAAACTTTCCGCGGCCTCGGCGGAGACGAGGAGAACCATTGGCGCAAATTCCTGCACGACGGATTTCTGGCCGGCAGCGCCGCCGCCGCCGTCCCGGTGCGGCACGACCCGGCGGAGTTGAAGCGGGCCATCGCCGGTTTGAAAGCGGCCCCGGCGGCCACCGTCGCGAGCCTGGATGTTGTTTTTTATCGCGACGCCAAAATGGACGACGGACGGCATAACAACAACGGCTGGTTGCAGGAATTGCCCGATCCGATTACCAAGTTGACATGGGACAACGCGGTGCTGCTCAGTCCGGCCACCGCCAAGGAATTGGGCGTGTTCACCCAGGAACGGCTGACCGGCCAGAATCAGAAGTTTTTCAATCCCAAGGTCGAAGTCACTTTGAACGGGCGCAAGATCACCGGGCCGGTTTGGATTCAGCCCGGCATGGCCGATCACACGGTCGGCCTGGCGCTCGGTTACGGGCGCGACAAGACGGGGCGGGTGGGCGCCGGGACCGGCTTCAACGCTTACAAGCTTCGCGCCAGCGACGCTTTGTATTACGCGTGGGGCGCGAGTGTCAAGGACACGGGCGACAAGAGCTACGAGCTGGCCACCACCCAGAGCCATTGGAGCATGGAAGGCCGGCCCGTCGTGCGCGAAGCCAGCCTGGAGCAATATCGCAAGAATCCGAAATTTGCCCAGCGGATGAAACCGGCGGACCCCGAAGACACGCATGGGAAACCCATCGTGGAGCCTCTTTATCCGAATCCATTGGACAGCGCCAAGGCCAACGGCCTGCACCAATGGGGCATGTCCATTGATTTGAACCGGTGCGTGGGATGCTCGGCCTGCATGATCGCCTGCCAGAGCGAAAACAACGTGCCGATTGTCGGCAAGGAGATGGTGGGCAAAAGCCGCGAGATGCACTGGATTCGCCTGGACCGTTATTATGCCGGCCCGGTGGAAGACCCGCAAGCGGTGGCCCAGCCCATGCTCTGCCAGCATTGCGAGGCGGCGCCCTGCGAGAGCGTTTGCCCCGTCAACGCCACGTCGCACGACGACGAGGGCTTGAACGTGATGACTTACAACCGCTGCGTCGGCACCCGCTACTGTTCCAATAACTGCCCGTATAAGGTCCGGCGCTTCAACTTTTTCGATTACAACCGGCATCCGCTCAACCACCAATTCCTGTATCGCAGCCCGCTGGTGGCGAAAACCGACGGCGAATGGGAATTGCTGCGCTGGCTCAAGAACCCGGACAAAGGCAATTTGCCCGAAGACGAGTGGCAACTGGCCAAGCTGGTCAAGAATCCGGACGTTTCGGTGCGCATGAGGGGTGTCATGGAAAAATGCAGCTTTTGTCTCCAGCGCATCGAGCAGGCCAAGATCGCCGCCAAAGTCAAGGCGCGCGACACCGATCATATCCGCCTGACCGAGAAGGAAGGCACCGTGCCCAAAACCGCCTGCCAGCAGGCCTGCCCGGCGGAAGCGATTGTTTTCGGCGACATGGCCGATCCGGCGAGCAGCGTGAGCAAGGCCAAGGAGCAGGAGCGAACCTACAAGGTGTTGGAATTCTTGTTGACAAAGCCGCGCACGACCTATCTGGCCCGAGTGCGCAATCCCAACCCGGCCATGCCCGATTCCAAGGAACATCCCCTGCCCTACACCTCCGAGGAGTTCAACAAAGGCCCGTTCTCCCCGGGGGAAGGCGCGGAAGAACCCGCTGAGAAAGGAGCGCTGTAATGGATGACCACGCCTCCATCAAGGTCCAGGCGCCGCCGGTGCAACTGGAGCGGGTGCCGTTGGTCGGCAACCAGCGCGGGCTGGGCTGGCTGACGGACCGCATCGCCGGCGTCATCGAGGGCGAAACGCCCGCGTGGTGGAAGATGTGCTTCGCCATCAGCCTGACCATGATGACGGTCTGCTTTGTCATGATTCTTTATTTGATGTCCACCGGCGTGGGCGTCTGGGGACTGCAACATCCCGTCATGTGGGGCTACGCGATCATCAACTTCGTGTGGTGGATCGGCATCGGCCACGCGGGCACGCTCATCTCGGCCATTTTGTTCCTGCTCCGGCAGAAGTGGCGCACTTCGATCAACCGCGCGGCGGAGGCCATGACCATTTTTGCCGTCATGTGCGCGGGCATTTTCCCTCTCATCCATATTGGGCGCATCTGGCTGGGCTGGTGGCTTTTCCCCATCCCCAATTCCAACGGCATCTGGCCGCAATTCCGCTCGCCCCTGATGTGGGACGTGTTCGCCGTCTCGACCTATTTCACCGTCTCGGTGCTGTTCTGGTACATGGGCTTGATCCCCGATCTGGCGGTCATGCGCGACCGGGCCAAGACGAAAATCCGCAAAATCGGCTACGGCCTCTTCGCCTTGGGCTGGACGGGTTCCAACCGCCACTGGAGCAATTACGAGAAGGCCTACCTGATTCTGGCCGGGCTCTCCACCCCACTGGTGCTCTCGGTCCACTCCATCGTGTCCCTGGACTTCGCGGTGTCGCAATTGCCCGGCTGGCACACGACGATCTTTCCGCCTTATTTCGTGGCGGGCGCGGTCTATTCCGGTTTCGGCATGGTGCTGACGTTGCTGATTCCGTTGCGGCGCATGCTCAAGCTGGAGGACATCATCACCGTGCGGCACGTGGAGTTGATGTGCAAAGTCACTTTGGGCGTCGGCTCGATTGTCGGCTACGCCTACGCGATGGAATTCTTCATCGCCTGGTACAGTGGCAATCCCTACGAGAGGTTCCTGTTCCTGCGCAATCGCGCGGCGGACCCGTTCATTATCGGGCCGATGTTCCACGTCGCGCCGGCGCCGTATTGGTGGGCGTTCTGGACGATGGTCATCTGCAACGTGGTGGTGCCGCAATTTTTCTGGTTCAAGAAGGTTCGCACCAGCATGTTGACGGTGTTCGCGCTCTCCATCCTGGTCAACGTCGGGATGTGGTTCGAGCGGTTTGTCATCGTCATCACCTCCCTGCACCGCGATTTCCTTCCGTCCAACTGGGGATTTTACGCGCCGACCTGGGTGGATATTTTGCAGTACTTGGGAACATTTGGATTGTTCTTCACGTTCTTCCTGTTGTTCATCCGGTACATTCCTTTGATCGCCATCGCGGAGGTTAAGGGCGTGACCCCGCAGGCCGACCCGCATCATCCGCTGGGCGGCGCCAAAGTGGGAGGGCAGCACTGATGCCAGCGCCTTACGCCATCATGGCCGAATTCGACACGCCCGCCGCCGTTTTGCAGGCGGCCGGCAAAGTGCGCGAGCACGGCTACCACCAATGGGACGTGTTCACGCCCTTCCCCATCCACGGCATGGACAGCGCCATGGGCATGAAGAATTCCAAAGTCGGCTGGTTTTCGTTCATCGGCGGTTGCACCGGCTACACCACCGGCATGTTGATGATTTGGTTCATGAACGCCGTCAATTATCCCGTCGTCATCGGCGGCAAGCCGATGTTCAGCCCGTTGCCGGCCTTTCCGCCGTCGTACGAATTGACCATTCTCTTCGGAGCGTTCGGCGCGCTGCTGGGCATGCTTTTCCTCAACCGCCTGCCGCGCCTGCACAACCCGCTTCTGAAAAACGCCCGCTTCGCCCTGGCCACGCGCGACCGCTTTTTTGTGGTGATTGAATCCAGCGACCCGAAGTACTCCGAACAAGAAACCCGCCGGCTGCTCGAATCCATCGGCAGCCAGCACATCGAAATGGTGGAGGAATAATGCGCTATTTCCTTCTTCTATTCGTGCTGGCCGTTCTCGGCGTGGTCAGCGTCTGCGGCCTGCGCGGCAGCCATTCGCGCCGGCCTCCCATCGAACTGTTTGCCGACATGGTGCGGCAAAACAAGGTGCGCCCCCAGACGCCCAGCGAATTCTTCCCCGATGAACGCGCCTCGCGCCTCATCCCCGCCGGCACGGTGCCCCGCGGCGGCCCGTACGTCATCAACGGCGTGGAGCTCAAGATGGACGGCAAACCGGTTTATCCTTACGAGGACTGTCCGGTCAACACCGGACGCATCACCGGCACGACCAATTGGGCGCCGGTCAATCCGCTGCCCATCAGCCGCCAATTGCTCGAACGCGGCCAGCAACGGTACCAGATCAACTGCCTGCCCTGCCACGGCCCCGCCGGGGACGGCAAAGGCATCACCGGCAAATACGGCATGATCGGCATGGCCAATTTTCATGACCAGAGGCTCATTGATATGTGCGACGGCGAGATTTTCAACACCATTACCTACGGCAAGCCGCCGGCTATGCTGATGGGACCTTACGGCGCCAACGTCACGGTCGAAGACCGTTGGGCCATTGTCGCTTACGTGCGGGTCTTGCAACGCAGCCAATTGGCCATGCCCGACGACGTGATCGAAGAACCTTATCGCTCGACGTTTAAGAAATAGACTATGAGTTCAAATCCTCTTTCCCAATCGGTCGCCAAGCTGGATTTGGCCAGGTGGCGCCATCTGCCCGTCATCCTCATGGCCGTCGGCGCGGCGGGCGCGCTGGCGGGACTGGCCTTGGGCGGGGTGAAACAATTTGCCTTCTCATGGCTGCTGGCCTTCATGTTTGCCCTCAGCCTTGGCCTTGGCGGGTGGTTCCTGGTCATGGTTCATCATCTCTTCGACGCCAGTTGGTCGGTGCCGACGCGGCGTTTGTGCGAGCATATCGCCTGTCTGCTCGCCCCAACCTTGCTCATTTTGTTCCTGCCGGTTGCCTTCACCGCCAAATTCATTTATCCTTGGATGACGCAGGCCCGCCCGGATCATGCGCTGCAAGTCAAGTACCCGCTCTTCACGATGCCGGGATTTTATATCACCATGGCGGCGTTGTTCGGGATTTGGTGGTTGTTTTCCAACCGTCTCCGCTTCTGGTCCCTGCGGCAGGATCAAACCGGCGCGGTCGAATGCACGAGGCGGATGCGCTTTTTCGCCGCGTTGGGAGTGGTGCTTTTCGCCATCACGCTGACCCTGGCCGCCATGATGTTGATGAAAGGGCTGATGACCGAATGGTATTCGACCATGTACGGCGTCACCTATTTCGCCTCCTCGGTTTGGGTCACGCTGCCGACCGTTTATGTCATCACGCTCATTCTGCAACGGGTCACCCCGTTGCGCGATCTGGTCACGGAAAACACTTACTACATGATCGGCTCGCTTTTCCTGGCCTTCACGGTGTTTTGGGCCTACGTCAATTTCTCGCAATATTTCATCATCTGGAACGCCAACATGCCGGAGGAAACTTTTTGGTACAAATTGCGCGAGAACGGGTCCTGGAAGTACGTCGGCCAGATCGTCATCATCTTCGGCCATTTCTTCATCCCGTTCGTCATGCTGCTGCGCATTGATTTCAAACTCAAGCTGGCCGCCATGCTGCCGCTGGCGGCCTGGGCCTGGGTCATGCACTTTGTGGATCTGGAATTTCAGATCATGCCCTCGCTGCACGCGGATTCCATTCTCACCGGCGGTTTGCTGGTGGATGCCGCGTGCGTGCTGTTTTTCACGGGCGTGCTGATGAAAGTTCTCATCGCTTCCATTATGGCTCATCCGGTTTATCCCTTGAAAGACCCGCGTCTGGCGGAGGCGCTGGGCATTTACCTGCCGCCCGCCGCGGGCGGTTCCATCACGACGGAGGGCGCCAAATGAACCCGGAATCCTGCCGCCAAAAAACAGGCCTCGGCGCTTACGTCGCCGGTTTGCTGGGAGCGTTCCTCATCGTCGCGCTGCTGGCGCGCTTGATGCAGTCCTACAACCTGGCGCCTTCCCTTTCGGCCACCCGCGCCGCCGAACGCATGAAGATTCTGTCCGACTTCAAGGCGGCCAACGCGCCGCTGGTGGAGAAATATGATTGGCAGGACCAAGCCAGGGGATTCGTCCGTGTTCCGATGGAACGGGCCAAGCAATTGGTGCTCCAGGAATGGCAGGACCCGATGGCGGGCCGCTCCAATCTGATGGCCCGCGCGGCCAGGGAATTCGCCCCCGCTCCCAAGCCGCCGGAAAAGAAGAATGAATACGAATGAGCGCGATGGTTTTCCCAGCGCCAAAACCCGCTCCCGCCCCGCCTCCGTGGCAGCAACCCGGGGCGAAGGATTCCTGCCCGGCGGGCATCCTCATGCTCCTGGCGGGCGCCGCGCTGTGGCTGCTGGCCGCTTCGCTCTGCGGCCTGGCCGTCTCGCTCAAGTTTCACGCTCCGGGCTTTCTTGCCTCTGAAGGTTATCTGACCTATGGCCGCCTGCGCGCCGCGCAAAACGCCGCTTTTCTCTACGGGTTCGGCGTGCCGTCCGCCGTGGGCCTCGGCCTCTGGTTTTTTTGCCGCCTCGGCCGCGCCACCGTGGCCGGCCCCGTGGTCGTGGCCATCGGCGCGACGCTCTGGCATGGCGCCGTCGCTCTGGGCGTGGCGGCCATCCTGTGCGGCAAAACCACCGGATTCGATTATTTTGAAATGCCGGTCTGGTGCGCGCGCGTCCTCATGCTCGCTTTTCTTTTGCTCGGCGTCTGCGCCTTGCTGACTTTCCACCAGCGCGACCCGGGGCCTCTTTATCCTTCGCAATGGTTTGTCGTCGGTTCGCTGTTCTGGTTTCCGTGGATTTTTTCCACTGCCGTTCTGGTGTTGCTGGTCGTGCCGGAGCGCGGCGCGCTGCAGGCACTGACCGCCTGGTGGTACGCGTATAATTTTGACAACGTGTTCCTCGGCTTCACCGGGCTGGCTTCGGCCTTTTACTTCATCCCGAAACTTATCGGCCGTCCGCTGCACAGCCATTACCTGGCGGCGCTGGCTTTTTGGACCCTGGCCCTGTTCGGCAGTTGCGGCGGCATCCCCAACGGCGCTCCGCTGCCTTCCTGGATCATCAGTCTGGCCGTGGTGGGAACGGTGCTCACGGCGGTGCCCCTGCTGGCGGTGGCGGCCAATTTCTATCAAACCGTCTATAAGGACCTCAACGCCATGGACGCCGACCCGGCGTTGCGCTTTACCTACGTGGGGTTGATCTTCTGGCTCATCGCCGGCGCGCAGCAGATCGCCGGCGCGTTGCCCCAAGTCAGCGCGCTGACCGATTTCACCTGGTTCGGCGCGGCGCAAAAGGAATTGTTCCACTACGGATTCTTCGCCCTGACGGTTTTCGGCGCGCTGTATTATATCGTGCCGCGGCTGCTCGGCCTGGAGAATTCCGCCTGGCGCCCGAAATTGCTGAAAATCCATTTCTACTCCTCATTTCTCGGCGTGCTGATCTGTTACGTGGCGCTGCTGGTGACCGGCCTTGAGCAGGGCATCCTGCTGGCCAGCCCCGGCAACTCGTTCACCGACGTCCTGCGGCGCACGATGTTTCCTTTGCGCATGAGCACGCTGGGCGATCTGCTGGTGGCGGGGGGCGCTTGCATCTTCCTGCTCAACCTGGCCGGCGTCCTGAGCAAAGCCTGCTGCCGCTGCCGCGCGGAGCGAAAGGAGCGCGCATGAACAGCGGCCCGACGATTTTCCTCGGTTTGTTCGCCACCATGGCCTGCTCGTGGACGGGTTTCGTGCTGGCCCCGCAACTGCAACTGGGCGGCCTGGCCCAGACCAACACCGTGGTGGTGGGCGACGCCCTTTCCCAGACCTATCCGCTGGCCCAGCCGGGCGAAGCCAGCGCCGGCGCGGAGGTTTATCGCGCCAACGGCTGCGCCTCCTGCCACACGCAAATGGTCCGCCCAGGCAATCTCGGCTCGGACCTCCAGCGCGGCTGGGGCCTCCGCCGCAGTCTGGCGGAAGACTACCTCTTTGAGCCGCGCGTCCTGCTGGGGTCTCAACGCGTCGGCCCCGATCTGGCCAACTTCGCGCGGCGCTCGGACCTCAAGGCCGTTCTCATGCGCCTGTACAATCCGCGCTTGATTATCCATGACTCTCTCATGCCGCCGCATCGTTTCCTCTTTGAAACCCGCAAGATCGGGTTTTTCCCCTCGACCAACGCGCTGGTGTTGCCCGACAAGGACGCGCCGCCGGACGGCTATGAAGTTGTTCCGCGCCCGGAAGCCCGCGCGCTGGCCGCCTATTTGTTAAGCCTGCGCCAGGACGGCTATCTCTTTGAATCGCCTCCCCCGCAGTCGTTGTGGCCCAAAACAAACGCCGTTCCGAAAAAAGCCGCCGCCAAATGAACCCTGACGCGCCCAAGCCAACCGACCTTCAGAACGGCCCCGAGCCGGTGGCGGAACGCCGGACCGTCCCAGCCTGGCTGATCCTGCTCTTCGGACTCCTGATTTATTGGGGCTCGGTGTTCCTGGCCGAAAACGCCGGCGGCTTCGCCAGGGACGTGTACCGCCCTTACCATTCCTCCGATGACGTGGCCTCCGCCAATCCGCAGGACCCGGAAGCCAAACGGCGCGCTTTGGGCCGGCAGGTGTTTGAAAAGACCTGCATCGCCTGTCATCAAGCCACCGGTTTGGGCAAGGAGGGCACCGCGCCGCCGCTGGTCGGTTCGGAATGGGTGCTGGCGCCCGGCGGTGACCGCATTGCGCGCATCGTTTTAAACGGCTTGACCGGCCCGATCAACGTCAAGGGACAAGACTGGAATCTGACGATGCTGGCGTGGCGCGACACTTTTAGCGACGACGAGATCGCCGCAGTGCTGACTTACGTCCGATCCTCGTGGGGCAACAACGCCGGGCCGATCAAGCCCGAACTGGTCAAGGCCGCGCGCGCCGAAAAGCATCAGGGCAACGAAACATCCGAGGAGTTGTTGAAAATTTCCGTGCAGTAGCCGTTACGTGGCAGCGGGCTTGCGGGCGATAAGGCGCACTTCAAAAGCAGGCCGGATGAGATGCAGCAGCTGGCGCAGCCATAGGAACCCCTTCTGGCCCAGCCGCAATTTAGCCGCCCAGACGGCGGCAAAGCGCGAGTAGCCAAATTCCCCAATCCCCGCCTCCGTCACCTCGAAGCCGGCCTCCTGCACGAGGTTGCCCAGCGTCTGGACGTTCCAGGAGTAAAGATGGTGATTGGGTTCGTCGGGACGAAAATGTTCGTACTTCCCCTCCCGCTCAAACGGCACGTAAAGCAGCAGCCGGCCCGCCGGCTCCAGCAGCCGCCGCATTTCTTCCAGACTGTCCGCCGGATGCGGGACATGTTCGAGCGTGTGATGGCACAGCACCACGCCGGCGACGGCGTCTGGCAGCGCCCGCGTGTCGGCGACAAACTCAATGCCCAGCGCCCGCAGGGAAGGCGCCAGAAAATCCGCCACGTCATAGCCGATCTTCCGGCGGCAGCGCAAGCCGGCCAGATTCCATCCCGCGCCGACGCCGTATTCCAGCACCACGTCCCGCGCGTCCACCCGCGGCGTGAATTTGCGCGCCCGGAGCGCCACCACCCACGGGATGGCCTGTTCCGGGAGGCCGCGTTTGGATTGATGGTAATGGCGCCCCGCGTCGCCGCGGTAATGGCGCCGGGCCTGCTCGCTCGGCATGAACCCCACTGTAGGGCCGCGCGGCCCATTGCACAATCCCCGTTGCGGGATAAAAATCCGGAAGCGATGCCAGCGAAAGGTGGATTTGCCTGGTTTTGGGTAATGGATTTACTCCTTGAGCGCGTGGATCAGATCCGCCTCCAAATCCGAGGCGTTTTCCAGGCCCACGGAGAGTCGGACCAAATTGTCATGGATGCCGCGGCGGGCCCGCTCCTCCGGCGACATCGCCGCGGGCGTCATGCGAGGGGGATAGCAGAGCAGCGATTCCACACCGCCGAGACTTTCGGCGAGCACGAATAATTTCAAGCGTGACACCAACCGTTCGACGGCTGGAAAGCCGCCCTTGAGTTCAAAGCTGATCATGCCGCCGAAACCGCGTATCTGGCGTTTGGCCAGTTCATGCTGCGGATGGCCTGGCAGACCGGGATAATAAACGCGGCTGACCGAAGGATGTTTTTCCAGAACATTCGCCAGATGCAGCGCGCTGGCGGTTTGTCCACAAATTCGCACTTTGAGGGTTTTCAGCCCGCGCAGCACCAGCCAGCAATCCCACGGTCCGGGCACGGCCCCGGCTGCGTTCTGGTAATACTTGACGGTCTCATAGACCGTCTATCCGTGTTCATCTGCGGTTCTCACTGCTTTCAATTAAGGATCACTTCCAATCCATCACCAACAACACGACCGCCTGGCGCGGCAGATTGAATTTCATGCTCACCCGGCCGTTTTCGACCCGGACTTTTTCCGGCTGGCCCAGCATGGCCAGTTGCCCGGCCTTTTCCAATTCGGAGAATTGCCGGTCCGAGAGCGGCCGCGGCGAACCCATGCGCCGCCAGGCCTGGTAGGCGTTGCTGTGGCTGGCGTCTATGCCATACCGCGTCACGCTGGCCGCGCCGCGGGCCAGCGGCAGGTGGACCGCCGCCAGGTTCACCTCCGCGTCCGGGCCGGGCAGATCGTCGTCGTGATAATGCCAGAGCAGCACGGCAAGTTTGCTCCCCTCCAGGCTCGCCAGCGCGGAAACGTCGGGCCGGCCGCGCACGCCGGATTGGAGGATCGTTTGGGCGTCCAGCCCCGCGCTGCTTTCCACGGCGAGGCGCCGGCCGCTCATTTTGCCCAACATGCGGAAGACGTTCAGCACCGGCAAGTCAATGCCGGCGCTGGCCAATTGGCGGAAGCCGGCAAAGGGCGGCTGGCCTTCAAATTCAAACGCCCACGTCAGCGCGCCTTCGAGATTCACTCCGCGCCGCGCGGCCAGTTCATACTCGCGCGGAAAACTGGCCGCCATGTAACTGGCATACACCGTGCCGTTGCGATAGGCGTCGCGCGGCTCGCGGCAGGCGGCGCACCCTTCGGGATCGGATTCGCCAATGACAATGGGCAGTTTTTTGAATTCGGGAAACGACGCGATGACAGTGAAGGCGTCGTTGATGTTTCTGAATTGGCTGGCCATGCCCATGCGGACGTGGCCGTTGGTGAACACCGGCGAGCCTTTGGCGTGGAAGGACACAAAGTCCAGCGGCGAACCGGTCTGGCCGCTGGCGTAATTGGTTCCGCGCGCGCAATGCTCCAGGAATTCCCGCAAAAAATTCCCGCCCGGTCCGCCGGCGGTTTCCGGCCCCCCAACCCGCGCGGTGGCCAGCGCGCGCCGGACGCCGTCCACCGCATAGTCGTAAAGCTTGAAGTAATCCACGCGCGACCCGTGCCAGTAACTGATGTTCGGCTCGTTCCAGACCTCCCAATACCATTGCTCCACTTCCCGCCGTCCGTATTTTTCAACGCAATGCTTCGCCCATTGAAAGCAGAGCGCGCCCCACTTGGCGTAGTCTTTGGGCGGATATGATTGGCCGGCGTCGGCGGGCGCCCGATGATTGACGGGGGGATGGCGCGGATAATCCTGCGGATGCGTTGTCAGCGCCTCCGGCATGAAGCCGATCTCCACATAAGGTTTGAGGCCGCGCGCCAGGTAGGCGTCGAAAATCTGGTCGTTAATGGTCCAGTCGTAAAGGGGCTTTCCGTCCGCGTCCTCCTTGTAGGCGCTGGTCGAACCCCACTTCAAGGCATACGCGCCGTCGCCGCTGGTGAGCAAATGATGCGCGCGAAAATAAACTTGCGGCGGGCCCAGCTCTCCAAGTTCGGACAACAATTTCCGGCCGTCCTTCATGCAGGCGTAATTCGGCTCGTCCGCGCCGAAGAACCGCCAGAGGGGCGTCAACTCGCCGACGGGCTTGCCCGCGTCCACCGTAATGCTTACTGGAAAGGGGGCGTTCGCGCTGGCCCCGGCAAAAACCGCCGGCGCGAGGGCGAGCGTCGCGACAAGGCCCGCGAGTTGGAAAGGATGCGTCATGGCCAGCCTATTAAACAGGAACCGTCTCAAATCCCGCAATGGCATTCTTATGGGTGCATTTTCGCCTTAATAACGTAGTGGGATACGATCGCGCCGTTTTTGTGCAGGCCGGTCTCGTCGTTGGGCAAGCCGGAACGGATGTAGTCAACTTCGGCCCGGTCGGAGGATATCGCAACACGAACATGCCCCGAATTGCCCAGGAACGTGCCTTTCTGGTAGCCCTAGTTTTCCAGATCGCGGATGCGGTCGTTTCCCGCAAAGCTCGGTTGAGGGATCATTTGATACACGATCCCATCGAGATCCTGTCGGGCGTAGAAATTGTCGTGTCCCTTGAATACTGCCGCAACGTCGTTGCGCACCAGCAACTGGTGAACCGGCATTGTCCAGCCGGAGCGGTGCTCCTTGAAGCCTTCGGTTCCATCCATATTCCTGCCACCCCACTCGTTGAAGGCCGCGAATTCAACCCCTCCACGGGAGGCCTGGTCCCCGCGGAGCAGGTTGTGGATGAAGACGAACTTAAACCTGGCCCGACTTTGCTCCAGAGTCCGCTCGAGCCAACGAAATTGCTCGAAGCCCAGTGACCAGCCCCAACCGTCACCTCCGCCACGCTGCCGGATTGAATACGAGGCTTGTCTGGCATGAACAAATTGCCGAGGTCAATATGAAAATCGGGGCCGTCGGCCCGGATGTTAGCCAGCGTTTGGAGATACACCCCGGGGACGGTATGTTCATCCAGATGCGAATCCGCCGTCAGCGTGAAGGTGAAGCTGCTCCCAGGCGGACGCGCGGTGTGAAACGTGAATTCGGGACTATTGTTGAACCGGCCGGCGCTCGCAGCGCGCGAACGGAATTGATAGTAATAGCGAGTGTCGGGTTGCAGCATTTGCTCTGTTCCAGCGTCCGCTTGAACCAATGGTATTGGGCATCGCCAAGAGTAAGCCCCCACCAGTCACGATCCCCGCCTCCGCCTCGGCCCTGCCTGCCGCCGCCATCATGGCGCTCTTGAAATCCTGTGTCCACCAGAACGGGCGAATGCCAGTAGTTGTCCAGGACCACGAAAAGCGCGTCGCCCCAAGTCCAGGAATAATAATCCTTCAACAGGCCGATGGATGCCAGCGGCTCGGCGTTGCCGGTATAAAAAGCATCGGGCGCGGGGGTCGGGAAATAGCGGTTTCGGGCGTTTTGGGTTCCAATCGCAACGTCACGCCGGATGTCGGTCTGGTTGTAATTGAACAGAGATGCCTGTTCGTGATTTCCATTGAGCAGATAGAGTGGCGCGGATTGGGCGACCAGCCCGAGGAATGGTCGTTGCAGGGCGTAGCGTTCCGCAATCTCGTTGGCATTGATTGTGCGCAGCGTGTCCACGCTGAAATCGTCCCCCATGCAGATATAGAAATCAGGTTTCCCGGAAGCGGCGTTGAGCAAGGTGCGGGCATACAATTCCGGGTGGGAATCGCCCTGAACGCCAAACACGAATGTGCTGCCCGCGGATCGTTGCGTGTGAAAACGGCATTCCGGCCTTGTTTGGAACGCGCCATCCCCCGAGTCCCTCAGACAATCGAGCGAACCTGGTCAGACACCCCCTGCATAAAAAGAATCCGCCCCTGCGGATCCAATTCCTGCTGGGCGCCGACGCCGCAAACCCCGAACGGTTTGGCGGCATTGCGCGGTTTCAATGTTCATGGTATTACGCCGTGATGATTGACGACCAACGCGGGAGAGATGGCGGGAACCGAACCAACAACATCATGCGCCAAGGGCGACACCTCCTGCGCGCGGCCATTCTCTTCCTTGGCCTCTCCCCTGCCCTTTCGCAAACGGCCCCGGTTTATTCCGTCCGCAATTATGGCGCCAAGGGCGACGGCGTCAGTGACGATACGGCGGCCTTTCAAAAAGCGCTGGACGCGGCCGGCCAGGTGGGCGGAGGAACGGTGGAGGCGGAGCGCGGCAATTACTTTTTCGCCGGCCATTTGAATGTTCCCCCGGCGGTGGCTCTGCAAGGCCTGTGGAAATCCGTGCCCGCGCATCTCGGCCTGCGGGACGCCGGCCGGGACAAACCGGCGGATAACGGCACCACCTTTCTGATCACGGAAAACCAGGGAAACGAGAGCGGCCCGCCGTTTATCAGGCTCAACGATAACAGCACGCTCAGCGGCGTGGTGCTTTACTACCCGCGGCAAACGCCCGATCAGGAGCCGAAGCCCTATCCTTACGCCATTGCGGCCGGCGGCAAAAACCCCGCCGTGCTGGAGGTCGAAATGCTCAATCCATACAACGGCATAGACGTCAGCGGGAGCGAGCGGCATTTGCTGCGCAACATTTCCGGCCAGCCGCTGCGGCGCGGAATTTATATGGACAACATTTACGACATTGGCCGCCTGGAGAACGTCCATTTCAATCCCTGGTGGTGCCGCGCCAACACGGCGGCCTATCAATGGCAAATGGCCCACGGCGAGGCCTTCATCTTTGGGCGCAGCGACTGGGAATATGTGCTGAACACGTTTTGTTTCGGCTACAAAGCCGGCTACAAGTTCATCCAGACGCCGCGCGGCGAGTGCAACGGAAATTTCCTGGGGATCGGGGCCGATGATTGCTGCACGGCGGTGCTGGTCGAGCAATGCGCGCCCTTTGGCCTGTTGATCGCCAACGGGGAATTCACCTCCTTTCACGGGCCGGACCCAACGATGGTGGTGGTCGGCTCCGGCAACCGGGGCGCGGTGCGCTTTTCCAATTGCGCCTTTTGGGGGCCGTGCAATCAAATCGCCAAAATCGCCGGCACGGGCACGGTCGGATTGTCCGATTGCACTTTTTGCGACTGGGACCACCAGAACCAGGGCCTGGCCGCGGTGCAGGTGGCGGGCGGCAACGTGCTGGTGCGCGGTTGTGAGTTTCAGCGGGACAAAACCCAGGTGGAGTTGGGAGCCGAGGTCAGGCGCGCGGTCATTTCCGACAATATTATCAAGGGCAAACTTCGCGTCACGAGCCGCGGGTCGCGGAAATTCCAAATCCACGACAACGCGGCGGAGGAACCGCAGCCGTAAACCGAAACGATTCATTTGAATTGGGAGCACGACGAGTCTGCGCAACGGGCCGCTCTGGAGCGGCACTCAGGGAGCCCATTGAGACGCGCAACAAAATAAAAGGCATCGGCAAAGACGACGCTCATGGGCGCGTATGACCGTGAACGTAGTGGTCCAGATTAGCGGCCAAGTCGCTGGGCAGATCATTGGCTATGCCGTCAAAATCCTTGAGGGTTTCCCAAAGAGTGGGCGGCTGATCTTCCACAGGTTCAATGCGGACCACCGTGCCCGACGGCCATGGCACATTTGCCGGAAGCACAATCTTTCCCTGTTCAACTGTGGCAGTAATACTCATGCCAATGAAAATAGCATCTTGCTGGCAGGGACAGCAATGCCAATTTGTCAAAAGCGATGAAGACCGCCCGCGCAATCCCGCACAGATCCAGGCCGAAAACAACCATTTTTTTCGCACATTTGTTAAGGAAGAGTTAATTTTGCGGCATTTATGGCGCGATGCGGTATTTTGTTGCCAGCATTCATGGCAGCGACCAACACACAGCCGGCCGAAACCGCCAACAACAGCGGCACGCGGCTTTTGATCATTGACGACGACCGCGCGCTGTGCCGGCTGATCCGGGATTACCTGGAACCCTTGGGCTACGAGGTCGCCGCCGCTTACAACGGACCCGATGGCTTGCAGCGCGCTTTGCACGAACCCTGGAGCGCCGTCATCCTGGATGTCATGCTCCCCGGCATGAACGGCTTCGAGGTCCTCAAACATCTGCGCGCCCAATCCAGTGTCCCCGTGCTCATGCTCACGGCGCGCGGAGAAGAGGCGGACCGCATTGCCGGTTTGGAGGTGGGGGCCGATGATTATCTGCCCAAGACCTTTTCCACCCGCGAATTGCTGGCCCGCTTGCGCGCGGTCACCCGCCGCGCCGCCGCCCCGCCCAAAGCGGACCAGGCCGCCGCGGCCGAAATCGTCGTCGGCCCCTTGCGCCTCAATCCCGGCTCCCGGCGCGCGGTGCTGGGGGACAAGCCCCTGGAGTTGACCGCCCTGGAGTTCGATCTGCTGGCCGCCCTGGCCCGTTCGCGGGGCAGGGTCAAATCCCGCGAAGAACTGGTCGAGGTGGTGGCGGAGCGCAATTACGACGTCTTCGACCGTTCGGTTGACGTGCATATCTGGTCCTTGCGCAAAAAATTGGGGGACGACCCCAAGCGGCCGCGTTTCATCCGCACGTTTCGTTCCGTGGGCTACATGCTCATCAACCCGGATTTCGAGTAACACCCCATGACGCGCCGCTTTCCACTTTACGCCAAAATGGTCCTGCTGTTGTTCCTGAACGTGGCGCTGCTGGCCGTCATGTTGTGGATGCCCTTCCGCGCCCAATTCCGCACCGGGCCGGATTGGTTTCTGCCCCGCGACGCGGGCGACCGGATTGACGCGGTGAGCGACATCGTGCTGGGCGAGTTGGGCCGGGAACCGCCGGCGAAATGGAGCGAGACGCTTCTTAGATTTGACAACGGCTACCATAACAAGGTCCGTTTCCTGGCCTTCGACGGACGCGGCCGGCAAACGGCCGGCGTGGCCACGGATGTGCCGCCCGAAATCCGACAGCGCCTGACAGGGCCGCGCATCCCGCCGCATGAATTCGAATCGCGCCCCGATGCGTCCCCGGGCGGGCAGCCCATCCATCCCCCGCCCGGCCCCCCGCGCGACGCGAGGCCCAAATTCATGAGCCACACCAAGGACCCCTCGCGCTATTGGGTGATCGTCCGCACCCTGATTCAGGAACCGGACCAGCAGCGGCCCGAGCCGCTGAATCTGGTCCTGGTTTCCGACACCCTTGGCGCGGGCGGGCTGTTCTTTGAAGTTGGGCCGTGGATCAACCTGGGCCTGGCCGCCGTGGCTCTGTCGGCCCTGCTGTGGTTTCCGCTGGCGCGGGGCATCAACCGTTCCATCGCGCAAATGACCCTGGCCACGCGCCGCATCGCCGAGGGCCGTTTCGAGACGCGCGTGGCGGAAGGGCGCCACGACGAGCTGGGGGATTTGGGCCGCGCCATCAATCAAATGGCCGGGCGCCTGGCCGGGTTGGTGGCTGGACAGAAACGGTTTTTGGGCGACGTGGCGCACGAGTTGTGTTCGCCTCTGGCCAAACTGCGCGTGTCCCTGGGCATCCTGGATCAGCGGGCCGGCCCGGCCCACAAGGACTACGTGGCCCGCGCCGAGGACGAGGCGGCGCGCATCGCCGGCTTGGTCAATGAACTGCTTTCTTTTTCCAAGGCCTCGCTGACCGCTCCCGCGGCGTCCTTGCGGCCCGTCCACGTGCGCGACGCCGCCGAAAACGCCGTCCGCCGGGAGGCGCCGGACGCCACGCACATCCAACTCGAAATCCCCGGCGACGTGGTGGCGCGGGCGGACCCGGAATTATTGACGCGCGCCCTGGCGAACCTGTTGCGCAACGCCGTGTGTTACGCCGGACAGGCCGGCCCCATCACGGTCACCGCGCGGCGCCAGCAGGACACCGTGCTCATCGCGGTGGCCGATTGCGGCCCCGGCGTGCCCGCGAGCGATTTGCCGCGCCTGTTTGATCCCTTCTACCGCGTGGACGCCTCCCGCGACCGGGCGACGGGCGGAGTCGGGCTTGGATTGGCGATTGTGAAAACGTGCGTCGAAACCTGCGGCGGCGTCGTGGCCTGCCGCAACCGCGAACCGTCGGGCCTGGAAGTCACGCTACAATTGCAGGCGGATAAACCGGATTGAGCTTGGCCGATGACTCGTTCGCCTCACTTTATAAGTCGTTGTAAATCAACGTGGCGACCCTGAGGGGAATCGAACCCCTGCAACTGATAAGCCCTGTTTTTGAGTCGTAAATCATTGATTTACAACGCAGTGAACAATAGTGAACGATAGTGCTTTACATACATTTTACATACGGTATGTTATCCGCAGCAAAAGTAAGCAAGGCTGAGCAAGCCGAAAGAATGTGGATATGGCATGGTTATACAAACGACCTGGATCGAAAAAATGGTGGATTGGCTGGCGTGCCAATGGCCGACAGTATCTCAAATCGACGGGCACCACCGACAAGGCGCAAGCCGAGATTAAATTGCACGAGCAACAATTCATGCTTCAAGCGAAAATTGACGGGCGATTAACCGAGCAATTTTACGAAGCACTGACGGGCAAGGTGCGTCCATCTGTGCCCCTCTTTTCCGCCGTCAAAGACTGGCTTGCAGAGGCACGCGCCACGACCGCGCCGGGTACAGTCGAAAAGTATGAGCATGTCGGTATGGACTTTTTGAAATTCATCTGCGCCGGAGAACCCGCTCCACTTTTGGGTGATGTGACAACCGAGGACGTGAGGCAATTTCTGAACGACCAGCGGACCCGCATAAGCGCACGCACGGCCAATGTTTACCGCAAAATTCTTTCCGGCTTTTTCATCCGCGCCGTCAAGAATGAAATCATCAAGAGCAATCCCGCGATGCCGATAAAGCCATTCAAGGCGGAGCGTGGCGAAGTGGCGGAGCGGCGGGCGTTGACGGTTGCCGAAATCCAATTGATTTACGGCAAGGCGCCAAACGACTTTTGGCGTTACATGATTCTTGGTGGATTCTACGCCGGATTGCGCCTTGGGGACCTGGTCACAATGAAATGGGGAAGCATTGATTTTGAGCAAAACATCGTGAGAGTCACCACGATTAAAACGGGGCGACCGATGCAAATCCCCATTGCGCGTCCGCTCCGCACCCTGTTGGAATCAATACGGCCCGCCCGCACTCCAAAGGCTGGTGACTATCTTTGGCCGGCCAATGCGGAGCGTTATCTAAAGTTCAAGGCTCACGAATTCTCCAATGAGTTTTACGATGAAATCCTGACCCCTGCCGGATTGGCTACGCCTCGCAATCACAAGGCCAAAAAAGACGGCGGCAAACGCGAGGCCGGAGTGTCCTTCCATTGCCTGCGTCACAGCTTCGTTTCGTATTTGAAGATCACAGGGAGTAATAATGCGGTGGCCAAGGAGCTTGTCGGCCATTCGAGTGATGCAATAAACGACGTTTACACCCACCTGCCCATCGAAATCCTTGCGACCGCCGTCGCGCAACTGCCGGAGGTGACGCAGTGAAAGCACACAGGAAGAATCGCGGGGGCATTCAGGATTTGCAGATGTTGGCGGAATCCGCTGTGGAAAGGAGCGGCAGCGGTTTGACCGTTGCTCAAACGACGCGATGGCCAATGCAGCTATACCCATCTCCTGCTTGAACCACTTTCAAAAGCCACCGATCTCCCCCACCAAGACTCGAAATGAAAAAAACATCCAACAAAAACCGACCACCCCCTAAACCCACACGTCATTGGACCGATGCGGCCATGGATTTGTTTGCAACTCCTAAAAATGCAAAAACTCCGTTGGGACAATCGCAGGAATGCCAGAGAGAATCCAATTGGAGTGTGCGAAATGTTCACGCTGAAATTTTTTCGGCCGCCCGGGCGGCGGTTGGTGATATTATTGTTGCGGCAGAAAGACCGTTGCCTACCCGCATGAGCCTTTTGCTGGAGCAGCATTATCCATTTTTCGATAATGATGTACAGTCCATCCTTTGGGAGCGCCACCCAGAACAGGAACCAAAAGTGGAAGATTACGCCTATGCTGTGGACGCGTATCTCTGGGCTGAACAATATGGGTGGATCGCTTACGACGACTCGGAATATATTTTCAATAAGGATTCGCAGTTCATCGACTACCACGCCTCCTTTTTTTTAACTCGTGACTTGCTTTGGTTCTCCCGCCTTTTGACAGCCATCGCAGCCGACATTGAACGCTGCATCGGTTATGCACAGGGCGACACTGATGATCCGTCGCATGAGACAATCCTCCAAACATGGCGCAACTTTTATGTCAGCGGGTGTGGCGATGAAACGATAAAAAAACCTGCTCACTGGTTGGAAGGAACGGCGTTTCATGCAAAGTCTAACTACAAAGATGCCGACCCAATGCCCTCTTTCCGCGTCAGCGCGTCCAAAATCAACAAAAAGCGGCGAGCCATTTTAAAGTCGTGGCTCCCTTGCTGGAAAGCAGAACTTGAGTTATTGTCCTACCTATTACAAGCCGAAGCTGCGCGTTCTGTCCCGCACCCCGTTTGTTAATCCGTCAGGAAAAGCTTGCATATTACCCGGGATTAGCTCATAATCACCTACAGATTCTGCCACAGACTTGCCCCAAAACGTTACCCAAAAAGCCCCAACAAGTTAATACCCCGTTAAAGCCATCTGCTCTATTGTTCACGCATACGCAATCCTGCATTGCTTTGGGTTGTGTCTAGTGGGTCTCATAATCATTCAAGGGGTAAAACTTTGTAACTATTCACGTCTTTCCGTTTGACTGGCGGGCAGTATGAGGGACGGCCGGGCTTGAAGGCAAGCAAAAAAGTCGAAAAAGTTTCATTTTGGGCTGGACTCTGCCTGGAAGGCCATGCAGGATCG
>Ga0224555_1000597_pt1 | contig 55452 bp, 48 predicted proteins | sample 714S23034metaG_FD_180687 | JGI IMG/M metagenome (GOLD analysis project Ga0224555, IMG submission 180687) | Peat soil microbial communities from Stordalen Mire, Sweden - 717 S2 30-34 | ecosystem: Environmental > Terrestrial > Soil > Wetlands > Peat | place: Sweden: Norrbotten County, Stordalen... | reverse complement strand
GCAACGGAGCGGTGAGCGATGCATTCGTCTCCGGTTGGGCCGAAGCGGGCGCCAACACGTCCGCCTGCCAACTGTCAGTCCAGAGTTGGGGTACGGTGCTGGGCCTCGCCGCCGGTGTGGAGAACGCCTACGACTCGCTGTCGTACAACATCGTGCTGGCCTTCCAGGGCCAGATGGCCGCCACCACCACCGATACCGTCACATTGCGCAATTTCAGCGTAGTGCGATACCCCGCGACGCTGTAAGTAACCGAATCACCAGCCACCAGCCACTAACCACCAGCCACCAGGATGTACTATCATGCCTCTTTAACCAAAGAGCCATGAAAAGCCTCATCACGATGCTGCTGGCCGCGGCATCTCTAACCTATGCCCAAGCGCCCGGCCCCATCGCGCTTCGCGGCGCCCGCGTCGTTACCGTCAGTGGTCCGGTGCTGGAAAAGGGCACTGTACTGCTGCGCAATGGCCTCATCGAGGCCGTCGGCGAAAACCTCGATCTGCCGAAAGACGCCTGGGTGGTCGATGCCCAAGGCGTTACCGTCTATCCGGGCCTGATCGATGCCCTGAGCACGGTGGGCTTGCCCGAAACTCCCGCGCAGCCTGCTACGCCTCGCACGGAGACGCCCGCCACGCCGCGAGGCGGTCAAGATCTGCCCGTGCCGCTCGAGCAAGGTCCGCAGTTCCGCCCCTTCACCACTACCTGGGTGCGCGCGGCCGATCTCCTGAATCCGGCCGACCGGCATATTGAGGAGACCCGCAGCGCCGGCTTCAGCTCCGTGGTCACGTTCCCCTCTACCGGCATCTTTGCGGGCGAAGGCGCGTTCCTCAACCTCTCCGGAGAAAAGCAGGGCCGCATGGTGGTCGCTTCGCCCGCCGGACAGTACGTCACCTTGAGCGCGCACGGCTTCGGCACATACCCCGGCTCGCTGATGGGCGTGATCGCCTATATCCGCCAGGTGTCCTTCGATGCCGATCACTACAAGCTCGAGATGCAGGCTTACGCCAGCCATCCCGCAGGCCAGAAGCGGCCGAATTACGATCGCGCCGTGGAAGGCTTGCTGGAATCGCCGCGCCTGCTGCTGCCCGCCGACAATGCCAAACAACTCGACCGCATGATACGGTTCGCGGCGGAGCTGAAGCGCCCGGCCGTGTTGTACGGCGGCCACGAGGCGTATAAGATCGCGGACCGCGTAGCGAAATCCGGGGTTCCGCTGCTGGTGAATCTGAAGTGGCCCGAGAAATCCAAGGACGCCGACCCGGACCAGGAGGATAGTTTCCGCACGCTGGAATTGCGCGATCGCGCGCCTTCCTCTCCGGCCGCTCTCGAAAAAGCCGGCGCGCGCTTCGCATTCTACTCCGGGGGCACGGCCGCCAAAGATGTGCGGAAAGCTCTGAAACGCGCGGTTGACGCGGGCCTGACCGAGGCCGCCGCGGTGCGCGCGCTGACCCTCAGCGCCGCTGAAATCTACGGTGTGGCCGACCGGGTTGGGTCCATCGAGCCAGGCAAGATCGCCAATCTGCTGGTTGTAAAAGGCAGCTTGTTCGACGAGAAGGCCAAGATCCAGTATGTGTTCATCGATGGCGTGAAGTACGAGCCCGTTCCGGAGACGCCGCCGGGGGATAGAGAAGGGCGCTCCGCGCCGGGAGGTGTCCAGTGAACCGCTGCGCTCTTTTCCTGCTGGCGCTCGTTCCAGCATCGCTGCTGGCCGCCGGACAAACCACCGTCATCCGTAACGCCACGGTCCTCACCGTTACCAAGGGCACTTTCCAGGGATCCATCCTGATTCGCGACGGCAAGATCGTGGAAGCCGGCGAAAAGGTGCTGGTCCCGGAGGGCGCGCGGGTCATCGACGCGGGCGGCCAATTCGTGATGCCCGGCATCATCGACTGCCACTCGCACATCGCGGCCGACAGCATCAACGAAGGCGCGGTCGCGGTGTCCTCCATGGTGGGCATCGAAGACGTGCTCAACCCGGACGACATCGATATCTATCGCGCGCTGGCCGGCGGCGTAACTACGGCCAACATACTGCACGGCAGCGCCAATCCGATCGGCGGCAAGTGCCAGGTGATCAAGACGCGCTGGGGCAAAGACGCCCAAGGGCTGATCTTCGAAGGCGCCACGCCCGGCATCAAGTTTGCCTTGGGCGAAAACCCCAAGCGCGCGGGAGCGCCCGGCGGCGGCTTCGGCGCTACCCCCGGCTTGCGTTATCCCGCCAGCCGCATGGGCGTGGAGGACGTCATCCGCGAGGCCTTTACCGAGGCGCGCGCCTACCAAAAAGAATGGCGCGACTACCAGGCCAAACTGGATCGTCACGAGCAGGCCATCCCGCCGCGCCGCGACCTGAAACTGGAGCCCCTGGTGGAAGTGTTGGAAGGCAAGCGTTACGTGCATGCACATTGTTATCGCGCCGATGAAATCCTGATGCTGCTGCGCGTGGCCGACGACTTCGGATTCAAAATCCGCACGCTGCAACACGTATTGGAAGGTTATAAAGTGGCCAAGGAGATCGCCGCGCACGGCGCCGGCGCCTCCACCTTCAGCGATTGGTGGGCTTACAAGGCCGAGGCTTTCGATGCCATCCCCTACAACGCCGCGATCATGGTGCGCAAGGGAGTGCTGGTTTCGCTGAATTCCGATTCCGCCGAGTTGATGCGGCACCTCAACACGGAGGCGGCCAAAGCCATGAAGTACGGCGGGCTCGACGAGACCGAGGCTCTGTCGCTGGTTACTATCAATCCGGCGAAGCAACTGAGCATCGAAGGGCGCGTCGGATCCATCGAGCCGGGCAAGGACGCGGACCTGGCGATTTTCGACAAGCATCCGCTTTCCAATTACGCCAAAGTTACGAAGGTACTTATCGACGGCGAGGTTTATTTCGACCGCGAAAAGGATCTGGAAGAACGGCCCGGCAAGGAAGTACGCAAGAAAGCCTTGGTCGACAAGCTGAAGGCGCAGGAGAAGAAGGAGCGCAAGAAACCCGAGCCAACGGAAGACAAGAAGACCGAAGAACCCGGAGGCGACCAATGAAAACCTGTCTGGCTATCTTCTTCACTGTCGTTTCCCTGCGCGCCGCCGGCCCCGATACCATCCTGCTGCGCGGGGCCACCGTGCATCCGGTGTCTGGTCCCGAGATCGCGGATGGCTCGGTGCTGGTGCGCGACGGTAAGATCGCCGAGGTAGGCGCGCGCATCGCCGTGCCCAAGGGCGCTCGCGTGATAGAGCTGAAGGGTCTGCACATCTACCCTGGCATGATCGACTCGGCCACCGAGATCGGCCTGACCGAAATCGAAGCCGTGCGCGAGATGAGCGACATCTCCGAGATCGGCTTGTTCAAGCCGCAGTTGCGCGCCGCCACCGCGGTAAATCCTGCCAGCGAGCACATTCCGGTGACCCGCGCCAACGGTATCACCAGCGTAATTACAAGCCCCGGCGGCGGGATCGTCGCGGGCCAGAGCGTCCTGATGCACCTCAGCGGCTGGACCATGGAAGATATGGCCGTGCGCGCGCCCGCCGCCATGCGCCTGGAATTCCCGCGCATCCGGATGCCCAATCGTTTTGGCGCTTCCGAGGCGCCCGAGACGCCTGGCCGGCCTTCGGCCTATGCGGAAGCCAAGAAAAGATACGAGCAGCAATTACGCGAGTTGAACGACTTCATGGAATCGGCGCGGCGCTACCGCCAAGCTAAGGCGGCCGCCGGCGCGGACTTCGAGACCGACCTGAAGCTGGAAGCCATGCTGCCGGTTTTAGATGGCAAGCTCCCCATGCTGATTCGCGCCGATAAGGAAAAGAACATCAAAGAAGCCATTGCCTTCGCGGATAAACAGAAGGTGCGCATGATCCTGGAGCACGGCGAAGAAGCCTGGAAGGTAGCCGCCGAATTGAAGGCACATAATATCCCGGTCGTGCTGCCGCCAACCTTCCGGTTGCCGGAGGAAGAAGACGACTCGTATGACAAGCCGTTCAGCATCCCGGGCGAGTTATCGAAGGCCGGCGTCAAATTCGCTTTCGCGAGCTTCGGGCCGGGATCGGAAGATAATCCCCGCAACCTGCCGTATGAAGCGGCGGCGGCGGTGGGCTTCGGCCTGCCTTACGACGAAGCTCTCAAGGCTGTCACGCTATACGCGGCCCAAATCTGGGGTGCAGGCGACGAGCTGGGCTCCATCGAAAAAGGCAAATGGGCCGACCTGATTGTCACCGACGGAGATCCGCTGGAGACGCGCACCCAGATTAAGCAGATGTTTATCAAGGGAGCGTCGGTGGATCTGGATAACAAGCACCACCGCCTCTACGAGAAGTATCTGGCCCGGTAATGGTGGCACAGGCTTTAGCCTGTGAAGGCGAGCGAAGCTCGCCCGTGCTTTCATACCGGCGAGTCGCAGATAATAGTCACCGGGCCGTCGTTCACCAGGTGCACCTGCATGGATGCCTGGAAGACGCCGGTCTCCACGGGGACGGCGCTCTTGCGGGCCGCGTTTACAAAGGTTTCGTAAAGACCGGCGGCTTGCTCGGCGCTTGCGGCTAAGTCGAAACTTGGCCGGCGGCCCTTCCGGCAATCGCCGTATAAAGTGAACTGCGACACCACCAGCAGACTACCGCCGGCCTCCGCGACGTTCCGGTTCATCTTGCCGTCGCTATCGGGGAATATCCTGATTCCCAACACTTTTTCGATAAGATACTCCGCGTCTCTCCCGGAATCTGTCTTTGCGATTCCCAGAAGCACTAGCAAGCCAGGTCCGATAGCTCCGGTCACTTGTCCGTCCACTTCGACGCGCGCCTGCGTTACCCGTTGGATTACGACTCGCATGCAAAGTATTATAGCTTCAGGATAATTTCTGTCCTTGGCAACCTATGATATAGTGTGCGAGGGAGAAACCAATGCCAAGAGGCAAACCAAATCCGAAACCGGACCACACAACTCTGCAAATGGCCCTTGTAGGGTATGAACTCGAAAAAGAGCGCATCATGGGCAAGATACGCGAGGTCCAATCGCAACTAGGCGGCGGAAAGGCAGCCGGTGGCGCGGCTAAAGGCGAAGCTGCGCCTAAGAAACGGGTGCTTAGCGCCGCTGCGCGCAAACGCATCGCCGCCGCGCAACGGAAACGCTGGGCCGAACATCACAAGAGAGTGGCCGCGGGTAAGGCCTAGTGTAGGTGTGGCGCAGACGATCGTTGTTTGTCGTCTGCGCACCGTGCTCGAACTCGGCAGGCCACAAAAAACGATGGCCTGCCCCACAGCGAATCTGCTGTACAGTTATTTCTTTGGACAGTCGCCGGGCCGCGGGAGTGGAGCTGAGATGATTGTGGGCACAGGAGTAGATCTGGCCGAAGTCCCGCGGATTCGGGCGGCCATCGAGCGCTATGGCCGGCGCTTCGTCGAGCGGATTTACACGCCCGCCGAGATCGCCTACGTCGAGCGGAAGGCCAACCGTTACGAACGCTTCGCGGCGCGCTTCGCAGCCAAGGAAGCGGGCATGAAAGCCATCGGCACCGGCTGGCGGCGGGGCGTACGCTGGCAGGACTTCGAAGTGGCCAACCTGCCGTCGGGTAAGCCCACGCTCCGGTTCCATGGGCAGGCTGCGCGTTTCGCCGAAGCCTTAGGTGTGAAGTCCGTCGCCCTGTCGCTCACGCATACGGCGGAGCTGGGGATGGCGCACGTAATTCTGGAGAGCTAGGCACGGCCCGCAATTGCGCCGCTTCGAGCCGCTTGGTCTCCTGCCAGGTGTAGATCATCCGGTGGATCACGGTCAGGTTCGCCAGCACCGCGATCACCCACAAGACCGGCGCCATCCGATCGAACAGCGCTCCGAGGATGAGCAGGACCACGCGCTCCGGCCGTTCCAGGAATCCGACTTTGCATTTCGCAATGGTGTTCTCCGCGCGCGCGCGGGTGTAGCTCACCATCACCGATCCCGTCATCACGATGGCCGTCAGCACCACATAAAAGAAGCGATTGATGGAAGCGTAGTAGACCAACAGTCCCATCAGCAGCGCCAGGTCCGAATAGCGGTCGAGCACCGAATCGAAAAATCCGCCAAAGCGGGTGACGCGATTGGTTTCGCGGGCCACGCGCCCGTCCACCATGTCGAACAGCCCGGCGCCGATCACCACCGCCCCCGCCCAGCGAAAGCTGCCTGCCGCAAACAGGTACGCCGCCACGATGTTGATCACCAGCCCCAAAAACGTCAGGACGTTGGGGTGAATGCGGGAAAGCGCCAGCCACCGGACAATCCGGTCGATGGCAGCCCCGAAGACAACGCCGATGGCGCGCGTGTAAGTCATGGTTCAGTCCGCCGCCTCGTGAATGGTGGTCAGCTTCAGAATCTCCAGTTCCTTAAACCCACCCGGCAGTTGCACGCGCACCGCATCTCCCACTTCCTTGCCCAACAGCGCGCGCCCGATCGGGGAACTGGTCGAGATCTTGCCGTTGGGTGCGTCAGCTTCCTCTGTAGTTACCAGGAAGTAGGTGATCTCTTCTTCCTTCTTGGTGTCCAGCACCACGATGGTGGAACCCAGCCCCACTTTGCCGTGCGGAATCTTGGTGAAGTCCACCATGGACATCTCGGCCAGCCTATGCTTCAACTGGTTCAAGCGCGCGTTGACGAACCCCTGGCGGTCTTTGGCCGCGTGATACTCGGCGTTCTCGCTGAGGTCGCCGTGCAATCGGGCCTTGAGGATCTCCCTGGGCAATTCGTTGCGCAGTTCGTACTCGAGCAAGGTGATCTCGTCTTGCAGTTTCTTTTTTACTTCGTTCGCTCCCACAGGACAATTATAGGCCTCTATTGGGCGGTAATGGTGACGGGCTGGGTCAGGCTGCCCGCTGCGATGGTGAACACGTTAGCGGCGCCCGACGTGGGACCCATGCGGATGTTCACACCCCACACGCCCGGATAGTAGGCATCCAGCCAGTTCACCGCCAATGCATTGCCGCCGCCCGATGAGACGGTTACGGTGGGCGTGAGGCTACTGACGACGATCCCTGAGGCATCCGTGATGCGGAACAGAATGGCGTTATCCACCAAGCTGCCGGCCGCCGGCGGCGTGGTAGGAATATCCAGAATCGTGAGGTGGGCCGGCGTGGACGGCCCCACTCCGTACCAGTATGGGATGCGCGCCACGCTTCCCGAGATGGTGCCTTGAATCGCGATGAAGCCCTCATACTCGCCCGGCCCCAGTCCGGACGCTGTGAAGCTGAACGGAACATCGAAGTACGTGTCCGAATCGAGTTGCACGCTGGTGGTGGAAGGCACGGGCGCCGGAGCGCTGCCGGACGGCGATACGGAGATCTGAAACGTATCGCCGCTATAGCCTAGGTTGGACAGGCGCACCGTCGCGGAAAGCTGGTCAGTTCCCGATCCCACGCCAAAACCGATGGACGCCGGGTACACCGCCAGCGTGGCCAGCATGGCTGCATTCAAATCCAGCACGCCCGCGCCGGCACTTTGCACGGACTGCGCCTTGTCGGGAGCCGGAAATGCGGGAGCCGCGCTGTTCACCAGCAGCGACTTGTACTCTAGAGGCGTGAAACCCGGACGCGCCGCCTTCAGCACGGCTGCCGCGCCGGACACCAGCGGCGCCGAATAACTGGTGCCTTGCGAGACGACGTAGCCTTGCGCATTATACAGCTCTCCGGTAGGATCGTTCGTTTCGGCCGCCACGTAGATGTTCTCGCCGACCGCCAACAGGTCCGGCTTGATGGACAGGTCCACGCTGGGTCCCGACGAGGAGAATGGCGCGATGCTGTTCGGGTCGATCGCGGCAGGCGTCAGGGTGAACGACATGGTGGCCTGAACCGGGGTGGCTGCCAACGTCTTGATGGTGAGGCCATCCTGGCTGCTCACCATCTCCGCCGGAAGCGTAGCGGCGCCGACACCCATGACAAAGGCGGCGGGGCTGGATGGATAGGTGTAGACCAGCGCGGCCACGGCCCCGGCCTGCTGCGCGTTGTCCAACTTGACTTCAAAAGTACACGTCCCCCGGAGAATCAGCGCGATGGCGCCGGTCAAACTGTTCGCGGGCAGTGCCGTGCAGGCCAGTCCGGTGGAATCCAGCTTCAGCGAGATGTCCACAAGTGGCGCCGTAATGGGGCTTGCGGGCAGCGTTTCGTACGCCGGAACTTCATCGAACGAACTCCCGCCCACCGCGAACGGCGGCGCAACGAAGTCCCGGTCGTTATTCATGGCACCCATGGTAATGGCGTCGGGCGCCGTGCCGGGCGACGCGATGGTGTTCGGATCCGGACCGCCATTACCGGCGGATATGACCACAATGACGTCCATGGCTACCGCATTCTCTACCGCAGCCACCGTGTCATCGGCATAGGTCTGCGGCGCCGGGATGCCACCCAGGCTGAGATTGATCACATCCATGCCGTCGTTCACCGCGTCATTAATCGCGGTGTCGATCGCTTGAGTGCAGCCTCCCGACGAGCCGAAGACTTTGTAATTGCCCAGATAAGCCAGAGGCGCGACTCCGGTAATGGTTGCCAGCGGACCCGTGTTCTGGACACCTGCGGCCGTCATGGCGGTTCCGGTCCCGTGGCCTATGTTGTCCTGGGCTGACAAATCCGGATCGGTTGGGTCGCACAGGCTGACGTAGCTGCGGGCCACAATCACCTTTTGATTGGTGAATGCCGCATCGCTGGCGGCGTTGACCAGCGGAAAGCCGAGCGGCGCCTGGAAGCCGGTATCGTTGAAACCCGGATGCGTAATCTGGATGCCGGTATCGATCATGCCGATCTTCATGCCTTCGCCTTGCGGATAAGCGCCCCCCAGGCTCCACGCCTGCGGAACCTTGTGCAGCGGCAAGGCATGATCCAGCGTTAGTTGGTAGGTGCGCTCGGGCAGCACGCGCCGTACGCCGCGTACGGTCCGCAGGCGCGCCACGCGCGCGGCCGGCATGTGCACGAATAGCGCATTCAGTACGGTGTCCACCGAACCGGCGATGCGCGCGCCGCGCCGCTCCAAACGGGCGCGCATGGCGGCCTGTTCCAGACGCACGCGGGCGCGGGCCTCGATTCCCGGAGCCCCCGCGAGCGCTGCCCGCCGCTGGTTTGGCGGAAACGCCCGGGCGATCGATTGCGCCGCGGATTCACCGGTGAGCTCCACGATGTAGCGGTCGGGAATGACCCCGGCGAACAGGGGTATCGAAAGAAGGTAAATCCAAAGACGTCTCACAGAAAGGCTCCCTCAAGGCGGCCGGTATCTATTGTAACTGTTACTGTACCGGCAGGTTGCCCGGCTGGGAACTTACCCCGTTCTGCGTAATGACCACGGACTGCATACCCGCCGGAGCATTCGCGGGAACCTGTACGTCGATCTGATACAGGCCGATGCTGCCGGGCGTCAGGCCGCTGAACAACACGTTTCCCGCAACGCCGCCGATGGTCACCGTGGGCTTAACCAGGGTCGAGGCGAGCGGCTGCGAGGGCGTCGCCTCGCCTGAGATCAGGCAACCGGACGCGGCGGGGGTGGTGCATGGCGCGAGGTTCACGGCCCCCAGCCCATTCGCGTAGATGACGATGTATTGGCCCGGTTGCGCGGGATTGCTCGCGGTTACAAGCTGGTAATTTTGATCCTGCGCGATGGCCAAATGGTCGCCGTATGTGAACATGGCCGGCAAGTTGGGCGAGATCGGAATGGTGTACGGCACGCTCACATCGGCAACATTGACGGTAAGTTGCGCGGAGGTCAGTCCTTGCAGTTCCCACGGAATCTGCACGTTGATTTGCGAGGGGCTGACATACCACAGACGGCCGGGCCAAGCCTCGGCGCCATCCGGCGATTGGAAGCTCACGCTGACTCCAGACATGGAGAATGGCAGGAAGTTGGTGGAGAGATCCTCGGTGGCGTCGCTCAGGGCGGTTCCGAAGATCGTAATATAGGACCCCGGCGCGAGACCCTTGCCCACTTGATAACTGGCGGCATCCACCACGGCATTGGCGCCGATCGACGGCGCCGGACGCACGTTGGCATAGAAGCTAGTCGTGAGGCCTCCCGCCTGGACCTGAAAGGTCTCATCGCCGGGAGAAGGCCCCAGATCCACGTTGGTCCACGCGATACCGTAGCCGTTGGTTTCCGTGGCCGTGGGACAGGACGAAGACGTGGATTGGGATCCGCCCCCCGTCGCCCCGTTGAACGCAGCGGATTGACTGGGGACGGCGATGCCGAATTGGTCCACCACTTTGAATGCCAGATACCAACAAGTATCGCCTACCGTGCCGAAGAAACTGCTGTCGTACACCGGCAGGATGTCGAAGGGTACGCCGTCGCTCTCCAGATACCAATACGGCAGACGCAAGTTAGTGTTGGGGCCGCTGATGGTGAAGACGCCATCGTAGATGCCCGGCACGGTGAAGCCACCGCGCAGGAACACATTGACCTGCCCTTGCGCCCCAGGTTCAAGCTGTAAACTGCTGGGCGAGGCGCCGATTACATCGCTCGTATCCGGGTCGAGTGACGCGGCATCGGGCGTCCACGAAAGGCTGAAGGTGGCCGCGGTCTTGCCGGTATTGGTGACGGTGAGCGGCACAGTTTGCGCCGCCGAGCCCGGTCCCACCCAACCGAAGGACACGGTCGACGGCACAACCGTGGCGCCAGGCGCCAGGGCCGCCGCCGCGTTCAGCTTTCCAGCCCCCACGGCGGTAATCAACGGTTCTCCGGAGCCGGAGTCGTCGCTGATATCATTGGCGTCGATGCTCGCGGTATTGACCAGCGCCGACTTGATCTGCCCCGCCGAGAAGCCCGGATTCGCCTGCTTCACCAGCGCGGCGGCGCCAGCCGCCATGGCGGCCGCGAAACTGGACCCCTCCACCGTGGTGTAACCGGTCGGGTCGTACAGATCGCCGGTGGGATCGAGCGACTCGGTAGCGGTGTAAATGCCTTGCCCCACCGCCACCAGTTCCGGCTTGATCGAGTAGTCGATGGATGGCCCTCGCGACGTAAAGTCCGTGACCAGGTTGGAGGAGGCGCTCTCCACGTGCAGGACCGGCGTCAGTGTGGCTTGCACGTTTGAGTTGGCTGCCAGATAGGCCGCCAGAGCCATGCCGTCCGCGTTGTCGATCATCATGGCGGGGATGCCCGTGTCTTCGGCTCCCAGATCGCCGAAGGGCGGATCGGTCGGGTGGCCTGGATCTTGATAGAGAACCACCCCGATGGCGCCCGCCTGCTGGGCGTAGTTGATCTTGGTGGAGAAGTCGCAGTTACCGCGCTCGATGAGGGTGATCGCGCCCGTCAGCGAGCCACCGGGCAAAGCGGCACAGGCCAGGCCCGTGGGATCGACCGTCTTAACGTCTTCGAGCGTGGCGGTCAGCGGGCCCGTCAGCTTAACGCCATCCCCGACGGCCGCGTCCAGCGTTTGCAGATTCGAGGGTACATTCGAGCCGTTGACTGTCACGGCCGCATACAGGATGTGCGCATTCGTAGATGCGCCTACCGTGATGGCCGAGGGCGCAGTGCCCGGCGAATTGATGGAATTCAGGGCGGGCGCCTGATTGCTGGATAGCGCGTCATTGCCCGCCGCCACCACCACCGTCATTCCCAACGCCACGGCGTTCTCGACAGCGTACGCGGGAATATCGCAATCGTCCTGGTAGGCCGCGGGCACGCCGCTTGTCGCGCAGGCGGGGTCTGTGTCCAGAGGCCCACTCAACGGCAGGCTGCCGAAAGCCACCACCGCAATATCCATGTGGTCCGCCACGGCGTCTTCCAGAGCCTGAATCGCCGCAGCAAAGCTAGTTGTGTCGTTGACGCCGGGAGTGCCGAAGATCTTGTAGTTGCCAAGCCAGGCCTTGGGGGCCACTCCAGTGATGGTAGCCAGCGGACCGGTGTTGGTCTCGCCCGCGGCGATCATCGCCAGAGCGGTGCCATGGCCGGAGCGGTCGCGCGGCGTGGTGTCGTCCGGCAGGAAGAACATCGGTTCATAGCTGCGCGCCACGATGATCTTGCCGTTGGTGTAGAGCGCGTCGCCCAGCGGATATCCGGCCGGCGGCTGCAGCGACGGGTCCTGAAACGCGGGATGCGTGTCGTCGATGCCGCTGTCGATGATGGCGATTTTGACTCCCGCGCCGGCATTCGCCATGCCGCCCGAGAGCGCACTCCAGGCGGCGGGCACGTTCACCAGGTTGACGGCCACGTTGAGATTCCGCTTGAGGCGCGGCAGCCGGACCACGTGTCTCACTCCGGCCAGCGAGCGCAGCTCCGCCACCCGGTCGCGAGGCACGCGCACAAACACCGCGTTCAACAAAGTCTCGGCCGAGCCGCCGACCCGTATCTTGCGGCGCGCCAGTTCGCCGCGAAGCTGCCGCTGCGCCGATTCGACGCGCGCCCGGGTAGCCGGTTGCCGCGCCAGCGGCGGATCCTGCAGGATCAGGGCGTATTCTTCCAGGCGGGTTCCAGCGAAGGCCTGGAAGGTGAGAAAAGGAATGGCGAAAAGGAGTAACAGACAAGTTTGTCGCCGCACGGCTTGTTGGACGCGTCTAGGTAAGCCGCGGTTGCGTGGGCGAAAACGGGCGAAAGGCGCGGTTAGGAATCGGCGTTCATCGGTGGCCAATACAGATGTGTGCCGCCACGAATCAATGCTTCTCAAATCATTATTCACTGGCCGCAGATAACCAAAGGTAACATCTCACCCAACGGTTGCACCGGGGCAGCGGCGGCTATAGACTGGAGTAGGTCGGGGATATTCCGGAGAGAAGAGTCTGAAAGACTGAGTCGCGGCTCTAACCCTTCTGCCCCCGTGAGCCGATGAATGCTTTGGGTGTAACAGCTTGAAACCAGTTCGCGTTTTTAACGTGATTCCGTCCCTGCCCGAGCCGCTGGAGCCGTTGCGGGAACTTGCCTATAACCTGCGCTGGGCGTGGGACCACGACAGCATCGAATTATTCCGGCGGTTGGACACCGACCTTTGGGAGTCCACTGGCCACAATCCGGTTCTGATGCTGGGCAGCATCGATCAGATGCGGCTGGTGTCGGCCGCCGCGGACGATTCCTTCCTGGCGCACCTGGAGCGCGTATCGCGCGCCCTGGAGAGCCGCATGGGCCAGAATTCCTGGTTTCGGCGTGTGCATTCGCCCGCCGGCAAGCTGCTGGTCGCGTACTTCTCCGCCGAGTTCGGACTGACCGAATGCGTATCGATTTTCGCGGGCGGATTGGGCGTGCTGGCGGGCGATCACGTCAAGTCGGCCAGCGACCTGGGAGTGCCGCTGGTGGGCGTGGGCCTGCTCTATCAGCAGGGCTATTTCCGCCAGTATCTGAGCCAGGCCGGATGGCAGCAGGAAGAATACGTAACCAACGATTTCCACAATCTTCCGCTGCGGCCGCTGGTCCGGCCGGATGGCAAACCGCTGACCATCGAGGTGCAGTTTCCCGACCGCGCGGTTACGGCGCGCATCTGGTGGGCGCAGGCCGGCCGGGTGCCGGTCTATCTGTTGGATACCAATGTCGCGGCCAACAGCCGGGCGGACCGCGAGATCACCGGCGAACTCTACGGGGGCGATAACGAGATGCGCCTCAAGCAGGAGATCCTGTTGGGTATCGGCGGGTACCGGGCATTGGAGGCGGCCCACGTCCAGCCGGCCGTCTACCACATGAACGAGGGCCACTCGGCGTTCCTGTCTCTGGAACACGTGCGGCGGCTCATGGAGCGCTACCAGCTTTCGTTCCCGGAGGCGCGCGAGTTGGCCTCCCCCAGCCTCATTTTCACCAGCCACACGCCCGTGGAGGCGGGGCACGATTACTTCGCTCCGGATTTGATGGGCCACTACTTCACCGAGTACTACCGGGGCCTGGGACTCAGCCGCCACGACTTTTTGGCGTTGGGAAGACGGAACGCGGGCGACCACGACGAGCAGTTCTGCATGACCGTTCTGGCGCTGCGACTGGCTTCCTCCTCGAACGGCGTGAGCAAACTGCACGGCGAGGTGAGCCGGCGCATGTGGAAAGCGATCTGGCCCGGTGTGCCGGCGGATGAGGTGCCTATCGGGCATGTCACCAACGGCGTGCACTACCGCTCCTGGATTTCCAACGAGATGAACCAGTTGTACGACCGGTACCTGGGTCCGCAGTGGCGCGAAGCGGCCAACGGGGTTATCTGGAAGCGGGTGGAGACGATTCCCGCCGAAGAGCTCTGGCGCACGCACGAGCGGCGGCGCGAGAGGCTGGTAGCGTTCGCCCGCCGGAAACTCCGCGATCAATTGAAGCGCCGCGGCGCTCCGCAATCCGAAATCGAAGCCGCCGAAGAGGTATTGGATGTGCAAGCGTTGACCATCGGCTTTGCGCGCCGGTTCGCCACTTACAAGCGGGCTACGCTGCTGCTGCGGGATACCGAGCGGCTGAAGCGTATCCTGTGCGACGCCAAGCGGCCGGTGCAAATTATCTTTGCCGGCAAAGCGCACCCGCGCGACGGGGGCGGCAAGGAACTGATCCAACGAATTGTCGCTTTGGCGCGGGATCCGGAATTCCGCCGCCACGTGGTCTTCCTGGAAGATCAGGATATGGCCATCAGCCGCTACCTGGTGCAGGGCTGCGATGTCTGGCTGAACACACCCCTGCGGCCGCTGGAAGCCAGCGGCACCAGCGGCATGAAAGCCGCGGCCAACGGCGCGCTCAATCTGAGTACGCTGGACGGCTGGTGGGATGAAGCCTGGCGCACGCCCCGCCCAGACTCCGAGTTGATCGGCTGGGCCATCGGCAACGGCGAGCCCTACAACGATCCGGGCCAACAGGACCAGGTGGAAGCCGAGGCGCTCTACGATCTGCTGGAGCGGGATGTCGTCCCCACCTTCTATGCACTGGGGCCGGACCGGTTGCCCCGGCGCTGGATCGCGCAGATGAAGGGATCCCTCAAGAACCTCTGCCACACCTTCAACACGCATCGCATGGTGCGGGAATACACCGAGCGGTTCTATCTGCCGGCCTACGAGCGGTTCGCCCGGATGGAGGCGGATTCCGCCGCGGCTGCGCGCGCGCTGGCGTCCTGGATGAGCATGGCGCGGTGTGAATGGCCGCAAGTGCGCGTAGAGGCTCTGGAAGAGGGTCCGGCGGGACAGGCCAAGGTGGGCGACCTCGTCGGAGTGCGGGCGCGCCTGCGTCTGGGAGCGCTCGCCCCGGCGGACGTGATCGTGGAACTGTATCTAGGAGCGCTGGATGCCGCGGGCGAACTGGTACAGCCGGCCAGCTTCCCCATGCGGCACGCCGGCAGTCCGGGCAACGGCGAGCATGTTTTCGAAGCCACCGGCGTTCCCTGTTGCCGCAGCGGCTTGCAGGGCTACACCGTGCGCGTCCTGCCGCATCACCCGGATCTGGCCGCGCGCTTCGTGCCCGGTCTGATCACCTGGGCGAGTTAGGCGCTTACCGGCTGTCAAGACGCCCACGGGCGCGCTGGTCACTCCCCGACTATCTTCCAGCGCGTGTCCGGGTCGTATTCCGCCATAGCAGCCGCTATCTGCGCGGTCTTCGGACCCAGGTTCTTTTCGTATACACGGCCCTGCTGGTTGACGATGAAAGTCATGATTCCGGAACTGCCCCACTTGCCGGGATAAGCGATCAGGGCGTAACCGGCTAGCATGTTGCCATTGATCACAAAGCCGAACTTTCCGCCCGGCGCATGCGGTCCTTGGCGCGTGAGGATCTTGAAGTAGTATCCGTGATACGGACGCTTGGGTGTTCCGCCGGGCCGCGCCTGCCCCGCCGGATAACCCTCGGCTCGGGCTTGTGCGACCAGGCTTCCCAGCGGGCTGGGCTTGGCCCCCGGAGGCGTCTCCCAATAGAGTCCGTCACGTTTGCCCGGCGTGCTGACGAACTTCTGCGCATAGACCGCCAACCCATCCTGGGAAGTGCCCGTGGCTTGAGTGAAATACTCCCACTGCGCCAGCACATAAGCGCGGCAGGTCAAGATCGCGGAAAGCTCGTCTTCACCGATGTGCCGGTTGAGGATCTCTTCGAGTCCAGCCACGGTATCGAAGCGCCACTGGTTTTCTTCCTTAACGATGGGGATGGGAGACGGCCAATTGTCGTCGCCCACCAGGAGTGTGAACTTGCCGTCACTCACCTTCTTGAGCGTGTGCGCCTTCTCAAGGTTGGCGGCAAAGCGCTCCAGAGCCTTGTTGTCCTCCACCGGATCGCCGGTCACGAGCCTGGCGCGGTCCGGACCGAAGATGGCCGTCAACGCAGTTTGGTCCTTCGTTTGGGCCGCGTGCGCCAGAGCCTCGACGGCTTCTTCCAGAGTCGCAAAACGGGTCTGCCTGGGCGCGGCGGCCTTCTGCGCCGCCAAACCTGGCGGGACGGAAAGCAGTGCCATCGCAACCGCGAGGAACAGGCAGCGCCCTTTCGTCAGGGGATGTTGTCGGGGATTCATCAGTGCCTTCCTCCACCACCGCCGTGTGATCCGCCGCCGCCGTGAGATCCCCCGCCACCCGAAGATCTGACCGCGGGGGCGGGATGGGATGCCTCCGCGCGGCTGCTTTGTCCGCGCTGGCTGGAGGCCTTCGCGCTGAAGTTTCCGCGGTTGCCGCCAAACGCGGCATTGCCTGTCCCTTCAGTGGCGCGCGGCGGCGCCGGGGCCGGCGCGTTCGGCACGGCACGATTCGGCTCGGCTTGGGCGGCAGCGGGCTGCTCGGGCGCGCGGCCCCGGTAGAGATCGATCCGCGGATCGTTGACGTTCCCATTGCGCTGGACGATCTTATTATTCACGTTGTTAGTTGGAGCGGTATTGCTTACTCCGGCGTCGTTCCGCGAATTGCCGTAAGTCACGTTCTGATGGACGCTGTTATATCGAGCCAGATTGCCGTAATTCACCACCCGGGCTGTTACACTCCGGTTCATGCCGATATTCTTGAGGCTGTTATTGACGTAGACCCTGTTCACATGGATGTAAGGACGAGACCGCCCAATCCATCCGTGCCTATCCGACCAGCCATGATAGTAAATGTGGCGATGCCGCCAGTCGAAATCGAGGTTTAGCCAGACACCTATGGGGAAACCGGCGCTGAAGCTAATGACTGGTCCGCCGAAGACTCCCCCGGAACCGAAGAAGGCCAGACCCGGATCGTAGATGGGCAGGTAGCAGAACTGCGGCTGGGCGGGCCAGATCTCGATATTGCCATCGTCGACTTCGACGTCTTGCTGCGGCGTAGTGACCAGGTTCCCCGCGTCACGGGCTTCCTGCCGCAGGCGCTGCACCGAGGCCATCACATCATCGGTCTGGTTGACGTAGGCCTGCCCGAGTGCGGTGGTCCAATCCAGGCTGTCCGCCATCATATAGAGGACCGTAGGGTAGTGCGCGACGGCTTTGACGCTGACATCCCATGGCTGCGTATCGATGTCGTCGGGATTGGCGCCGGCGCGGCAGAAGCGGGCCGCGTCATCGACCTGGTCGGGGAAAGTGGCGGCCAGCAGAATCTGGGCCAGCAAGGGGTCCGGATAGAGAGCCACGGGCGCCAGCAGGTTATCGATCTGATCCGGAGAGAACGGCAGGGCGGACGAAGTATCCTGAGCCCGGAGCATCGGCGCGCAAGCCAGAAGTAAGAGTGTCAGAGAGACATCCAGGACCTTCGACATGGAGTTGTTTCTCCTTACCGGCCGGTTCAGATGACATAGTCAACTGCCGGCATCCTAGTCGCCATGATAGACGCTGGAGAATTTAACAAAGTTACGGCAGTCTGGGGAGTGCGAGCGTAGCTCGGGTAGGCAGAGGCGGCGTTGCCAACCGGCGCTGTCACTTTGAGCAGATGACAACTAACACAGTAGCCGGCTTCGTCCCGTGCAGGGTGCCGAGCGGATCCTGGCAAGCGCTGGGGCGAATCGTAACCGAGGCAGCCAGGATGGAGCCAGCCTTCGGGGCAGTCGGGCGTGGGGTGGAGCGCGTGGCCGGCGCTGCGCCAGTTGCGCAGGCCGCCCGTTCACGGTAAATTGAAGAGGACCGCTCCCATGCGCCCGTAGCTCAGCTGGATAGAGCGTCTGGCTACGAACCAGAAGGTCAGGTGTTCGAATCACCTCGGGCGCACCATGAAAATAAAGTACTTCTCCCTCTGCTCACCCGGTTTTTGCCAGACTGACAGCCATTTTGACAGCCACGAGATTGCGCACGGTGGATTTGCTCGGGCGAGCCGAGCACGCACAAACAGAAACACCCCGGCTCGGGACGCACTCTGAAAACGTGATATTCTTTGGCTTCCCAGGGCCGGTCGCCCGCAACCGCACCGCCAGCAAGGCAGTCACGATGCCAAACCAGTTTGCCCCCTGGCGTGACCGACAAACCGCGGTTCTTTCAGACGCACGGCCTTAATGAGGAGGAGTTCCGCAAGACAGAGCTCGAATGGTCGCTTCTCGATGAGATCTCCGCCCGGCACATCGGCATGCACGACGAACTACAGCGCGTGGGGACCTACATCTCGCAGAACCTCCCGAATCGCCGTTGCGCGCCCAGCAGGGCGCAAATGGCCCGGCTATACGCGTTGCGTCGAAGGGGCACCCGAGGCGGGCGCCGGAGGCCGTCCCGACGTCAGCCGCGCCGATTTCACATGGTGCATGATCGCAATTGATTGGGGGTGGAGCGTCGAGGAGACTGCCGCGCGCCTTATGGAGCAAAGTCCGAAGGCACGGGAGAATGGCGACCGGTATGCTTGGCTCACGGCGAGGCGTGCCGCGGTCGCAGCAGATCGCAAGCGTTGAAAACCCCGGCCCGTGTTTCCTTATTTCGGGCTGCTCACTCCGTTGCGCCCTTCGGCAGAAGCGTTTCGTGTCAATGGGCACACCCGCCGCCCAGTACTAGAACGAATTTGGTACTAGTCGATGACCGTGCGTTTGCCAATTCTTTGTGAAATAACAACTTTCGCTATTGACGTGCGTCGGGATACCCGTTATTCTTGAAATCTGCTACCGTTTATTGCACAGGGGCGGTAGTGTGGGCATGCTCTTAAGCGCCAAAAGGCCGATCCCGATAGCCTCGACGCCCACCGTGTGTATCGATTGTGCTACACGGGCGGCGCAAATTAAAATCGTCTCCATGCATCAGCGCCGCGCCGTTGTTTGGCGCTCACCAGGACCATGCCATGTAATGCCCTTTGACTTTTCGTCACTATTACACAGGGCATGAGCGGATGAACGCCACTGAGGAAGGGGCAGGGAAAGCGGATGAGTATTGCAGTGGCGATCAGCGTTCATGATGGAGTCGTCTTGGCAGCCGACAGCGCTTCGACGCTTGCGGCCGGGTTTATTGGCGGCCTTCCAGGGGCGGGGCCACAGCCGGTGGCCATGAACGTCTACAACAACGCTAATAAAATCGCCAACCTCTACAAAGGAAAGCCGATCGGTTGTGTCGCATACGGGTCGGGGAGCATCGGTAGTGCGTCGATATCTACCTTGCTGAAGGACTTCCGTTACCGGCTAATGACCGGTTTGGAAAAGGACTTTAACCCCTCGTCCTATACGATCGAGGAGATCGGTAATCGGCTTTCTGGTTTCCTTGATAAGCAAACACAGACGCTCGGCTCGAACGATCCGAAGCCAACCCTCGGCCTAATGCTAGCTGGATATTCTGCCGACAAGACTCCTGGGGAAGTGAAATCCCTTGGCGAGGTGTGGTCAATTGGCATTCAAAACGGCATTCCTGCTCCGGTACAGAACATGCGTCCGAAAGATCCTGTCGGCATCAGTTGGGCTGGCGAGGCTGAATCTCTTGCCCGGCTACTGATGGGCTTTAGCCCGCGCCTTCCTCAACTTCTGCAGGTCGTCGCGAAGCCTGCGCCCTCCCCGCAGGACATGGAGCAGTTGTTGGGGTTCCTCTCAACCAATCTTCAGGCTCCAGTCGTTTTCCCGCCCATGCCTATACAAGATACAATTGACTTGGCAGAATGGCTAGTTCAGACAGCTATAATGTTTTCCAGGTTCACTCCTGGTGTCCCCGTCGTGGGCGGTCCGATCGAAAGTGCTGCCATCACAAAACACGAAGGGTTTAAGTGGATACGTAGAAAACATTACTACCATAGGGACTTTAATTTGGAGGTAACCAATGAACGGTCAGCTTGAAACGACCTCGACGACTGGATACTGCCAGGGGATGATTAACTTGGACGCGTGCCGTCCCGAATATCAGCATTCGATGCTGTCTTACGGTGTGGGCGGGATATCGTTCTCCCCGTTGCATCTATTAAAGCGGACTGCGCTCGTTGCCGGCATTGCCATAGTCGGGACCATCCCTCTCCCTGCACCGGACTGCGATCTGACGGCTAATGGTATTGAAGTCAGTTTCGTCTTCCCGTCACCGTCTGATATCACGGCGGAGGACGAGTATTCTCGAATAAGGGAAGAGATAGCGGCGTCGGGGCTACCGATGCTGAGCGATGAGGAGGTCCGGGCCGAGATCCGTGAGCGCAAAGGCGGTAGAGGAGGCGACACAGATTCTTGATTCGCACCTATGTCGATTCTGGATTGCTAATCGCGGCTGCGCGGGGCAACGGGAAACTCTCTGCACGCGCCTTGGGAGTGCTTCGCGACCGTACCGCGCGCGAATTTGTGTCCAGTGATTACGTCAAAATGGAAATCCTGCCAAAGCCAACATACTTTGGTCGCGAAGCCGAAATAAAGTTTTACAACGCCTATTTTTCAACGGTTTCGCAATGGCTTAACTTCGATGTAAGCCACCTAGAGGCTGCCTTTGAAGAAGCCTGTCGATCTGGATTGCAATCGTACGATGCTATTCACGTCACGGTTGCGGCAATTAGCGGATGTGACGAGTTGATAACGACGGAAAAAATCACTTCCGCAATTCATAGGACTACGCTGCTACGGATAGTGTCCATAGACATCTAAGGATGACCAGCGCCCCCAGATGCCTGTCCTCTGCTCGGGCTAACCGGCAAAATCCGAAACGCGACCATGATGCCGGGCTACTTCTCTTGATACTTAAGGGATAACTCGATACTTAAGGGATAACTCGCGGATCGGACTGCCCTGGATTTTGACAGCCAATTTGACAGCCAAACGCGCGGAAGCATGCGGAAACTGAGGAGAAATCGAGACGCAAGGAACGCGCATCTTGAACGAAACACTACGCAGTGGAAACGGGCGGAGGGCCTACAGCCTAACTACGAACCAGAAGGTCAGGTGTTCGAATCACCTCGGGCGCACCATTCAAATCAAGACGTGCCTGCACACGCTTCGAGGTAGGTGGGTCGCGTATCGGCTACCCGGCTGGCGATCCCTGGAGCCGGTCGTAGACATCCCGCGCGGCCTTTTGCGCGGCGCTTTTTTTGGTGTTGCCTTCGGCCTGCCCCACCCATTCGCGCCCCACGCGAGCTTCCACCGTGAAGGTCTTAGAGTGCTCGGGGCCGCGCTCTCCGACGATCACGTAACGCGGCGGCGGCAAGTGGCGCGCCTGCGCGAACTCCTGTAGCGCGCTCTTGTAGTCGGTGAGGTTCTGGGGGACCTGCTCGCCGGCCAACCCGGCCTCGGAAAGGCCCGGCGCCACCACGAAGCGCTGGATGAAGGCGCGGGCCGGCTCCATGCCGCCATCCAGGTAGATGGCCGCGATGAGCGCTTCCAGCGCGTCCACCAGCAGCGTCTTCTTGGCGCGCCCGCCGCTCATCTCCTCGCCGCGGCCGAGCTCCAGATATTCCCCGAGGCGCAGACGCTGGGCGGCTTGGTGCAGCCAGGCGGCGCTGACCAGGTGCGCCTTCAACTTGGATAAGCGCCCTTCGGCCGCTTCCGGATGGCGCTGCAGCAAATCCTCGCTGATCAGGAAGCCCAACACGGAGTCGCCCAGGAACTCGAGCTGTTCGTTGTCGCGCGCCGTGGGCTGCCCGTCGGCGATGGCTTGTTCGTGAACGTGCGAGCTATGCGTCAGCGCGCGGCGAAGGATCTCCCGGTCCGCGAAGCGGTGGCCCGCGGCGACCTCCAGGGCGTCCAGATCCGCGCGCATGATGGGGCTACGGCTTCGGGGCTTCGGGTTTTGGCGGCGCCGGGTTGGCGGGCGGCGGCGCGTCGGCTGGTTTGGGCGGGTTCTTCTTCTGGAACGTGCGTACCCGCTCGGCCTGCGCAATCTGCTTGACCGTCACATTGACATCTTGCATGGCCATCACTTTGTCGAACTGTGCAATGGCTTCGTCGTACTTCCCGTCCTCGCTATACGCCTTGCCCAGCCGGACCAAGGTTGCCGCATCGGGCCGGTCCACACTGTCGGTGGCGAGTTTGAACTCGGTTTCGGCTACATCGTACTTCTTGCGCACCATGGCGCCCATCCCGAGCGTGGCGTGCGCCTCGGCGGCAAAGTCCTTCTTGGCCGCTGTCCACTGGTCGTCGGTTATAGCGGTGTTTGGCTTGGGGGCGTCCTTGATAATTCCGAGAGCGGTCTTGGCGTACTTTTCCACCTGGGCCAGCTTCTCTTCGCGATCCAGGTCGAATTCCTTGGTGTGCTGGGCGATAACTCCAGCCAGCAAAATCAGCGCCTGGTAGTGCTTGGGGTCCGCCTCGATGGTCCGTTCGCCGAATACCACGGTGTGCTCATAGTCTCGCTTTTGATCGTAAGACGCGGCTTCGAAGTAGAGCGCCACGGCTTTGAACTCCGTATCCGCGAACTTCGTCAGCACCGTCTCGCAGGCCGCGATGCGCGCATCCGCGGTTGGCGCGTTGTACATGGCTTGCAGCGCATCGAACTCAGCCTTGGATTTGGGCTTGGGCTGCGCCAGCAGACCCAGCACGGCGACGGCCAACGCCAGGGCGCCGCGCAATACGATTCTTTTCATAAAGACTCCTCTAATGATTTGACTTCTTTTCAAAACTTTGTTGGACGCCTTGTTCAGCGGCTTCATGGGCCGCCGGGGACGCCCCTTCCACGGTCAAGGCTTCCCGATACCGCCGGGTGGCCTGTTCACGATCGCCGGCCGCGTCCGAGAGCCGCGCCAGGTACACCAGCGCCCACGCCTTCACCTGCGGCTGCGGGTCGGATTCGAGCGTTTTTTCGAAGAGACGCTCGGCCATCTCCGGATTCTTTTCGCGCGCCGCGATGCGCGCCAGACCATAATAAGCCTGGGCGTGCAGCGGCCGATCGCCGGTCTCCTCCAGCGCCTTCAGGAAAAGCTGCCGGGCCGCCTCCAAGTCGCGATCCGTGTAAAGCTGTTCGGCCAGCGCCAGAGTCTTGGAGGCGCCTTTTGGTTCCGGAGGCCGGGGCGCCTCCACGACTTTCGCCTGCCGCACCGGCGCCTCGGAAACGAACTCGATCTGCGAGAGGCGCGCGTCTTCGCGCTTCAGGTCGATGGCCTCGATCATCTCCGGATAATAGAACCGCATGGCTTGTTCCTGCTTCAGGTAAGCCTGCAATTGCTCGGCAAAGTACGCGGTCAGGATATAGCCCTCCCGCATGGCTTGGTTCGCCAGGGCCGGCTGCTTATCGAGACGCGCTTCGATGGCCTTGATCAGCGACTCGGTCACCAGCAGCGGAAAATCCGATTTGAACGATTGGTCGAGCGCCTGGGCGCGCTGCGCGTGGTCGGCCAGTCCGCGCTTTTTCATGACGACTTCCTCGTGCCGGGTGGCCAGCGGATCGAGCAGGTAGTGCAGATAGGCGTGCCGCACGTCGTGCACGCGCGGTTCGGCCGAGGGCGTAATCACCACGTAGTAATTCCTGCCATAGCTGCGCGTCTGGATCTGATTGGGAGCGCCCAGCAAGTCGATGTAAATCTGGAACCAGTTGGCCGACGTGCCGGAGGTTTCGTTGCGCAGGAATCCGTTTACCTGGAGCACAGCCTCCGCCACCGGTTCGTGATAGCGCGCGATGGCCTGCTCGAAGGCCGGTTGCGAGCGGTTCCAGAGGTCTTCGATGCCGGCCTCGCGATAGAATTTCGCTAGCAGCGGGCCGAGCTCGGCGAGCGGCGCGGCATCCGGTGGCGTTTCCACGGTGCGGCCCTTCAACGCGAACGCGGGAGGGCCATCCGCCGAGAGGGCAAAGGAAATGTATTGGCTCAGATCCGCGGTGGCATCGTTCTGGTGGTGCTCGGCGTAGAAATTCTTGAGCGCCGGCAGGCTGGGGATTGGCTTGCCCGCCAGTTCTTTGCGGACGATTTCCCGGAGCGGACTGTTGTTGGAAGACGCGATGTCGGCATCGTAGCCCGCTGCGTTGATGGCCGCCATGACGGCAAAAAGGGTGGGGCTCGCGTCGAGTTGGCCCCGTTCGGGTGTGGCGGCCTGGGCGACCTCGGCAAGCATGGCCACCAGGACGATACCCGGTAAAACGAATCGGCTCAGAATAAGACCAGTTTAGCTTATAGCGCGGCGGCGCGCGGAGCCAACCGCTTCCTGACGGTCGCGGCTCGGTAACTGTAGTGTCGATCTCAAGGCCTACCGAGCCGCGACCGTCAGGGAGCGGTTGCCTTACATGGTCAGCGTCACTTTTGTAATGGTGCGCGGCTTGTCCGGATCGAGTCCCTTCTGCTCCGCCAGGCAGGCCGCGAAGAACTGCGCGGGAACGATGTACGGAATAGGCGTGTACAGCTCCGGGAGTTTGCGCGGCAGGCGGATGACGCGGGTGGCGTGCGCCGCCGCCGCGGTGTTGCCGGCGTCGGTGATGACCACGGTCTCGGCTCGCAGTTCTTTGAGCTTGTCCAGCGTTTCGGCGATGGAGTCCCAGGTGGGTCCGGAGGGCGCGAACGCGAACACCGGAAAATCGGGATCCACCATGGCGATAGGGCCGTGCAGAAAATCGGCCGAAGAAAACCGCTCGGCGACCACATAGCAGGTCTCCATCATCTTCAGCGCGAATTCGAAAGCGGTGGCGTAGTTGAGGCCGCGACCCACCACCACGGCGTGATCCATGAAGCGATAGCGCCCGGAAAGCTCGGCGATGGCGGGTTCCAGAGACAGGGCCATTTGGGCGCGTTCCGGCAGGCGCTTCAGATCGTCGATGCGGATGCGTCCGCCCAGCGCGTAGGCCAGCAGATAGAGCATCAGCACCTGGCCGGTGTAGGTTTTGGTAGCGGCCACACTTTTTTCCCGGCCGGCGCGCACCAGGAAGACGTGCTCGGCCAGGCGTGCCAGCGTGCTGGAGGGCTCGTTGGTGATGCCGATGGTGAGTGCGCCCTGTTCGCGGGCGCGCGACAGCACCAGGTTGGTGTCGGTGGATTCGCCCGATTGCGAGATGCCCACCACCAGGGCGTCGCGATAGTCCATGTGCGCGTTGTAGAGCGTATGGATGGCGGGCGCGGCCAGCGACACCGGAATGCCGGTGGTCACCTCCAACAGATAGCGCCCGAACTGGGCGGCATTGTCGGACGTGCCGCGGGCGGCCAGTACGATCAGGCGCGGGGGGCGCTTGGCCAGGCGCTGTTTGAAGCGCTCGATGCGGGGCAATTCGGAAGCCAGCGTGCGCTCCAGCGCGTCGGGCTGTTGGCGAATTTCTTCCAGCATGCGGGACATGTTTAAGAATTGGCCTCCCGCTCCTGGCTCTCGGCTCCCGATCTCTTGCTCAACACCACCACTGCCCCGAGCGCCACCGCCGCCAGCCCCACCGCTGCCGCAATCTTCGGCGCCGGATCGGGCGCCGGCGGCGGCACAAACGTGACGCCGGTCTCGTCGGCACGCGCGGGCTCGACGGCGTAGCGCCCGCGCCGCGGTCTCGGAAAATCGCGCGCCAAATCCGCTAACCCAATCGCCACGGCCCGGCCGAACATCGGCTCGCCGTGACCCGCGCCAATCGCCGTGGGCCGCAAATCGGCCAGCAGTTCCACCGACCGCTGCGCCTGGTCCCAATCGTAGGTAAACGGCGCCGGCGGGCGCGAAATCCGCGGCTCCTGCGCCACGATACCCATCGCCGAATCCAGGTCCATGGTGATGCATGCGTCCCCCGCCAGCAGCACGGACTCGTCTCGCTGGAAGAACGCGACATGTCCCGGCGCATGTCCTGGCGTGAAGTGCCAGCGCCAACCCGCCAGGCCAGGCGCCTCGCCGCCTTCCGGGAGGTCGTACAAACGCGCCCCCAGGTCCACTGTCGAGCTGGGAAAGAACCGGCTGAGGAATGAAAACGCGCCGCCGGCCATGGGGTCCTTTGGCGGATAAGCCGACTTGCCGCTGAGGAACGGCCGCTCCAGCCGGTGCGCATAGATGGGCACGTCCCAGTATTCGGCCAGCGGCAGCGCGGAGCCGGAGTGATCCCAATGCCCGTGCGTCAGCAGAATCGCCTCGGGACGCGTGTCACGGCCAAAACGCAACTCTGCCGCATCGCGAATGCGCGCCGCATTGCCGGGAGTGCCCGTATCCACCAGCACCCATGGCCCGCCCGGGCGGCCCACTAAGTAAATGTTCGCAATCAACGTGCGCAGCCGCGCCACGCCCGGCGTTATTTCTTCAACTGGCATATCTCTCCTGCGTAGGAGGGCCTCGGCCCGCCCTTCCTTCAGGATACCCGACCTGCTGTCCTCCGCTGCCGGCGAGTGTGGTCCCGATTTCCCGGACCTGCGCGGCGTGGCGTCGCGGATGCACCGCGATCGACAGGAGCGCCTCGTGGCAGTTGATGGGACCCAGCAGCGGATGCGTCATCGGCCTGGCGCGAAGATCTTCGTCACAGGCCTCGACGAACCGGACGGTTTGCTCGCGGGTGGCGAGAAAGCTCTCCACCGCGTCCGCCAGCGTCGCGAAGCGTCGCGCGTGGCGCAGACGATCGTCGTTTGTCGTCTGCGCACCGTGCTCGAGCTCGGCAGGCCACGAAAAACGATGGCCTGCCCCACAGCTAATCTGCTGTACAGTTATTCCTTGGACACTGGGCCAGCCCACTTCCGGCGAGATCACAGGAGTTATGCGGTCCGCGCCCCGAGCCAGGATCGCGGCTTCCCGCCTCTGTAATTCGCGAGAGTAGGAAATCCTCGGAGACAACTACATGCTCCACACATTCGACGACCGACCAGCGGAAAGTCCGCACAAAGCGGGAGCGTGCATTATGCCGTCCCGCGGTAAACAAGTGAGGGCTGGCCCCTACTCCACCGCCGTCACGATCAGCGTGGCGTCGTCCTGGAAGTTGCCGCCGCTGAATTCGGCGATGGCCGCCATCACGCGCTTCTCGATAGCTTCGGCATCCAGCGCGCGATTGGCTCGCAGCAGTTCCATCAGCCGCTCTTCGCCAAACTCTTCGCCTGTGGCGTTGGCGATCTCGGTGATGCCGTCTGTGAACAGCACCAGCCGGTCGCCCGGCTCCAGGTCCACGTGTTCTTCCCGATACTCCCAATCCGGGAAAACACCGAGCACCACGCCGCCATGATTCATCCGCACGCACTCGCCGTTTTGGCGCACCAGAATCGGCTCGCAGTGGCCGGCATTGGTGTAGCTGAACCGCCGGGCGCTATCGAGGACGCCATAGAAAAACGTGATGAACTTGCCGCTGCCGACGTTGGCCGCGACGATGCGGTTGATGCGCCGGCAAAGCTCGCCGGTGGGAAGCATCTCGCCGGCCAGCGCGTGCACCGCCGCCTGCACGTTGGACATCAGCAGTGCCGCGGGCACGCCCTTGCCGATCACGTCCGCTACCGACAGCGCCAGGTGGTTCGCGTCCAGCCGCAGGAGGTCGAGATAATCGCCGCTGACTGCCCCGGCCGGACGCCACGCGGCCGAGATTTCGTAGCCCGGAAACTGTGGGATCGCTTGCGGGAGAAGACCGCGCTGCGTCGCGCTGGCGGCTTCGATTTCACCCGATTCGCGGGCCGCGCCGCTGCGCCGCTCGTTGCGCGATTCGATCTGCGTGCGGAGGGTCGACAGCAGCTTCGAATTGTCCCAGGGTTTCTCGACGAAATCGGCCGCGCCGCGTTGCATGGCTTCCACCGCCAGCCGGATGCTGCCCCAAGCCGTCATCACCACCACGGGCAGCGTGCTATCGAGTTTTTGCACGCGCGCCAGCAGGTCCAGACCCTCCTGGCCGGAAGTCGTGTCGAGGGCGTAGTTCAAGTCCATCAGCAGCACGTCGTACTCGCGGTCGTGCAGCCGGTCCAGTACCGCTTTCGGCGAGTTGACCGCTTCGATCTGGTAGCCTTCCCGCTTCAGGAGAAGGTGCAGCGCTTCCAGAACATCGGGCTGGTCGTCGGCGATTAACGTTCTGGGTGCGCTCAATTCGGGCCTTAGCATTGCGTGCCTCTTCAAACTATGACGGTATCCCGATAGAACAGTTAGCGTGCCAATCGCCGGACGGGGCTAAACCCCGTACTGTCAGTCGCGTAGTGGGCTACGGCCGTCGCGCCGCTGCCCGTCCGCGCAACAAGCCGTCCCAAAACCAGACACTTGCGCTGCCCGACTATGTAACAATCGTAGCGAAGCGGCATGCCAGAGCTATCCATCAGTGTCATCGCGCGTGGGGCAGGCTCTCAGCCTGCGGCGGCCTCTCAGGCCGCCCCTGCGAACTCGTTTTCCAGCGGGTCCAGCCGCCTGAAAGGCGGCTGCGGCCAGGATTGGCCGCCCCACAAGTCCTGAGATGCCCAGCGCGATCGTCATCGGCGGTGGATTGGCGGGCCTCTCGGCGGCGGCGGCGCTCGGGAGCGCCGGATTCCGGGTCCAGGTGTTCGAGGCGCGCCCGTTTCTGGGCGGCCGCGCGACTTCGTTTCCGCTGGCGTCCGGCGACGATTCCGTCCTGATCGACAACTGCCAGCACGTGCTGTTGCGTTGCTGCGTCAACTTGCTGGATTTCTACGGGCGCCTGGGCGTGCGGGACCGCATCCGCTTCTATCGCGAGTTCTACTTCATCGAGCCCGGCGGCCGCATTTCCACGCTACGCCGCGGCGCGCTGCCCGCCCCGCTGCATTTCACCGGATCGTTCCTGCGCCTGCGCTTCCTTGAAACCGGCGACAAGATGGCCATCGCGCGCGGGTTGCTGGCGCTGCGTCGCGAGCGCACCCGCCGCGACGATCTGGATCGCATCACCATGCTCGACTGGCTGCGCGAGAAACGGCAGACGCCGCGCGCCATCGAGCGCTTCTGGCAGCAGGTGCTGGTCAGCGCCATCAATGAGGATATCGGCCGCATGGCTGCCCGCCACGGATTTCAGGTTTTCTGGCTCGGGTTCCTGGCGCGCGCCGATGGATACGAGATGGGGGTGCCCGCCGTCCCGCTGGGGGAACTCTACCGCGCGGAACTTTGGCAAGCGGCCGGCGATGTCTCGCTGCGGCTGCGCACGCCGGTGGAGCGCATCGATGCGGATGGCATCACCGCCGGCGGCGAGCGGCACACGGCCGATTACTATATCTGCGCGCTGCCTTTCGAGCGTCTGCCGGCGCTGGGTCTGCCCGCGCCCGCTTTCGAGCATTCGCCGATCACGGGTATTCACCTGTGGTTCGATCGCCCGGTGACCGACTTGCCGCACGCCACGCTGCTTGACCGCACGGTGCAATGGATGTTCAACAAGTCCGAAGGCCGCTACGTGCAGCTTGTGGTGAGCGCGTCGCGCGAGCTGACGGCTAGAAGCCGCACGGACATTATAGAATTGGCAGTCAAGGAACTGGGCGAATTCTTCCCCCGTGCGCGCCAAGCGCGCCTGGAAAAGGCGCACGTGATTAAGGAACTGCGCGCAACCTTCTCGGCCGCGCCGGGGACCGAAGCGCTGCGGCCGCCGCCGGAGACCAGCCGTCCGGATCTGTTTCTGGCCGGCGATTGGACGCGCTCCGGCTGGCCCGCCACCATGGAAGGCGCCGTCCGCAGCGGATATCTGGCCGCCGAGGGAGTGGCGCGCGCATGCGGCCGGCCGGCGCACTTTCTGCTGCCGGATATCGCTTAAAGCGGCATGTCATAATCGAAGCATGCGTTCCCTTTTCGCGCTTCTCACGGCAATGCTCCTCTGCGCGCTCGCGGCCGGGGCCAAATCGCCAATGACCAGGATCGACGTGCTGGTCACTTCGATGGAAGGCACGCCCGTAGAGCACGCCGAGGTGGCGGTCAAGCTGGTGAAGGGTGAGAAACCCCACACGTACTGGAGGCTGCGTACGCACGAGGACGGCATCGCGAAAACGCCCGCCGAAACGCAGATCCCGCAGGGCACCGTTGTCGTCGAGGCGATCGCCGAGGGTTATGAGCCCTTCAGCCAGACCTTCGAGGTGCATGAAGACCGGAAGACCATTGAGGTGAAGCTGACCTCGGCGATGACCAAGCTCAATGTGCTGGTCACCACGCCTGGAGGCAAGCCCATCGATCATGCCGACGTGGTGGTCAAGTTCGTGAAGGGCCATTCCCTGATCCTGCTGGGCAAGGCAATCCGCACGAGTTGGGAGATGCGCACGAACCAGGAGGGCATTGCGAAGGTGCCCGAGATCCCGCAGGGCACCATTCTCATCCAGGTGATCGCCACGGGGTATCAGACCTTCGGCCAGACGTTCGAGGTGAATGAGCTCCAGAAGACCATCGAGGTGAAGCTGAACTCGCCCCAGGAACAATACTCGGCGCATTGACGCAAACTGCGGTCCAACTGGCCGATAAGGTAAAACAGGAGGCGCATTATGGCCAGTTCCATAAGTCCCCTGAGTTATTTAAATACGAGCGCTTACCAGAGCCTGCCCCCGATTTCGTCTACCGCCACCGCGGCGGGCGCGAGCGCCGGGGTCAGTGCGACGGCGGAAGTGCAGGCGATGCAGCAACAGGGCAATTTTCAAGCCTTTTTGAGCGATTCGATGGCAGCCGCATTGTTGCAGCCAGCCGATGGCGCCAGCAGCGGCACGGCAGCCAACACCCTGATCGATAATATGTTGCAGCAGGTGCTGGGAGCTTATCAGACGCAAAGTGCAAGTTCGAATGCCGGCGGCACGAGCGTGGTGGGATAAACCAACCGCTCCTCGGTTACGGTGACGCTACACCCCAGTTCCCCGCCACAAGAAAGCCTCGCCATTTTCATCACATTTGGCCCATGCGGCACTCCTCACGGCGGGCCGTTGCAGTTCTTAACCCGAGTGTAACCTTCCTGTAATCCGAGGCGCGGCGCGGTGTAGTATGCTGCGAAGTTCAACCAGTCTTAAAGTGTGGAGGGCACTATGGCGACTGCTGCAACCGCGCCTGCAACCGCGACCGTACATGCAAAGCTCGAGAAGTCTCCCAGCAAAGCGGGGATGCTGGTTTTTGGCATCATCCTGGTGTCGGGCGTCGGGTACGCCGGGGTCAACCTGCTTTCGGATATTTCGGGCGTGCGCACGGCCAGCACATTCGCATATCTGCTTTTGGGCATCGCGCTGCTGACCGCGCTGGGATTCGAGTTTGTGAACGGCTTCCACGACACGGCCAACGCCGTGGCCACGGTGATCTATACACATTCGATGGAGCCGCACGTGGCGGTGGTCTGGTCGGGATTTTTCAACTTCTTGGGAGTGGTGTTCTCGTCCGGCCTGGTGGCCTTTTCGATTATCTCGCTGCTGCCGGTAGAGCTGATTCTGCAAGTCGGCAGCGGGGCGGGCTTTGCCATGGTATTCGCGCTGCTGGTGGCGGCCATTATCTGGAATCTGGGTACATGGTACTTCGGGCTGCCCAATTCCAGTTCGCACACACTGATCGGCTCGGTGATCGGAGTGGGCATCTCCAACCAGTTGATCGGGGTCAAGACAGGTACCAGCGGCGTGGACTGGGGGCAGGCGGCGAATATCGGCAAGACGCTCCTGGTATCGCCCATCGTGGGTTTCGTGTGCGCCGGCCTGCTGCTGCTGATCATGAAATTCCTGATTCCGGACAAGCGCCTGTATCAGGCTCCCGAGGGGGACGCGCCCCCGCCGCTGTGGATCCGTTCGCTACTGGTGCTTACCTGCACGGGCGTGAGCTTCGCGCACGGCTCCAACGACGGACAGAAGGGCATGGGACTGATCATGCTGATCCTAATCGGCACGGTGCCCACGGCCTATGCTTTGAACCACGCCGTGACGGCGCGGCAGTCTCAAGAATTCGTGATGGTTTCGACACAGGCGGCCGACGCGCTGTCGCACTACGTGTCGCCGAGCGCGGTGATTGGCGATGCGCGCGACGACGTGACGGCTTACATCCGCACGCGCGAGTTCAATGCCAACACCATGCTGGCCCTGCGCACCCTGGTCAACGATGTCGGGAACCAGATGGCCCTGTACAAGGAATTGAAGCATGTGCCGGCCGATAGAACGCCGAATTTCCGCAACGACCTGTACGTGGTGAGCGAAGCCCTGCGGCTGATACAGAAATCCGGGAAGCCGGCCTTCGCCGAGGCGGATGCGGCGGTACTCGCCAATTACAAGACGCACATCGATAACGCCACCAAGTTCATTCCATTGTGGGTGAAAGTGGCGGTGGCGATGGCATTGGGCCTGGGCACCATGGTGGGCTGGAAGCGCATCGTGGTTACGGTGGGATCGAAGATCGGGAAGGATCATCTGACCTATGCGCAGGGCGCGGCGGCGGAGATCACGGCGATGGCCACCATCGGCGCGGCAGATTGGTTCGGCATGCCGGTGAGCACTACGCACGTGCTTTCTTCAGGCGTAGCGGGGACCATGGCCGCCAACCACTCGGGCCTGCAATGGGGGACGGTCCGCAACCTGGGGATGGCTTGGGTGCTGACGCTGCCCGCATCGATCCTGCTGTCCGGCTTTTTGTTCTGGTTGTTCCGGCAGATTGGCGGGTAGCGCGGGGCTTTCAGCTTTCAGTGGGCTATAATCGGCAGCGGAGTCCGATATGACGAGTCTGCAAGAGATACAGGATTTCTTGGACCTGAAGCGGTTCGCTTTCGTGGGAGTTTCGCGCCAGCCGAAGGACTTCTCGCGGATGCTTTTTCGCGAGTTTCTGGCGCGGGGATACCAGGCCGTGCCGGTGAATCCGGACGCCAGTGAAATCGAAGGGCAGCCGTGCTTTGCGCGGTTGCAGGAGATTCAACCGCCGGTGGAGGGGGTTCTGTTCATGACGGCACCGGCGGTAACGGATACGCTGGTGCGGGAGTGCCCCGGCGCAGGCATCAAACACGTTTGGATGTACCGTGCCGGCGGCGTAGGGGCGGCGACCCCTGACGCGATCGGTTTCTGCGAGTCGAACGGCATGGGGGTGATTCCCGGCGAGTGCCCCTTCATGTTTCTTCCCGGCGGGGCATGGTACCACCGCTTCCACGGATTGGTGAAGAAGATCGCGGGATCTTACCCGCGCTGAGTTCGTTGACAAGTCCGCCCGAGGGCTTTGCAATTACCGAGTTCCTTCCGCCACGATCACTAGGGGCTGGCGGCCTGAGAGGCCGCCGCAGGCCGGGGGCCTGCCGGGGTCCTGCCCCACAAGGGCATTGGGGGCGGGCGTGCTACGATCCTTATTTGCAGCTTCTATGGAAAAGGTGCTCATCCTGGGATCGCAAGGCACGCTTGGAACAGAGCTGGTAAAGCTCTATCCCGAGGGCATCGGCTGGGACCGCGACGATATCGACGTTACCGACTTCCCTGCGCTGCGCGCAAAAGTATCCGGAGCCGGCTATACTCCCGATGCGGTGATCAACTGTGTCGCCTTCAACGATGTGGATGGAGCCGAGGAGCGTTCCGAACTGGCCTTCTCGCTAAACGCCGATTTTCCCGGCAGACTCGCGCAGTTCACCAAGGAACTGGGTATCCCGCTTGTCCACTACAGCACCAACTATGTCTTCGATGGTGTGCGCGGTGAATACTCCGAAGCGGATGCACCATCGCCGCTCTCGGCCTACGGCCGCTCAAAACTTCAAGGCGAACGGCTCGTCGCGGAAAATGGCGGCCAGTGGTATATTGTGCGTACCGCTGTATTGTTCGGACCCAAAGGGAGCAGCGCACTATCCAAGAAGAGCTTCGTCGAGATCATGTTGGATCTCTCGTCAAAGCGCGACGTTATCCAGGCCGTTTCCGACGAGATCAACAGTCTTACGTATGCGCCCGATCTCGCGCAACACACGCGCGGCCTGCTAGCATCCTCGCCGGCGCCGGGCATCTATCACATCGTGAATAGCGGCGCCGCAAGCTGGTTCGATTTCGCCAAGGAGATCTTTCGCATAGCCGGGAAGAGCACCACTGTTCTGCCGGTTCCGTCCACACATTTTCCGCGGAAGGCAACCCGTCCGCAGAGAGCAATTCTCCTCAATACCAAGCTGCCGGCGGTTCGTCCGTGGACCGAGGCACTGGCGGCGTTTCTGTCGCGTGCGGTGACAATTCCGGCGACAAATGTGCACTTTCCATCGGACTGATGTGGGGCGGCCAATCTTGGCCGCAGCCGCCTTTTCAGGCGGCCAGGGCCGGCTGAAAGCCGGCTGCGGGCAGAATGCCCGCCCCACAAGATCCAAGCTGGTTGTCACTCTATTATCCGAGCCTCAATAGCAGCGGGCGCATACGTGCGCCATACTCGATATGATGACCTCGCGCGAACGGGTGGACTGCGCACTCAAGAAGCGGCCGGTAGATCGAGTGCCCATCTTCATGTGGTTTCACCCGCAGACCACCGCAAAGCTGGCCGCCATGCTGGAAATCCCCGCGGCCCGCGTGCCGGAAGCCATGGGCAACGATGTCCGGCAGACGTGGGTGAACAACAACTACGCCATGGAGGGTATGGTGCACGAGGCCGAGGGCCAGTGGCACCAGGACTGGTGGGGTATCCGCTGGGTGAAGCAATACGGCTTCAACCAAATCGAACGCTTTCCGCTGGCGGGCGCGACGCGCGAACAGGTGCTTGCGTACCGCTTCCCCATGGAACGCTTCGAGGACTTGCTCGGCCTTATGCTGCCTGTGGTGAGCGCGCGCGGCCAGTACTGGATCGGGTGCGATGTCTCGCCCTGCGTCTTCGAGATGTACTGGCGGCTGCGCGGCATGGAGGACGCTATGCTGGATATCGGCGGCAGCCCTGCGCTGGCGGAACAGATGTTGGGGCGCTGTGCCGATTTCTCCATCGCCCTGGGCGAAGCCGCGTGCGAGCGGTATTCGCTGGATTGGTTCTGGACCGGCGACGATGTGGGTGGGCAGCGCGGCATGATGATCGGCCCGCGCGCGTGGCGTGCGCTGGTGAAGCCGCACCTTGCCCGGGTTTTCGAGGTGGGCCGCAAGCGGGGACTGCCGGTGGCATATCACTGTTGCGGTGCGCTGCGCCCCATCATCGGCGACCTCGTCGAGATCGGCCTCGATGTGCTCAACCCCGTGCAGTGCAACTGCCCCGGCATGGACGCGCTCGAATTGAAGCGCGAATTCGGATCGCAGATCGCGTTCATGGGTGGCGTCGATACGCAGTACCTGCTCCCCAATGGGACCCCTTCCGAGGTGCGCCACGCCACCGCGGCGCTTCTCGACGGCATGACCGCCGATGGAGGCGGCTACATTCTGGCCGCTTCCCACACCATTTCGCCCGAGACGCCGGATGAGAATATCTTCGCCATGTACGAAGTGGCCGGAATCGCGCGAGCGGAGATCTACGACCGCGCGGCGTCGATCCGGGTGTCGGGACCGGCCGCGTAAATCTACCGTCCCAAATCTCCGAAATGCACTGCTTCGGGAACGGACGGCTGGTCGAGCAACTGAATGGTGGTCGAGGGTCCCAGATTCACCGGGTTACCCCAGGCGCGCAAAGCCCAGACGATTTTTTTGTCCGGCGTGACTTCGAGCGCCTGCACGGGAGCCGTCGCGGGATCGGCCGGGCCATTCCACTGATTGAACCAGGTATTGACGAGCGTGTTCCCATTGGGCAGCCGTTTGGCGATTTGCATGGAGTTGAACAGGTAGTCCAGCACGTCCGCGGGGGTGAACTCCCAGACTGTGGCCCCGGCTGCATTTACCTCGCGCACCAGTTTCGCTCCTGCGATGAGGGTGTTGCCGTTCGGCAAACGCTCTGCCGACCAGGTGGCGGCTCCCATGGTGTACGACCAGAGCGGCTTGCCAGTCGAGTCGTATTCCACGATCTTGCCCATGTCCATGTGGGCCACCAGCAGCGTGCCGGCGCCGGTGAGCCGGGCATGCCGGAAATGGCCGTGTACGCTTTTCGGGTCCCGCACGGGAACGGTGAACTCACGCTCGATCTTGCCGGTCACGATATTGACGACCACGACCTTCGCTGGGTCGCCGTTTTGCACGTAGAGCACCCGGTCGTTGCCGATGGGCTGCGCGGTGTGCACCTCGGTTCCCGGTGGAGCGTCGTAGCGCCAGAGCACCTTCTTCTCCCGGTCGATCAGCGTTACGCCGAATTGGTGCGCGAACAGTACGTTGCCGCTCGAAAGCAGCACGGCATCGCTGATTTCGCCCTTTCCCGCGGGATCGTGAAATTCCCAGGCGATCTTGCCGTTGCGCACGATGTACATGTCTTGCGACTTGGCCTCTCCGGCGTAGAAGAAATCATGCTGCGCTAAGCCTTTGCCTGGCAGGATACCGGGGAAGTTGGGTTTCACCGCCGCCGCAGGTGTGGGGTCCTGTCCGCGGGCCGGCGCGACCGCACACACGGCGCCAGCGGTCAGGATCAGGGCAATCGATGGGAGCGTCTGTTTGCTGTTCATAGGGTGCCGGAGTTTCGTTTCGCCAACAACGGTACCGCTGTTGCGCGGGTTTGCACAAGGGGTTTAAGTTGTAGCCCGCGCGGGCCGCCTACTCCCTGCCTCTCAAGATCGCGGCCATCACGCGCGGGCTGCGGCGGCCATGCATGACCGCGACAACCCACAATGGCCGTTTATCAGGCGCGTAGGCTATGAGACAATTCCCCGCTGTCGTGAAACGCAAGGGGCGCTCGGTTAAATCGGCGCGACGGTGGCCCTAATGGGAAAGGGGACAAGCGCTTCGATGGTGGCCTCAATGGCGTCGATCATTCGGGCCGGCGGCCTCAAGACTGTCTTCCGCTATGAATTCCCAAATCGCGTCAAGGTCGGCATCGGCCTCCGGACGAAACCGGTAGCCGCTCATTGCCGCTCGGCTCGGCGGGCCGCGCTCTTGGCTCGGAGCCTTGCGAAGACTTCCTCGCCCGGAATAGGCGTGACCCGGCCGCTTTCCATATCGTCGTAGCGGCGGTCAAGCGTTTCCCGCGTGAAGGCGATGTCGTCAAAATAATCCGTGACGACGTTTTCGACCAGTTGATCGCTCCGGCGTCCGGTGGCGCGCGCCATCTGCTCAAGCTTGGCCTGTACGTCCGCAAACGCCGGCTTTAGAACGCGGTCGCCCCGGCGCACTTCTCGCACACGAATTGCTCTAGGCGCTCGCTCCAAGCTTGCGTTCGCGGCGGTTTGATGGTGCGGCGGCAATGAGGGCACGTCCACGGCTGCAAGGCGTCGTCGATCTAGCTGGTTAAGTCGAGCATGATTGTTTTTCTGCGGGGCATGGGTCACGCTCCTACGCGACGGCGGCGGGGCGGGGCGATCGCGAATAGGCGCTCCTGAAATGCCGCTGCGCCCGGTGCTGCAAGGTCTCGAGTTTTCGTATCGCCTCGGTCAGCTCCGGCTTGCTGGTGCAATACCGGTCGCCGTAGCGCCGCAGCTCGTCGCTCTTCAATCCGTTCACCGTCCGCACTCAATCTTGAAGCTGGCTCTGGCCAAAGCCGTTCGCTTGTACGTTTCCCCGCCCGTTATCGCCGAGTATGAAGAACTGCTCCTGCGCAAGAGTTACCCTCTGGATCGAAGACGCGCCAAGATGATGCTGAATCAAGTTCAGTCTGTCGGCATTATAGTCAATCCGGCAGCCGGCGAGCCGCTGACATCCGACCCGGATGACAGCATCTTTCTGGAGTGCGCGCGGGCGGCCAAGGCCGACTACCTGGTCACCGGCAACACCAATCACTCGCCAGTTCATTCAACGGTGGGGGGAACATAAACGCTGAAATGCGCCGGACGCAGAGCTACTGCCATCACAACCCAAAGCACAGAATATTCGGACCCGCCGCCACCGCCACATACTGCTTCCCCCGCACGCTGAACGTCATCGGCGACGCCTTCATGCGCACGTTTGTCGGGAAGTGCCACAGCGTTTCGCCGGAGCGCTCGTCAACCGCGTCGAACCCGCCGTTGGGCTTGCCGTAGAACACCAGACCGCCAGCCGTTGCCAGGACGCCCGACCATGACTTCGCCTTCGCCGCGCCCGGCTGCGCAATCTCCCAAACGATGGCGCCCGTCTCTATGTTCACCGCCCGCAGGTAGCGCTGGCCGGTTTGATCCGGATATCCCATCTGCCCTCCCACGCACTCTTCGAGCGCCAGGAAGTAATAGAGCCGCGTCACTGGACTGTAAGCCGTAGAACTCCAATTGGCTGCATCGTCCGGACATCCCGCCGGGTCTCTCACCTGCGGACGCCCATCGGCGCCGGGCCCAGTGGGCACTCCCGCCGCCCAATCCACACGCCGCAGGAATAGTTTGGCCAGCAATAACTCGCCTGTCACCCGGTCCAGCACATAGAAGAATCCATTGCGGTCCGCATGCAGCAGTAACTTGCACGGCTTGCCCAGATACTCGGCATTTACTAACACCGGGGGTTCGGTGGCGTCCCGGTCCCTCACATCGTGCGGCGTAAACTGATAGTGCCACTTGAGCGCGCCATCCGCCGGATTCATCGCCAGGATCGAATCCGTGTAGAGATTGTCGCCGCCGCGCTCCGCGTCTTCCGAATCGGGGAACGGATTTCCCGTAGGCCAGAACAACATGTCCGTCTCCGGGTCGTACGAACCAGTGAGCCAAGTGGACCCGCCTCCCATAACCGGCTCGCGCCCTTTCCAGGTTTCCGATCCCGGCTCGCCGCGTCGCGGAACGGTCCAGTGGCGCCAAACCAGTTCCCCCGTCGCGGCCTTGTAGCATGCCACGAATCCGCGAATTCCCTCGTCGGCGCCCGCGACCCCCGCGATCACCGTGTCCTTCACCACCAGCGGAGCCAGCGTGCCGCCGTAATGCTGCGCGTCGCCGGATATCGGGGGCATCGCCGCTTCCCAAACCAGGCTCCCCGTAGCCCGGTCGAGCGCGATCAGATGCGCGTTGTCTGTCACGAAAAAGACGCGACCCTCGCGGATCGCCACGCCACGGTTGGTCCCCAGCGCCGCGTCACCCACCATGCCGGGAGTCTGCGGGCGCGAGTACTTCCAGATTTCCGCGCCCGTCAGTGCGTCCAGGGCATACACCTGGTTCGGGCCCGTGACATACATCACCCCATCGGCTTCGAGCGGTGTGACCTCCAGACCGAAATGCGGAATCGGGAAAAGCCACTTCAACTGCAATGCGCGCACATTGGCGGTGTCGATTTGCTTCAGCTCGCTATAGCGGTTGGCGCTGAGATTGCCGTTGTAAGTCAGCCAGTCGCCGGGCTGCGGATCGCGCCACGTAACCCGCTGGCTTCCGGACGCGGCGGCCGGCTGTGCGCCTGCGTTGAGTTCGCGGACATACGTGGCGACGGCATCCAGTTCGGCCGCGGGCAGATCGAAGGACGGCATGCCCGAATCGGGAAAGCCGCGCTGGATCAGCGCCCGCAACTCGGTGGCGGATCGGCCTGCCAGCCGCGGATTGGCCGCCAACCCAGACCCCTTGCCGCTGCCGCGCGCGTCGCTGCCGTGACAGCCTGCGCAGTGAGTGGCAAAGACTTCAGGGCCACTGCTGCCCGCCAGGAATGGAGCTAACAGTAATCCGATAGCGAGACGAGTCATGGCCGCATGCACCGACGGCAAGGCCGATTCATAATCGGCCTGCAGGTTGACAACCGGTTGACAACCTGCCCCACAGATCAGCATAGCCGCAACTACAAGAGGCGGCCTGAGAGGCCGCCGCAGGCCGAGGGCCTGCCCCACGAAGAACAGTTGTAATACATGGCATCAGACGAACTGATACTTCTGGCCCTGTTCGTCCCAGAGAATCTTCTTGTTGTTCTTGAAAGAAAGCGTCGCCATGTGGCCGGAAATGGCCGCCTGCTGGCCGACCTCCGGCGATGCGATCACCTGCTCGTTGCCGCGTATCGCTTCCACCCAGTTCCGGAAATGGTTGATGGCGCCGTCCCGCTCGCCGAAGTCCTTGGGGCCGTTCAGGTGGACCAGTTGGCGCGCCTTCACGCGGTCCGGCGCTTTGCCCCCCAGCAACTGCGGCGTAAAGTACAGGTCCATGCGGTTCATCACTTCGAGGGTACCTTCATTGCCGCACAACTGCTCGCCGTAACCGTACTGATCGTTGCCGAAATAGCTGGAATAGTTGATCTGCAGTTTGCCCGAGTATTCGTAGATGGCGCTGAAGGTGTCCGGGGTGTCGCGGTCGTCACCCGCGCCGGTCCAGCGGTAGATGCCTCCCGACGCCATGCATGCCAGCGGCACGGTGCGATCCAGCATGAAGTTGACAATGTCGGTCTGGTGTACCAGCAGGTCGGTGGAGATGCCGCCCGAGTAATCCCAGTACAACCGCCATTGATAATAACGGTGCGGGTCCCAGGCCCGCTGCGGCGCCGGCCCCAGAAATTTGGGCCAGTCCGTGTTCTGCTCGTTGGCGTCCGGAGGAATCACATAGCGCCACGCGGGATTGTCGTCGGTCGAGTTGCGGTACCAGAACGCGCGCACGAAATGCACGTCGCCGATCATGCCCTGCTTCACCATCTCCTTGGCCTTCTTGTAAAGCGACGAGCTGCGGTTCTGCGTGCCCACCTGCACGATCTTGCCGGACTTCTTCCACTCGCGCACGATGTCGAAGCCCTCTTCGATGGTGTGGGCCAGCGGTTTTTCCAGGTAAACATGCTTGCCCGCGCGCAGCGCGGCAATGGCCATGTCGTGATGCAGGTGTTCCGGAGTCATGATGAAGACCGCATCGATGGAACGGTCCGCCAGCAGGTCGTGATAGTTGTTATAAGTTGCCGGCGTGTTGCCCCAGATGGTCTGCACGCGATCTTTGCCGCGCGCCAGGTAGCCCTGGAACGTATCGCAAATGGCAGTGATGGTGACAGTGTCCGGAGCGGCCTTCTTGAGCCAGTCGATGCCCGCGTTTCCGCGCGTGCCCACGCCGATCCAACCGATGTTGATCTTGTCGTTGGCGCCGCGCGCGCCGATGACTGCAGGCCCGGCCAGCACCGCTGCCGTAGCCGTTGTTTTGAGAAAATCCCGGCGATCCATTTCGCCCTTATGATATCAGATCGGCAGGTCCGGACCTCTTCCGCCCGCCGCCCCGCGCCGCGCTACATTAATTTGCATGTATCGCAAGCTGATCCTCTTCTGTCTGGCGGCGGCCGTGTCGCCGGCTGCCGTCCCCGACCGCGTCAAGGTGGAAACCGGCGTCGTGAAGGGCGCGGTCAACGATGGCGTTGCGGCGTTCAAAGGCATTCCCTTCGCCGCGCCGCCGGTGGGTGCGCTCCGCTGGAAGGCCCCCCAGCCCGCGCCGCATTGGAAAGGCGTCCGCGAAGCCCTGGAGTTCGGCCCGCGCTGCATGCAGGGGCGTATTTATGACGATATGATTTTCCGCGACAAAGGCCCCAGCGAAGACTGCCTCAACCTCAACGTGTGGACCTCCGCCGCATCCGCCAAGGCGCGCCTGCCGGTGATGGTGTGGATCTACGGCGGCGGCTACGCGGCGGGCGCCACCTCCGAGCCGCGGCAGGATGGCGAGAACCTGGCGCACAAGGGCGTGGTCGTGGTTAGCATGAATTACCGCTTGAATGTATTTGGATTCTTTTCGCACGCCGAACTGGCCCAGGAATCCGGCCACGATTCCGCCGGCAACTATGGCCTCCTCGACCAGGTGGCGGCCCTCCAATGGGTGCGCAAGAACATCGCCCGTTTCGGCGGCGACCCCGCCAAGGTCACCATCTTCGGGGAGTCCGCCGGTTCCTTCTCCGTGAGCGCGCTCATGGCGTCGCCGCTGGCACAGGGCCTGTTCCACCGCGCCATCGGCGAGAGCGGCGCCTACTTCGGCGACGTACTCGATTTGAAGCCGCTGTCTCAGAGCGAAGCGGCGGACGCCAAATTCGCGGAGTCCATCGGCGCGCATTCGCTGGCGGACTTGCGGGCCAAGCCTGCCGCGGAACTCCTGGACGCGGCCGTCAAGCAGAAAGAGATTTGGTTCTCGCCCAACGTCGATGGATATTTCCTGCCGCAGACCGTGCGCGAGATCTACGCGAGCGGCAAACAGAGTCGCGTGCCGCTGTTGGCTGGATGGAATCACGATGAGGGAGGCTATGGGAGCATCTTCGAGAAAGACGCCCCGACCGCGGCGAATTTCGTGGCATTTGCGCACAAGCGTTTCGGCGACAAGGCCGATGAGTTCCTGAAACTCTACCCGGCGGAAACTGACGAACAGGCCAAACGATCCGCGCAAGATCTCGCGGGCGATCAGTTCATCGCATTCTCCACCTGGAAGTGGCTCGAGATGCAAGGCCCCACGGGAAACTCGACCCTGTACCGTTATGAGTTCGACGACGCTCCGCCCGCGCCCGCCAATGCGGAGGCGCGCGGCGCGTACCATTCGGCTGAGATCGAATTTGTGTTTGGCGTGCTGGCTTCGAAGAACCTGCCTTGGCGGCCGGAAGACAAGGCGCTGTCCGACCTGATGTCTTCCTATTGGTCTAACTTCGCCAGGAACGGCGATCCCAACGGCGCGGGCTTGCCGGAGTGGCATGCTTACAACAGTCAGGGGCGCTATGCCGTAATGCACCTGGACGCGACCTCGCACGAGGCTCCCGACGATCATCGGGAGCGTTACTTGTTTCTGGACAAACTGAAGTAGACAATTCTATGCGGCGCCGTCTGGCTGACAGGGTCTATTTCGTACTGCTGGCTGTCTCGCTCGCAAGCGCTTTGTCAGCGCAGTACGACGAATCCAGGGTGCCCAAATACACCTTGCCGGATCCGCTCACGCTGCTGAACGGCAAGAAAGTTACCGACTCGCGAACCTGGATGCAGAAGCGCCGGCCGGAGCTGGTTCCGCTTTTCGAGACTTATGTCTACGGCCGCGCCATGGTGGGCAGGCCAAAAGAGATGACCTGGGAAGTTGTCGCCGAGGACCGGCACGGCATGGGCGGCAAGGCGGTCACCAAGACTGTGAAGTTATACTTCGCCGGCAAGAAAGACGGGCCATCCATGGAACTGGGTTTCATCTTTCCCAATACCGGGAAGCCCGTGCCTGCCTTCCTGGTCGCGGGCAATCAGGCCGATGCCCCCACCGGATACGCGAAAAGCATTCGCGGGTACTTTGCGCCTGCGGGCCAGACTGAGCCGGGCGCCGGGGAATGGGGTGCCATCGGCGCGTGGGCCTGGGGGTTGAGCCGTGCCATGGACTACATCGAGACAGACAAGGAGATCGACGCCAAAAAGATTTGTCTCAACGGCTTTTCGCGATACGCCAAGGTCGCCATGTGGGCCGGCGCGCAGGACCAGCGTTTTGCGATGACTTTCTCCGGAGAAGCCGGTTGCGGCGGCGCCGTGATCGTCCGCCGCGGCTCGAGACGCTTGCGGCCCTGACTGACAGATTCGGCGACTGGTTTGACGGGACGCTGAAGGAGTACGCCGGCAACGTGAACAGCCTGCCAGTCGACTGGCACGAACTAATCGCTCTGTACGCCCCGCGTCCCGTCTATATCGCGACAGCGGAAGAAGATCAGCGGGGCGAGCCGCGAGCCTCATTTCTGGCCGCCCAAGGCGCCGGTCCGGTCTATAAGTTATTCGGAGAAGGGGGGGCTGGGCGTCGATAACATGCCGCCTTTGGAAACGCCGGTGGGTGACTTCATCGGCTACCACAATCGGACTTCGGGAAACAATGAAAACCTTCAAACCAATCCTATCGCTCCTCCTGCCAGCCGCCGCCCTGGCGCTCGGCCAGCCTCGTTACGTGGAAACTCTGGCGCGGCCGGACAGCTTTCCCCTCGCACAAGCCCGAAACTGCGCCGCTATCTATGTCGATCCAGCCGACTACCCTGGCGTCATCCGCGCAGCGGGCGATTTACAGGCGGATATTGCCCGTGTCACTAACTGCACTCCGGCTATTACGCACGACGCCGGCGCGCCCGGCGCTCATGTCATTGTCATCGGATCGCTCGAACGGAGCCCGCTCGTCAAGCGCCTGACCGATACGACCGCAATCGCAGGCAAGTGGGAATCGTTCCTGATTCAGGCTGTAGCCAAGCCGCAGCCCGGCGTCGCCAGCGCCCTGGTCATCGCCGGAAGCGACAAGCGCGGCACTATTTACGGCATCTACGATCTCTCCGAACAGATCGGAGTCTCGCCGTGGTATTGGTGGGCCGACGTTCCCGTGGCCCACAAAGACGCGCTCTTCGTGAAGCCGGGCAGATTCATCGAAGGCGAGCCCGCCGTCAAATACCGCGGCATCTTTCTCAACGACGAAGCGCCCTCTCTATCCGGCTGGACCCGTGAGAAGTTCGGCGGCTACAACCATAACTTCTATGTGAAGGTATTTGAGCTGATTCTGCGCTTGAAGGGCAACTATCTTTGGCCCGCCATGTGGGGGAATGCCTTCAACGAGGACGATCCGCTGAATCCGAAGCTCGCCGATGAATACGGCATCGTCATGGGAACGTCCCATCACGAACCTATGCTGCGCGCCCAGCAGGAGTGGAAACGGCATGGCAAAGGTCCATGGAACTACGCCACCAACTCCGACGTGCTGCGCGCATTCTGGGACGAGGGCATCGAACGCAATAAGGCTTACGAGAGCATCGTCACGGTGGGCATGCGCGGCGATGGCGATATGCCCATGGCCGCGAATGGCGATATTGCGGCTAACAAGGCGCTGCTGGAACAGATCGTCGCCGACCAGCGGGCGATCATCGCTAGGCGCATCGGGCCGGATCTGACGCGCGTTCCGCAAGACTGGGCGCTCTATAAGGAGGTGCAGGCTTATTACGAAGCTGGAATGCGGGTTCCGGACGATGTGACTCTACTCTGGTGCGACGATAACTGGGGTAACCTGCGCCGGGTCCCGACCGCGGAAGAGCGAAAGAGAAGCGGCGGCGCCGGCATCTATTATCATTTCGACTATGTGGGCGGGCCGCGCAACTATAAGTGGCTAAATACGAATCCCATTGCGAAGGTGTGGGAGCAGATGAACGTGGCGTATGAGTACGATGCCAGACGCATCTGGATCGTTAATGTGGGCGATCTCAAGCCCATGGAATTTCCCATAGAATACTTCCTGAGCCTGGCATGGAATCCGCAGCGATGGCCGTACGACAAGATCGGGGAATTCGGCAGACTGTGGGCGGAGCGCGAGTTCGGTCCAACTTATGCCCGTGAGATCGCCAATATGGTCTCCAAGTACACAAAATACAACGGCAGGCGCAAGCCGGAACTACTGGAGCCCGGCACGTTCAGTCTGGAGAACTACGGGGAAGCCGACACGGTGCTGGCCGATTGGAAGAATCTCACGGCGGCCGCGGAGCAGATGTACCAGCGGTTGCCTGAAAGCGCCAGGGACGCCTTCTTCGAGCTGGTTCTCTTTCCCACCAAAGCGTGCGCCCAAGTGAACGAGCTTTATATCGCGGCCGCCAGGAACCGGCTTTATGCCAGTCAGGGGCGAGCCAGCGCTAACGATTATGCGGCGCGCGTCCGCGAGCTGTTCCAGGCGGACGCGGACCTGTCCGCCACTTACAATCACACCTTGGCTGGCGGTAAGTGGGACCACATGATGGATCAGACCCACATTGGTTACACCGGCTGGCAGCAGCCGGACGCCAATGTTATGCCGGCGGTAACTGAGATCCAGGTTGGCGAGGCGGCTAAGATGGGCGTTGCGCCGCTTGTGTTGCAGTTCGATGCGTTCAATCAGCCTAGCCGCTATGTCGAAGTATTCAATCGGGGCCGCGCGCCGTTCGAGTTCTCCGCCACCGCCAGCGCGCCCTGGATCGTGTTGAGCACGACCCACGGCACGGTGCGGAAAGAGGAGCGCCTGGAGGTGAGTGTGGATTGGAACAAAGCGCCGTGGGGCGCGGCCGTTGGATCCGTGAAAGTCTCCGGCGCGGGCAGCGATCCTGTCGATATTAAAGTAACTTCGTTCCGGCCGCGGGAAGTTACGCGGGACACGTTGCGCGGGTTTGTGGAGACGGATGGCTACGTATCGATAGAAGCCTCGCATTTCACGAAGAGGATCGGCAATGCCGGTCCGGTTCACTGGGAAACCATCCCCGACTACGGACGGACCTTGTCTGCGATGACCATCCTGCCCTGTACCGCCGCCAGCGCCACTCCGCAGCGGGACTCTCCATCGCTCGAATACCGCATGTATCTGTTCGACCCGCGCAGCGTGCAGGTCCGCACGATCGTTGCGCCATCGCTGGACTTCGTGCCGGGCCGGGGGCTGAGATTCGCGGTCGCCTTTGACGATCAGCCTCCGCAAATCCTGGATGCCCTGGCCCAGAATACCCAACATGACTGGGAGGAATCCGTCAAAGACAACGTCCGCACGGTCGTATCGACTCACTCGCCCGGCGGCTCGGGCTATCATGTCCTGAAGTATTGGATGGTGGATCCCGGAGTGGTGTTAGAGAAGATCGTGGTCGACTTAGGCGGCCTCAAGCCGAGTTACCTGGGGCCGCCCGAAAGTTGGAGGCATTAGCGCCCGGACAGGCCAGGAGGCCTGTCCCACCTGGGCAACATCGTATTATTCGTTCATATTGGTGAGTGTTCGTTTTTGGCGGACGACTGGATCCGGACGCCACACATTTCCGCGAACTTTGCTTCGGTGGCTTTGATGCGGCCGGCGGCCACCTGCAACGTGCGAAGAAGCATCTCAACGCCTAGTTCGCCGTCGTCGCGGCATGCCTGGGTGAGGTCCGGGCCGGCTATACGCAGTGCGGCCGTCCGTTCTCGCGCGCGCACCTGAAAAACCGTGTCCTGATGATCTAACAGCGCGGACCAGCCAAATGCCTGACCGGGGCCTACCGCCAGCACGGATACGGTGAAGATGGGGGTGTGCAGCTCGATGTTGACGCTGCCGGAAGTGACCAGGTAGAAGTACCGGGACTGTTGGCGATCTGCCAGAATCACCTCGTTCTCGGCGAAGGCGACTTCCGTGGCTAGCGCGGCCAGCGTGGCGACGTGCCGATCCGCCAGGCCGTGCATGAAAGCGTGATTTCGAAGGGTCTCCTCTAGCGTCAAATGCCCCTCCAGTGGGTAAAATGCCGCTAGTGATACCCTTTTCAGTGCGTATTTTGCAGCGGTAGCCCTGGGGGAGCAATTACCGTGCCAAGGGACAATGATATACGGCGCGGTCGAAAACCCACCGCAAGTTATTGAAATTGGAGGGCGGCCAAGAAGCCGGCTAAAAGCCGGCTGCGGGCAGGATTGCCCGCCCTCCAACGGAAGCCGGGATGAACGTCGGAAGAGTAGAGCCGGCTACTGGCCAGCGGGGACGCGGGGGCCAACCGCGCGTATGTCGATCGGGTGAAAGCCCATGCGGAGTGCCGGCGAGTCGGGTAGCAAGCGGAAGTCGAAGTTGCCCGCGTTGACGAAGAGCGGATCGGCCATCCGCGATCCCGCATCGTGTCCGCTTGCCTGCCATTCGGCGAAGCTCTGGCCGGCGAAGCGGATGTCGCCGCCGCGCGTGTCGAAGTAGAGATTGTGGCCGATGGCGAATCGATCGCCGGTCCAGTCGCCGCCGAGCAAACGGCCCTGGTCGAAATAGACGATGTTGTGTTCGAAGGTGAACGACAAGTGGTCCTCGGCGCGGGTGCGCATCAACTGGTTTTCCCGATTAAAGGCCCAGATGTTGTTGCGCACGATGTTTTCGCGGCCATAATGCTGGTGGAAGCCGGCGCTCTTGCAGTGGTACACGATGTTGTCTTCGATCAGCATCTCCGACGATCCCTCGTCGGGATAGATGCCCCATCCGCCGTAGGTGAACGACGCCACGTCGTGGATCAGGTTGTTGCGGATGCGCGTGCCCGGCTGCACGCCGAGGGTGTAGATGGCCCCCATGTCGCTGAGCATTTCCTTGCCGACATCGTGCAGGTGGTTGTACTCGATGACGTTTGCCTGCGACTGGTTCGCGCCGTAGCCCCACGTCCAGCCCACGGAAATGGCGGTGTAGAAGAGGTCGTGAATGTGGTTATGGACGATCTGGTTGCGTCCGCTCTGGAGCACCCAAACGCCCACCGCCGGCGCGAAGACCAAACCAAGATCGTGGATGTGGTTGTCGGCGACGACGTTCCCGAAGTTCTGCAGGCTCTCCGCCGGCGCCAGTTGGGGTTCGCCAATTTTCACGCCTCCGCCGCCGAGGTCGAAAAGTTCGCAGGCAAGCATCTGGTTGCGTTGGGAGCCGCGGCCGAAGTACACGCCATAGCCGCCGGAGTGGGCGATGGTACATTTTTCGAGCTTGCAGTCCACCGCGCCGATGGCCTCGATAGCCGCCGGCGCGGGCGTGGCGGCTTGCGTGTCGGCGTAGCCCCTGGCATCCATGCTCCACTCGGCGTGCGCGAACTGGAGGCCGCGGAAGGTGACGTCGCGGACCAGGCGCCCCTGTTCGGGCTGGCCTTCCAGGCGGATGAGTTGCACGAGCGCGGGCGCAATGACCCGTTCGGCGGCCAGGTTTTCGTCGCTCAAAGGCCAGTAGGAGACGGTGTGGGTCTTGCGGTCGAGATACCACTCGCCGGCGGAATCGAGCGAGTCGGGAGTGTTTTCGATGTAGTAGCGGGCGTCGGTCTCCTGGTTGGAGGGCTGGGGATCGAGCGTGAGCGTGGCGATGTGCGCGGCGTCATCCACGGCGGCGATGGGCATGCGGATGTCGGACCAGGCGAACAGGGCGACCACTTCGGCGTCGCCGAGCGCGGCCCACTGCGGCAGGATGTCGTGGCCGCGGAAATGGAGCAGGAGGGGCTTGTCCTGGGGACTGGCGCCATCGATGCGGTAGAAGCCGTAGTTGGGCGTGCGGGCGCGCTGGGCGCGGCGTCCGCCGACGAAGAGCTGCCGGAAATCGGGGCCGGAAGCGTCGGCGGTCCAAATCTGGCGCGGCCCTTTCTTCCAACCGGAGATGACGCGGCCGCCGCTGATGACGGGGCGCGCGCCGGACGCGGCTCGCCAGACGGTGTGGGAATCTTCGGGCGTCAGGACCAGGGTCTCGGAAAGGAAGTAAGTGCCGTCGCGGATTTCCACGGCGATGGTCCCGGTGGGTCCGGCGCGGCGTTGGGCGCGGGCGGCATCGCGGGCGGCGGCCAGAGTGCGGATGGGACCATCGGGCGAGACCACGATGGTCTGAGCCGAGAGGGTGGCGGCGAGCAAGATGCCCAGCAGTTTCATGGTTTCGTCGTTCACGATTATATCCGGATTGGCGCCGGACGGACGCGTTGGGGGGAAACCGCTTCCTGACGGTCGCGGCTCGGTAAGAGGGCGCCGGGGAGTACACTGGACGTGACAGATACCCACGAAGGGCCGGTCCCCAATTGATACACGCGCCGCGCTTGATCGATGTCGATGCGGCGAGCTTCGACACACTGCCCTGCTGCGGGATAATGAGCCCCACTCATCCTGGCCGCCAGCAGAAGCAGTGCTGGCTCGAAGCCAACGCCAAGTTCGGCCTGCGGGCCAAGATGCTGCTTGCCCCGGACGGACAACCGAGCGGCTACATTGAATACCTTCCGGGCGAGTTCGCCTGGCGTGGTGTCGAAGCCAGCGGCTTCATGTTCATTCACTGCGTTTGGATTTTCTCCAGGCAGCATCGGAAAAAAGGCTGGGGGCGCGTCATGGTCGAAGGCTGCTTGGACGATGCGAAGAAGGCTGGCATGCGCGGCGCCGCCGTGATGGTCCGGGACGGTCCATGGCTGGCCGACCGCCGCCTGTTCCTGGCAAGCGGTTTCGAAGCCGTCGATACCGCGCCGCCGGACTACCAATTGCTCGTTCGCAAGTTCGACAGCGGCGCCGTAAATCCGGCCTTTCAGAAGGGTTGGGATCGCAAACTCGCGCAGTACGGCCGGGGCCTGACCATCATCCGTTCGAGCCAGTGTCCGCACATCGCGAAATTCGCGGCTGAAATCATTGAGACGGCGGAGAATGAGTTCGGCGCCAGGCCCACGGTGGTCGATCTCGAATCGTGGAGCGACGCCCAGAATGCGCCCACCCCCTACGCGATTTTCGCTCTGATTTACAACGGCCGGTTGCTGGCCGATCACCAGATCAGCCGCACCCGTTTCCGCAACATCATGACTAAGTGCGTGACGAACGATCGCGCCAGGGGCGGAGCGCGCCAGTCCCGATGAAGTCCGGCAACCGAGCTGTCGAAACTGCTGGCGATGCGGGGCCATGCAGCCCAGATTTGAAGGGCCGGCCTGAGTGGAGGAAATCCGATACACCAATCCAGGTTGGGCACCCGGGCTGGACGCATCTCGAACTGCCTCGCCCTTGTTATGGGGCGGGAGTTGCTCTCAGGATGCAAGCGCCAAAGTGATACCTAATGCGGTATCATGAAAACGGTGGCGGGCGGGAAAACTCTTCAGAAGATGCGCAATGGGCTGGCGCATCGAAGAATTGCAGGCGGTAGCGGAGGAAAACTTCGTGGAGTGGCGCAGACCCGGCCGTGGTGGCAGCCACGTGATTTTCAGCGCGCCCGGTGTGCGGGAGATCGTGTCGGTTCCGGCGAAGCGTCCGATTAAGCCGGTTTACATCAAGCAATTTGTGGCGCTGATCGACGCTGCGGGGGGAATCGGAACAAAGTGAGAACAGCTTTGAATCGAAATCTTAACCAGTACCAGTTTACGGTTCGGCCCTTGTCAAAGGAAGAGGGTGGCGGTTATCTGGTGGAGTATCCGGATATTCCGGGATGCATGTCCGACGGCGAGACCGTTGAAGAGGCGATCGCGCATGGCCGCGAAGCCCTCCTCGATTGTCTGGAGGTGTTCCAGGAGTCGGGCCGAAAGATTCCGAGGCCTAGCATCGCAGCCGCTCAATGGCGCCAGCGCCTGCCCCGGACCCTGTACTCGAAGCTAACGAAACAGGCGGAAAACGAAGGCGTCAGCATCAATAGTCTGGTGACGGCAATCATCGCGGAGGCGGTCGGAGCGAAGCAGGCGCGTTAAGAAGAGCCCGACGTGGCCTACTGCGTAGCTGGCAAGGTCAACAGCGCCGATAAACTCTATCTCGTCGTCGCAGCGGTCCGCCTGGACACCAAACCCCGCCTGGTTTCCACAACACCTAATGCTGCTTACGCGGGAGTATCCACCTTGCGCCGATCCCGTGCTGCCCTCGAATACGATCTCCACGACTGCCGACATTCGCGCCGGCGGCTGACGCCCCAGTGTGTGCCATCGCCCGATTTGAGCCTCCCGGCTGCTGCGGGCGCACGGCCTCATTCACAAACTGCCCCACACGCACCGCTACAAGGTCAGCGACGACGGCCGGTTGATTCTCAACGCCATCCTCTCGGCCCACCGTGCCACCATCCGCCAATTCATGCCCGCTGCCGCCTGAGGAAAATCGTTTCGCGCCGAGAAGAAATGGAGCGGTTGTAATACTCCATTTGTTACCCTGAATGATTGCCCCGTCACCCGTATTTCAGGGCCCACCTGGCGCTGACTGCCGTCTGCTTCTTTTGGGGAACCACTTACCTTGGCATTCGCATGTCGCTGGAGTCGTTTCCCCCGCTCCTGCTGGTGTGCGCGCGCTACGTGGTTTCCGGCGCGCTGATGCTGGCGGCCATCGCGCTGCGCGGCGGCGAGCTGCCCCGCGGGCGCGAACTGCGCGCCGCGTGTCTCAGCGGCGTGCTGGTGCTGGGCATCGGCAACGGCGCCCTGGTCTTCGCGGAACTGTGGGTGCCGAGCGGCTTGGCGTGCCTGATCATCACCATCTCGCCGTTCTGGATGGTCGGCGCGGAGGCGCTGCTGCCCGGCGGCGAACCGCTGCACCTGCCGACGATCCTGGGCATGCTGGTGGGCTTGGGCGGCGCGGCCCTGCTGTTCGCGCCGGACATGCACACGCACACCTTCCAGGCCGGCCTGCTGAACGGATTTCTGGTGCTGCAACTGGGAATGGCCGGGTGGGCATTCGGCTCCATCTACCAACGGCGGCGGGTCGCCGGCGCGCATCCCATCGTCATCGGCGCGGTGCAGCAACTGGCCGCCGGGCTGTCCTTTTTGCCGTTCATGCTGATCTTCCACGAGCACTCCGTCCACTGGAGCCTGCGCGGCGTGAGCGCCATTCTCTACCTGGTGGTGTTTGGCTCCATCGTCGGGTATAGCGCTTACATCTTCGCGCTGGACCGGCTGCCCGTGGCTATTGTTTCGGTCTACCCGTACGTGAATTCGGTGGTCGCCGTGACACTGGGCTGGCTGTTCTACCGCGAGGCTTTCGGAGTGCGGGAGGCGGCCGCCATGGCCATCATTTTCACGGGCGTGGCGCTGGTCAAGCGGTACAGCCGGCCGCTTCCTACGGGGCAGCCTTCGGACCGGCGCCCGTAACGCCGCCCACCAGCTTGGCCCCCAACGCGCCGCCAGCGGTACACAGGAACGTGATGATCAGGAAGAAAAACCCCAGCGCTAAGATCAACCCCAACGCGAAGGAGCCCGGGTCTTTTTGCAGCAGGTCCATAGCCTGCTGCATCTTGGGATCGTTCCCGTACACCTTGCGGAACTGTTCGTCGTAAAGTGTCGCCATCCGGCCTCCCCGGATGAGCAGGACCATGGCCATAGTGCTTACCACGCACATGATGGTGGAGCCCAGGAGCCCGGTGATCCAGCCCATGCGCAGACCGCTATCCACTGTTAGGAACTGGCCCGTGCGGCGGCGATAGATGTACACCGACAGAAATCCGGCGCTGACCCACGAGATCGCCAAGCCCGCCGGCCCCAAGACCATCGCCGGGAACACGCTCAGCAGCGAGGCCATGGCGGCCATCAGCAGACCGATGCGCACGGCCGTGCGGTTATGGAAATTGACGCTTGGCGGCGTGCTGGGGGGCAGGGCGCCGTCTGGACCGGGTGGTGCGACGGCTACAACCTCGGGTGGCCGCGCCACCGTCTCCGGCTCGACTTCTTCGCGTTGGGGCTTGCCGCAGCGGTGGCAGAACCGGGCGTCGGGCGGCAACTCAGCGCCGCAGGTACAGAATTCAGGCATGATCGGGAGGCGCAAGGCCCCCATGGATCAGTTTGACGCAGGCTCTCCCACGGAAGCAAGCGCGATGCGGGTCTCGCCGCCATCCTCGTAGATGGCCACCAACCTTTTATAGCCGTGTTTGGTGAACGACAATTGCATCCCGCCGTCGTCCTTTTGGCTGAATAACCAGTGCGGAAGCTGGTCGCGGTAGAAGTCGGTGACTCGATCCACCGAAGCGGAAGTTCGGTATTCGGCCGCCGACACGGCGAAGGCTTTGTGTACATCGCCGAAGTCGAAATGGAAACTGGCGAGCTTGCGGGAGTCTTCCTCCCGGACCGCGCCGGGATAGATGGGCACACCCATATGCTTGGGGTCGAGCCTGGCGTTGTCGCGCACCCGGACGGTGCCGAAGGGCGTTTCGACGGTAGTCTCGCCGCGCGCGCTCGTTTCCGTGACGCGCACGTGGTCGGCGACGTACAGGCCCGTGCTCACCAAGGCCGCGATGCCCAGCGCACCGAGCACCAGCACCATCAGCATGATACCGGCCAACGCGCCGCCGCGGCGGTAATTTCGAGGCATAGCTGCTCCGTTCTGGAAGGAATACGAACGAGGGGGCCGGAAAGTTCCGCAACCTGGCGGCTTGCTCCGGCCGGCTCGCGCGGCGTCAGGAGGATTGTGCGTGAATATGCAGAATTGTGCATCTGGGGGACTAGCCGCCAAAATGTGCCGAACAATGCCAATGTGTATATCTCTTTTATTTTGTTACAGTTATGTAGTTTTGCATGCTTGAAGTCTTGGCGACCATGCGGGGGTTGTTCGAATCGACCGGCCGCGAGGGGAATTGTCAAAAAGCAAGGGGATTCCCGGCAGAACACCCTGCGGCGAGTGCGCGGATCTTTTCCCGACACCAGAGTAGCACGTCGTTTTCCGGGGAGCGGGGCGGCCGACTGTGATTAGCCATTGCTTTCAATCAATTGCGAGAGAACCTCGGGCGTGACTCGCATTCGCCTGAGGCCTGATGGGCACCGAAATTGCCCGTTCCGCGTTGCAACGCGTTACATTCAAGCAGTGTCGCCTGCGCGGCGGTTAGCCTTCGAGATCCTCAGTGCCGTCGAGCGGGGCGGGTACGCCTCCGATCTGTTAGCCGCCCGGGCCGCGCCGCTCGATACGCGGGATGCCGGGTTGGCGTCGGAAATCGTCTTGGGCGTGCTCCGCTATCGGGCGCAACTGGACTCCCTGATCGAGCGCTACTCCGGCAAGCCGGCCGCGCGGCTCGACGATGCCGTGCGGCAGGCGTTGCGCATGGCGATCTACCAGCTTCGCTACCTGGAGCGCATCCCCGCGCACGCGGCGGTTTCCGAAAGCGTCGAGCTGATCAAGCGCGCCCGCAAACGCTCGGCGGCAGGGTTCGCCAATGCCGTCCTGCGGAAGGTGGATCGCGATCCGGTGGCCTGGCCCAGCCCCGCCGTCGAGCTTTCGCACCCGGCGTGGCTGCTGGAGCGCTGGGAACGCCAGTATGGTGGGGAGGCTGCGGCGGCCATCGCGCGCGCCAGTCTGCGGGTGCCGGAGACCTTCGTGAGCGCGGAAACCGGGCGCATACAGGACATCGGAGCGCAAGCGATTGTGCCGCTGCTGCGCCTGGAGCGAGGCCAGACGTTCCTGGATCTGTGCGCCGCGCCGGGGAATAAGACTGCGCAAGCCCTGGCGGCTGGCGTGCGCGCCATCGCCTGCGACATTCACCTGCGCCGCCTCGCGCCGCTCAAGGTGCTGGGCATCGATCTGGTGGTGCTGGATGGCACACGCCCGCTGCCCTTCGCGCGGCGGTTCGACCGCATTTTGATCGATGCGCCCTGCTCCGGTACGGGCACGCTGGCGCACAATCCCGAGATCAAGTGGCGGCTGCAACCTGAGGATTTGGCGGATCTGCAGGGGAGGCAGGTGGCCCTGCTGGAACAAGGACGGCGCGCCTTGGCGCCGGGCGGCCTGCTGGTCTATTCCACATGCTCGCTCGAACGCGAAGAGAATGAAGACGTGGTGGCCACGGTGCCTGTTGAGTTGGTGGTGGAAACCATGCGGCGGATTCCGGGACGGGAGCCTGGCGATGGGTTTTTCGCGGCTGTGATTATGGCCGATACGGGGTAGTGGCACACAGCGGGCCGAAACATCTTCACCCCGCGACGCCCCTGTCCGTGTCTGACTTCGAAAAATCACGGCACAAAGGCGGCATGTTCGCGCTGGAGGGCGGCCAATATTGGCCGCAGCCGGCTTTTAGCCGGCTCTGGCCGCCTGAAAGGCGGCTCTGGAGATTGGCCATTTGAGAGCGTGTACCGAGGCCGGTCGCGGTTTCGATGCGTTCGCGGCCGCGGGTAGCAGAATCGCGAAGTCATCGATACTGGACGAGGGCTGATCCTGCATGCCACGAGCAAAGATTTGGTCGCGCAACAGATTCAGCAGATCCAAGGTCGAAGGACGAATGGATTTTCGTCTCCATAAGGGCAGCGGCAGATAGGCAGCGGTGCGCTGAAACCCGTAAGCCAGGATGGAAGCCAACAGCAGCAAGCTGTAGATGGCTA
>Ga0224555_1000595_pt1 | contig 55504 bp, 47 predicted proteins | sample 714S23034metaG_FD_180687 | JGI IMG/M metagenome (GOLD analysis project Ga0224555, IMG submission 180687) | Peat soil microbial communities from Stordalen Mire, Sweden - 717 S2 30-34 | ecosystem: Environmental > Terrestrial > Soil > Wetlands > Peat | place: Sweden: Norrbotten County, Stordalen... | reverse complement strand
AGCGAAAGCCCCTGGAAGAAGATGATTGGAAAGCCGTATTCGGGAAAACCGAACGTCCGGTTTGATGAGGGGGAGCTGGAGATAGAACCATTTGGCAACTACGCCAGCTCTCTACTCTACTGAAAGATTCAAGTATTCTTTAGTCTTGAGTTTAGTCAGAACTTAATAGGATTTATACGACGAGATTGCCTCGGTCGTTTCCCTCCCTCGCAAAAACACTTGTTATTCTCTATTCGTTCATCACGGTGACTTTTGCTCTAGCTTCGTCGCTCAAATAATTCCATAAGCCGATTTTTTTGAGGGTCTCGACCTTCGGAATACCAGCCGTGTTCCAGCCGCGCTGCGCGTAATAGACGCCGATCAGTTTCTTCAATTCTTCTTTGCGATGCTTCATCAGAATTATCCGCTTTTCGAAGGTTGGCATTTTCTGAATTTCATCAAGCGGCTTATTCAGGATGGAGCTGAGTTGCCCGTCATTATAATCTTTCTCTTTCTCATAAAGGGCATCTTCCGTGGGACCAATCGCCCTGTCCGGAATCCAGTCGTGTTCGCCTGTAGTTCTTTCATAGGCCATCATGTTCATTATTCGCTGTAAATTAATATCGCGGTCAGTCTGTTCGAATATCTGTTCCCAAGTCATATTTGTACCCAGCATACCGTTATAGAAATCAGCGTAGATTTCCTGAGAGGCGGGATTAATGTAGATGTCCGTATTCTTACGATTGCCGGAATCGGGATTGAACACATCCACCCACGGCAGTTTGCACAAGCCCAGATTATCATTGCCCAGACGCACGCGCGGATAAGTTATAAGCGCCTGTGCCTTGGCCTCAAAGGTTGGAAACGCGCCCAGCAAATCAACCTTGACGAGCCAGGCGGCGGCATGATGCGCGCCGATATCGCTGGCCGCCGCGTAAGAGGCCTGCATGGATAGAGACCTATGTGTCCGGTAAAGTGAAAAAGGCAGACCTTTGGTCTGCATGGCGAATTGTTCCAGTTCCTTACGGGGATTGGATTTGCCGGTTCGGTCAGAGTATCGTTTACCAATCCAGTTGATAAGTTCAGTCATGCCCAAGCCCGCAATGCTGGTGAGCGCCGTTTTACGGTAAGCAAGATCATGGATAAATTGCAGCGCGGCCTGTTCATCGCCCCACTTAAGTTCAAAATCATCCGTGTCTTCTTTTGTCAGATAAGCGCGCTGGTAGCATTCCATGACAAAGGCCATGATTACCGCGGTGGTGATGGTATCTATTCCATAATTATCGCAGTGCCAGTTGGCTTCCATGATAAATTCCGGATTCCACATCCCCAGGTTGGAACCGAAGCCGGCTGCTGTTTCGTATTCGGGGCCGTCAACCCATACCTTATTGCCTTTGCGCTCTCCGGAAACCAGAGTTACCCAGCCGCCCTTGGTGCATCTCAGGTTACATCCGGGAAAACAGCCGTCCATGCCGCGGTGATCAAAAAGATGTTCAGCAAAATTTTTCCCGCAGATTTGTCCCGCCCGCGGGTCTGAACCATACTGGTAATTATTTACAGGCAGTGATTGGTAATCGTCCTTATTCATAAAAGCAATGAGCCCCGCCGATCCTTTGCGGTACATCTTGAGCGACTGGGGATCTACTTCTTTGACAACCTTGTGCAGTTTTGTGCCGGACTGTTTTACTTTCTCCCAATCCGCCGCCCCGTAAGGATTTTCGCCATGCGGAAAGCCGGAAAGCACGACAATCGCCCGGATATTTTTATTAATCATTACCGTGCCTAAGCCAGTGCGTCCGGCCTGCTTGGTCCTGAATAACCCTTTTGTGCCATCGACAGGTTTTGCGGCATCATAGTAATGGCTGTTGATGCAGCCGTATATGGTATTGGCGGCGCCAATGCCCGTAGTCAGAAAAACGATGTCTTTCTTTTCATGACCTTCCTGAAGAAACTTCTCGACGATTGCTCTTTCCAAATCGAAGACGTGATCAATCGCCGGCGCTGCGGTGATGTATATCTCGTTTTTAAAATCGTCGATGACAATCATGGCGTTGGTTGCGCTGATGCCTGTGATTTGGAGGGCGTCAAAACCGGCATATTTCAAATAAGCGCCGAAATGCCCGCCGAAGTTCGAAACACCCGGAATGTGTGTCAGAGGTGATAATGAAATGGCCATGCATTTGCTGGTTCCCGGAAATTGCGGAATACCGCCCAGTGGTCCCGGAGAAAAAATCAGCGGATTTTCCGCGTCGTCGGCTTTAGTTTTGGCGTTAATTTTTTTGTGCAAAAGATAAAGCCCCAAGCCCCGGCCGCCAATGAAGAAATCTCGAATCTGCTCATCAAGCGGCTGCGGATTGATTTTACCGCTTTCCAAATCAATGGTCAGAATCTGGTTGGCATAACCATGAATAAGCGGCATTTTTGTATATTTCATGCTCTATTCCTCTAAAAAATAATTGGTGCACGTTAGAGTAATATTCAAGAAAAATCAATAATAAAAAGAGCGTAAGACTGTTCTTTTCCTATGATGCTCATAACGATTACATGCAATATTATTCTGCTACGGTCCACTGAAAGTTTATTGACATTGACATACCTGTCTTTTGCTCCTATACTTTTAAAAGTAAAAGATGTTTGTTATCAAATCGTTGTTTAGAAGGAAGCGCAACTCGTAAATTAAATCTATAAGGACGGCATATCCATGCCGCCCAACAACAAAACAAAGCAGGAGGTATAAGCATGTCCGAATTACACGCCTATTTAGGCCCATCATGGCGCGATGAAGCGATCAAAAGACTCCAGACGGAACTCACCCCGGAAAAAATGAATAAGGTCACAACGTCAATGTCCAACATTTATAAAAACTGTCCCGGCGGGACGGAAATGTTTCTATTTGTTGAATGCAAAGACGGGAAAGTAACCAGGGTAGAAACGGGGACCGGCGAGCCTCCCAAGGCTGAATTTTTAATTATTGGCAATTATGAAACTTTCGCCAGAATTTCCCGCGCGGAACTTGGCGCGCAGAAGGCCCTGATGACCGGAAAACTTAAACTTAAAGGTAATCTGGCCAAAGCTCTCAAACTAGCGGCCGTGTCAGACCGTATGAATAAAGTTCTGGCCCAGATACCCACTCAGTATTAAAAGGAGACTAGATATGACCAGAATATTAGATCCCAAGGATAAGTATTATATCGACAACCCGGGGCGCGTTAAAGCGATTCAGAAAGAGATGCATAAACGGGGTATTGATGTGTATCTCGGCTCGCGCATACGGACAATGAGTTTTGTGATGGATACTTTCTGCCCCTGGCGCAGCTATTTAATAATTCCGCCGGAAGGACAGCCGACGTATTTTACGTTTGTCGTTGACTCAATGCGCGTGGGTGATGAGACATGGCTCGACAGCGATCACGTTCGCGCCTATGGCCCGATGGGCGGTATGGATCAGGTTTCCGCAATAACTGATTACATTAAAGAAGAAGTTGGCATTACAAAAGGACGTATAGGCTATGAGGATGGAATTTCCACTTACACGGCAGAAGGAAATCTAACACATTGGGAATATACTCATTTTAAAGACGCGCTTCCCGGTTTTGAGTGGGTAAACTCGCATGACATTATTGACGTTCTTTCTCTAATCAAAGACAAGGGCACAATTGAACGTTTCCGTACTGCTTCGCTCATTGTTGACGAAGGACACAAGGCGGCGCGTGCGGCGCTGGAACATGGCGGCTACAAAGGAATGACGGAAACCGTGATTGCAGGCATCGCCGCTCTGGCGATGCGCAGGGCGGGCAGTGTGTCGGAGTGGAATTTTGCAGGGCTTAATGAAATTTCCAGCGGATTCCGCACGGGATTAGGCGCGTGTACGCCTCCGACAACCAAAGAGATTAAAGCAGGCGAACCGCTGATGCTGGATTTTCACGCGATGTTTAAACTGGCGCTGGGCGACCACTCGCACAATTATTTGATCGGGCCCGCGACAAAACGTCAGCGCTGGCACGCGGATAATTTTGTCGCAATTGTTCAGAAAGTGATTGATAATTATCGCGCCGGGACAACACCCGGAACGCTTGCCGCAATGATGATGGATTTTGCAGAATCGCGCGGATGCGGCGACTTCATCCAGCCTGCTTGCGAACACGGCATCGGTCTTTTCGGCGATGAGTGGCGTATCGGCGCAATCGTCAATCCCGACCTTCCCTACTGGACTGATCAGGATCACGTATATCAGGAAAATGAAATGGTCGTCTGCGCGATGCAGTATGCCGCGCCGGAAGAGAATATCGGATTCCGCTATGAAAATGATATTGTTATCATCAAAGGCGGCTGTGAGATTTTATCAAAATATCCGCTCGGTATTGAAGAAATTTCATAAACCAGCTTTGCCTTCCGGCGCACCGCATTGCGCTGGAAGGCAAAGAAAATATTTTTCGGATTTACTCTGATAACCTAAATAACCTTATACTCTGAATAACCGAATGCCCTACAGGGCACACGAGTTCACTTTGTCACGCGAGAGCACAGCGCCAACAGTTTGCGGATTCCGGTCAGGTAATGACAAATAATTGTCTCTGTTCCAGAAGGGTGATCTTATTTTGGAGAAATATTCTTTATTACAAAACATACTTTTAGGGTTAACACTTGCGGCGCCGATCGGACCGGTAAATCTGGAAATTATCAAACGCGGCCTTAATTCGGGATTTAAGCAGGCATTTTTCACAGGCACAGGCGCTATGTGCGCCGACACCACCTATCTGATTTTAATATTTTTCGGCCTCACTTCTTTCTTTAATATCGCCTTTATGAAAATTTTATTAGGCGTGGCCGGAAGCTTTATTTTAATTTATCTGGGTTTAGTCAGCGCAAAAGAGTTTTTCCGTAAAACCGCCATTGTAGAAAATCATCCGCGGCGAATTTTCACGAGCCCCTTTGTCACCGGCTACGTTCTGGCCATCTCCAGCCCGATGACCCTTGTCTGGTGGACCGGAGTTTTCGGAGCCCTGCTTGCTTCGCAAACCAACACGCAAACAAGTTTATCCGCATTTTTGTCGTGCCTTTCGATTTTGCTGGGTTGTTTTATCTGGGTGTGCTTTCTCGCCATCGCTTTGCACCGGGGCAAGAAAATAATCAACGAAAAAATAGTGGGATTTATTTCTCTGGTCGCCGGAATTTTTCTAACGGTGTTCGGAATTTATTTTTTATACCGGACAGTATCTCTGATTATAAATTAATAGCCCGGAACTTTGCCCGGGCTATTTGGATTAAATTATTTTTTGGAAAGGTATTCGTGTATGGCGTTGGCGGCCTTACGTCCCGCGCCCATCGCCAGAATAACCGTTGCCGCACCGGTAACAATATCGCCTCCGGCATAAATGCCTTCACGACTGGTCAGACCGGATTCATCTTTAGCCACAATGTAACCCCACTTATTGACTTCCAGTCCCTTTGTCGTTGCCGGAACAATGGGATTGGCTACCGTTCCTACGGCCACGACGACTGTATCAACATCGATCACATACTCGGAACCTTTGATAGGTTTCGGGCTTCTTCTTCCCGAAGCATCGGGCTCGCCCAATTCCATTTTAAGGCATTTCATGCCGGTTACCCAGCCATCCTTGTTTCCAATATATTCCACAGGAGCAGTCAGCATTAAAAACTCAACGCCTTCTTCCTGAGCGTGATGGACTTCTTCTTTTCTTGCCGGCATTTCCACTTCAGTGCGGCGATAAATAATCATTGCTCTTTCCGCGCCCAGTCTCAAGGCGGTACGCACTGAATCCATAGCCACATTACCGCCGCCGATAACTGCAACTCTCTTACCGCGAACGATGGGCGTATCATATTCGGGGAAGCGGTACGCTTTCATCAAATTGGAACGAGTCAGATATTCGTTAGCCGAATAAATACCGATTAAGTTTTCCCCGGGAATATTCATGAATACGGGAGCTCCGGCACCCACACCGATGAAAACAGCCTGAAAGCCCTCTTCAAAAAGCTCGTCAATTGTTTTCGTCCGGCCGATGACATAATTGGTCTCAATCTTTACCCCTAGATTTCTCAGACCTTCCACTTCCGCTTCCACGATAGCTTTCGGCAGACGAAATTCCGGAATGCCGTACACAAGCACGCCGCCGGATTTATGCAATGCTTCAAATATGGTCACATCATATCCCAGCTTGGCGAGGTCTCCGGCAATAGTGAGTCCGGAAGGTCCGGCGCCGGCGATGGCTACTTTCTTACCGTTGGATTTAGCAACTGCCGGGACGGAAACTTTACCGCTTTTGCGTTCATAATCGGCAGCAAATCGCTCCAGCCGGCCAATGGCCACGGGTTCGCCTTTTTTACCCAGAATGCAGGTTTTTTCACATTGATCTTCCTGAGGGCAAACACGGCCACAAACCGCCGGAAGACTGTTGGTTTCTTTCAGAACCTTTGCCGACTCGATAAAATTACCTTCGGCAATCTCTTTGATGAATTCCGGGATCTTTACGTCAACCGGACAGCCGGCGATACAAGCAGGCTTTTTGCATTGAATGCAGCGCTTTGCTTCGATGATCGCCGTTTCCTCGGTATAACCGAATGGCACTTCTTCAAAGTTCTGAATCCTTTTCTTAGGATCCTGCTCCGGCATTTTCTGACGCGGTACTTTTTCTTTCTTTTCTTTGGTTTCTTTAGTTTCCATCACATCCACACCTATGTTTTTCATAAGCCTCGCGCTCTGATTCACAATAAGTCTTCAGGCGGTCGGACAGTAATTTAAAGTCAACTTCATGTCCGTCAAATTCAGGACCATCCACGCAGGTAAACTTTGTTTTGCCTCCCACAGACACGCGGCACGCACCGCACATCCCGGTAGCATCCACCATGATTGAATTCAAGCTCACAACAGTTTTGATGCCATGCGGCTTTGTTACGTCGCAAATCACTCTCATCATGGGAACAGGGCCAATGGCGAAAACGTGGTCAATCTTTTCACCTTTATCAATCATTTCCTGTAATACGGCGCTGACAAAGCCATGAACTCCGTAGCTTCCGTCATCAGTAGTGACTATCAGACGATCAGAATTTTCCCCTATTTCTTTTTCCAGAATGAGTAAATCTTTGGTGCGCGAGCCGATTATCGAAATCACCTCATTGCCCGCCTTCTTCAGAGCAACTATCAGCGGATAAACAACACCGACCCCAACTCCTCCGCCGACGCAGACAACGCGTCCGAAATTTTCAATTTCCGTAGGATTTCCCAACGGTCCCTGGACATCCTGCAGCGAATCACCAGCTTTCATCTGTGATAATTTCGCCGTCGTTTTTCCGACAATCTGATAAATGATTGTCAGGGTGCCTTTTTGCGCGTCGGAGTCTACGATGGTTAGGGGAATTCTTTCACCCTTTTCATCTATTTTCAAAACGATAAACTGACCGGCTTTTCTCTTTTGCGCGATGACCGGAGCCTCAAATACCATTTTGACCACGTTCTCGGATAATTTCTTGTTTTCAACAATCTTGTTCAACTTTCATTTCTCCTCTATTATAAAGAGTATACTTAATTATGATTTACCAAAACTATACAGCAAATCTTTAATTATCGTTAAAAATCGCGCGGCAGTTGATCCAGTTCCGCCAGCGAAAATACCGGACCGTCTTTACATACATACTGACTGCCGACATTGCAACGACCGCATTTACCGATACCGCACTTCATACGCATTTCCAAAGAAGTCAGAATATTTTCCTTGGAAAAACCAAGCTCAAAGAAGACCGGCAGCGTAAACTTGATCATAATGGGCGGACCGCAGATTACGGCTACTGCATCCTTTGGAGATGGCGCGGTATCCTTGCAGACAGCCGGAACAAATCCTTCCCTGCCCTTCCAGGTTTCATTACCCTTATCCACGGTGATGATCGTCTTGATATCATCTCTTTTCTCCCATTCGGCAAGTTCGTCCTTGTAAAGGAGAAGGCCGGGATTCCTTGCGCCATAGACAACAGTAATTTCACCGAAGCGCTTACGGTTATCTTTGTACAGCATGTAATTGATCAGCGAACGCAAAGTTGTAAAGGCAAAACCACCGCCAACCACAACGATATTCTTATTCTCCAGAAATTCAATCGGCCAGGAGTTGCCCAGGGGACCACGCAAACCGATTTGAGCGCCTTCATCCAGGTCATGCAGGGCAGCGGTTACCAGACCAGGAACAATCGTTCCTGCTCTCTGAACGGTAAATTCAACATAGCCCAGTTCTGTCGGGGAAGAGGCAATGCCGATGGGCGATTCACCTTTGCCATAAATAGACAGCTCACCAAACTGTCCGGGCGTGTATTTAAATTTTTCTTCGTCTTCCTTGTTTAGAAAGGTAAACCGAAATGTTTTGATATCGTTGGTATCAACTTCGTTGGTGATCTTGGCGATCTGAACCGGCATAGGTATGTAGGGGTTGTTATCTGACATCTTTTTTCCTCAAAAATGTTTTTTCAATACACGCAACTTATAGTTTCAGCGCTTCTTCGACAATCGAATATATATCGATGTTGACCGGGCAAGAACGCGTGCAGCGTCCGCAGCCAACACAAGAAATTACGCCGTACTTTTTCACATGATATGAATATTTGTGATTTATCTTCTGCCTTAACCTCTGATAAACCTGTGTTCTGGGATTATGGCCGCTCGCTTCCAGTGTGAAATCGGTAAACATACAGGCATCCCACACTCTGCGCCTCGTACCTTTGCCGAAGATCGTATCATCACAAATGTCAAAGCAATAGCAGTTCGGGCAGACAAAAGTGCAGGCGCCGCAGCTCAGGCATGCTGATGAAACTTTTGTCCAGAAATCGTTGTTATTAAAAACGGCTTCCAATTTCTTGGCAATGACATCCTGATCGATGCACAGGAAACGAGTTTTATACTCTTTACCCTTTTTAAGAGTTTCTTCATAATATTTCTCATCATCTTTTCCCGCATCAACAAGAGTATTGAGTTGGGCGAGAAGTTCCTCACCTTTGGGAGTGATGCCTTTGAGCAACAAATCTTTATCTTTCTTCACCATAAAGATATCGCTGCCTTCGGGATCAGCGGCATAGATGCCCAGCGAATTATAAAAATCGGCTGCATCAACCGGCTGATTCAAATCGTAGGCATAACCGAAAATGGTTGTTGCTTTTCTTCTTTGGCTCCAATAGGGATCAATAATTCCCGCGGCATTGAAATGAATATCCATAATGGAAAAACTCTTAACATCGCAGGGACGTACTCCAAACAGAAACACGGGTTTGGAATCCACCTTTATCTGTTCGGCTTCCGTAATGGTCTTGCCTATCTTATATTTGATAAAATCTTCCTTGGGGGGAAAAAACGCTCCCTTCGGACTTATGATGGTATTGTAGAAATTCAGATCAACCTTTTGCGGATCATTAATCTCCGCAAAGTTATGTCCGGCAACTTCCTTGACGGGAGCCAGAAGCGTCCCCTTTTCCATCAGCACGGCCGCCAGTTGGGATATTTTTTCTATTGCTGTTTTTTTCAACACAAACCGCTCCTTAATTATTCCAAAATTTTATCGGAATCTTCAACCCGAAAATTAACCAGAACGGGCTTATCTTCTATACTCATACCGGACACCTGATTAAACATCTCCTCGCATTCCTTGGCCACTTTCTTATGGAAAAGGTATAGGGGAATATCCACCGGGCAAGCGCGTGAACACTCGCCGCAGTCGATACAACGTCCTGCCAGATGATGAAAACGTGTCAGATGATACATTATATTACCGGGAGACTGCGGCGCCTTGTCCGCCCATTTGGGTTTGTTCTGATCAATAAAACAGGGATCACAATAACACATCGGACAGGCTTTACGACACGCATAACAACGAATACATTTATCAAATTGATCCTTCCAGAATTGCCAGCGAGCGTCTTTGTCCATTGCTTCATACTCGGCCAAGACATCGTAGGGCGAAACAATCTTCTGTCCGTGTACCTCTTCACCCAGTAAAACATCGTACAAAACAGGATTATGCATGCCGCACGTGGTCTTGCTGTCAATCACTTCGTCTGTTTTGGGATTTTTCATCCCGATGACGGGAATTCCCAGCAGCACCAGATTTTCTTTCTTGATTTTTTCTTCCTGAATTAACTGAATGACCGCACGGCTGTCGGCTGCCTTAACGGCGATAGCAATTTTTGTCCCCTGCGGGTAACGAACAAGATAGCGGGCCATGTTATAATTGCAGTATTCATTGAATACAATATTATCGACATCCGCAACGCTTTTCGCGGCAAAGGGCATCGGATGCTTTTCATCGAAGCCTTTTCCATAAGCCAGCACCACGGTTACTTCGCCGGACTCCAATAACCTTTTTGCTTCCTTCTTTAAATTTTCTTCGATTTTTTTAAAATCAGTCATATTTTCTCCCAACCCTACTCTTGGATCTTCAACTTCGTCTGGGGGCCAAGATTCTTAACTTGAGTCGTAAACTCCTCAACCACTTCGGCAAATCTATTGCCTTCGGAAGCGGAGATCCATTCCACGCGGAATCTTCCCGGTTCAATTCCTGCAAATTCCAGAATCTTTTTAGTCGTGGCAAGCCTTCTTCGCGCATAGAGATTTCCGGTATTGTAATGACAATCGCCGGGATGACAACCGCCAACTAAAACTCCGTCCGCACCCAACTGAAGCGCCCTAAATATAAAAGAAGGATTGATGCGACTTGAGCACATCACCCGGACAACCCGGACATTCTGCGGATACTGCAACCTAGTGGTGCCGGCAAGATCCGCCCCTGTATATGTGCACCAGTTGCAGGCTATACCCAATATTTTCGGTTCAAAATCCATTTTAATTACCTCATAATTATTACGTGCCGTTCAAAAGTGCTCAGATGCGCAGCCCGGCGCATGCCGGGGGATTTCTATAACGTCATGCTAAAACTCCATCAAGCCTTCCATCTCCGCCAACACCTGCTCGTTGGTAAAATGACGGGCAATAATCGCCGATGTCGGGCAGACGGATGCACAAAGACCGCAGCCTTTACACAAAGCCTCATTGATTTCGGAAACGCGTTTATCAACATTAAATGAGGGCGCGCTATAGGGACACACGCGCACACAGTTCTGACAACCGCAACATGATGCGGGATTGACCATCGCCGTTGTCGCATCGAGTTCCATTTTATCCTTGACGACAATCGTCAATGCTTCCGCCGCCGCACCGTAAGCCTGCGCCACGGTATCGGGAATATCTTTCGGACTTTGACAAACACCGGCGATGAAAACACCTTCCGTCATCGTAGCCAACGGCGCCAGTTTAGGATGACGCTCCATGAAAAAGCCCTGTTTGTCGGTGCTCAAATTAAAGAGCCTGGCAAGGTCTTTGGAATCTGCCCGAGGCACGATGGCCGGGCAAAGCACAACCATATCCACCGGCACCCTCAGAAACTTGCTGGTAAGCGTATCTTCCGCCTCGACAATCAAGCGCCCCGGTTCCTCTTCACTATCTGTAACACGAGCCCCTTTACCCCGAATAAACTTTACATCTTCCTCGATCAAGCGGTTGTAAAATTCTTCATAGCCTTTACCTGCCGCTCTCATATCAATATAAAACTGGTAAACATCTGCGGAGGTTTTTTCTTTGAAGAGATGTGCAAATTTAAGCGAGTACATACAGCAAACGCGGCTGCAATGCTCACAATAATTTTTATCACGGCTGCCTATGCAATGCAGAAGGGCAATGGACTGAGGCTCCTTGCCGTCACGCAGCGTTACCTTGCCGCCGGTGGGACCAGCGGAATTAAACAGTCTTTCCACTTCCAGCGAGTGATATACGCCGGGATACTGGCCGTAACCATATTGAACCAGCGGTTTGGTATCCATCAGATCATAGCCCGTCGCAACAATGACCGCTCCGACTTTCACTGTGGAGAAGGTTTCCTGCTGTTCGAAATCAATAGCCTTTTGTTCGCAGACTTTCTGACAAAGTTTGCACTTGCCTTTGATAAAATAAGTACAAGACTCTCTGTCGATAACCGGTTTTTGCGGCACAGCCTGCGGAAATGGAATGTAAATAGCTTTTCTCTTCACCAGACCTTCATCCCATTCGGAGACGCCTTTGCCGGGACATTTCTCCGTACAGGCCAGACAGGCATTACACTTGTTATGATCGACATAACGCGCCTTCTGTTTAATGGTGATATCAAAGTTGCCCACATAGCCTTTGACTTCTGTAACTTCAGAGTAGGTAAGCATTTGAATGTTCTTGTGCTGCAAAACGGCATCCATTTTAGGGGTCAGAATACAGGCGGAGCAATCCAGAGTGGGAAATGTTTTGTCAAACTGGGCCATATGGCCGCCGATCGTAGAATTTTTTTCCACGAGATATACTTTTGTGCCGGTATTGGCCAGTTCAAGAGCTGCCTGAATTCCGGCGATGCCACCGCCGACGACCAATACATCAGGGTTGACGTCAATAACGCGCGAGGTCAGCGGCGCCAAAAGCCGTGCGCGATAAACCGCGCCGTTGAGCAGCGCCTTGGCCTTTGCTGTGCCTTCTTCGATATCATGAGTTACCCAGGAAAGCTGTTCGCGGATGTTGACTATGGTTAGCAGGTATTGATTCAAGCCTGCATTTTCAATAACTTTGCGGAAGGTTTTTTCGTGCATTAACGGAGAACAAGCCGTAACAATCACGCGGTCGAGTTTATATTCTTTGATATCACGTTGAATCATTTCCTGTCCGGGCGTGGAACACATAAACTTATAGTCTCTTGCTACAACAACATCCGGCAGTGTAGCTGCAAATTCCGCCAATTCGCTTACCCGAACCGTCTTGGCTATATTCAAACCGCAGTGGCAAACAAAAACACCAATTCTGCTCATAATTTCTCCCTACTTTTTTCCTTCATAATCATCATTCTATCTTTTTTATTTTCAACTGCATTACACGCTGCAGGCATCCACAACCGGCTCGTCGATGCTAATTTCCAGGCTTTCCAGAACAAGTTCCGTGACATCCTTCACTGAAATTTTATCATCAGCATTGAGTGTGCGGATACTGTCTTCAAACATGGTTATGCAATAAGGACACGAGGTAGCCAAAATAGATGCTCCCGTTGATAACGCCTCTTCTATCCTCAGATCGCTTAAACGTTCTCCCTTGAGTTTTTCCATCCACAATCCGCCGCCGCCGCCGCCGCAGCACATGCTTTGTTCGCGGCTGCGCTTCATCTCGACAAATTCAAGACCCGGTATGGATTTCAGAACATCGCGCGGTGCGTCATAAACACCGCTGTGCCGTCCCAAATAACAAGGATCATGATACGTGACCTTGGCACCGCCAAAATCTTTCTTGGGGATCAGCTTGCCTTCTTTTATCTTTTTGTCAATCAATTTACTGAGATGGAGAACTTCATAATCCTGTCCGTAATCTTTCTTGAATGATGCCAGGCAGTGGGGTGATACCGTGATTATTTTGCTTACGCCGGAAGACGTGAAGAAATTCAGATTATTGTTTTTCAGCCTTTCGAACAACTCCAGATCGCCGACCTTTTTTAAGCTCTCACCGCAGCAATTGACATCTGTAGTCGGCAACCCCCAACTGATTCCTGTCTGATTCAATACTTCAGCGGCGGCCTTTGCCAGCTTAACATTGCGGGGATCATAACAAACAGTGCAGCAAGTCCAGAACAGGTATTCCTTATCTTCGGAAAACAGCGGATATTTTTCTTTAGTCCAGTCGTTACGACTTCCCTGATCGCCTGACCAGGGATTGCCTCGGGCCGACATGCTGCCAACAAAAGCACGGAGGCTCTGCGGAAGCATACCTCCGCCGCTGTATACATTACGAATGGCCATAACCACATCAATAAGTTCGACACCGCGAGGGCATCTGTCCACACAGAATTTGCAGGTGGAACAGCCCCACATAAAATCTTCAATACCGTCCAAACCCAACTGGCCATAGCGGACAAGCTTGCGAATATTGAAATGGGTAATGGGCGTCCATGGACAAGTGCCGCTGCATGTTCCGCACTGATAACATTTTTTCAGTGCCTCGCCACCGGCATCCATTATCGCCTGGGACATTTCCAGGTAAGGCGTAACTGCTTGTGACATTCAACATCTCCTGTTATTTAGAAGCGTAATTTAAAATACAACCGAATTTATAATCTGTAAGAGAAAAATTTTTTAGTGGAGGTCTGTCTGGAAAAGCCGGAACCGGGTGTATAGTTATTTATCCAAGATTGCTTTTCTTAATTTAACTGCACTAATTTTTCCGTTATCTCTCAGCTCTTGATTATAACTCGTTTTTCTATGTTAAAAAGCGTCTCAGCTACCGTATTAGACAAGATCCAACCGGCGTGGATCTGCTAACATAAATTGATAAACCTGTCAAGAGTATAAGCTTATTTTTTTTAATTTTCCCTTCTAACTTATTGATATAATAAAAATAAAAAATGACTGCCGTTCACTGACCGGCGTTCACGAAAAACTGAACAAACAACGTCTTCAGTTATCCGCAAGTTTTCAAAAACCATTATTTGATATCAATCACGGGTATGAACCACCAAAGCAGGTTTTGGAAACAAATTCCGCAGCAAGCTGCGGGGTATTATATCCATGCTTATGCAGGATAATTAGACTAACAAACTTTGATGCGCTTAGCTTTTAAAGCTTGAGTCTCATTACAACTTAACAATTCCGCTACGCCTATAGTGACCCCATGGTGCCCTTCAGGGTATTTAGGTTATTCGCTTTCGTAATTGTAGTTTCACAAATAATTTTAGTCTGTTAAGCAGGAAGTGAACTTAAATGATCTTCCATGAATTGCCAGATATCATCCTTGCCCTTTTGCGTTACTGCCGAAAAAAGGATGGGCTTTTTGTCAGCCGATACACCAAGAGTTCGTTCGATCGCGCGCTTACGAGCTATCACCTGATTATTGGATAATTTATCGGTCTTGGTCAAAATATATAAATAAGGTATGCGGTAATTTTCCAACCAGTCACGCAAAGACAAATCATCTTCACTGGGATCGCGCCGGATATCCAGGATTAAAATTACCAGAGCAAGGCTCAGTCTCTCCCGCAAATAGGCTTCAATCATATCTCCCCAGTCTTTTTTCACGGACTGAGCAACCTTGGCAAAACCATAGCCGGGAAGATCAACAAACGACACCATTTCGTTAATCGTGAAAAAATTGATCAACTGCGTACGGCCAGGAGTATTGCTAGTCTTTGCTAATTTCTTGCGCCCGACAAGCGTATTGATTAAAGATGATTTGCCAACGTTGGAACGCCCGACAAAAGCGATTTCCGGCAGTGTAGCCGGTGGATATTGAGGCGGCCAAACCGCACTTTTGATAAATTCCGCACTTATTATTTTCATAATTTAATATTAGAGTGCTGTTGAAAAACTCTCACCTGCTGTGTTGCGCTCCATTCGTGTCGCTGCGACCTACGCAAAAGTAGGCCTCACTCCATGATACTCGCGCGCCTTGCATCTGAACATTTTTGAACAGCCCCACTGTCCCATATTTTCTCCATAATATTTTATCTAGGCATATCGTCAGGAATATAAAAAAGATCAGTTCCGGAAACCATCTCAATTTTATCTTCCATAAATTTCTTCATAGCTATAACATCATATAACGTTAATAAGCGTTCTTTATGGCTCTGATATTCTTTTTCTTGTACCTGTATAAAAATTTTTACTAAAGTAGGATGCATAGCGTTAATGATCATTTGATCTGTTTCACGGTTAAAATATGGCAATGAATATCCAATAATTACTAATGTTGTTGTTCCTTGGAGTTCTTGTTTAACTTTATCTTCAATGTCTTTTTTTTCCCATGCAAAAGAAATATTAGGTTGATAGCCTACAACTTCTCCTTCTATGGTTGTAAAGTTTTTAAATAGTTTAATGACCTCTTCCAAAAAGGGAATGTTGAAATCACAATGGCCCAAAAATCTCGTATTATCTTTCTCTGGTAAAGCACAAGTTCCATTTAATCTAATAATATTTTTATTTAGTGTCAGTCCCGTATAAACAAGAGATGAATCCGTACAAAATCCCTCATATGATTTTTCCAGTTGTGTATCATAATTCCATGTTATTATATTAATTCCATCGGGCAATAATGGTATGCCATTTGAATTGCTGGATAAAATGGACGCAAAAAAATTGTCATATCTTCTGTCTGCCGGCTTAAATGATTGTTCTAGTAGAAAATAGCAGGAAAGAGTGGCTTTAAGTTTCTTCAATTCCTTTATCGCTTCATTATTGTCTTTTTTAATAAATAGTTTTTTAGCATATGTATCAATAGAAGCGTGTATATCTACTTTTTCTTTAAGCCAATTAATATATTTTATGAGGTCTTCTGCATATTTACCCCTCGGATGTAATAAATACTCTGTAGATGCTAAATTTTTGTTTTCAATATGAAGACGAATATCTATGTTTTCTTGAAGCCTATCTTTGAAGTCTGCTAACTTTTCAGGAAAACCTTTTACCATAGGAAGATATTCACAACTTGCTCCAGCCCCTAACAGGTAAGTAATTTTACTCATGCGCCTATCTCAACAAAAATTATTTTTTTGGTTTCTTTTCGTATTTTTAATAAAATTAGGGCCAATTCTTGAAATATCAGTTTTCTTTTCCTCAATTGTATTTGTGTTTTCACTATTACTGGATTCCCGCCTACGCGGGAATGACAACTTTTAGGGGCTGTTCAAAAATGCTTAGATGCAAGGCGCGCGAGTATCGCGGAGTGAGGCCTACTTTTTCGTAGGTCGCAGCGACGCGAACGGAACGCAACACAGCAGATAGGCATTTTTCAACAGCCCGCTACTCCCGCTCAAAAGTAATGCCGTACTTTTCCAGCTTCCGTTCGAAGGTCGGCCGGGAAATTCCCAGTGTCTCACAAATTTCCCCTTTGTTTTTATCCGTCTCTTTGATAACTTTGCGAATGTATCGTTCTTCCACTTCATCCAGAGTTAAAAATTTGCCCGGCTCCGGCGATTTAAATAAATCATCAGACGTATCGCCCGGCAATTTAGAAGCATCTTCTTTATCCAATTCCGGAAAATCACTAACTCCCAAAACCTGCCCTTTGGCCACAACACAGGCGCGCACAAGCAGATTTTCCAGTTCCCGGATATTGCCCGGCCAATTATAATTCATGAAAATTTCCATCATTTCGTCGGAAACACCGATGACCTTTTTGTGCAGATCCAAATTAATTTTTGCCAGCAGGTAGTCTATCAACGACGGAATATCCTGGCGGCGTGTGCGCAGCGGCGGTAAGTTAATGGCTACAATATTCAGACGATAATACAAATCATCGCGAAATTTTCCTTCATTAACCAAAGTCTTTAAATCTTTGTTTGTCGCGGCCATAATCCGGGCGTTAACCTTGACCTTATCTTTCCCCCCCACTCTGTCGAATTCCATTTCCTGCAAAACTCGCAAAAGTTTCGCCTGCAGGTTTACGGACATTTCGCTGATTTCATCCAGAAAGACTGTGCCGAAACGCGCCAATTCAAACTTGCCCAGTTTTCGTGCGATAGCGCCGGTGAAAGATCCCTTTTCATGACCGAATAATTCCGATTCCAGCAGGGTTTCGACAATGGCCGAACAGTTGACTGCGATAAAAGGTTCGTCGGGTGACGTATTATGATGAATGACTTTAGCAATCAACTCTTTGCCCGTGCCGCTCTCTCCTTGAATCAAAACGGTGGTGCGGCTCTGAGAAACAGTCCCGATAGTTTTAAAAATTTCCCGCATTTCATTACCGGTGCCGATTATATCTCCCACCCGGAAACTCCTTGACGGTTCCATCAAAAGTCCGTCAATCTTTTTTTCCATTTCCAGAGATTTCAAGGCTTTCTTAATAGCCAGATCCAGTTCATCGACATTGACCGGTTTATGAATATAATCAAAAGCGCCGCTTTTCATGGCTTTGATGGTTGTCTCCATGTCATGAAAAGCGGTGATCATGATGACCTTGATGTTTTCATTTTCTTCTTTGAGATCTTCCAGTACCGAGAACCCATCAATGTCAGGCAAACGGATATCCAGAATGACGACATCAGATTGTTCCTGAACATACTTATTCAAACCTTCCGTGCCGGTCAGGGCTGTGCGAACTTTGTAACCTTCCTCAGTTAAATACAGATCCAGTGTTTCCACAATCGAAGCATCATCATCAATAACAAGAATACTCGGCATAACCTTAACCTTCGCCATTCAACGGGTTTCTCAAACTTCATGATCCGTTTTTATAATTTTATTAATCTCTTGAAATATGACGCCTTTCATTACTAGACAATGTAACACAAACTTTCGTTCCTTTGTACTTTTCACTGATAATTTCTATTTTACCTTGATGGAGGTCAACTATTTTTTTTACCAGGGAAAGGCCTAAACCAGTACCATAGTTTTTCCGCGTAAAGAAAGGATTAAATATATGCGGCATGTCTTCCTTATCAATGCCGCTGCCATTATCTCTAATCTCCACGACCACTGCCTGACGAGTTTCATCAAAATAGCGCAACGAAACCATAACTTTGCCATGTTCCTCCACTGCTTCCACAGCATTACGGATAACATTTAAAAAAGCGTCAGCCATCATTGCCGCGTCAACTGCTATGGGAGGAATACTGCCAAAATTTGTTTGCATTTCAATTTGTTTATCGGCAATTCCTTTTTCAGCCATAGCTATAGCCTGCTCCAGCACTTTGGCCAAATCCACAGGATTTTTTTGGGGTTCTACCGGTTTGGCAAAAGCTAAAACATTATTGACCAGCACTTCCAAATGGTCTACTTCTTTTTCAGCAATCCTGAATCTCTTCAAATCGTTTCCTTCAGGATTCATGCGTTTTGCCAATATTTGCAAACTCATTTTAATCGACGAAAGAGGATTGCGTACTTCATGAGCTATACCAGCCGATAACTGCCCCAAAGCCGACAACTTTTGACTTTCGTAAAGCTTTTTTTCCAGATTCTTGAATTCCGTAATATCGCGTTGAACCAGTATGTAATGATTGGTTCCTGTAACAGGAGAGGTGGTAATCAGAAGATTATGTTTGCGGCCATCCTTGCTCGTTGCTTCAATTTCATAAGGGTCATAGACACCTTTTTTCGCAGCTTCCCATTTGGACAAGACGAATTCCTCATAGCCGGGCGCGACAAAATCCAAAAAGTATTTCCCTTTGAACTCACGGTAATGAACTCCTCCTCCCTTTCTTAAACCGAGGCTCATATAGTTGATGATGCCGTTTTCATCCATCTCATAAATTTTATCCGGCAAACTATTTATTATCGACTGCAAATAGTTGTATAGGTCTTCAATCTGCCGCCGCAGCTCAATATTCTCAACCAATTCATTTTGCAATGTTTCGGCATACTCGTTTAAACTTTTAGTCATTTCCCGCTCTCGCGAAACATCCTGCAGTGTTTCAATTGCGGCAATAATTTTACCTTCTTCATCGTAGATGGGAGAAGCCAGGAAATACATGGACCGGCTTTGTCCTCCAATGTTCTCAAAATAATCCGTTGCTTCGTAGGCACCGATCACTTTATCAGATTTTTTAACCTTTTTGCCGCCATAGTACTTACTCAGGCCATCTATATCATTATCGACGATTAAATCGGCTATCATGGGCCTCCTGACGGAATAAAAAGGGATATAATGCCTGTCTGTGCCAACCATATCTTCAGTCGAATAACCGGTAAGCTCCATACAGGCTCGATTCCACAGTATGACTTTATGTTCATTGTTGATGACAAAGCTGGGAATTGGCGAACCTTCAATAATACCGTCGATAGTTTTTTTCTCTTGCAGCAGTTTTTCCTGCCAGTCCTCCCGCTCTTTCAATCTTTTATTTTCTTCTTTGATGCGCAGTCTTTTACCCTCTTTATAAGCAAAAGACATACCGACAATTATAACCACCCCAATGAGCAATAATGAACTGAAAAGCGTATAAACAAATGTTTTACGAACAGGTGAAACTACTTGACTGTATGGAGCAACAACTAAAAGGATCCATTTTTTATCTCCAGCATGGACCGGATAATAAGCAATAATACTTCGTTGTTTTCTTTTATCAACCTGAAGAATGGATGCGTCTAAATGCCCTTTGCTTTCGGAAGGAAAATTAATTTTTGATTTATCCAGATTTTGAATTAGATCACTAATATTTTTTCCTATAAAAGAAGAATCATGATGAAGAATTATTTGCCCCTTCTCGTCAACGATCCACAATTCACCCAGTTGATTATCACGTATTTGTTTTTCACAAACATCTACTAAAGCGGCAAGTGAAAAAGAAACCACCCAGGCGCCGGAGAAAACATTGTTTTGACGCCAGATGGGATATCCCCAAATTAAATACCAATCAGCTTTTTGTGTTATTTTATCTTTGGATTGTTTTTCCGATAAAGCCAAACTCACATATTGCTTATTTTGCTGTTTTAGATCTTTAAAATGTTTGGTCAGATTTACCTGAGGTATGGCGCCATGCGGTAAAATTATCTTGATTTTTCCATCTACATCAAAAAGCAAGACAGCGTTAATCGAGTTTTCCCAGCCGGAATAGAAAATTTTTATTTCCTGATCACTTTCTCCAGTTAGAATTTTACCCTGAGGATCAAAATGAGAAAACAAAGCGATGCTTTTCCCAACCTGATCGAATATGTCTGTCATTCGAGTAGCTGCATTTTGAGCAGAGGCAAGCTGCTGACGGCTGAACAAATCAACCATATCCCTTTCCCTGGCGTTGTTCACTGTCAAAGCTAAAAGTAGAATCAGGATGATCACCGTTATACTGGCTAACCAGATGCGTGCTTTTATAGCCTTATGGTAGAGTTTCTTAATTTTACTGAATAAAGTCACCTAATCTTCGTTGTCCTTTTTATTTTCTTTTTTGGAGAGCTTAATCCCGATTAAGACATAAACCAGGATTGCCGCTGTCAGTGAAATAAGAAGTTTGGCCAAACCACTTTCAATTTTTAAAACATAAGAACAAACAAGCCATCCGAGGGGGTAAGTAACTGCCGTTAAAAGTTCCTGCATTATCATCCTTTAAAAATACTTCTCGTGGTATTTTATTTTAACAAAACCGATTTTTGTAATACTAACGGCCTTAGCGGAAAATTTCAATAGAAATTATCCCCGAAGCGAAGCGAAGTGGGATTAATGAGACTCGCTGAAAATGAGACCCAAGCTTCAGAAGCAAAGTGCACAGAAGCTTGCTGGACGTAATGAGACAAAAATTTCACAAGAGTAGTGTAGTGAAATTTGCAAGTCGAATTATCCAATAGTCTTTAGCTATTGGAAATTATACCAGGCGCTTAGCGCCGTGGTAAAACGAACGAAGTGAAGTTTGAAGCATTGTTTTGAAGCTCATACGCATAATTTGAATGTTTTATAGTAAACCATTTAACAAAACATTAAATCCGGCTTCAAATTTTCATGCTCTTCAAGTTTGTGAAAAAAACTTGCGGATGTTTTTTCCCATGAAATATTTTTATTTTTATTGTATTATTAAATGAAGCAATCTCAACAAATTAGGCAGGTATCTTTTCCATAACCGCGTTCTTCAAATGAAATATTTTGAAATAATTTTTTCATATTAAAGCCATGGCATAAGTCATGCACCTAAGTTCGCATAGAATAAATTATTTCTCTTTCACATGGCTATCAATTTATGTTATGGAAACAGGAGGTAATAATAAACAACTATTATGAAAGGAGACAAACAATGTCACACAAATTTGGTAAAAAAATTTTAACAGCATTTACATCCGTAGCAGTTCTACTCTTGGCAAGTCCGCTTGTTTTTGCCGCAGAAGCTATTCCGGCAGGTGGCGAATCCTACATTAAAGTATACTTTGCTATGGCCGCAATGATCGGTGCAGGCTTGGCTATTGGTTTAGGAGCAATCGGAGCCGGTGCTGGTATTGGTAACGCGGCAAACGGCGCATGTCAGGCAGTTGGAAGAAACCCCGGTGTACAGGGAAAGATCATGATGGTTATGCTCGTCGGTATGGCCATGGCTGAATCCATCGCAATTTATGCGTTGGTCATTTCTCTGATTCTTCTCTATGCTAACCCTTACATGCGTTATTTTTTGGGTTAATACTAAAATAAGTTAACTACAAAATTAACAAAGGTTAGGGGGAAATAGTAATGTCAGAAACTAAAAAAAATAAGCGGTTTATTAATATAGGAGGCGTGTTCTTCCTGCTTATTGTAATTCCCTTATCACTGATGGCGTTTTTAATCGCTAACGGCATGTTTAAATTGGGGGTTACTATAAAAGAGAGCACCCTTAACGTTCTCGATAATAAATCTCAGGAAGATATACGAGCAAGGGCCGTCAATGCAGCAAACGAAGTTGCCAATTTCCTCATGGAAAGCAATAAAGATTTACAAGTCGCAACAATCATTCCCTCAACAGAATCTGTATACAAACAGTTTATTTCTGAAAATAAAAAACCTGTCTGGGTCAAACGTAACGGTAAAATACAGCAGATATTGATCCCGCTATACAAAGAAATGGCTCTGATTGATAAAAACGGCAACGAACAAATTAAAGTCGTTGACGGTCAGGTACTACCGGCGAAAAAACTGGTTAATGTCAGCAATCCGGCCAATACAACATATAAAACTGAAGATTATTTTGCGAAGACAAAAAATCTGAATAAAGGCGACGTTTATGTTTCCCCGGTAACAGGGTTCTATGTCAATAAGGCAGCGTTTGAAAAGGGACAAAGATTTGAAGGCGTCGTCCGTTTTGCGACACCGGTATTCAATAAAGATGGTTTCGCGGGTATAATTACATTGGCCTTGGATTATCGTCATCTGGCCGAGTTTACCCATCATCTTGTTCCTACGCAGGCGGAAAAGGTATTTGAAACAACGGCTGCTTCCGGTAATTACGCCTATATGGTTGACAATCGCGGTTTTGTCATTTCCCATCCTAGTGATTTTCATATTGTTGGACTCACCCCTGACGGAACAATTGTTCCAACTCTTTCGGCTCAGAACGCAGCAGAACTGGCAAAGAATGGCACAGAAGCGTTGAATATGTTCCAGTTGGGTTTTCTGGATCCCAATATATTTAAAATCACGAAAGAAGCTGCACAAGGGAAATCAGGAATTTTAATGTATAAATATGGTGGAATCAACAAGTTCGTCACCTATGCGCCGATCAAGTTTTATGCGTCAAACCTTCCCCAACCTACCGGTTTTGGCTGGATAGGACTGGGACTGGAAGTTGAGAAATATAACGAAGCGGCAACGAAGTTATCTCAGAAAATTGAAAAGGAATCAAAAGCATGGACTGCGACAGTCATCTTTATTCTTATCGCTTCCATGATTATTCTGTTCTTCATTATGCTGCTTTTGGTTCGTGGAATCAGCCGTTCATTGCAGGCGGAAATCCCAAGAGGTTCAGAAGGCCTATCATTCGACGATGATGACGATGATAAATAATTAAACTTAATTTAATCAATTAACCAAAAGGCCGAATTTCGATTCGGCCTTTTTTAATGAGACTCGCTGAAAACGAACGAAGTGAAGTTTGAAGCGTTAGTCGACTCCCGCCAACGTAGTTGGCAGGGATGCGGATGACTCATCGTGCTAAGCTAAGTGGGACTACGAAGCGTATTGATAATATCACGCCGTTTGCTTTGGGTTTCAAACCCATGATTTCTATTATTATCCTTTAAAAATAGAATGGACTTTAATCAAATACAATATATAATAATGTACATACTTATTCACACGTAAACTACAAAGGGTTGTTTTCTATTAATTTTATTTTTATAAAAAGAAAAGGAGACCAGAATGAACTATATTCCGCATCTGTTCGCGTTAGTTACAGGTGGTATTCTTCTTTGGATAATAAAAAGAAAATATGAGAAAATACAAAACCGCGAATTGATCATAATATTCATCCTCTTTGTTCTATTAGTTGCCATCTTTACAGCTCCCGGGATGGACATGATAAAAAGATTTATAAATTTTATCCAAGTAGAGTAAATGACGCCTGTATAATAGCTAGCCAGGTAGAAAAAGTTTGTTAAACGCGTTTTCATGTTCATATTTTGATGTGGCTTGAGTGAAATGAAGGGTTACCAGATAGGAAAAAAACCAAAGGCAGACCCTGAGCAGTTCCGCAAGTTCAGCGGTATTTTTATGTTATCGGCTTGGGGAATCGCGATGGTGGCGTCCTCGTTCCTATTCCTTTATATCGGTTACCTTGTGGATGAAATTCTGGGAACCACACCTAATTTCATGCTGTGTTCTTTCTTTCTCGCAATCGGTCTCTGCATGTGGAGGCTTTATAAGGAGGCAAAGGAAAAAAGTAAGAAGATGTAATTATGGGCTGTTGAAAAACGCTCATCTGCGGCGTTGCGCTGCAAACCGCATCGCTCAACGTATATTTATATACGCCTCGCTATACGTTTTTTGCGCGCCTTGCATCTGAACATTTTTGAACAGCCCTACTGTAATAAAAGGTCTCCTTTTGATTTGATATTATTTAATGCTACCAGGAAGAAATTTAATCTGTGAATGCGGTTCAATTTGCAGATATGTTGGCGTTCCCAAAAATTCAGGTCTGTCCTCTATCGTATTGACCTCAACCCGGTATATCCCCGGTTTGAGATCGATAGCTATTATTTCTCTAAGATGATATCCAAAAGCACCGGCATATGTTCCGTGGGTCAAAATTGTATCTTCATAGATTAATTTAGGCAGTAAGCTTCCAGTATCCGGCTTGCTGATTTTTAGGTGGATTGGAATATTTATGCCTTTGTGCTTCATCGTTGACATATCAACATCAACCAGCGCAAGAACACGGTCACCATCAGCCTCAATACGCTCTTGACTACCTTTAGTAACAAACTCAAAGCGAAGGGCAAAGTAATAAGAACGATACTCACGAATCCTAATCTCCTGATCGACTGTACTATTCTGTTTGCTCACATCAAACGGCCATTTAACAACCGGTATTGGGAGTGTTGTTGACGGTGATGTTGATGAAAACCACGAAAATGCTTCACAGACTGTCATACAGATAAAAATAATCAAAAAACTGCTATCAATATTTTTAATATTTTCATTATTATTTTTCTCCTCCTTTATTGCGCCTGATTTTTTCAGTGCAAATTTTTTATCACTGTCATTTTTCACGGTATAGTACCACTTTTAAATCAAAGATGATATCGAGGCGGCAAGGAGGAGGCTCCGCAGGCGTATTATACATACGTTGAGGAAGCCGACAACGACGCCAACAAAGATAGCGCTTTGATTTAGAAGTGGTATAAACAGGCGCTGGAGAAGATCATAAGCCGAGTCCTGTCCCGCGTTTCAGTTACCCTACGTGCGGTGATGATCCTTCATCTGGGACAGCAGTTACCTGCAGTCTCAAGCGACACTACCCGAGAACATCAGGCGGGCCGCCCTTAAACGTTCTCCTATTTGGTCTTGCTCCGGATGGGGTTTACCATGCCTTTCCTGTCGCCAGGAAAGCGGTGAGCTCTTACCTCGCCTTTTCACCCTTACTCAAGGCTTTCGCCCTGGGCGGTATGTTTTCTGTGGCACTTTCCTTAGGGTCGCCCCCAGTCGCCGTTAGCGACCATCCTGCCCTGTGGAGCTCGGACTTTCCTCCGGCAGATAAATTCTGCCGACGATCATCTGATCTTCTCCGACCTGAGTCTTAAGTCTACACTTGATTGATTTTTCTTTCAAGATATCTTCATTATAAATAGGCGAACATTTAAAATTTCCCTGTTCACCAATTTCATCTTGACAAATAAATGCTACTATGATTTATGAGTTATTTTATTACTTTTAGAGGATTAACTATGAAAAAGACTTTGACCAATAAAACAAATACCAAAAGAAAAAGGACCCACGGTTTTCTCGTCCGGATGGCTTCAAAATCCGGAAGGCAGGTTTTAAGCCGCAGAAGAGCTAAAGGCAGAAAACGTTTAGCCGTATAAATTCTGGACTTTAGTACCTCAAGGATGGTCGGTCGACATGCATGAAAGAACAATCTTACCGGAAATCGGAAAGGATAACTAATCACAGCAGATATAGAACCATTTACAACCAGGGAGTGTGGAGGAGTTCTCAACACTTTACAACTATAACATGCAGTAATGCCCAAGAGGCTAGAAGGCTGGGAATTACCGTAACCAAGAAAACGGGAAACGCCGTAAGAAGAAACAGAGTCAAACGGTTGATCAGAGAATTTTTCCGCCTCAATAAGGCTTTGTTTCCCGCTGAGCATGATGTTGTTGTCATGGCTAAAAGAATTATGCCACCCCTTACTTATCAAGAAGCATGTAAGGAATTGACGGAACTCTTCACGCGGAAAGCTAATATATAATTTATGCTCAGGACAATTTTGGTAAAAATTTTTGTTTCCATAATTCGTTCATACCAAATTTGCGTATCACCTTTCTTTTTTGCTCCATGTTGCCGCTTCTACCCCTCATGCTCCGAATATACCATCTCGGCAATTAAGCTGCATGGGCCGGCAAAAGGGCCATTCATGGGCATAAAAAGGATTCTGCGCTGCCATCCTCTGCATCCCGGCGGTTACGATCCCGTCAAGTAAAAAATAGGGAGGTTTTTTTTAATGGATAAAAGGACAATTCTTGCCGTAGTCCTGTCACTTGTTGTTCTTATAGCATACCAAAAGTTTTTCGCACCACCGCTACCAAAACAGGCTGCGCCCGCTCAGGAATCAAAGCAGGCAAGTATTGATACGGCTGCAAAATCGCCTGAAAATCCGGCAACGGCGGCAGTGCCGAAGTTAGCAGCCAAACAGACAGCTTCTAAAAAAGAATCTGCGCCGAAAGATATCAAGGTAGAAACTGAAAATTACACGGCGATATTTTCTACCAGAGGCGCCGCCTTGAAATCTTTTCAGCTCAAAAGATATCAAAAAGAATGTACTAAATGTACAGCTGATATTTATCCTGTAATTAAGAATTTATTAACCGGCACGAAACAACCGGTCAAAGCAAAAAGCAATGAGCTGATAGAACTTGTTCAGGTTAAAGAGGGCATGCCTTATCCGTTGGCGATTACCTTTCCCGAATCATCCCCTGAGATTGCCGCCGATTCAGTTTATGATGCCGATGTAACCAAATTGGACTTGATCAGCGTCAAAGAAAAACAGCGTTTGGTATTTTCCCGGACTTTTAATGGAATTAAAATAGAGAAGATTTTTACTTTCAATCCCGACAATTATTCAATCACACTGGACGTAAAAGTATTTAACCTTACAGACACATCTCTGACCCAGATACCGCATCTTAACTGGTATGAGTATGTAGATTCAAAGAAAGAAACAGACAGATACAGCAAGGAAGGTCCTGTCGCCTATGTGTCTAAGTCCATCAAGCGTAAGAAAGTATCGGATATATCGACTGATACTAGTCTTGGTCCTGATGTTTCCTGGGGTGGATTTGAAAAAAAATATTTCATGGCTGTAATCATACCGCAAGATCCGTCCCTGACCAGCATCAACATGTCCAAAGACAGCAATAACATGGTCTCCGTAGAGATTAAAGAAACCAAAAGTATAATCCCGCCGAACCAGTCTGATTCATTGAACTACGAACTGTTTATCGGCCCAAAGGATTATACTCTCCTTAAGAAACAGGGTATATCGCTGGAAGAAGCTATTGAGTTTGACTCATTTATACCGGGATTGAAATGGCTTTCTATTGCGTTGCTTATTTTCATCAAATTTTTGTATCAATATATTAGCAATTACGGAGTCGCCATTATTATACTGACAATCCTGATCAAACTTATCTTCTGGCCGTTGGGTAATATAAGCTATAGATCCATGAAGGAAATGCAAAAACTTCAGCCTAAATTAGCTGAGTTAAAAGAGAAATACAAAAATGATCAGGCCAAAATCGGTCAGGAAACCATGGCTCTCTACAAGGCCCATAAAGTTAACCCCCTTAGTGGCTGTCTGCCGATATTAATTCAGATTCCTGTGTTTATCGGCCTGTACAATACACTCCTTTATGCCATTGAACTGCGCCACTCGCCATTTTTCTGGTGGATTCAGGATTTATCGGCCAAAGACCCTTATTACATTACGCCGATCATCATGGGGGCAACGCAATTTATTCAACAGAAAATGACCCCTTCTACAGGTGATCCAAATATGGCAAAGATGATGTTGATTATGCCCATTGTATTTACCTTTATCTTTTTAAATTTTCCGGCAGGGCTGGTCATTTACTGGTTATTAAATAATATTTTAAGCATCGGTCAGCAAATTTACATTAATAAAAAATTATCTGATTGATATAGTGGAGCCTCCACTATAATAACGCGACCTCCCGCGAGTACAGCCTGCCCTCGACCTGACATGTGACCTTTAGGTTATCGGGGGGCGCATTCCTCCCTCGGCTGGAGCTGGGGGATTCCAAGTCCCGGGATTGACATGAGGTATAAAAATGAGTCCGAAAATTTTAGAGATAGAAGAAAAATCAATTGACGAAGCCATTGAAAAAGCTTGCCTTGAGTTTGGTGTGTCACGGGATAAATTAAATATCGAAATTATCTCCGGAGAATCCGGAGGTTTTTTGGGATTATTTTCCAAAAAAGCAAAAATAAAAGCATCTCTGGTTTCTCTGGATATGGATTTTAGCTTTACGGATCATCCAAAAGCTAAAAGCGAATCAAAAACAGAACATCGAGAAAAGCCGGAAAAAGAGGTTATACCTGAAAAAAAGATTGTAACGGAAAAACAAAAAAAGCAGACAGAGCCTGTAGTTTCCCACTCCAACTTTATACCTGTGTCAAAGGTAAGTGAATCAAAAATAAAAATAGAACCACGGGTAAAGCCCGCAAAAAAGGTTATACCTGAAAAAAAAATTATAACGGAAAAACCGGTAAAACAGACAGAGCCTGTAGTTTCCAGCTCCAGCGCTGTGCTGGCATCAAATGCAAAGGATCTGTTGGAAGGCATTTTGCAGAGAATATCATTGGAATGTAAGGTGACTGTTAATGAAACGCCGGAAAAAATAATTCTCGACATTGAAGGCGATAACAGCGGTTTGCTTATCGGCAAACGCGGACAGAATATCGATGCTCTTCAGTATATATTGAACAAAGCAATCAATAAATTTGATAATGGACACAAAATGATCCTGATCGATTCGGGAGAGTACAGAAAAAGAAGAGAAGAATTCCTGCTTGGTTTAGCGGAAAAAATAAGGGAAAGAGTAAAAAAGACGCTAAAACCAGTATCGCTTGCACACATGAACGCCCATGAACGGCGACTTATCCATCTGATGCTGCAAGAAGATGAATCGCTGATCACGCAAAGCCGCGGCGAAGGTAAGTACAGAAAAATCGTCATTCTTCCCGCGAAAGCGGGCAATAACAAGCATATCAGAGAAAAAAAACAAGAATAGTTTTTAGTCAATTTAACTAATATATAAAGGGGAAGTGTCCAACTGTGCTTCACCAAGATACTATAGCCGCTATAGCAACTCCTTTCGGTATGGCCGGAGTCGGGATCATTCGGATCAGCGGTCTCGAAGCTCTCAAAATTGCGCGACGTATTTTTCAACCTGCTCATGCAAATTGCCCATGGGAAACCCACCATTTATATCATGGCGATATTATCTCGGCCGACGGTATAACCATCCTCGATGAAGTTTTAATATCTTTCATGCGCAAACCTCACTCTTTCACAGGAGAGGATATTATAGAAATCAACTGCCATGGCAGCCCGCTCATCATCGGGTCTATTCTGACACAATTACTGGAATTGGGTTGCCGCCTTGCCCGGCCCGGCGAATTCTCCCAGCGCGCTTTTTTCAATAACCGGATTGATTTATCGCAAGCGGAAGCGCTCGCTGCAATGGTTGCCGCAAAATCGGCAAAAGCTTACGCCATCGGTCTTGGCCAGTTAAAAGGATCTCTAAGCAAAGAAATAGAAGCTCTGCGCACTCTGGTGATTGATGCGCTGGCCGGACTTGAGGCGGCCATTGATTTTACCGAAGATACATCCACAGAAAAAATTCCGCTATTGCCACCGCAAATTGATCCGGCGTTAGAACATATCCAATCGCTTCTGTCATCATATCGCACGGCAAAAGTATACACAGAAGGTATCAATGTCGTCATCACGGGCAAACCCAATGTGGGAAAATCGAGCTTACTCAATACCCTGACGGGCAAGAAAAAAGCGATTGTTACCGATATCCCGGGTACAACACGCGATTTAATCACGGATACCATCAACATCAGCGGCATTCCTGTAAATCTGACGGATACTGCCGGGATTAGAGAACCGCAAAACGTCATCGAAAAAGAAGGTATCGATCTGGTTTGGGAAAGTCTGACCAATGCTGATGTTGTGATTATACTATTGGATTGCAGCAAACCATTAACAAATGAAGATAAAGTTATTATTGATAAGAATAGGGATGGCAATATTATTGCCGCGATAAATAAAATTGATCTGCCGCCTGCCTGGGAAATAAATACAATTGAACACTTATTTCCGCGAGAGAAAAAAATTCTTAAAATATCAGCTAAATTCGGCGTCGGATTGGAAGAGTTGAAAAAAACCATCATGGATTTATCCGGTAGCGGCGATGACAAAAATACAGGCTCCGCGATGATTACTAATATGCGCCATAAGCTGGCCATGGAAAAAGCTCTTAAAAATATTCAGGTGGCAAAGGAAAGTATCGTAGGCGGCATGTCTCCGGAATTCGCCGCTTTCGACCTGCGCGAAGCCTTGGATAATCTGGATGAAATAACCGGTAAAAAAATCAATGATGAAATATTGGATAAGATATTCTCCAGTTTTTGCATCGGCAAGTGATACCAATCCGCTTTCATCGGCTAACTTTGTTGGCAGTGTTGTCGGCTTCCTCAACGTATAATCTGAAGCTCACGCGTGTTTAAAATACGTCTCGTCGCCTCCTCCTCGCCGCCGCGTTATCCTTTGACCGGGTGCGCAACCAAAGGGAGCGCAATATAAAAATATTTTTTCTTACTATACCGGGAAATGACGCCCAACAGGCGGCAACTTCCAATTGAAATGGTATAAATTTGAATCTCCCATAATTTTGTGCTAGCATTGCATCATATTTTTAGTATGGTTTTTATCGTCGATGACATAAAATCAGATAATATTATGAAGAAATTTTATTTTTTACTTTGTCTTACGGTAATTTTTTGCTGGTCAATAAACAATGCCCTTAGCCAGGAAAAATGCGTTAATGCAGAGGCGGAATCAGCCATTCTTAATGACGATATTCCCTCCGCTAAACTCGAAGCCATCGCCCGCGCCAAATGGTCGGCAATTGAAGAAGTCATCGATACCGAAATCAAACTACGGAGCTTTGTGCAAAACTTCACACTGCTGGAAGATGTTATTAAAACAAAAGACGACGGTGTAGTTAAAAGTTATAAAGTGATCAATCAGAAAAACGACAAAGATAGTGTCAATATCAAGATTAAAGCTTGCGTGGAAGCGGCCAAAGCCAGAGAGGCCGTTTCCCAGTTAGGATTAAATAGTTCTATTGCTGTTTTTATTCCCGTGCGCAAACCCGGCCGCAGCGGCGATGAATTCGAGGAAACAAATATTCTTTCCGAAACCCTAATCGGCATTCTCACCGAACAGAACTATACCGTTGTCGATGTCGCTCCGACACAAGCCATTGACGCCGCGGAAATAGAAAAAGCTATCCGCAGCGGCAACACTTTAAATCTGCGCAGTATGATGTATAAATTTTTATCCAACTTGATTATCATCGGCAAAGTTAATTACACAATTTCCACGAAAAAAGGAGAAATTACTGGCCACGGTATTTCCCTGTCTTTAAATAATGTGACAGTGCGCCTGACTTACCGGATCATTGCCAAAAACAATAAGACCGGCAATATGGAAATTTTGACCGCAGGTACAGAAGAAGCTAGAGGAGTGGCAAATGACGTGGAAGCTGCGGCAGGGGAAGCAATGAAAGAATTGGCTCAAAATCTGGCGCCCGCCATTCTGGATAAGGTCAGCCAATACATCATTGGCAATACGAAGAAAGTTGCCATTAAGGTTAATAACGTAAATGATATAGATACGGTTATAGAAATTAAAGAAATACTTCAAAATATCGCCTGGGTTTCTGATGTCGAAGAAAAACAGATGGGTGATTTTGTTGTCAGCTATCCGGAAAACACATTTTACCTGGCCAACAGTATTGAACAAAAAAGTGATTTAAAAGTTCTAAATTTTTCGCCCTCTTCTGTTGTTCTGGAGTATCAAGAATAAGGCGATACAATTTTATATGAAAATTGCTGCTAACAGGCACAAACATAGATTGATGAAATGTATGAACGACTCTGGCTGGAGCACGCCCTTCCAAATCATGACGCGCCGTGCTCATCACTTTTAACGTGTTCACCTACAACTAAATGTTTTTAATTTTGAATCGCAGTGATGATTACCATTTATAATAGAAAGTATCAGTTGGTTAAGAATAAGTAGTTGTTTTGAACATTAACATTATTAATAGAGTACCGTAAGGGTGAGAGAACCGGAATACGATAAAATGGGTTGAACATATTTTGTAACTCCTGACGTATTGCACCGGGGATTAGAAAATGGTTGACAATGACCTTTGAAGATAGAGCAAAAAGGGAATTATCCTTTGCTTTCATCTGTAAGGCTGTATAGCCTTCCAGCCTTTTCCCTTTCACATATTTATTTAGAAGCTTCAGGGTCTTAGGGGGGATTTCAGAAACCGGAATATCAAAAAAATATTCGGCATAAGGCGGCGAAAACCTGATCGAGACTCGAGCCTGTTTATTTTTAAGTTTTTTTACTCTACCGGCAATGTATCTCTCAATGGCTTTGGCCGAAATCAGAATACCCACTTTGCCCTCAGAAGAGGAAATGATTTTGAACTTTTTTGCTTTTTTTAGCTGGTTGAAGTCGATGACCGGTTTTTCGTATAAGATGGTTATATAATCCGCCACAAGATCTCCAATTACGGCATTTTCAAACTTCACAGCAAGAGTTTTTATTTCATTTGGTTTCTCTTGTGATAACCTGATCTGAACCACAATTTTTTTGCACTGAATATTCTTACCCAAAATATTCATTATCTCATTCTCTAAAGTCCTGGCGGTAAGATTCGGTGTTTCTGCGAATGAGGCAACGGGGAAGATAAGGCCAATGGAGATCAAAAGGAAATAAAACAGTAATCGAATCCCTTTATTTTTGTATGATTTTTCCATTTTCAATAAAAAGCTCCTTAAATCCATAGCGCGACGGTTGCGAAACTGTAATTCGATAACAATCAAGACCATCCGACTCGTAGATAAATGATTTTTCCGTGCCCGTCTCCAATGGTATTTTATCAATAAATTCCGGTTTTAACTGTTCGAGCTTATCAGGGTATCTCATATTTTTCGCATAATAGGCTTCAACAGTCTGAGACAGGACAGTCATATCGCTCAAAATCTGCATTTTGGGATCATCTATTTTTTTCACTGGCGGATTGTAATATTCAGTTCCTCCCTGCTGATAGAGGAAAAAAACATAAACTGCGATGACAATCATTACAAGCAATATGATGCCCAACAGGAATTTCCATTTTCCGCGAAACATATTAAGACATGTCTCCTGTTCTTCTATTATATTAAATATTAATATACGTTAAATTTGGTTTGATAATGATTTAGCTTCTATACAAAATATCATTGGAAATCAAACAAATGTTATTTATGGATTCCGGATATTGAATACCGTTTGAAATAGAGCATACCATAAAAATTATAGGACGCTCTCTTCCTTAGAAGAGGAAGTGAGATTTACAGTCCGTATCAACCGCTAATCCGCAATAGCCCCAACTGGGGTGGTTGAAAAACTCCATGCTTTGGGGTTTTTCAAATACTCTAAAGGGCATGCGAATATTCAGATGCAAGGCGCGCAAAAAACCGAGCCGCGAGGCGTATAACCTAAAGGTCACACGTATGGACATACATTGAGTGGTGCGGTTTGCAGCGCAACCCCGTGCCTTCGCCGGGGTAAACTCCGCAGATGCCAGCACGGAGCATGCCGTAAGCGTTTTGTAAAGCCTTAGGCTTTTTCCGGCAAGGAATGCGTCCTGTAATAATTGCGCCTCCCTGAGGGAATGCACTCCCGATCAACAGTCCCTATCTATATTATTTTTCTTCCAATCCTTGAATAAACGCCAGAACATTTTTACCCAGAACGCTGTGGTTGTAGCCACCTTCCAGAATACCGAAGCAGCCGCCATTGTTATGCCGGGCGGCATCTCGCACCAGCTTGCCCATATATTTGTAGTCTTCAGTTTTCAAAAGGCCGCCCCAGTCGGCTTCATGATTATCAAACCCGGCAGATACGGCGATAATATCAGCATTTGTTTGCGCTAAACCATTCTGCACATTTTTCAAATATTCATTACGATTAGATGCTGTGGGATTAAGTATTGTCACATATCCCTTGCCGCCCAGGATATTCACATTGCCATCACCGAAATGCAGATCGAAATCCAGAATGAACGCTTTTTTAATTTTATCCTCACACTTTAGTTTTTCCAACGCTATCGCCATATTGTTAAAATAACAAAACCCCCACGCGCTTCCCGCTGAAGCATGGTGGCCGGGCGGACGAATTACAGCAAAGCATGGCTCGGCTAAGCCGATTTGTGCCGCTTTAATCGCGCCTCCGGCGGCGAGCGCCGCAATGTCGTATACGCCCTCACGTTCGACCGACTTTACATATTCGGCAGTGTGCACTCGGAGAATATCTTCTTGGGAGGCCGGAAGAGGTGTGACAAAACTTACTTTACCGCGCAGTGCTATTTCAATGGCGTGAATACGGCCTGCGGCAGAAGCGGGATCAGACGAATAAATTTCGTTATAATCTTCATGATAAACAACCTTCATTTAATCCTCCTTTTTCCAGTTTAAAAGAAAATCGGCTCGTAACCCACGGTTCAGGGTTTTCATCAAGAACTTTTTCCACGAATTTTACGCGATTATTTTTTCCTATAAGCAAAATTGTCGAAGAACGGGTGCCGTAAACAGGGCTGGTAATAAATATAGACGACAATACCCGCTCCCATTCCAATCCGATGCCTGTTGCGGGCAGTTTTCTGTCCGGCGGAATGTGGCGATCCGCCAGCAGGTCAAATAATGCTTTTCCCAATTCAGCGCCTTTTTTATCCAGTGCGGCCTTCAATAGCCTCTTACCCCTTGATACTTTTGGCCAGGGTGTATTCAAGAGATGATTGCTTAAGCCATAGATTCCGGGTTTTAGTTCTTGTTTTCCTCCGCAATTGGAAAAAACAAAAAGGTCACTGCCCTCCCCCAGGATCAAATTAAAGCCATTGTATTTATCTGCCTGCGGGGAAATCTCTTCCAGATAATTACTTGGGTTTTGTTTTCCGGAAATGTAACGGCTGACAAGCCCTCCGCGCGAAAGAGCATTGCTTTTAAAAGTGGACGGATCGCGATAATTAGTGATGGCGGCAAATTTCCCTTTTTTGGTTACACCAAGCCATGTACCACCTTCTTTTAAATCGCGTCCGGCAAGCACTTGCGGTTGATCCTCCCAAAAGTCCGCCGGGGCCGATGGCCGCTCATAAAATTCATCGCGGTTAGCCGCAAGAATTAATCTGTATGAGGGATGAAAATTGTAAGCGAATACTATCAGGCACATTAGGCTTTATATAATCCGGAACTTATTTTACAATTTTTTTTAATCTCGTCATTATTCTCGCCATCGTATCTCCGGCCGGTGCGTTGATAAATACATCGGCTATATCATCATGCCCTGTGTCTCCCATATTAATAATGACAATATTCGCGCCTGATCGTTTGGCGTACATCGGCATATAAGCGGCGGGATAAACAATCAGCGTTGAACCTATAACGATAAACAAGTCGCATTCCCTGGATTCCCGCTCGGCCATCATCAAAGTGTGCTGCGGAAGCATTTCGCCGAAAAAAACAACATCGGGTTTCAGAATACCCTGGCATTTTTCACATACCGGGAAATAATCCGGTGACGGATGTTTTTGTCTCATTTCTTCGACAGGATAACGCATGCCACAATCAAGACAGATCAGCCACTGCATATTGCCGTGTAGTTCATGAACTTTCTTTGGATTGTTACCCGCCTTCTGATGCAGGTTGTCTATGTTCTGCGTAATGACTGAACTTAATTTGTTCATCTTCTCCAGCTCGGCTATTGCCAGATGAGCCCTGTTAGGCTCGGCATTGAGCAACGATCCGCCTTCCACAAAAAGATACCAGACTTTCTTGCGGGTCTCGCCCGAACTAAGAAATCTGTCAATGGTGAAATCTTCGGGATCAACTTTTGTCCAGAGGCCGTCCGGACCGCGGAAATCAGGTATGCCCGATTCCGTGCTGATGCCTGCTCCGGTGAAAACCACCAGCCTTTTCGACGCCGCGATCATTTCCGCAGTTTTATTGATTTTTGTTTCCATAAACGGCCGTTACCCCTTTTTATGGTTTTTCCGGTTTTCGATCAGAACAATTTCTTTGCTGCTTTCTCGATAGCTTCTTTTAATTTCGTTCCACCACCGGACTCAATTGTTTGACGAATATCTTTCAGCTCTTTTTCGTAGATATCCAATACTTTCCCCATTTCTAGATTTCCCATAATTATATCAATATAAAGTTCAGGACTTTCCGTGAATATTTTTTTTATAATCTCCAGTTTAGTCCGGAAAATTGGCGTGGAAAATTTACTTATTTCCGCAAGAGGAATATTTGTTTTGGCCAGCGCCAGTCCCAGAGTAATTGTGTTGAAATGATTGAGTGCCTGAACAATCGCCATCATCTTATCGTGCTTTTCGGGAGTCGATTCCAAAACAGTCAGTTTATTATTTTTAAATACTTCTTTGAGCCATGGCTGCCATTTTTTTCCGCGCGCCGTACATAAAATAACATTCTGTCTGGTAACATCTTTTAACTGAGGTCCGAAAAGCGGATGACAGCCAATGACTTCGGCCCGCGAATTTTTCAGCATCAGTTTAACCGGTTCTTTTTTCAGCGACGTTAAATCCATCAAAAGCGCGTTTTTGGCTAACAAAGGACCAACCTGTTTGATAATTTCAGCGGTAGCAGAAATGGGCACAGCAACGACAACCACGTTGCAGAGCCTCGCCAAATCGTTTATTTGCAGCTTTGTTTTTCTGCCGCAGACATGAACGGTGCAGCCTTCTTTTCTCAGCAAACCGGCAAACCAGTGCCCCATGCCTTTTGTGCCGCCAATTATGCCTACATTAATATGTTCCATCTACTGATCGCCTTTTGTCTCAATAAGTGATCTGCTAAAACAATCATGACCATTGCTTCGCAAACCGGCACGACCCTAGGCAACACACAAATATCATGTCTTCCCTGAATTTTAATTATCTGCTCTTTCCCCCTGAAATCTATAGTCTGCTGCGGTTTGGCTATTGATGGAACAGGTTTGCAATAAACCCGCAGAACAATTTGTTCACCGCTTGTTATACCCGCGAGCATTCCTCCGGCATGATTTGTTTTAAATCCTTTTTTATTCATTTGATCATTGACTTCCGAGCCCATCCTTCGAGCGGCTTCCATGCCCTCACCGATTTCCACCGCTTTTACCGAACCGATGCTCATCAGCGCTTTAGCCAAATCAGCGTCCATTTTGTCAAAAACTGGTTCGCCTAAACCGGCGGGACAACCACGCACAATAATCTCCACAATCCCGCCCAGCGAATCTCCCTTTTTGCGGACTGCCATAATCTTTTTTTCCATAGCTGTCGCCGCCTGTGCATCGGGACAGAAAAGAGCATTATCACGCACAACTTTCTTTAAATTTTTGTCTGACTGCATTTTATCACGGTCGATTGCAATTGTTCCGATGGCCTGCGTGTAAGCGATCACATCCATCCCCGCCTGAACAATAACTTTTTCGGCAATAGCTCCCGCGGCAACGCGCGCGGCAGTTTCTCTGCCGGATGAGCGTCCTCCACCGCGCCAATCGCGAATACCGTATTTTTGCAGATAGGTGAAATCTCCTTGCCCAGGACGGAATATATTTTTTAATTCATCGTAGGAGGAAGATTTCGCATCAGCGTTTTTGATGATCAGCGAAACAGGAGTGCCCGTGGTCTTTCCCTCAAAAACACCGGAGAGAATCTCGACTTTGTCACTCTCCTGCCTTGTCGTTGAGGAAACCGACATCGATGGTCTTCTTCTGTCCAGAGCTTGCTGAATATCAGCTTCGTCCAAGTCAAGCCCCGGTGGACAACCATCCACAACCGCTCCTAAGGCCTTACCGTGTGACTCTCCCCAGGTTGTAACGCGAAAAACGCTACCAATTGTATTTCCGGACATAGATATTACCTCTTAATTTTTGCTTTCTTTAATCTTAACTAAATTTCCTGATTTTCGCAAATATTGATAAATTTCTTCCGCGACCTGCGCAGCACTCTTGCCTCCAGTATCCACAGTGTGGTCCGCGGCGCTCTCATATAAAGGAAGCCTTTGTCTCATAATATCTATCGTTTCCTGAATAATATTACCGGAAGTAAACTGAGGACGTGTCGCTCCTTTTCGGGCGTCTTTCTTGAGCCTGTCAATAATATCCTGCAGGGGAGCATTGAGCCAGATAATCACACCTTCCTGCTTTAACAAATCCACATTCTGTTTTAACAAAGCCATATTCTCTCTAAACAAAACCACTCCGCCGCCGGTGGCGATAACGCAATCTTCTTTTTGCGTCAGATATTTAATTGTGTCTCTTTCCTTGGCGCGGAAAAAATCCCACCCGTGAAGCGCCACAATTTCTTTGATCGGCATCGCCATGCTTTTTTCTACCATCGCGTCGGTATCCCAAAAAGCAATTTTCAGCTTAGCGGAAAGAATTCTGCCCACTGTGGATTTTCCTGTCGCCCGATAACCGATTAAGACAACATTCATATCTTCTCTAATTCCTTCCAAAATGAGGGGAATGATTTATCAACGCATTTTTTGTCGCTGATTTCTATGCCGCGGACAACCAAACCGGCAACGGCAAAGCTCATGGCTATGCGGTGGTCGTTATAAGTCTCAATTTTTGCCGGCCGCATTTTCCCTCCTTGAATAACAAGACCTTCCGGTATCTCCTCGGCTTCAATGCCGGTGCGGTTCAGTTCCGTAACCAGAGCTGCCAGCCGGTTGCTTTCCTTTATTCTTAAATGCGCCACGTTATCGATAATTGTTTGTCCTTTACGGAAAGCGGACAAAACCGCTAAAGATGGCACCATATCCGGCATATCGTTGAGGTCGAAAGTAAAATCACCCTCCGCCAGATTATTTCCGGAAACTTCCACCCAGTTTTCTCCTGATCTTACTTTACATCCCAGTTCTTCCAGAACACTCAGCAACCGGATATCTCCCTGTTTACTTTGCCGGTTAATTCCGGTAACTTTAATTGTTTTTTTTAAAAGCGCCGCGGCCAGAAAAAAATAGGAAGCGCTGGAAGCATCTCCTTCTATGCGGTATTCACGCCCTTGATAAATTTTCCCGGCGGCAACATGGTATTTATATTTTCCTGTTTGAGTAATCTTCGCGCCGAAATCGCTCATCACGGCAATCGTTAAATCAATATAAGGAATCGAAACGACACTGCCCAGCAAAATTAAATCCATGCCTTTGGGCGTGTAAGGCGCACAAAGAAGCAGCGCCGACACGTATTGCGAACTTTCGATATCCTGTAGAGTTATTTTTCCTCCGGTCAGGCCGTTGGCATTTATTTCCACCGGAGGACAATTGTTCCGGGAAGAAATATCAGCGCCCATGTTTTGCAGCGCTTCCACCAAAGCACCTACAGGCCTTTCGCAGAGCCGTTTTTCGCCGGTTAAGACATATTTTCCTTTGCCCAGACAGACCAGCGCCGTAAGAAATCGCAACGCGGTGCCGTTATTTCCCAGAAATAATTCTTTGCCGCCGTTTATTATTTTGCCCGCCGTGCCGGAAATAAAAAAACCGCCTTTCGCGGAAACAATTTGCGCGCCTAACGCCCGCAAGCCTTCAATCAAATGCAGTGAGTCCTGAGCGATAAGGGCGTTGTTGATGAAAGAATTATTCTGTGCCAAAGCGGCAGCCACCAGCGCCCGCTGGGTCAGGCTTTTGGAACCGGGAACACAAACGGTCGCAGAAACTTCCTTAAAATGAGCATCGTCGTTATTCAATTTGAGTTAACCTCTTCAATATTACTTTTTTCATCAGCGCGCGGGGCGGCTCGACGCCCGTCCACAGACGTAATTGCTGGGCTCCCTGATGAACAAACATATCCAATCCAGAAAAAATATGACAGCCCTGTTTTTCGGCGTCAGCCAGTAATTTAGTCTTGAGCGGATTATAGATAACATCCATCACATATCTAAATCCGGCCAGCGCCGACGCCTTCACCGGAGATTTATCTTTAGGATACATGCCCACAGGCGTTGTGTTGATCAGGCAGTCAGCCTTGATCCTGCCGATTTCGGCAAGAGGATAAAACGGGCAATTCAATTTGCCGGAAAGAATCTTTCCTTTTTCCGGCGTGCGATTAACAATAACCGGAAATCCGCCCTCCTTCATTATTCCATATGCCGCCGCTCGCGCTGTTCCGCCCGCACCAATGATTACAAAAGTTTTACCTTTAATCGGCATTGCTTCTTGGAGCGTAAGAATCATTCCCAGCCAATCGGTGTTGCAACCAGTCAGGCGGCTACTTTTGCTGATAATTGTATTTACCGCTCCGATTTTCAGAGCATCATCGTCAATATCATCCAGATATTCCATGACCGCGACTTTAAAGGGTATGGTTACACTGGCGCCGCGGATATTCATTGCTCTCATACCCTGCAACGCGCCGCCCAAATCATCAACGCAAAACGCACAGTAGTTTCCTTCGATTCCCATTTCTTTAAAAGCAGCGTTGTGCATCATTGGAGAAAGGCTTTGCCTCACCGGGTTACCCAATAAAATATAATTCTGTGGCTGAGGTGTCGACGTAGATAAAACTGTTACTGAAGGAGTCCGTTCGCCTGCAAGCAATTCATTAATTTGTTTCATCTCGTAAATGGTGAACTGTCCCGGCGCGGATTGACCTTCTTGCTCCAGTGTGGCAAAGCTCAAATAATTTCCCAATAGAGGCGCTACGGCACGACTGATGCGGCCTTTATCTCCCATGCACAAGGAAATAAGTTCCGGAGAATGCTTCCGCGCATAGGAGATCAAGCTGAGAGTCACTAGATTATCTTTGGCAGTTTTAGCGAAAGTAACGATTTTCACAACGGCTGGTTTGGCCTTGGCGCATTGATGAAATATTTCTTTTAATTTTGTCAGTGCCGGAGTCTCTTTAAGATTATGATAAGAAACTATAATTTTTGTTTTCCCCCTGTGTTCTGCACAAAAAGACTGGAGTTCCTTAATTGCCGCGCGTCCTTCCGCAAGTTCGATATCAACAAAATCCGCACCCAGTTCAATTGCCTCTTTGAGCAAAGCTATTTTCCGGTCAATAGTCTTTTTCCCGACACCTTTGATACCTGCTGTCCCTCCGGCAGGAGCCGCCTCCTCTTTTTTGCGGCATGTAACAATTATTTTAATCAAACCGGAACTGTTGCGAGCGGTAGAAATCAATTCCGCAAGCGATCCATCCTCGATCAAATCCATTCTCAATTCGATAAAATCGGCAAGCCGGCAACTTCTTTCTATGGTATGCAAAGCTTCTTTTTTTTTGCCGGCCGTAATGGGAATACAAATCATAACGCGCCTTCATTTTTCGGGTATGAACCCAGTATTTTCAGAAAAGTTGTTTTTTTCTTCAATTCCTCCAAACAGCTCTTTACCTGTTCGTCTTTTATATGACCTATCATATCCACGAAAAAGCTGTATTCCCATAATTTCTCTTTTACCGGATGCGATTCTATTTTTGCCAGATTAATTTTTCGCCGCGCGAATGATGCCAGCGCACTGTGAAGCGAACCGGGTGAATGAGGCGTGGCAAAAATCAGGGAAGTCTTATCATTGCCCGTAACTGTATTTTCTCCTCTGCCTATAACCAAAAAACGCGTCATATTGGAAGAATTATCTTCAATTCCTTCCGCCAGCAGATTCAGTCCGTACATCTGGCCGGCAAGAGAACTGCCTATTGCCGCTTCATTTTTTTTCCCCCGCACTATTTGAACCGCGGCTGCTGTGCTTTCCGCTTCGCTCAGTATGCAATTGGGCAAATTGGTTTTTAACCATATCTGACACTGAGCCAGAGCTTGCGGGTGAGAATAAATTTTCTTAATATCTTTCATACTTTTGGTTGAAGATATAAGGCATTGGCTGATCCGCAGATAAATCTCCGCCTTGATTTTCAGCGGGGTCGTAATCAGCAGGTCAAGCGTTATGTTCACCGATCCTTCCAGCGAATTTTCTATGGGGACGACGCCCCAGTTCACAAAGCCTTTTTCCACTTCATCAAATACACGATCAATCCTTGGCTGAGGGAAATAACGGCTGGAATCACCAAAGTGCAAACGAGCCGCCAAATGCGTAAAAGATGCTTCCGCGCCGAAAAAAGCTACGGTCATTGGTTTTTGCAATTCACGCGAAGTGGAAATAATTTCCCGGAAAATCGATGTTACCGCTTCCCGCGGCAGAGGACCGGAATTTAGTTCCTGCAGATAGCCGTGAACCCTTGCTTCCTGAGCGGGATCGTATACGTCAATTCCGCCTTCGCCTTTAACCTTGCCGATCTGGACTGATATTTGCGCCCTTTCATTCAACAAACGGATAATCTCCCGGTCTTTCTCCTTCATGTTTTCTCTTAAGTCTTCCAACTTTCGCGGTTTCATTTTTTCATCTCCTCAAGCACTGCCGTGATCAGTTTCGGTTCAATGTTTCCGTTGATAAAAGGCATTCCTATTTTCTTTAACAAAACAAAATGGATTATGTCACCTTTTTTTTTCTTATCCATCTGCAACAGGGGAATAATACTATCGCCAGTAAAAGACTCCGGTATTTTTCCGGGCAGGCCCGCACTGTGGATAAGAGCTTCGATGCGTTTGGTTTCATTGTCTTTGAGGTAACCCATTTTTTCGGAAAGACGCGCCGCCACAATCATTCCCAGAGCTACGCCTTCGCCATGCGTTATTGTATATTGGGAAATTGTTTCCAGCGCATGCCCCAGCGTGTGACCGAAATTAAGAATACGCCGCAGGCCCTGCTCTTTTTCATCAATTTCGACAATTGATTTTTTGATCTGACAGCAGGTTTCCACAATATTCAGCAACAGCTTCGAATCTTTTAATTTTATCGCCTCCATATTGCTCTCGAGAGTATGAAACATTTTTTCATCGTCAATAGCGCCGTATTTAATAATTTCCGAAAGCCCGTTGTTAAATTCTCTTTCCGGAAGCGTTTCTAAAAAACTCAAATCCGTGAACACGGCGCACGGCTGGTAAAAAGTCCCCAGCAGATTTTTCCCGTGGGGAAGGTCGATACCTGTTTTTCCGCCGATGCTGCTGTCCACTTGCGCGACCAGCGTGGTTGGAATCTGAATGTAAGGTATAGAACGCATAAATATAGAAGCAATTAAACCGACGATGTCGCCGACAACTCCGCCGCCTAAGGCAATCAGACAAGTCTCGCGGTCAGCTTCTAATTTAAGCAATTTCCCCGCAATATCCAGCACGGTGTTAATATTTTTGGAAGCCTCGCCGACGGGAAATTCGATCAGATATACATTTAATCCGACATCTTTTAAACTGGAAAGAAGTTTTTGCCCGTAAAGACTGCCGACACAATTGTCAGTAATCACCACATATCGCCCCGCGTTATGACTTTTGGCAATAATCGGCGCCATCCGGTCGATTATGTCTTTACCGATGCGAATTTCATAAGATGATAGAACCTTCTTATCAAGATTAACTTTTATCGATCGCATATATTCACTCCGTTATTTAATGTCTCATTGCCGTAGTAATTGCTCTTAATTCGTCCATCAATTGGTAGAACTTTTCCGGTTTCAAAGATTGCATTCCGTCGGAAACTGCTTTTTCCGGTTGGGGATGAACTTCTACTATAAGACCATCGGCGCCGACAGCCGCAGCAGCACGGGACAGCGGAATCACATATTGCCAATGACCGGCAGCATGACTGGGATCGACAATAACCGGCAGATGCGTCAAACCCTTCAACACCGGAACAGCGCTTAAATCCAGAGTGTTTCTTGTGGCCGTTTCAAACGTCCTGATGCCGCGTTCGCAGAGAATAACATTAGGGTTACCTGAGGAAAGAATATATTCCGCCGACATGAGCAACTCTTCAATAGTGGTCATCATCCCTCTTTTTAAAAGCACCGGCTTTTTCGAATGGCCGACTTCTTTGAGCAAGGCAAAATTCTGGGTATTGCGCGCGCCGATTTGCAGCATGTCGGCGTAAGATTCCACAAGATCAACATCAGCGGGATTGACCACTTCAGTGACCGTCGGCAGACTCGTTTTCACACTAACCTTATTTAATACTTTCAAGCCTTCTTCTTCCATACCCTGGAAGCTGTATGGCGAAGTGCGCGGTTTGTAGGCGCCGCCTCTAAGAATCTGGGCGCCGCCCTTTATGGCGACATAGGCGGACTCCAGTAATTGCTCTTCGCTTTCAATAGCACAGGGGCCTGCTATTACCACGAATTCCGGGCCGCCGATTTTAATTGGACCTACGGAAACCACGGTATTACCTTCGTGCGATTCACGGCTTGCCAACTTGTATGGTTTTAAAATCGGCATGGTTTTTTCTACCCCTGGTAAGGATTCCGCGTATTTAAGGATCCCCTTGTCGCGATTGTCACCGACTGCTCCGATAATTGTCCGTTCAACACCGATTGAAGGATGCGCTTTGTATCCGACAGATTCAATCCAGTGAATCACATCTTCAATTTGCTTTTCTGTAGCTTGATTTTTCATTACAATGATCATGATTTTCCCCTCCTGAAATTAAAAAAGGCCATGGCTTTTGCCGCCATGGCCTTAAAAAAGAAAAGCCATGGGAGCTCTTCGATCTACCCATGGCTGTTTTGGTTTATTTAACCTTAACAAGTCCTCCTCAGCGACGGGCAGACCAATACAAAATAGGTATAAAACCAATAACCATAAATATTGTTGTTTGCAGTTAGTTTTCTGTCCATCATGAAAAACCTGTCCTCTATTTGAAAGATATATAATCAAACTAAAAATATTTGTCAAGAGAAAATTTAAAGAGTGTTAATTTAAAAGAATGCGCTTTTTCTTAAAAATACTTTTAAGTGTTTCACAAAGTTTCAGTAGAGGGTGTCTATACCACTCCGCTGCGCTTCGGGGATAATTAGACTTATGCTTCAAACTGCACTGCTCTTTTACCACGGCGCTACGCGCCTGGTATAATTCGTCCAGCAAGCTTCAGTGCACTTTGTTTCTGAAGCTTGGGTCTCATTATCAGCTTGTCTCATTAGAATTGAGGATTACTGGTGGAAGAACTAAACCGCTGCGCGGTAGATATATAAGGTTGGTGCAGAAGCACCATTTTTTTATTGACAAGCCCATTCGATCTGGTATTAAAGGGTTGTTTTTGATAAGTATTAGTAAATTATGGGAGAAGATCCTCTATTGAAACCCCATAGCCCACAACACGCGGCTTAGTTCTTCATGCGTCAATCCAAAATTGAACCAACATCTCGAATATGAATCTGTCTGTCTGTTACCTCAACTTCGGATTGACGCTTATTCGAAAGGTGCAACGAAAAATTAGCCGGAATGTTATTTGGCAAAAGGTCTATATATTTTCCCTGTTAATGTGCGCGACTTTGGCAACAGGGAAGCCGTTAAAGTCCGTGGCCGAGGCTAAAGTGTAGGCGCCAATATTTTCCGCGTAAAGCAAATCGTCAATTTGCAAATTTTCCGGCAGTTCATCAGCCAGTGAAATTGTATCAAAAGCGTCGCAGGTCGGTCCAAAAGTGGCACAAAGTTTTAGTTCGCCATCTTTAAAAGCATGGAGCGGGTAATGCTGGTGGTCATAAACCTGGCCGGAAAAAGTATGATACACGCCATCATCAAGATAATAACAAGTTTTGCCGTCGCGAATGGATTTGCCAATAATTTTTGTCACCAAGGTGCAGGCTGTGGCCACCATAAATCGGCCAGGTTCGGCAATAACCTGGATATTGTCTTTGCTGAACAAGCGTTTAATTTCCAAATTCAATTTTTTAGCTAAAGCAGAAAATGATTTTACATCCGGTGTGTATTTAACCGGAAATCCGCCGCCAATATCCAAAACTTTTTTCTTTTTGCCCTCTTTATCCGTAAAACCAATTTCAAAATTCCGCAAAGCAACTTCCTTCAAAATAGAATGCGCAAAATTCAGCGCTTGCAAATAGTTTTCAAAATTATTGCATTGACTGCCCACGTGAAAACTAATGCCTTCCACATCCAAACCCATGCCAATGGCTTCGGCAATTAGATCCATGGCTTCGCCGGGATGTGCGCCAAATTTGGAAGACAACTCCACTATACTTCCGGTGTTAGGCACGCGAATGCGTAAAATCAGCCCTACGTCCGGCGCGTGTTGCTTGATTTTTTTCAGTTCCTCAATATTGTCAAAAGTTACCAAAATTTTGTACGGGTTTAATTTTGTCAAAACTTTGAACGGTTTAATCGTGTTGGCGTAAATAATTTTATCCCAAATAAAATTTTGGCGTTCTTTGTCCGGCCAGATTTCAATATTTTTATAAACAAGCTTGAATTCGTAAATTGAAGCCACGTCAAAGCTAGAGCCAAGGTTAAACATGGTTTTAATTATCTCAGGATTGGAATTAGCCTTAACCGCAAAATACGGTTGCACATCCGGCAATTTTTCACGGAATTCCTTAAAATTGTTGCGCAGGATTTCGTGGTCAACCACAAACAGCGGCGTCCCGTTTTTAGCGGCCAATTCCTGCAAAAGTTTTTTCCTTGTCTCAATCATGGAATAAACCGAAAGTTTTCAAATTGCCAGACATCTGCAGTTGGCTTGTTGGCCGGGTTTTCTTTAAAATAGACTACGCGGTTTTTAATGGGAGTCCAGTCCGAGACTTTGGAAATAAAATTGCCTAAATAAGGTTTAGAAATATCCAGAACAAAGTCGTGCGGTAAATCATCGGGTAAATTCAATCCCCTTTTCGGGTTTTCTATCATCCAAAGTACTGCGCTGATAACTCCGAGCGCGACCTGCAAAGTTGTGGCATTTTGTCCCGGCGCCAGCCTTCTGGCTTCTTCTATGGAAAGATCACTGCCTGTCCACCAGGAATTGTATTCATGGCCCATAAGCAAAGCGCCTAAGATATCCGCGCCGGTAGTAATTTCATCGCCCATAATTCTTAATTTTGGCGGCAAAACATAATTTCTGCCGCGAAGTTCGTAAATGGAAGACAACGTTTCGTGGCAAGGCATGTATGCGTAATGCACGGTGGGACGAAAAACGGCCTTTTCTTTTTCCCAAACTGTAAGTCGATCTGATAATCCAAAAGCTTCGCCATGGCGGATAACCATGCCCACAATTTCCTGGTCCGGAATCCAGGATCTGACCCAGGTGTTCATACCCATTTGCGCCAAAGCGATTTGGTTTTTCGGGCCATATGGCGGAACATGCGCCAGGTCCGGAAGTTTTTGCTCATGCGTACCCCAGCCCATTTCCGCCGGCGCTGTGCCTTCTTCCCGAAGGCCTTCTATGCTCCAGGTGCCCACGAATTCATCCACTTCCTTGGGGCGATTAGTAATTTGCGTGTCGCGCTCGCTGCAATGAATGACTTTGACCTTTAGTTTTTGGGCAAGCAAATTAAATCTTCGGGATTTGATTAATTCTTCCAGTTCTTCTTTGTATTTCACGGTTACCTTGCCACCAGCTATCATTTTATTTGCAATATCAATCAGGCCCTGTTTTACAAAATGTGAAATCAGCCCTGGATTAGCGCCATGGTCAACAACTGCACTGGTGGAGTCTTTTGGCCAGTCTTTGATCATTTCGCAGAGTTTCATTTGCCGCCAGTACAAAGATTTTTCAAACGGACTGTCTTTGTATATCCCTTCTAAAGAATCCCAAACCTCAACTGAAGTATTTATGTACAAAATATTATTGTCATGGCACCAGCCAATAATATCATTGGCGCCGATATTCCAGGCCAAATCTATGATCAGGCCGCCATTGTCAGTGTATTTGGCAAGCTCTTTGCCCATATTTTCCGGGGTAATGCGGTTTCGGACAAATTGTACACCTTTATCGGTAAATTTCTTTAAACTTTGGACTTTGTCTTCAAAATCCATAACAGTGACATTTTTCGGGTCCACTTTCAAATGCTCAAAAAGAATCGGCAAAGTGCATTGCGAAACCGAGCCATAGCCGATAATTAAAATTTTGTGGCCAAATTTTTTCTTAGTCATTTTTTTGATCCGTATCCGCCCATTAATAGTGTTCGAGCTTGTTTTATTTTTTTTAAGATATTGCTTTTATGAGGGTTGAACTATAGGAATTACGGTCTCGTATGTCAAGAAAATATTAATTACCGATTGAAATGTTGAATAAATTGGAAAAATAATAAAAACATCATAAGGAAGTAAGAAACAGTATTTCACTCCATTATTATTCAGCTGGATTGAAAAGTAAGTACAATGGGGGAAATATCTTCGTTCTTATACCAAGTTGCTTTCAAAAAATAATATATAAATTTTTGAAAGCTTACTTGGTATTAGTTTCTATTCGTGAAATAAGGCCTCGATTAACGAAAGCGGATTACATCTCTTCGGCAAACTTTACGCCGGCAACAATTTGAAAATGATATCCGAGGGCAATCGCAGTAGTTCAACGTTGATGATTGAAGTTGTATGCGGTTTAATCCATTTTAAGAGATTATCCGGATCAAACTCGTAGCGTAGCGGTAAATACACAATCTGATCAGTCTGCGGCTCTGTAGCTGACACTTCGAGATATACGCCTTTTAACTTCGGTAAACGCGGCATCCACTGCTTCAGCGTAGCGTCGACGCAGATAGAATGTAATCACGTTTGGCGTAACGTTATTTTTATGCTTGTCTCCAAAGATCTTTAGGACCGGAATTTCCGATTTTTACTCTGTGTTCTCCGAATCGAATAAGATGTCGTAATGTTCTACAGGCCACCCGTCTTGATCGCGAACGCGAAAGATAACCTGCGCGTGGCTTATCGTATTGCGTCCGTGGTTCGTCAATCCACTTTTTCCACCACGGGGATCGGGGATGCCTGAAATTCCAACGCCTCGCGGTAGGTGATCTCGGTTTCCTCGTCGAACGTCTTGCTGGCAGCGGTCCACTGATCATCGTTAGTGGTCGCCAGCGCAACTTTGACGAGCCGAAGAACCTGTTCCCTGGGCTGTTTGCCTATCACGATCCCCATTTCATCACCGGAATGCGCGCAAGCATACGGGATTGCCATGGGGACCTTTGGCAGATTATTTATACGGGCTGCTTTGCCTAGCTTAGCTTGTACCACTTACTCTAGTTGTCAGAGCGTCTTAGATTTTCACTTCGCTGTTCGGACGCTTCATTCCAAGCTAGTTTTTGGGCCTCGTCCGTAGGTTTGAAATGCAGATAATGCACGTTGACGTTGCTGGACGAGACACGAACTACACCGTCGGAGCCGTCTTCGTTCGCGTAAGGAATCGAAGCTTCAAACCATTTGACATTGGCCTATGTTCCGATTACGACAAACTCATAGATGCCATAGTTCGCACGCGTGTACGACCCCTGCTGCAGGAAATGCAGGTGTAGATCGAGCGTCCACGAAGAACCGAATTCGAGCGCATCGAGCGCTTGGACTCCGCGCTCGGTTCCGGCTTGGAACACTAATCGAGCCCACTTCGCAAGTTGGCCTTTACCTATGTGCGCCCATCCGCTACCGAGATTCGCACCGGCAAGGTAAACAATTCGTTTCACAGGTGATGGACGACCCGAACGACCAATGACAGGCAAATAACTACCCACCAATCCGTCGTGGATTGAAGTTTTTTTTGATAAGAACTTGCTTTTATGGGAAAGGGGTATAGGAAAATCATTCCTGTATGTCAAAGGAATATTGCAGGCTTCAAAGCATGGGATGCGATCGCAATGTTTATCAGCAGCCATTCACTCCATGACAATGAATATTTCCTACCATTTCTAAATCAAAGATGGTATTGAGGTGGTTAAGCGGAGGCAGCGAGGCGTACCTGAAAAAAATAGCTGAACTATATCTTAATATGTGTTAGAAGTATCACAGACAGGCAATCTTGGTTAATAAGCGATCGGGTATTATGGTGGGCAAATTTTGACTTCATAAGACTTGACGAAAGGTAATCGTAAATCGGTATCCTAAATAGTTACTAAGGAGAGTATGGCACATAGATATGTTTTAGGAATGGTAATCCTTTTGAGTGGCGCGATAATGGCGGTTCCGGGGGTTGTAGGATTTTCAGATGCATCAAGAATCCCGGCTAACCATGTAAACTATTCGCGAACCAAGGCCGTCCGGGCTCCCCGGAATCTCGTTTTGCGCTCCGCCTCCGCATTGGTGGAGGATCAAATGACAGGAGAATGTTTGGTTCAGAAACAGGCAGAAGCAATAATGCCCATTGCCTCCATCACCAAACTCATGACCGCCATGGTAGTGCTGGATGCCAAAATGGACCTCGAAGAATCTATCACCATCGAATCTGAAGACGTGGACACTGTTCGCCATAGCCGCTCTCGCCTGCCTGTTAATACCACTCTTACACGCGGAGATACCCTGCTGCTGGCTTTAATGGCTTCCGAGAACCGCGCCGCTTATGCTTTGGGGCGGACGTATCCCGGCGGTCTCGGTGCTTTCGTTGCTGCCATGAATGCCAAGGCCAGGTCACTGGGACTCGTCGAGACACACTTCATAGATCCCACCGGTATTCACTGCGGCAACGTCTCCTCTGCCAGAGACTTGGCGCGTATGGTGGACGCAGCTTACCACTACAGCATTATCCGGGAATACACCACATGCAAAGAAGCCACAATCCGTTCAAGTAGTCGAACAATGCAATTTCATAACACCAATCACCTGATCGGAAATCCTCGATGGCAGATCGGACTCTCTAAGACTGGTTTCATCGATGAGGCTGGCCGGTGCCTGGTAATGCAGTCACAGTTGGCCAAACGCCCTGTTCTGATCGTGCTGCTCGATTCTCAAGGCAAGCTGACCCGTTACGGAGATGCCAATCGCATCAAACAATGGATGGAGGGTTCACAGACAGTGCGACAAAAACATAGAGGTTGAAAAAATCATCAGGTATTCCATTTAAAACCTTGCATTTTCGTCCAAATTTACGATTTACTAACCCCGGCAAGAATTATCATAGCCGGTTAAATTATGTCTTCATTTCTGAAACGCCAAAATAGTAACACGCCGAGGATAAGGCCGTAGATAAGGATGTTGATGAGCGGATATATAGATCCGAATCCATGTAACCCTTCACTGCCGCCGATAAACGAAGACGCAAAATGTTGTGTGCCGGAAAGTTTCGGCCATAAATAGTAGACAACCCTCCACCCTGTCCAGTCCGACGGCGAACCCGGTTGCTGTATCATCGCCTGAGCCATTGGACTATGGCTTATAGCGAATATCCCGTCGGCCACAAAACTAATGACGCCGATGCCCAGAACACAAAGAAATGCGACGATGTCAGGCATCAGGAGCGATAAAAGGAGCACGGCAACAACCACAAAGAGCAGGTTGAAAGAGCATAGCAAAGATGCAGCAAGGTATCCGGGCATGACAACATTCAAATTTACGGAAACAGTCAAGAATATAATGGCGTGGAGAATAAACATGAAGAAGGTCGACAAAACCCACAGCCCGAGCACCTTGCCTACAACGTACTGCCGTCGAGTTATCGGTTTGGAAAGAATAGACGATTGCATGCCTTCATCCCGGTCGCGCTTGAACACGCGCATGGAAAGCAACGCCGCTATGAGCATCACGACCACAGCAATGAAATGAAAGGTCATTTTTGACACTGCCCCCACAATGGTTCCGGCATCGAGCGCCTCGCCGTTCACCATGTAATTTCCTTGATAACAACCGCGAATGAGAAAGACGAATACGACGCACATAACAAACATAACGACAAAGCTCCTCTGACGAACTTCATCGGTAAGGGTATATTTCGCAATTTTAATGATGGGGGAAAGCGCTTTCGGCATTTTCATTTCAACCTTTCACAAACCTGACAAACACATCTTCCAGGGTATCACCGTCCTTGACCAGAGCGGAAATTGTGTCCTTCACCAAAAGCCTGCCGCAATTTATGATTGCGGCGTTATCACATATTTTCTCAACTTCCGACAGCAGGTGTGAATTCAGAAAGATAGTCATCCCTTGCTTTTTAAGCGATTCTAAAAGCTGGCGTATTTCTCTGATCCCGATGGGATCAAGGCCGGAGGTGGGTTCATCAAGAATTAACAGCTTCGGATTTCCTATGAGCGCGGCGCCTAGTCCGAACCGTTGAATCATGCCTTTGGAATAGGTGTTCGCTTTGGTGTGTTCCCTGCCCTGCATGCCGATAAGCTCAACGATGCGCCTGCATTGATCAGTCGCCTCGGATCGGCTCATATCCAATAGTTCCGCACAGCGTTGCAAATATTGCCATCCGGAAAGATATGGAGGAATATGATAGTTCTCCGCCAGATAACCGACCGCCGTACGGCTTGCCGCATGTTTGCTGGGAAGACCGTTTACCGACAAGCTTCCCGCTGTCGGCTGTGTAAAGTCCAACAGCATCTTAACAATTGTCGTCTTTCCCGCGCCATTGGGTCCAAGAAGAGCAAAATACTCACCTGCCTTGACGGAAAAGGAGACATTGTCAACGGCGGCAAGAGAACCATATCTTTTGGTTACGGCGTTCAATTCAATCATAAAAGAAGTATATGTATCCCTATTAGGTATGTCAATAAAATATTAAACACAAAATGCGAGGTGTGGTGTCTATCTTGGTCATAGGACTTAAATTGTGTTTATCGTGAAAACCTGAACTTAAGCAATCACTTCTTCCTGAACTGTTGTTTTTCTTATTTTCCAATTTACTCAACATTTTAATCATAAATAATTAAAAATGGCTGAACTCTAGATTAATATATGGTAAAATTACAAAATATTTGTTTTTTCTGAGAAGGGTGGAAATGTTTCATGAGTGCATTATATTTGATGATTGGTGCTTTATGTTGTTTTGTTTTGGCGTATCGTTATTATGCTGCGTTCATCGCCGCAAAGGTTCTTATGCTGGACGACAGGAATATCTCACCGTCCATTTCCTGCAATGACGGCCAGAATTATGTCCCCACCAATAAGTGGATCGTTTTCGGCCATCATTTTGCCGCCATCGCCGGTGCGGGGCCACTGATTGGACCGGTTCTGGCCGCCCAGTATGGCTGGGGACCGGGCTTTTTCTGGATTCTGCTGGGAAGCGTCTTTGCCGGTTGCGTTCATGACATGATTATTCTTTTCGCATCCTATCGCCACCAGGGACAATCCCTGTCTGTCATCGCCGAAAAGGATGTCGGCAAGATCACCGGCGGCGTAACGGCGGTCGTAATCCTCTTCATCATCATCGTCGCTCTGGCCGGGCTGGGTGTAGCCGTGGTCAACGCCCTGTTCAACAATCCCTGGGGCGTCTTCTCCATTGCCATGACGATTCCCATCGCGATGTGCATCGGTGTCTACATGTTCAAGATCAAACCGGGAGCGATTCTTTCCGGATCCATCGCCGGATTCATCCTGGTTTGCGCCGCTGTACTTGTAGGCCCCTTTGTTGCCGACTCCGGCCTTGCCTCCTGGTTTACCTTCAGCAAAAAGGAAGTGTCCGTCCTTCTGCCTCTCTATGGTTTCTGTGCAGCAGCCATTCCCGTCTGGCTCCTCCTCGCCCCGCGGGACTATCTCAGCACCTTCATGAAGATCGGCGTCATTGCCGCCCTGGCGATTGGCCTTTTCTTCGTGAACCCTACGATAAAGATGCCCTTCACCACACAGTTCCTGTCTGGCGGCGGTCCGATCATCTCCGGTCCCTGGTGGCCCTATGTGTTCATTACCATCGCCTGCGGCGCTATTTCGGGATTCCACTCCCTCATCGGATCGGGAACGACGCCGAAGATGATCGAACATGAAACAGAGATCACCTTTATCGGCTACGGCGCCATGTTGACAGAGGCTTTCGTAAGCATCATGGCCCTGCTCTCCGCCATCACTCTCAATCCGAGCGATTATTATGCTATCAATACCTCCGCCGATGTCTATGCGAAACTGAAGATGACCGTCGTCGATCTGCCGGTCCTCAGTCAGTTGGTCGGGCTGGACATTGCCCATCGCCCGGGTGGCGGCATCTCCCTGGCCGTGGGCATGGCCCATGTCTTTGCCAATGTCGGCGAGAGGCTCCGGCATACGATGAAATACTGGTTCCAGTTCATCATCATGTTCGAGGCTTTGTTTATCCTGACTACCATCGACGCCGGAACGCGTGTGGCCCGCTACATCCTCCAGGATATTCTCGGCTATGTCTTCAAGCCCCTCAGCAGGAAAGACTGGATTCCCGGCACAGTGTTGTGCAGCGCCCTCGTTTCCTTAACCTGGGGTTATTTGCTATACACGGGCGACATTTCTTCCATCTGGCCGATGTTCGGCGCCACGAACCAGACCTTGTCCGCCCTGGCACTGGCCATCGGTACGACCATCATTTTAAGGATCGGGCAGAAAAAGATCTACGCGCTGATCACCTTTGTTCCCTGTACCTTTGTGACAGTCACCACGTTCGCGGCGGGAATCATGAACGTCCAGATGTACCTTGCCAGGAATCAGATGCTGAACGCTTGGTTGAGCATCGGCATTATCGTGCTTGTGATCATCATCATTGCGGACAACGTCCGTGTCTGGATGAAGCTGCTCAAGACCGACAAACCCATCGGCATGAATGTTGAGCGTGACACCGTTTACTGTCCGACGATTTCTCCTGATGCGCCGCCCGACGCGAGGCCATGATTTCATAACTTAATTGCTTTTTAATCGAATAGAGGACTATTGATCTCCCCTTAAATATTTAAAAATTAGATTCAGCCATTTTTTGATTCTTTCCGATTGAAATGTTGTGTGAATTGAGAAAATAAGAAAAACAACATTAGGAAGAAGTTATTGCTGAAAACATCTTGTGTTCAGGGTGGCTGATTGTGATAAATCATTTAATGCGGGTTGAAATGTGCGTGCTCTTAGTTGCTTATCATCCGGTCATGCATTCAACGTCCGGGTATACCAGCCTCGGCGTGCAGCACCGGCGGCGCACGCAGGGCTGACCCCAGCGTCACCATATCGAGGAGAACGTTGACGCTCTCGTTCACGAACGGAACATACTGGTCCCTGGCTTTCTTCTTAAGCTCGGTCGGCGTTTCCTTCTTCTTGA